>Ga0160465_100112_pt1 | contig 75192 bp, 62 predicted proteins | sample HID1971K_E11MG_FD_108209 | JGI IMG/M metagenome (GOLD analysis project Ga0160465, IMG submission 108209) | Enriched millipede-associated microbial communities from UW Madison campus, WI, USA - HID1971K_E11 MG | ecosystem: Host-associated > Arthropoda: Insects > Digestive system > Unclassified ...
CTCGCAGAAGCAGGTGTCGGACATCACCACCATTTCCGGCACGCTGTCCTTGCAGATGCGCGCCATGCGCGCGACCAGGCCGTTTTCGTTCCAGGTGTCGCTGCCGGTGGCATCGAGGTTGTGGGAAACGCCAAAGGTCATCACCGACTTGATGCCGGCGCGGGCGTAGCGCTCGATTTCCTGGGCGAGCATTTTCTCGGGGATGCGGTTGACCCCCGGCATGCTGGTGATCGGCACGAAGTCATCGATGCCTTCCTCGACGAAGATCGGCAGGATCAGGTCTTCGAGGCGGAATTCCGTCTCCTGGAAGATGGTGCGCAGCGATTCGTTCTGGCGCAGGCGGCGGGGGCGGACGGACGGGAAACGGTTGGACATGACAGCTCCAGGGAATATGGACGGCGTACACCATATGCCTGTTGAGCGCCAGTGAAAAGGGCGGATGAGGAGATTGTGTCTTGCGCCGGGTGCAGAAGCCTTTTTTCCCTGTGCTGGCCTCTTCGCGGGACAAGCCCGCTCCCACAGGTTCACCTCAGGCTTCGGCTTGGTGATTTACCTGTGGCTCCCACAGGTTCACCTCAGACTTCGGCTTAGTGATTTACCTGTGGCTCCCACAGGTTCACCTCAGGCTTCGGCTTGGTGATTTACCTGTGGGAGCGGGCTTGTCCCGCGAAGAGGCCGGTCAGGCCACCTTCACTCCACCAACCGCGGCGCCCCCACCTCTGCCGCCTGTCGGTCCAACCCATGGGCCTCGAGAATCCGCGCGATCTCGCCACTGCCATGCAACGCCTGGATATTGGCATCCAGCGCCTTGCCCAGCTCGACGTTGCTCAGCATGTACGGAATCGCCGTCTGCCCCGGCTGCTCGGTGGCCTTCACCCGCGGATCGGGCGCCGACACCTTGATGCTCGCCCCCTGGTACGCGCCCTTCTGCTGCGACACCACCGCCACCGCATGGCTGTCGATACCGGCCTCGATGCGCCCGGACGCCAGGTCCTGGGCCATGGCCACCGGGTTGGGGTACAGCACCAGGTTGTCACCCAGCACCCGCTTCAGGTCATTGACCCACAGGTAACCCCGCACGGTCCCCACGCGCTTGCCCTCAAGTTCCGCGACCGTGGCATAGCCCTGGGGCGAGATGATGCCCATCACGTCCAGGTACAACGGTGCCGACAGGCCCAGTACCTTGCCGCGCTCGACCGTGCGGTACCAGTCGCCGATCACCACGTCGGCGCGGCGGGTGACCACCGACTGGATCGCCGCCCCCGGATCGAGCACGCTGGCCTTGATCTCCAGGCATTCGCGGGCGGCGATCTGCTTGATGATCTCGCCGTCCACCCCGCCCAGGGTCTTGTCCGGCCCGGGAATGGAATACGGCGGGAACACATAGGCCGCCACCGTCAGCACCCCCGGCGTAAGGGTTTCGAAACTGTGGGTGGGCTTGCACTCGGCCAGGGCCTGCGCACTGCCGACAAGCGCCACGCAGACAGCCAGGCAACGGGTAACGCGTTTGATTGGTTTCATCTGGATACCTATGCAATGTCAGGGTCAAGGTTCAGGCAGCAGGGTGCTGGCCGGGCGCCAGTCTTCTTTCCAGGGCCGCAACGCCCAGGCTCGCCGGTGCGCACACGGCCGCGTACATCAGCCCGGCCAGCACCAGCACGGGCATGTACTGGAAGGTCGAGGAACCAATGGCCGAGGCGCGGCTGACGATTTCGGGCAAGGCGATGGTGAAACACAGCGACGAGGCCTGGAACATCATGATCGAGAAGCCCAGCAGCGACGGCAGGGCCACCCGCAGGGCCTGGGGCAGGATCACGTAGCGCAGGGCATCGACACGGTCCAGGCCGATCACTTCGGCGGCTTCGTGCTGGCCACGGGCGACCGCCTCCAGGCCGCCCCGGATGATCTCGCTGGTGTAGGCCGCCGTGCAGTAGGCCAGGGCCAGCACTGCGGCCCAGAACGAACTCAGCGTGAGGCTCACCGACGGCAGGCCGAAGTAGAAATACTGCAGCAGGATCAGCGCCGGTGCCCCGCGCCCCAGCTCCACGATCACCAGTGACGGATAGCGCAGCGCCCTGCCCTTGGCACTCACCCCCAGGGCCAGCAGCAAGCCCAGTACCACGCCGAGGCCCAGGCTGATCGCCGTCACCTGCAACGACAGCACGAAGCCCTTCCACAACTCCGGGAACCATTCGGCCCAAAGGGCCAGCAATTCGTTCATTGGCTGATCCTCCGCTGCAGGGTCGCCGACAACCAGCGCGAAGCCAGCGCCACCGGCACGCTCAGCACCAGGTACACCAGCGCTGCAGCGCTGTAGACGCCCAGCCCCTGGAAGGTCTGTTGCGACACCTGGTAGGCCTGGAAGCTGATATCCGACACCCCCAGGGTGGAGGCCACCGCCGAGTCCTTGAGCAGGCCGATGGCATAGGTGGCCCCGGTGGGGATGGAAATGCGCGTCAGCTGCGGCAGCACCACGTCGAAGAAGCGCTGCGGCGCCGACAGGTTGAGCACGTGCGCCGCTTCGTACTGGCCATCGGGGATGGCCGCGAAGGCGCCGCGATAGACCTCCGCCATCTGCGCGGCGGTGATCAGCCCCAGGCCCACCACCGCCGCGACGAACGGCGACAAGGTGAGGTAGCCGCCACCGATGCCGAAGAAGATGAAGAACAGCCAGACAATCGGCGGAATCGAGCGCACGGTCATCACGATGGCGGCCCCCAGCGCCGCCAGCAGCGGCGTACGGGCCATGCGCAGGGCACACAGCGGAAAGCCCAGCACCACCCCGGCGGCGAAGGCGCACAGGGTCACGCCGAGGGTCCACGGCACGCCCGCCAGCAACATCGACAGAATGTCGTTCATCAGCGGTCCCTCACGGCCTGGAGGAATTTCGCCACCCGCTCATGGCGCGGCTGGCGCATCACCTGGGCGCTGGGGCCGTGCTCGATGATGCGCCCGTCGGCCATCACCACCACCCGGTCGGAGACGGTTTCGGCAAAGTGCATCTCATGGGTGACCACGATCATCGACATGCCCTCGGCGGCCAGCTCCTTCATCACCGCCAGCACCTCCAGGCCCAGCTCGGGGTCGAGCGCCGAGGTCGGTTCGTCGAACAGCATCAGCTCCGGCTCCAGGGCCAACGCCCGGGCGATGGCGATGCGCTGTTGCTGGCCACCGGAGCAGCGCGCCGGATAGTGCCCGGCCTTGGCGGCCAGGCCCACCCGCTCCAGCAGCTGCATCGACCGCGCATCGGCCTCGCGCTGACTGCGCCCGAGGGTACGCACCTGGGCCAGGCTGACATTGCGCAGCACGGTCATGTGCGGGAACAGGTTGAACGACTGGAACACCATGCCGATGCGCCGGCGCAGTTTCAGCAACTCGGCACGCGGCAACGGCACGGCGGCGTCGATGTCCAGCTCATCCAGGCGGATGCGCCCACGGGTCGGTGGCTCCAGCTGGTTGATGCAGCGCAGCAAGGTGCTCTTGCCCGAGCCACTGGGGCCGATGATGGCCACCACCTCGCCCTTGCTCATCTCGAAATTGACGTCGTGCAGCACTTCATAAGGGCCGAACTGCTTGTGGATCGACTCCAGGCGCAGGAAGGCCGGCTTGGGCGCGGCCAGCGGGGGCACCTGGCGCAGCGCAATGCTCTTCGGATTCATGGGCTGACCCTCCCTCAAGACCGTTGGTCATCGACCAGCGGCGTGCTCGACAGCTTGATCGCGCCACGGGCAGTGATCAGCACCTGTTCCTCCAGCTTCACGCCTTCGCGCCCGCCGCGTTCGCCGATGTAGCTTTCCACCGAGACCACCATGTTTTCCTGGAACAATCCGTCATAGCCCCACTCGGCGAAGTCCACCGCGTAGGCCACGCTGGGGTATTCGTCGACCAGGCCGACGCCGTGCAGCATCATCATGTAGCGGTTGTGCTCGTACTTGCCGGGCACCGGCCAGCAGCGTTCGGCGAACTCGCGAAACGACAGGCCCGGGCGCAGCAGGTCGAGGTTGTGGCTGATCTGCTGCGAGGCGACGTCGAGCAGTTGGCGCTGAGCGGCGGTCACCGGCTTGCCGGGGCAGACGAAGCTGCGCGAGATGTCCGACAGGTAGCCACCGGGGCCAACCATGTCGGTGTCGAAGCAGACCATTTCCCCGGCCTCGATGACTTTGTCGGTGGCGTCCTGGAACCAGGGATTGGTGCGCGGCCCGGAACTGAGCAGGCGGCTCTCGGCCCATTCGCCGCCCTGGGCCACGTTGGTGCCGTGGAGGATGCTCCACAGCTGGTTCTCGGTGATGCCCGGCCGCAGGCTGGCACGCATGCGGGCAATCGCCAGGTCGCAGACGGCCATCGACACCTGGTGGCTGGCGACCTCCTCGGCCGACTTGATCAGGCGCGCCTGCTCCATCAGTGGCTGTGCGTCGAACAGTTCGATGCCCTTGGCCTTGAGCTTCTCGGCGCCCCACGGGTCGCAGCGGTCGACCGCCAGACGGCGGTTGCCACCACTGTGGCGGACCATCAGCTCGGCCACCTCGGCGGCCCACAACGCGGCCTTTTCTTCGACCCGAGGGCCGGCGAGGAAGTACAGCCAGGGCAGCGCCGGGCGGATCTCGTCGATGGTTTCGACGTGTTCGCTGTTGTGCCGGCTGCTGGTGAATTCGAACAGCACCACCGGGCCTTCGGTGGGCACGAACACGTAGCGGCTGGGCGAGTGCATCACCCACAGGCCGAGGTTGTTGGTGTCGGTGGCATAGCGGATGTTGATCGGGTCGGCGAGCAGGATGCCGCCATAATCGTGGGCGCGCAGCTGCTGGCGGATGCGGTCGAGGCGGTAGCGGCGCAAGGCCTTGCGGTCGATGGCGGCCTGGGCTACGAGCAACTGGCTGTCTACCGGGGCCAGGGCATGGTCGGTAACGCTGGAATCGTCACGAAACTGCAGGGATGGCGCAGGGCTCGGTTGGGTACCGATGTGCATGGTTACACTCTCCACTGGATATCGTTGTCGTTGTTGGAGCCAGGGCAGTAACAGCAAAGGGTGGTGCTGGTTGTCGTTGTTCTGGGGTATTGCCGGGCGCTCAGAGGTCCTTCACCAGGCGCAAGGCGTCATAGATGGCGGCGTGGGTATTGCGCGAGGCCACCGCGTCGCCGATCCGGAACAGCTGGAAACGGCCATCGTCACGGCGGGCCACCGCTTGCGGGCGCCCGGCGATCAGGTCCATGTACTCGACCGCGCCTTCGTTGCTCGACAGCGGCACCAGCTGGAAGTACAGGTCGTCCAGCGGCCGGGTGCCGTGGTTGACCACCACCTGGTCGACCAGGCGGGTCTGGCGCAGCTCGCTGTAGTCGGTGCCGATGGTCGCCAGCAGGCCGTCTGCGGTCTTGCTCACCGCTTTCAGGCGCCAGGTCACGGTAAAGGTCGTGTCCAGCTGCTGCAGCGCACGCATGTAGGGCACCAGGTTCATGCCCATGACCTCGGGCGAGAAGGTGCGGTCGGGGGTCATGATCTCGGTGCGCGCGCCACTCTGGGCGATGAACTCGGCCGCCTGCAGCGCCGCATGGTCGCCGGCGTCGTCATAGACCAGCACGTTGCGCCCCGGCTTGACGTCGCCGGAGATGATGTCCCAGCTCGACACCACCAGTTCGTTGCCCTGCTCCAGCACCTCGGTGTGCGGCAGGCCGCCGGTGGCGACGATGACCACGTCGGCGGCTTCGTCGAGGATGATCTGGCTGTCGGCCCAGACGTTGTAGTGGAACTTCACCCCCAGCCGCTCGCACTGGGCCAGGCGCCAGTCGACGATGCTGATCATTTCCTTGCGCCGCTCCGATTGCGCGGTCAGGCGGATCTGCCCGCCGGCCTTGTCGGCCACTTCGTACACCACCACTTCATGGCCACGCTCGCCGGCCACCCGCGCCGCTTCCAGCCCCGCAGGGCCGGCACCGACGATGACCACCTTGCGCCGCTGCGCAGCCTTGGGGATCTGGTGCGGCATGGTGGTTTCACGGCCGGTGGCGGCGTTGTGGATGCAGTAGGCGGCGCCGCCGTGGTAGATGCGGTCCAGGCAGTAGTTGGCACCGACGCAGGGGCGAATCTCGTCTTCGCGGCCTTCGATGATCTTGCGCACGATATGCGGGTCGGTCATGTGCGCGCGGGTCATGCCGACCATGTCCACCTTGCCGGCGGCGATGGCATGGCGGGCGGTGGCGACATCCGGAATCTTCGCCGCGTGGAAGGTCGGGAAGCCGGTCAACGAGCGGATTTCGCCGGCGAAGTCCAGGTGCGGCGCGTTGCGCATGCCCTGGATCGGGATGATGTCGGTGAGGCCGGCATCGGTGGCGATGTTGCCGCGGATCACGTTGAGGAAGTCGATCATGCCGCTGTTCTTCAGCAGCTGCGAAATCTGCAGGCCCTCTGCCTTGCTCAGCCCGCCGGCCAGTACCTCGTCGCCGGTGTAGCGGATGCCGACGATGAACTGCTCGCCCACCCGTTTGCGAATCGCCGCGAGCACTTCGAAGGTAAAGCGCAGGCGGTTTTCCAGGGAGCCGCCATAGACGTTTTCCAGCTCGTTGGTCAGTGGCGACCAGAACTGATCCATCAAGTGGCCGTAGGCCTGCAGCTCGATGCCGTCCAGGCCTGCCGCCTGCATGCGTTCGGCGGCGTCGGCGTAGTCCTTGACGATGCGCTCGATGTCCCAGATTTCCAGGCGTTTGGGGAAGGCCCGGTGCGCCGGCTCCTGATTGTGCGAGGGCGACACCACCGGCAGCCAGTCGCCCTTGTCCCAGCGGGTGCGGCGGCCCAGGTGGGTGAGCTGGATCATTACCGCCGCGCCGTGTTCGTGGCATTCGTCGGTCAAGTCCTTCATCCAGCCGACCACTTCATCCTTGTAGGCCAGCACGTTGTTGAACACCGGAGGGCTGTCGCGCGAGATGGCGGCGGAACCTGCAGTCATGGTCATGGCCACGCCGGCCTTGGCCCGCTCCACGTGGTAGGCGCGGTACAGCTGCTTGGGCATGCCGTCTTCGGGGTAGGCGGGTTCGTGGGAGGTGGTGATGATGCGGTTGCGCAAGGTGAGGTGCTTGAGTTGGTACGGCTGAAGCAACGGATCATTGGACATGGTCGTTCTCGCGTTCAGGTCATCAGGCAAAATCGACATTAGTCGCCATGTACACAGGTGTCAATTAATTCGACAGTGGTGTACATTGAGCTTGTCAGGCCCCCATGGATACGGAACAATGCGCCTATGAACATGACGTCGAACAACCCGGAAATCAGCGCCCGCGGCTCGATCGAGAGCTGGCTCAACGCAGCCTTCGAAACCCTCAAGGAATCGGGGGTGGACGCCGTGCGCGTGCTGCCGCTGGCGAAAAAACTCAACCTGGCCCGCACCAGTTTCTACTGGTACTTCGAGGACCGCGAAGCGCTGCTGGCGGCGCTGATCGAGCAGTGGAAGAACAAGAACACCCACAACCTGGTGGCCCAGTCGCAGGCCTATGCGGCGTCGATCACCGAGGCGATCCTCAATGTGTTCGATTGCTGGCTCAACACGGAGCTGTTCGACTCGCAGTGCGAGTTCGCCATGCGCAGCTGGGCGCTGCAGTCAGAGCAGGTGGCAAAAGAAATCCAGCAGGCCGACAAGGTGCGCATGGATGCCCTGAAGCAGATGTTCGACCGTTTCGGCTTCAGCGAGGACGCCGCCACCACCCGCGCCCGCTCCATCTACTTCACGCAGATCGGCTACATCAGCATGAAGACGTCCGAGCCGCTGACCTACCGCATGCACTTCATCCCCGAGTACCTGCGCATCTTCACCGGCCAGGAGCCGGCGGCGCACGAACTGGAGCGCTTCTACCAGCGCAACGACTTTGTGCCGCCTGCGGCCTGATCAGCCTTCGCTGGGCTGCAGCGGCGTGGCCAGGATCTTCTGGTAGAAGGCAAGGTCCAGCCAACGGCCGAACTTGTAGGCCGCCTCGCGAATGACGCCTGCCGGCTCGAAGCCCAGGCGCTCGTGCAAGGCGATGGACGCTTCGTTGGCGAGATCGATGCCCCCGACCATCACATGCACGTCGCGCTGGCTCGCCAGCTCGATCAGCTCGCTGAGCAAGCGCTTGCCCAGGCCCATGCCGCGGCAGTCGTGGTGCACGTAGACCGAGTGCTCGACGCTGTACTTGTTGGCCGGGCGGTCGCGGAACGGACCGTAACTGGCGAAGCCCAGCAGCGTGCCCTGCTCGTCCTCGTAGCCGATCACCGGCAAGTCGTTGCGGCGCTTGTTGGCGAACCACTCGACCATGGATGCGGGCTAGCGCGGCTTGTAGTCGTACAAGGCGGTCGAGTTGAGGATGGCGTGGTTGAAAATGGCGAGAATGGCCTCGGCATGGCGTTCTTCGCTGCAGTGGATGAGGCGCATGGTTGGTTGTCTACCCGGATCGATCACTATGAGATACGTTTTGTATCAAATAGTGGATGACCTGAGAAGCGCCTCTGCCCACTTGAGTGATCAGAAGATGTCGAACGGATATTCGGTTATTACCCGCACCTGGTCCTGCGCGCCCCCGGTGCTGTCATCGCCACGGTGCCAGGCCAATCGAAGGCGTACGGACAGATCCTTGGCAGGCCCGGCCTGCACGACATAGCGTGCCTCGGCATCCGTTTCGAATTCCTCGTCACCTTGACCGTACTTGTGCGCATAGGCGCCTTGGGTACTGTGGGTGCCGTCGATGTCACGACCCCGCAGGTGGCGCAGCATGAACGTCAGCCCCGGCACGCCATAGCCTGCCATGTTCAAGTCATAGCGCAGCTGCCAGGACTTTTCCCCCGGCCCGTTGAAGTCGGAGTACTGCACGGAATTGGGCAGCAGTATCGAACCGCCGCTGCGCCCCGTATCGCCGAAGCCGACATAGTCGAAAGGTTGGTCACCCTGCACCTGTTGGTACGCGGCGGTGAAGGTATGCGAAGAAACCTTGTAGGCGACTTGCATCCCTGCTGCCGTGGTATCGATCGTCCCCGCCTTGGCACTGCCGGTGTCGAGTGTGCGGTACAGGTTGAAATCGAACGTCAGTGATTGCGCCGGGGACAGCGGCATCACGTAGTTGGTGTTGACGTAGTACTGATGCCAGATGTCTTCGAAACGGCTGGCGTAAGCCGCGAGGTTGATGCCATCGGCCAGCGTGTAGCGAGCGCCGGCGTAGTCGACTGCTGGCGTGGTGACCAACGCGTAGGTAGCCCACAGTTCGCCGTCTCGGTTGGTATTGACCTGGTCAGTCCCGGAGGTGAAATGGCCGGCTTCCAAGGCGAGCTGGTCGATCTCCCGGCTGAGCACGTGAAAGCCGGTGGCGGTTTGCGGCATCAGTCGGCTGACGCTTTGTGCAAAGACCGGGGCGTTGGGCGACATCTGGCCATAGCGCAGGACAGTCTCGGATAGTCGCGCCTTGACCGAACCACCGGCCCGACCGTATTCAGCGTCCGGATCGCCGTCATCCCCAACTGGCAAGTTGCCGGTGCCGGTACGCCCGCTGCCGGCATCGAGCTTGAGCCCCCAGAAGGCGAAGAGATCTGCACCGAAACCGACGGTCCCTTGGGTAAAGCCGGAATCGAACCGCGCAATAAACGCCTGACTCCAGTCTTTCTGATTACTGCGCCCATCTGCCCGGTCTGTGTTGAAGTAGTAGTTCTTGGCCAGAATCGACAATTTACTGTCTTCGACAAAGCCATTGTTCTCGGCACTGGCGTAACCGCTCATCAATGAAGCCATCAGCGCAATGTTGACGGTGTTGATAGACAGTTTCGAGTGCCGCTCAACGCGAGCAGGAGAGGAATAAAACATCGGCCACACCTTCCTTTTATTGAATTCATGACGCCCCCGTTGTGCACAGGTGGCGGTGTTGGTTGGCAATAGAAAGAGGCCCGGGCAGTGGCGTGGCACACAGGAAGGCCGCACTGCCGAAGCTGGCGTGAATAGTCGACTGATGGCGAATCACGGCTGAATCAGCGATTCGACGTCCTGTATCAGCGTTTCGCCAAATACGGGCGCGATGCACTGCCTCAAGGGCCCGAAGCGCGCCTGTTGATGAAGGCCGGATGCGGTACGGCAGCGGCATGGCGAACTTTTGATAGGAGTCGTCGGGTTCGCGGGACGTGGCGGGTGAGCTTTGCCCTTATCGTGTTTGCAAGCCCACGGAATCACGCCGATGAATAACAACAACACGTTCATAGATAGCCATGTTCACTTCTTTACCGAAGCGCATCTCGATGCACTTGGCACTGAGCTTCCTTATGCACTTCCCGCGCCGAATTCGCTTTCTGATTATTTGCTGAATCTCGACCTTGAAGGTATTTCACCGACCCTGCTCAATAATGTGCACCTGAGCATTCTTCCAGACTCCGAGCATGTGTTTGCGTCGTTCAGCGAGCTTGAACACCTGCAACGAATGCACCCTGGAAAGTTCGACCATGTGCGCTTGGTCGGCACCCTCAAGGCAGACCCTGACTACGCAGACGAAGCACGCCTGAACCACCCGAAAATCGTCGGTATTCGCATCGTCTTGCACGATGCGCCCGAGGACAGTGTGGCGGCCGATGCCTACAGCACCCCTGCCTGGCAGGCGTTGTTCGCACGGCTGGCGGCGCACCAGCATGTCCATGTCTATGCCCAGTCGGCAGCCACGAATTTGCGCGTGCTTCGGCAGATTCCTGAAACGGTGCGCGTCGTGCTTGACCACCTTGGCACCTGCCACGCCAGCCTGGGCGCCGAGCACCCTGCGTTCACCCGCCTGCTGGATGAAGCGCACAGGCGCGGCAACGTCTGGTTCAAGGGCCCCGGCTATCGCACTTCGACCGACATCGAAGTGCTGACACCGTTCGTGCAACGCATCGTCGAAGCGCTCGGCGCCGACAAGCTTGTGCTGCAAGCAACCGACGCACCCCATGTAGGCGCCGACCCGAGCGGCATCGCCTACTGCAACCTGTTCCATCCCGCCAGCGCGTTCGGTTTCGTTCGCCAGTTGGCCAGCGCCGCAGCAGAACGTTGTGGCGTATCCGCTGATGCACTGCTCAACGGCGCGACTTCCCGTGTTTTTCCCACCCCAACAAGCCAACAGGCCCCAGGTGAAATAATGAGTAATGTTACCTCCCGCGAAATCAAGTTCGACGTCGACTTCGGCGGCGAGACGCTCAGCCTCAACGGTACGGTCTTCGAGCCGGCCGCGCTCGATCGCAACCTGCCTCCGGTGGTGTTCAACTCGGGCTTCACGGGCGGTGTGTCGATGTATGGCCAACTGTTTGGCCGTGCGCTGGCGGCTCGCGGCTACCGCGTGATGACCTACGATGTGGCAGGTTTCTTCACCAACAAGGCGGTGCGCAACACCTCGCTGGTCGACGGCAAGACCGTGACCAACGTCAGCCTGGAAGACCAGAAGAACGAAGTGCTCGGCGCCGTGAGCTGGGCACGCAATGAATTCGGCCAGATGCCGCTGGTTGCCTCCTGGGCGATGGGTTCGGTGGCCAGCCTGGCAGCGATTGCGGAACTGGCGCGCAACAAGGCCGAGCAGGTGAAGTTCTGGGTGCCGATGAGCTATACCAGCATCGGTGCACTGCAAGCCCTGCGTGAGGACGCCAAGGCTGCCGATGCCAGCATCGCCGCGCTCAACGCCGACGCCGCGATCCCGCCGTTCGATACCGGCACCGAGGCCACCCGCCTGGGTTACTACCCGCTCGACCCGGCCACTCAACAGTATGTCGACGAGCAGTTGGGCGCCTACACCGAAGCAGGCGGTGCGGACCGCTGGCCGGGTTGCGCCTGGGTCAGCGCCAAATCCTATACCTCCTACGTCGCCTTCGACCCGGAGCAAGGCATTGAAGGCGCGGCCGGCTTCCCGCCTGCCCTGATCATCCACGGCGCGAAGAACTCCCTGCACATGCCGGCCGAGTCCGAGCGCCTGTACCAGCGCTACCCGGGCGATGCAGGGAATGGCGTGCTGGTCATTTCCGACATGCAGCACGGGCAGCAGAACGAGGCCGACCATCCGGTGTTCAAAACCATCATCGAGAACATCGACCAAGCCGTCCGCCAGCACCTTTGAAATCCCCCGCCTGCAGCGCCCTCGCCGGGCGCCTGCAGGCGCGGTCATCCTGCCCCCGCCTCATCTTCCCGCCACCACCTTCCGCAGCCGCTCCAGTATGCTGACAACATTACGGGCCCTGTGCGGGCCTTGGTCGTCGAATGCTCTGCGGAGTTCTGCACATGGTGCACCCTGCTCAACCCAACGAAGGCTGCAAGCGGATCGGTCTGCTGATCTTGCCGCAGTTTTCCATGATGGCCCTGGCCGGTGCCAGCGAGCCCCTGCGCGCCGCCAATCGGCTGGCGGGCAGGACGCTCTACGAATGGCAACTGCTGTCGGAAACCGGGGGGACCGTCAGCTCCAGCAGCGGCGTCGAGATCAGCACGCGCGGCTTGAGCGATGTGACCGAGCTTGACCGCGTTTTCGTCCTCGCCAGCCTGGATATCGAGCACTTGCGCCCGCCGCAGATGCTGCGCTTCCTGCAGCGGGCAGCGGCGCAGGGCAAAACGGTCGGCGCGTTCAGCACCGGCACGTTCATTCTGGCGCGGGCCGGTTTGCTGGACGGTCGCAAATGCACCCTGCACTGGGAGTCGATCAATGAGTTCGCCGAAGAGTTTCCGGCCATCGAAGTGACCCGTGAGCTGTACGTGAACCACGACAACCGCTGGACCTGCGCCGGCGGCACCGCCGCCATCGACCTGATGCTCGCGCAGATTTCCCTGGACTACGGCGGCAAGCTGGCTGCCGCGGTGGCAGAGCAGTTCCTGCATGCTCGAATTCGCGGCCCGGAAGAACACCAGCGCATGTCCATCCAATGGCGCTTCGGCATCCATGACCGGCGGATCACGGCGGCCATCGGGCACATGGAGGACAACTTCGAACACGTCATCAGCATCGAGGACGTGGCTGACCGCTGCAACGTGTCGCAGCGGCAACTGGAACGGCTGTGGCACCAGCACTTTGGCATGACGCCGCAGCGCTTCTACCTGGAGTTGCGCCTGGCCGAAGCACGACGGCTGCTGCGCGAAAGCAGCAAATCCATCGCCTCGGTGGCGTACTCCTGCGGATTCGTCTCTGCCTCGCACTTGGGCAGTGCCTATCGAAAGACCTGGGGCTGCAGTCCCGGTGAAGAACGTCGAAAGTTTGATAGTGAAACGGCGCCGCAGTGAGCATCCGAGTGTTTGTTTATAAAAGCGTACTCGGATATAGCAAAAGGTACGCTTGGCCTGTGCTCACCTTTGCCCGTGATCGGGGACAAATCCCATACAGGACACGGAGTTAGTACCCATCAACTGATCGAGCAGCGGTGTCCAAGGCTTGCTGCAGCGAATCTGCCCCCGGCACGCCAGGTCACTTGCACCTTCACGCGGACCTCCCCTCCTCGACCGATGCTTTGTCGAACTTATGACAAAGGTCGTCGATCCTTGAACCCGAACTTCGGCCCCTTCGGCGTTAATGTTTTCCCATACCGGCATTCTCTCCCTGATGAACCGGCGAACAACAATTTTGCGGAGAAAAGGCACAAGAACAATGGAAACGATCAGTTTCATCACCTCCAACCTCGGCTTGATCGCCCACTTGCTTGGGCAACACCTCTATATCGTCTTCATGGCGGTCGGATTGGCCATCCTCACGGGCGTTCCGCTGGGGATCTTCGTCTCGCAGCATCCTCGCCCGGGTCGCTGGGTCCTGACGTTCGCCGCCATGTTGATGACCATTCCCTCTGCGGCCCTGTTCGGCCTGATGATCCCTCTGCTTTCGATCTGGGGCCAAGGTATCGGCATGGTGCCGGCAATCATCGCGCTGTTCCTGTACTCGCAGCTTCCCATCATCCGCAACACCCACACCGCCATCTCCAATGTCGAGCCTTCGCTGCGTGAAGCGGCGCGTGGCATGGGCATGTCATCGTGGCAACGGCTGTGGAAAGTCGAGTTGCCGCTGGCGATGCCGCTGATCATGGCCGGTGTGCGCGTGGCGACGGTGATCAATATCGGCATTGCCGCCATCGCCGCCTACATCGGTGCCGGTGGGCTGGGCAGCCTGATCGTGCGTGGCATCGCGCAGTCCGATACCCGGCAACTGATTGCAGGCGCGATCCTGATCAGCGTGATCGCGGTGATCGCCGACTACGCCCTGGCCCTTCTCCAGCGTGCGTTGACCCCAAAAGGGGTCATCAAGCTCAACAACCTCAGCATGAAGGAAGCTACATCGTGATCCAGATTGATAATTTGAATAAAAAATTCGGCTCTATCACGGCAGTGGAAAACGTCTCCTTCACCGTACCAGAAGGCAAGATCTGCGTGCTGCTTGGCCCCTCGGGCTGTGGCAAGACCACCACCCTGAAGATGATCAATCGCCTGATCCCCCCGACCTCCGGCCGGGTGTTGATCGGTGGGCGGGATACCGCCGAGCTGGACACGGTCACCCTGCGTCGTTCGATCGGCTATGTGATTCAGCAGGTCGGCCTGTTCCCCAACATGACCGTCGAAGACAACATCTGCGTGGTCCCCGACCTGCTGGGCTGGGACAAGGTCAAAAGCCGCAAGCGCGCGGCAGAGCTGCTGGAAGTGGTGGCGCTGGAGCCGTCGAAGTTCGCCAAGCGCTACCCGTGCGAACTCTCCGGTGGGCAGCAACAGCGTATCGGCGTCGCCCGCGCGCTGGCGGCCGACCCGCCCGTCATGCTGATGGACGAACCCTTCGGCGCTATCGACCCGATCAACCGCGACGCGATCCAGGACGAGTTCATGCGCATCCAGCGTCAGGTCGGCAAGACGGTCCTGTTCGTCAGCCATGACATCGACGAAGCGGTGAAAATGGCCGATTGCGTGGCCCTGTTCAATGCCGGCCAGGTCGAGCAGTTCGGCACACCGGACGACTTGCTGGCCCGCCCGGTGAGCGATTTCGTGGCCAACTTCATGGGCGGCGACCGCATCATGAAACGCCTGCGCCTGCTGCAGGCAGCGGATATCGCCTGCCCGACCCCGCCCCAGGAACTGCTCCAGGTGGTCGGCGATCAGCCGGGTGCAGCGTCATGGAACGCCATCACCGTGCTGCCCAGCGATGACCTGCGCCAGGTGCTTTGCCAACTGCTTGGCCAAGGCCGCGAATGGGCGGTGTGCAAGGACGCCCACGGCCAGTTCATCGGCTATGTGCATCAGCGCGACATCCTCGCGCGACTCATCGACAACACTGCGGCGGTGGCGTGATGGCGGCCTTCAACACGATGATCGAATGGCTTCAGGCCTACTGGAACGAGGTGGTGTACCTGTCGCTTCAGCACCTGCAGATCGTGGCCATCAGCAGCGCGCTGGCGATCGTCATTGCCCTGCCGATCGGTATCTGGATGAGCCGCCCAAACAACCGTCGCCGCGCCATGGCGGTCATGCAGGTGCTCAACATCGGCCAGGCGGTACCGAAGCTGGCCTTGCTGACGCTGGCCATGACCTTGGTCGGGGTCGGTGCGCCTGCCGCGATTTTCGCCTTGTGGGTTGCGACCATCCTGCCAATCACCGTCAATACCTACGAAGGCCTTCGCGCAGTGCCCCGGCATCTGCTCGAAGCCGCAGAGGCCATTGGCATGACGCCGCGTGAAATCCTCTTCAAGGTCGAGATTCCCAACGCGCTGATCGTGATTTTCGCTGGCCTGCGCACAGCCCTGGCGATCAACGTCGGCACGGCGCCTCTGGCCTTCCTGGTGGGCGGCGGGGGCCTCGGCGAGCTCATCTTCACCGGTATCGACCTCAACGACTACGGCATGATGCTGGCCGGCGCCATTGCCACCGCAGGCCTCGCCATGCTGGTGGACATGCTCTGCGGGCTGCTGCAGCGCGCTTCGGTTTCCCGCGGCCTGCAACTGGCGGCACGCTAGGTCACAACCCACAACGACAAGAACAGGTGCCGTATGTTCGCACGCGCAATCGTCTACGCCTTGATGACCGTTTTCACAGGCGCCAGCTTCGCCGCTGAATCGCCTGTGGTGGTGGGCGGCAAGAAATTCACCGAACAGCAGCTGGTCTCGGAGATGACCAGCCAACTGCTCAGAAGCAATGCATTCACCGTGGACAAACGCTCGGACCTGGGCTCGACGGTGTTGAGGGCCGCTCAGGAAAATGGCCAGGTCGACATCTATTGGGAATACACCGGTACCTCGCTGATCATCTACAACAAGGTCAAAGAGAAACTCGATGCCGAGCAGACCTATGAGCGAGTCAAGCAACTGGACGCCGCCAAGGGGCTTACCTGGCTGCAGCCTTCCAGGGCCAACAACACCTATGCGTTTGCAATGAGAAAGACCGAGGCGCAGGCCAAGGGTATCGTCACGATGTCGGACCTGGCTGCGCAGGTCAGCGCCGGCAAACACCTGAAATTTGCCTCCAACGCCGAGTTCTATTCGCGCCCCGACGGCCTGCGACCGCTGCAGGACCGCTACGGCTTCACGTTCCAGCGTAGCGACGTGATGCGCATGGACGGCGGGCTTACCTACCTCGCGCTTCGCCAGGGGCAGGCCGATGTTGCCCTGGTGTTGTCCACGGATGGTCGCGTGTCTGCGTTCGGCTTCGTCATCCTGGAGGACGACAAAGCCTACTTCCCCAGCTACGCCCTGACACCGGTAGTCAGGACTGCGTTCCTCGACAACCACCCCAAGGTAGCGTCCCTGCTCAACAGTCTTTCCGCCACGCTGGACAGCGAGACCATCGCTGCCCTCAATGCCCGCGTGGATGTGGACAGAGAGTCGATCGAAAAAGTCGCTGCCGAGCACCTGGCCCGGCACAACCTGATTGCCAGGTAGGCGTTGAAAGCAGTGATTTCCCTGTGGGAGCCGGCTAGCCGGCGATAGGGCCCGATCAGGCAGAACAGGTTGCCTGCCCCGGCCTCATCGCCGGCAAGCCGGCTCCCACTCGGATGTTGCCGAGCGCACCGTCCATGTCCAAATGCCCAGATTCGCCGCACTCTTTTTCACGATAAGCCGTAAGCTGTGGGCCATTCAGTACCCAGCCCAGTGCCCCCCCATGACCACACTCGACCAAGCCATTGCCCAACGCCTCGCCCACCTGCGTGGCCAACAACGCCTCAGCCTGGCTCAACTGGCGGAACGCGCCGGGGTGAGCAAGGCGATGATTTCCAAGATCGAGCGCCAGGACAGCAGCCCTACGGCTGCGGTGCTGGGGCGTCTGGCGTCGGGGTTGGGGGTTTCCTTGAGCCAGTTGCTGGCCGAGGACAAGCCGGCGGGCAGCTCGGCCTTGCGCCGTCGCGAGGCCCAGGAGGCCTGGCGCGACCCGGCCAGTGGTTACGTGCGCCGGCAGGTGGCGGAGCTGGATCAGGCCAGCGGCAGCGAGCTGGTGGAAATCACCTTGCCGCCGGGTCAGCGGATCGACTACCCGTGCTGGCATTCGCAGCCGTATCGGCAGCGGTTGTGGCTGGTGGAGGGGACGCTGGAGGTGACCTATGGCGAGGAGCGCTACCTGATGGAGGCCGGTGACCAACTGGATTTTGCGGTGGACAAGCCGGTCAGTTACCTGGCTCCGGGGAGCGAGCCTTGCCGTTATCTATTGAACATTCTGCACAAGTAAACCAGTACCGGCCTCTTCGCGGGACAAGCCCGCTCCCACAGTTACTTTCAAAGCTCCCACAAGCACGCCACCGCCTTTGAATCCAGTGGCTCCCACAGGGGTGGCGCAAGCCTTGAGATCACTGCAACCAGGGCGGTGGCGGCTCCTCACCCTTGACCGGGCCATGTTCAGCTTCCGCCAGCGCCGCCTGGCGCCGGGCCTCATCGCGCTGCGCCGCCTCGATCTCGCGCATCACCCCGAACACGTCGGCGGCATGCTCATCCTCGGCGAACTCGCCACTCAGCGGGCTGTCCGGCCGCAGCTCGCCCGCCTCGTACAACGCCCACATTTCCTGGGCATAGCGGGTGCCTTTCAATTCCGGGGCAAAGCGCCCGAAATAGTGCGCCATGTTCGCCACATCCCGCTGCAACATGCTGAACGCGTGGTTGTTGCCCGCCGCATCCACCGCCTGCGGCAGGTCGATGATCACCGGGCCGTCCGGGCCCAGCAACACGTTGAACTCGGACAAGTCGCCATGCACCAGCCCGGTACAGAGCATCAGCACGATCTGACGAATGACGAAGGCATGGTGCTCCCTCGCCTCCTCTGCCTCCAGGTGCACATCGTTCAGGCGCGGTGCAGCATCGCCGTCGGCGTCGGTGACCAGCTCCATCAACAGCACGCCATCCTGGAAATCGAACGGCTTGGGCACGCGCACGCCGGCATTGGCCAGGCGGAACAGCGCCGCCACCTCGGCGTTCTGCCAGGCATCCTCGGCTTCCTTGCGCCCGTACTTGCTGCCCTTGGCCATGGCCCGGGCCTGACGGCTGTTACGGACCTTGCGGCCTTCCTGGTACTCGGCGGCCTGGCGGAAGCTGCGTTTGTTGGCTTCCTTGTAGACCTTGGCGCAACGTACCTGGGTGCCGCAGCGCACTACATAAACGGCGGCTTCCTTACCGCTCATCAGGGGTCGCAATACTTCATCGACCAGGCCGTCTTCAATCAGCGGTTCGATTCGTTTTGGTGTCTTCATCAGGCTGCATTCGGGGTCCTGGCTGGGGTGGCGGACATCCTCTCACAGCCAGGCACTTCCTGCTCACTTGTCTGATGCAAGACCCGGTGAAGCCGCTTCAAGCCGCCAGCCGGCGCTGCAGCACGAAGTACCGAGCCCGGTCGAACGCCCAGTTGTACAGCACGGTGTAGGGCAGGATGACGACGAAAAAGCCCAGCTCGACCATGAACGCCTGCCACAGCGAGATCTCCAGCATCCACGCCGCTACCGGCAAGCACCACACCACCAGCCCGGCTTCGAAACCCAGGCCATGGATGAACCGCGTGGTGGCCTTCCAGTGGATACGTTCGGTCTTCACCACACGGTCCACCAGCGCGTTGTAGAGCATGTTCCACAGCATCGCGATCACCGACAAGGTGACGGCCAAGGCACCGGCGGTGGCCAGCGACTTGCCCATCACCCAGGACAACAGCGGCGCAGAGAGCAGCACGGCAAACACTTCATAGCCAACGGCATGGACCAGGCGCTCGGTGAAAGAAGTCTTTTTCATTGCAGATTCCATCATGTGATTACGTCGTGATTCACATTTTCTTTGATGGAACTGATACCCGCGACATAGCTCCTATCGATTTTATCTATACCTGTGCGCTACGCGTCCGCAGCCGTGGCTGCTGATGGGTGCGTGCGCGCAAACGCAACAACGGGTACACCCAACGACAAGTCAGCGTTCTCCTTCCCCCGTAGCCTGTCACCACAGGTCGCCAGCGGCGGCCTCAGCCAAAAACACAAGAAAAACCTCGGTGACCTATGAATTCAGTTGATCCGATTACCCTGGCGGTCGTGCGGGGTGCGCTGGAGACGGCGCAGCGCGAGATGACCCTGACCCTGGAAAAGACCGGCCGCTCCAGCGTGTTCAACCTGGCGCACGATTACTCCAACTCGCTGTTCGACCACCTGCCGGAGATGATCCTGCAAGGCCAGGACATCCCGATCCACCTGGGCTCGCTGATTCCGGCGATGAAATGCGTGGCCGGCTTTTTCGGCGACGACATCGCTGAAGGCGATGTGATCTACCACAACGACCCGGCCTACAAAGGCAGCCACATCCTCGACTGCTGCATGTACAAGCCGGTGTTCTACCAGGGCGAGCTGGTGTTCTGGACCGTGTGCAAGGGCCACCTGACCGATATCGGCGGCCCGGTGCCGGCCGGCTACAACCCCGATGCCAAGGAGATCTACGCCGAGGGCCTGCGCATCCCGCCGGTCAAGCTGTGGGAACGGGGCAAACGGCGTGAGGACGTGATCAACTTCATGCTCACCAACATGCGCGCCCGCCCCTATCAGGAAGGCGACCTCAACGCCCAGTACGGCGCCTGCAAGGTCGGCGAGCGGCACTTGCTCGACCTGCTCGACAAGTACGGGGTTGCGCAGGTGCGTGCGTGCATCGCCGAGTTGAAGAACATGGCCGACCGGCATATGCGCGCACTGCTGCGTGACGTACCCGACGGTCACTACAGCGGCACCGCGGTACTGGAAGATTCCGGGCATGGTCTGGGCGAGCTGGCGATTACCGCCCACGTGGAAATCCGCGGCGAAACGGCGCACGTGCGCGTCGAAAGCCCGCCCCAGGTGCCCTACTTCATCAATTCCTACGAAGGCAACTCGGTCTCCGGCGTGTACCTGGGCCTGATGATGTTCGCCCAGGTCGCGCCGCCCTATAACGAAGGCCTGTACCGCTGCGTGAGCGTGGATGTCGGCGCCAAGGGCACGTTGTGCAACGCGGCCGAACCCGCGCCCCACGTCAACTGCACCACCACCCCGATGGAAACCCTGGCCGATGCGGTGCGCACCGCGCTGGAACAGGCCTCGCCGCAGCGGGTCACCGCCTCCTGGGGACACACCAGCGGCATCAACATCGCCGGCCATGACCCTCGCCATGGCAACAGCGAGTACGTGACCATGGTGCTGGCGTCGATCATCTCCGGCGCAGGCGCCAACCAGGTGATGGACGGCTGGCATGCCTGCGGGCCGCTGTGCTGCTTCGGCGCCTTGATGAGCGGCGACATCGAGCTGCTCGAACACGCCTACCCCATCCTCATCCACCGCTACAGCCTGATGGCCGACAGCGGTGGCGCCGGCGAATACCGCGGCGGCTCCGGCACCCGGCTGGAGATCGAACCCCTGGACCACGCCATGACCGTGGTCGGCTTCGGCGAAGGCCGCCAACTGCCCACGGCAGGTGCCGCGGGTGCACGCAATGGCCTGCTGCAACCCAAGCTCGGCCGGCTGATCCACCGCCATGCCGACGGCCAGGAAGACCATTACCTGCAGAACCCGATGCTGACCCTGCAACCCGGCGAGCGGATCATCAACATCAACCCGGGCGGCGGCGGATACGGCGACCCGCTGCGCCGGCCGGTGACATCCGTACTCGAAGACCTGCGCAATGGCCTGGTTTCCCCCCAGGGCGCGGCCCTGGACTACCGCGTGATCGTCGATGCCGACGGCCACCTCGACGAAACCGCCACCCACGCTGCCCGCGGCCAGCTCTGACCGGAGATCCAACATGCGCAACCAATATCGCCTGGGCATCGACGCCGGCGGCACCTTCACCGACTTCATCCTGGCCGACCGTGACGGCGGCGTGCAATTGTTCAAGGCGCCCTCCACCCCGCACGATGGCACCCTGGCGATCCGCGCCGGGCTGGCGCAGATCGCCGACGCCACCGGGCACAGCCCGGCCGAAGTGATCGCCAACTGCGACCTGTGCATCAACGGCACCACCGTGGCCCTCAACGCGCTGATCGAACGCACCGGCGTCAAGGTCGGCCTGCTGTGCACCGAAGGCCACGAGGACAGCCTGGAAATCCGCCTGGGCCACAAGGAAGAAGGCCACCGCTACGACGCCCACTACCCGCCGGCGTTCATGCTGGCACCGCGGCACCTGCGCCGGCCCATCGGCGGGCGGATCCTGGGCGATGGCCGCGAGCACAGCCCGCTGGACGAACAGGCCGTGCACCAGGCCATCGAGTATTTCCGCGCCGAGGGTGTCGAGGCGGTGGCCATTTCGTTCCTGTGGTCCGTGCGCAACCCCAGCCACGAGCAACGCGCCGCCGAGCTGGTGCGCGCCGCGCTGCCTGGGGTGTTCGTCTGTACCGGCGTCGAAGTGTTCCCGCAGATCCGCGAATACACCCGCACCTCCACCACCGTGGTCAACGCCTACCTGAGCCCGGTGATGGCCCGCTACGTGGCACGTATCGACGCTTTGTTCGAGGAACTCGGCGCGCACCAGCCGGTGCGCTACTTCCAGTCCAACGGCGGGCTGGCCCCCGGCCACCTGATGCGTGAACGGGCGGTCAACGCGATCAACTCAGGCCCCGCCTCGGCACCCCAGGCCGGCCTGTCGGTGGCCAGGCCGTTCGGCATCGACAATGTCATTACCGTGGACATGGGCGGCACCTCGTTCGACATCACCCTGACCAACGCCGGGCGTACCAATTTCAGCAAGGACGTGGACTTCCTGCGCCAACGCATCGGCGTCCCCATGATCCAGGTGGAAACCCTCGGCGCCGGCGGCGGCTCCATCGCCTCGCTGGACACCCTGGGCATGCTCCAGGTCGGCCCGCGCAGCGCCGGCGCCACGCCGGGGCCGGTGTGCTACGGCAAAGGCGGCACGGAGCCGACGGTGACCGATGCCAACCTGGTCCTGGGCTACCTGCCGGACGGGGCGCTGCTGGGCGGCAGCATCCGCCTGAACCGCCAGGCCGCGCTGGAGGCCATTCGCAGCAAGATCGCCGAACCGCTGGGGATCAGCGTGGAGCGCGCGGCCTTCGGCATTACCACCCTGGTCAACCTGAACATGGTCAATGGCATTCGCCGCGTCTCCATCGAGCGTGGCCACGACCCGCGTGACTTCGCCCTGATCGGTGCCGGTGGCGCGGCCGGCATGCACGTGGTGCGGCTGGCCGAGGAAATCGGCATGCGTACCGTGCTGATCCCCAAGGTCGCTTCGGGCTTGTGCGCCTTTGGCCAGATTCTGTCCGATGTGCGCTACGACCAGCTCACCAGCCTGTCGATGCGCCTGGACGCAGCACATGCCGACCTGCCGTTGCTCAACCGCACGCTGGCCGAGCTGCGTCTGCAGGGCATGGCGAACCTGCGCGAAGACGGTTTCGGCGATCAGGCCAGCAGTTGCCACTACACCCTGGAGATGCGCTACGCGGGGCAGATCCACGAGTGCAGCGTGGAGTGGGAGGCTGACGCACTGGACAGCGCCGGCCTGGGCGCACTGATCGAGGCGTTCCACCAGCGCCACCAGACGCTGTACTCCTACAGTGAGCCGGGCAGCCCGGTTGAGCTGGTCAACCTGGAGTGCTCGGTGATCGGCCACCTGCCACGCCCGCCCCAACCGCTGCTGCAAGGCCCGGCCGAAGTACCCGTGGCAGTACCGGACAGCCAGCGCCCGATGCGCTTCAGCGCCGAGGGCGAGTGGCAAGCCACGCCGGTGTTCAACGGCAATCGCCTGCTACCGGGGCAAACGGTGCAGGGCCCTTGCGTGATCGAGGAGGACACCACCAACATCGTCGTACCGCCGGGCTGGCAGGCCTGCCTGGAACCGTCGGCGACCTACCGGCTGACACCCGTCGCCTGATACAGTGGTCGGCGCACAAAGCCGCCCGGCAGCCTCGCGCTGCCGGGCGGCTTGCACAATAACAAGAGCTGCTTGAGTAGCTTGCCTGCAGTTCCTTTTTTCAATGCTGCCCTCTTTGAAAAAGGACCGATGATGCCGACAGAAATCTCGACCCACAGCTGGGCCCTGCCCGAGCGCCAGGCGCGCTGGGCCGAAGCCGTCAGTGACACCTACTTTCCCTTGAGCCTGGCGTTCGCCGCCGAGCAACCCTTCGATGGCCACCTGCAGCGCTGGAGCACGCCCAGCACACCCTGCAGCCTGTCGCGCCTGCGTTCGAGCCGGCTCGGCTACTCGCGCAGCAAGGCGCAGATCGGCCAGGACCGCGAGGCGTTCTACCTGGTCACCGTGCCCAGCCGCAGCGAAGTGCACTTCGAGCAGGACGGCCACCAGCTCAGCTGCCGCCCGGGCGGCTTCATCGTCGAGCGCGGCGATGCACCCTACCGCTTCCATTACGGCGCCGAAAATGACCTGTGGGTGCTCAAGCTTCCCGAGAGTGCACTCAAAGGCCACCTGCGCGGGCACCGGCGTTACACCCGCCATTGTTTCGATGCCACCCAAGGCCTGGGCCTTATTTTCGTCGAGCAACTGGATTTGTGTGCCCGGCACTTCGACGCCAACCCGCAGGTTGCCCAGCACCTGTTGCTGGAGCAGGCCATGGCCACCTTGTTGCTGGCGCTGCAGCAGGACGAACGCGTGCTCGGCAGTGAAGGGTCCAACCTCAGCACCCTGCACCTGACCCGGGTCGAGCACTACGTGCTGCAGAACCTCGCCGACCCTGAGCTGTCGCCGCAGGTCATCGCCAACGCCTGCGGGCTTTCACTGCGCTACCTGCACAAGCTGTTTTCCAGCACCGCCTATACCCTGGGCGAATGGATACGCCAGCAGCGCCTGGAGGCGGTGCACCGGCAGTTGCGCGACCCGCAATGCCACCTGCCGATCGGCGAACTGGCGTTTCGTTGCGGTTTTGCCGACCAGGCGCAGTTCACCCGGGCGTTTCGCCAGTCCTTCGGCTGTACCGCCCGCGAGGTGCGGGCAGCCTCCAGACACTGACGGCGCAAGGAGGCGCCAGCGCCCATCGGGTGCTTCCCATTTGCTTTGATGGAACTGATACTCGTGGCATAGCTTCTATCGGTTTTATCCATACCTATGCGCTACTCGCCCGAAGCCCTCGTCGCCTTTGTCGAAGCCGCCGCACTCGGCTCGTTTTCCGCTGCGGCGCGCAAACTGCGCAAAAGCCAGTCGACCATCAGCATCGCCATCGCCAACTTCGAGGCCGACGTGGGTTGCCCTCTGTTCGACCGCGCCGGCCGCCACCCCACGCTGAATGCAGCCGGGCGCCAGGTGCTGGGGCACGTTGAAGCGATACTCGATGCCAGCGCCCGCCTCGATGCCCTGGCGGTGCGCCTGGCCGGGCAGGTCGAGCCTTTGGTGTCGGTGGTGATGTCGGACAGTTACAGCGTGACGTCCCAAGGGGCTGCGATGAGCCTTTTCGCGCAACTGTATCCCCACACCGAACTGCGCTGGGGCCCTTCCGAAGACGCCGATGTGGTCGAACTGGTCCAGCAGGGCCTGGCGCAAATCGGCATCCTTGCCGCACAGCAGCACTACCCCGCCGATGTCAGGGTGGCGCGTTTGCCTGAACAGGCCGAGTTCAAGCTCTACGTGAGCTGCGACCACCCCTTGGCGAAACGGCCGATGCTGCAAGCGGAGGATCTGCAAGCCGAGCGCCAGCTGTACATGAAGACCTACGCCCCCAGCCTGCACCATGGCCGTGGCCAGGCCTGGTCGGCGCCGGACTACCTGACGCTGCTGGAGTTCGCGGTACGTGGCTTTGGTTGGGCAGAGCTGCCCACCGCGCTGGTGGCGCGCTTTGGCAGTGGCCTGGTGGAGCTGCCGGTGGCGGGCTACCCGAGGCGGGTCGCCATGGACGTGGCCTGGTCACGGCAACGTGCACTGGGGCCCGCCGGGCAGTGGCTTCTGGGGCAATTGCTGGGACGCTAGCGCGGCTCAGTCGTTGCCGTCCTGGTTCACCTCTTTCCAGCTGTCGTCCGGGTCGAAGCGCTTCATGGCCTTGGCCAGCTTGTCGCCTTGCGGACCCAGGTCTTTCTCGAACACCTGGCCATCATGGCTGATCATGAAGCTCATCACCCCGGTGTCGTTGTACTTGGCCGGCCAGGCGACCAGGGCAAAACCCCGGCTCATCTGGTTGCCGATCAGGTAGCTGTAGGCGCCACCCGGGGCCGAGGGGCCTTGGCCATCGAGGATGCGGAAGTGGTAGCCGTACCAGTCGTCCCCCACCACGTCCTGGCCGAACAGCGGGCCCAGCGGGCTGACCTGGCCATCCGCTTCGTCTTCCCAGAACAAGCCGTCGTGCTTGCCGGGGGTGCTGAAGATCTGCTGGGCATATTCCAGGGCGCCGTTGCCGTTACGGTCCTGCGAGGCGTAGTCCATTTGTGCATCGTGGTAGGCCAGCACCGATTGCAGCGCCCCCAATTCGTTGCGGCCAATGCGCCGCGCGCGGATCTCGGCACTGCCTGCCTTGAGGTCGAAATGCCAACCGTTGGCGGCCTTGGCCAGTGGAATGGGCAAGGTCCAATGTTCGCTACCCACCGCCAGGATGGCCTTGGTATCGCCTTGATTTTCGATCTGATGCTGCTGGTGGTACTGCTGCAGGAATGCATCCACATCGCTGCGCTGCACGCCTTCGCGTGGAATGTAGGTGCGCCAGTCTTCACCGAACAACTGCGCCAGGCGGGCCTCGTCGGCCTTCTCCGTACCCAAGGCGGCAACCAGGGATTCCACGGCTTTTTCGGGTGTCGGAAACGCCTCCTGAGTAGAGGCCCAGCACGGCCAGGCCGTGAACACGGCAATCAGCAAGGGGACGAGCATGCGCTTGCTGTTCATCGACGGCCTCCTCCACCACCACCCCGGCGCGCGGGCGCGCTGGGCCGAGAAATGGTATGCCCTGCCGCACGCGAGGCACTCGGCCGCTGGGCGAGGGTCTGGCTGGTGCGGCCGCGATTGGCCTGGGCGGTGGTCCGCGCAGGCGAGCGCACGCCGTCGAAGGCATTGTTGCGCGCACTGCCGGCGCTGCTTCGTGGCCGGTCTTGCAGCTTCTGGCGCGCCTGGCCGTCACCTTGCCGGCGCTGGTTGACCTGGGGATTCTGGTTCCTGGCCTGCACGTTCTCGCGGGTAGGTCGGGTGTTCTGCTGGCGGTCCGTCGCACGCGGTCTTTCGGTCTGGGTCTCACGCACCCGGTCGCGGGCTTCGCGGTTGCTGGTGGCCGGCCGCTCGATACCTGCCCTGTCCATCGACTCACGGGCGCGTTCGCGCGCATCGTTGTTGGCCGTGGCCGGTCGCTCGATGCCTGCCCGGTCCATCGAGGCACGGGCGCGGTCGCGCGCCTCGCTGTTGGTGGTGGCCGGCCGCTCGATACCTGCCTGGTCCAGCGAAGTACGGGCGCGGTCGCGCGCCTGGGCACGCTGGGCATCGTCGCCACGGAAGGCCGCGCGCTGGCTGGCGCCGTCGAGCTGGCGACCATATTGCTGGCGGCTGAGGTTGTCGCGGTAGGGCACGCCGTCGCGGTGTACCGCGTTGTGCTGCCACTTGCCCTGATTGTTGCCGATGCGGTTGTTGGCATTGATGTTGTTGTAGCGGTTCACGTCCACGTCGATGTCGTGGTCATCCCAGTCGCAGTCGCCCCAGAGCGAATTGACGATCGCAACGCCGGTACCGAAGGCCAGCCCCGCCATCAGCGCGGTGCCGGCGGTATACAACGGTGACGGCGGGTAGTAGGCCGGCGGCGACGAGGGGTAGGCCCAAGTGCCGTAAGTGGTGGTGGGGTTGTAGCTGGGCACGTACACCACCTGTGGATTGGCGGGCTCGATGATGATGGTGGATGAGCTGCTGGCCGGGGCACTCGTCGAGCTCGCGGTGCCGGATGCGGCGGAAGCAGGTGCCGGCGCTGCGACCTGAACGGTAACGTTCTGGTACTGGTTGCTCTGCAGGTTGCCGGCCGCCTTCGCCTGTTGCCGCAGGCGCTGCACCGAAGCCATCACATCGTCGGGCTGCGCCAGGAACGCGTCCCCCATCCGTTGCACCCAGACCGGGTCCTGGCCAAGCAGCACCAGCACCTGCGGGAACGCCACCAAGGATTGCACGCTCGGGTCCCAGGTCTGCTGCGCCACTTGCTTGACCGCCTCATCGCCCTGGGCCTTGGGGTTGGCCTTGGACCAGGCCACGGCTTCGGTCACTTCGCCAGGATAGGTGGACGCCATCAGCACCTGGGCCAGCAGCGAATCGGGGTACAGGGCAATGGGCGCCATCATCTGGTCCAGTTGCTCCTGATTGAACACAGTCTGCTTGGGCGCTGGCGCCTCGGCAGCCGGGGCCGGGGCGGGAGCTGGGGGTGTGACTGGAGCTGCAGCTGCAGCTGGGGCTGCGGTTGTTGCGGGCGCTACAGGTGTCGCAGGGTCTCGAGCCAGGAAGTAGCTGGCAACGACGCCCAGGCCAAGCACAGCCGCCACGACATAGAGCAATGGCTTGCGCATCACAGTTCCCCTCGGGGCCATACCGCGTGGAATTTAAGGTTAGCAAAGGCTGAGCTTTCCACACGGCGGCCATCACAGTTGTCGAAAGCTTCGCAGGGTGCACTATCATGGCCCGGGCCGGACTGCGCTACGTCAGTCCCCCAGCCTGAGGTTGCCAATGATCGATCACCTGGACCATCTGGTGCTCACCACCTGCGACGTGGAAGCCTGCACCGACTTCTACACCCGGGTACTGGGCATGCAACTGGAAACCTTCGGTGCCGGGCGGCTGGCACTGCGTTACGGCCAGCAGAAGATCAACATCCATGTGCGCGGCCAGGAGTTCGAACCCAAGGCCCACCTGCCCGTGCCTGGCGCACTCGACCTGTGCTTCATCGCCAGTGTCGGCCTGGAACAGGTGATCGCCCATCTGCAGCACGCCCAATGGCCGATCCTGCAGGGGCCGATACAACGTACCGGTGCGACCGGGCCGATCCTCTCCGTCTATGTGCGCGACCCGGACCTCAACCTGATCGAAATCTCCCAACCGCTGTGAGTCCCACCCCGCGGTTTGCCCTGCCGGCCAACCCAGGTATGCTGGGCCGCTCAAGTGCAAGCCTTCCAGGACGGTGACCATGACCAGGCCCCTGCTGTTGCTGGGTGCGGCCCTGCTCTTCAGCCCGGCGCTGCTGGCCCAACAGATCCAGCGTCAATTGGGCGACTTCGATTTCAAGCTCGGGACCACCGCTTCGCGCACCATGGCCCAAGGGCTGATCTCGCCGAGCGCAGTCGGCGCCTTCCACGGCGGCCTCGACCTCAGCCACCCAAGCGGCTGGTACTTCGGCCAGTACGCGCCGAGCATGGGCGTGACGCCCGATTCCACCCTGCGCCTGGACAGCTACCTGGGCTACAAGCATCACTTCGACAGCACCCTGGGCTACGAGCTGGGCCTGATCCACTACAGCCAGCCGAACATCGCAGGCGCCGACAGCTATGCCCTGTACGGCGGCATCTCGGTCCTGGGCAGCCGCTTTGGCGGGGCCTTGCGCGACACCCCCGAGCACCGCACCGGCACCCTGTTCGCCGACCTCGGCCAACTGCCGCTGTTCGACGTCGACCTCACCGTCAAGATGGCCCACCACCGCCTGGGCACCCCCTTCACCATTGGCGACGGCAGCCAGGTAAGCGGGTTTTCCGACTGGTCGCTGGAACTCTCGCGGCCGTGGCTGGGGCTTGACCTCAACCTGATCTACAGCAACTCCGACCTCGGTGGCGGTGGCTGCGAGGCCTATGCGGGCATGAATACCTATTGCCAGGGCATGGTGACGTTCAAGGCCCAGCGCAGTTTCTTCTAACGGCCCAAATGCACTTCAGGCCTGCGGCATCAAGGTCGCGATCAACGCCCGCACCGTGCCTGGCAAAGCCTCCAGCTCCCGCACCAGAATGCTCCGTTCCCGTACCGCCCAAGGCTCATCCAGGCTGATGGTGACCAGGTCCATGGTCTGGCTGTGCCGCTGCGCCGCCGATTCGGGAATGATGCCGATCCCCACCCCCGCCTCCACCAGCCGGCAGATGGCCTCGAAGCTCGACAACTGGATGCGCAGCGACAGGGTCATGCCCATGCGCTCGACATGGTCGCGCAGAAAACTCAGCAAGGTGCTGCCGTCGTGCAGGCCGATATGCTGGAAGTCCAGGGTCTGCTTGAAGGTCACCCGTTGGCGTGAGGCCAGCTCGTGCCCGGCCGGCACGATCAGCACCAGGCGGTCGGTGCTGAAGTGCATCACCTGCAGGCCACTGGCTTCCACGGGCCCTGCGATGATGCCCATGTCGCTGCTGCCATCGAGCACGCCGCGCACGATATCCCGCGACAGCCGCTCCTGCAGGTCGACCGTCACCCCCGGGCGTTGGGCGAGAAAACCGGCCAGTACTTCGGGGAGGAATTCGGTGACCGCCGTGGTGTTGGCGAAGATGCGGATATGCCCGGCCGAATCGGTGCCGAACTGGGTGAATTCGGCTTTCAGGTAGTCCACCTGGCGCATGATCAGGCGCGCATGGGTCAACAGCTTGTGCCCGGCCGGGGTCAGTTCGACGCCACGGCTGTCACGGTACAGCAGGCGCGTGTCGAGCTGCGCCTCCAGCGCCTTGATCCGGGCGCTGGCGGCGGCCGGCGACAGAAACGCCCGGCGTGCACCCTGGGTCAGGCTGGGTGATTCGCCGATATGAATGAAAAGCCGCAGGTCTGCCAGGTCGAAATGCATTGGGGCTCCGGTTGTGGCCAATGGCCTCATCGCCGGCAAGCCGGCTCCCACAGGTAAAAGCGCCGCCCTTCCTGTGGGAGCCGGCTTGCCGGCGATGAGGCCCGTACAGGCAAAAAACGGCGTTCAGCATACACGAACGCTGCTTCACACAAATGCAAATTCACAGAATGCCAAACAGCTCGCATGATCCGTGCATAACAACAAATGCAGAGGCCAATGGTTATGACTGCCACGCAATCACCCACGGATTACCGTGCCTGGCTCGGCCGCACGGAAGAAGCCGTCGATGAGCTCAGCCGCAACCTGATCAAGCGTATCGCCGCCACCTTCGGCGAAACCGCGCCCGCCGTCGGGCAACCGTTGCCACCGTTGTGGATGTGGTGCTTCTTCCAGGAACCCGTGGCCGAAGCGCAGCTGGGCAGTGACGGCCACCCGGCCCGCGGCGGCTTCCTGCCCCCGGCCGACAACCGCAACCGCATGTGGGCCGGGGGCCGGGTCGAGTTCATCGCCCCGCTCAAGGTCGGTGCCGAGGCCCATCGCCTGTCGACCATCGTGCACATCGAGGAAAAGCACGGCCGCACCGGCGCCTTGCTGTTCGTCACCGTGCGCCATGACTATTCGCAGCACGGCCAGCTGTGCGTGCGCGAAGAGCAGGACATCGTCTACCGCGAACCCAACCCGCCCAAGCGCAGCAGCGCGCAAGCCGCTGAGCCGGCTGACTGGTACGAGGCCGTGGCGTCGACACCAACCTTGCTGTTCCGCTACTCCGCCGTGACCTTCAACGGCCACCGCATTCATTACGACCAGCCCTACGTCACTGCCACCGAAGGCTATCCCGGCCTGGTCGTGCACGGCCCCCTGATCGCCACCCTCAACCTGCGCGCCTTCATTCGCGCCAACCCCGGCAAACAGGTGCGGCACTTCGCCTATCGCGGTGTGCGCCCGCTGACCTTGCCCACCCCCTTCGAAGTGGCCGGGCGTATCAGCGCGCCGGGCCAGGCCCAGCTGTGGGCCGGCAATGCCGACGGCGTGGCACAGAGCGCCGAAGTGCTTTTCGACTGAAACCCGACAGAGACCCCCTGCATGCATAAGTACGACAGCGAAGACCTCACTGCCATCCGCGAAGGCGTGCGCGCCTTGTGCGCCGAATTCGACGCCAGCTACTGGCGCAAGATCGAAGAAGAAAAGGGCTTCCCGGAAGCGTTCGTCAAAGCCATGACCGACGCCGGCTGGCTGTCGGCGATGATCCCCGAGCAATACGGCGGCTCCGGCCTGGGCCTGGCCGAGGCCTCGGTGATCCTTGAAGAAGTGAATGCCTGCGGTGGCAACTCCGGCACCGTGCACGGCCAGATGTACAACATGTTCACCCTGCTGCGCCACGGCAGCGAGGAACAGAAGCGCCATTACCTGCCCAAGCTGGCCAGCGGCGAGCTGCGCCTGCAGTCGATGGGCGTGACCGAACCCACCACCGGCACCGACACCACCAAGATCAAGACCACCGCCGTGCGCCAGGGCGGCAGCTACGTGATCAACGGCCAGAAGGTGTGGATCTCGCGCATCCAGCATTCGGACCTGATGATCCTGCTGGCCCGCACCACGCCCTTGGCCGAGGTGAAGAAAAAGTCCGAAGGCATGTCGATCTTCCTGGTCGACCTGCGCGAGGCCATCGGCAACGGCCTCACCGTGCAACCGATCGCCAACATGGTCAACCACGAAACCAACGAGCTGTTCTTCGACAACCTGCAGATTCCGGCCAGCAGCCTGATCGGCGAAGAAGGCAAAGGCTTCAAGTACATCCTCGACGGCCTCAACGCCGAACGCACGCTGATCGCCGCCGAATGCATCGGTGACGGCCGCTGGTTCATCGAAAAGGCCAGCGCCTACGCCCGCGATCGCGTGGTGTTCGGCCGTCCGATCGGGCAGAACCAGGGCGTGCAGTTCCCGATTGCCGAGGCCCATATCGAAATCGAGGCGGCCGACCTGATGCGCTGGCGCGCCTGCGCCGAGTACGACAGCGGGCAGAACGCCGGGGCCAGCGCCAACATGGCCAAGTACCTGGCCGCCAAGGCCTCGTGGGAAGCCGCCAACGCCTGCCTGCAGACCCACGGCGGCTTTGGCTTCGCCTGCGAATACGACGTCGAGCGCAAGTTCCGCGAAACCCGCCTGTACCAGGTGGCGCCGATCTCCACCAACCTGATCCTGTCCTACGTGGCCGAGCACCTGCTCGAACTGCCGCGCAGCTTCTGAGGGCCTGAACATGCAACATACCCAAGCCCTGGCGGGCTTTCTCGCCGACCTGCGCTACGCGCACATTCCAGGCCACGTGCTGGACCGCACCGAAGACCTGTTCCTCGACTGGCTGGGCTCGGCCCTGGCCAGCCAGGGTGCGCACCCGATCCCGCTGTTCGAGCGCTATGCCGAACGCATGGGACCGGCCCTGGGCAGCGCACGGGTGCTGACCAGCGGGCGCACGTCTTCGCCCTACTTCGCCGCGCTGGTCAATGGCGCCGCCTCGCACCTGGTCGAACAGGACGACCTGCACAACAGCTCGGTGCTGCACCCTGCCACCGTGGTGTTCTCCGCCGTGCTGGCGGCCGCCCAGGACCTCGGCAAATCCGGCCAGGACCTGCTGCTGGCGGCGGTGGCCGGCTATGAGGCGGGCATCCGCATCGGTGAGTTCCTTGGCCGTTCGCACTACCGCATCTTCCACACCACCGCCACCGTCGGCACCCTGGCCGCCGCGGTGGGCGTGGGCAAGCTGCTGGACTTCAACCAGGAACAGTTCATCAACCTGCTGGGCAGCGCCGGCACCCAGGCCGCCGGCTTGTGGGAGTTCTTGCGCGACGCCGCCGATTCCAAGCAGCTGCACACGGCCAAGGCTGCCGCCGACGGCCTGCTGGCCGCCTACCTGACCGCCGATGGCCTGAGCGGTGCACGCAACATCCTCGAAGGCGAGCAAGGCCTGGCGGCCGGCATGTCCAGCGACGCCGACCCGGCGCGCCTGAGCGACCGCCTGGGCACGCGCTGGGCACTGGTGGAAACCTCGTTCAAGTTCCACGCCTCGTGCCGCCACACCCACCCCGCCGCCGATGCCCTGCTGCAACTGATGACTCGCGAAGGGCTGGGCCATGCCGAGATCGCCAAGGTGGTCACCCGCGTGCACCAGGGCGCGATCGACGTGCTGGGCCGGGTCACCACGCCCACCACCGTGCACCAGGCCAAGTTCTCCATGGGCACCGTGCTCGGCCTGATCGCCGTGCATGGCAGCGCGCAGCTGCTGGAGTTCCGCGACCTGGCGCTGACCGACCCGCACGTGGCGGCGTTTCGCGACAAGGTGCAGATGCAACTGGACCCTGAGGTGGACGCCGCCTACCCGGCCCGCTGGCTGGGCCGCGTCGAGGTCACCTGCAACGACGGTCGCCGTTTCCACGCGGCCATCGACGAACCCAAGGGCGACCCCGGCAATACCCTGTCGCGCCCTGAGCTGGAGGCCAAGTTCCAGCGCCTGCTGGCGTACTCCGGCGCGCGCACTCCGGCCCAGGGCCAGGTTCTGATCGAGCGCGTGTGGCAACTGCGCGATGCCCGCTCCCTGGCCGAACTGCACTGAGGTGATCCCATGACGCAAGCAACCCCTCGCCCGCTGGACGGCATCACCGTCGTCAGCCTGGAGCACGCCATCGCGGCGCCGTTCTGCACCCGCCAGCTGGCCGACCTCGGCGCCCGCGTGATCAAGGTCGAACGCCCCGGCAGTGGCGACTTCGCCCGGGGCTACGACCAGCGCGTCGACGGCCTGGCCTCGCATTTCGTGTGGACCAACCGCTCCAAGGAAAGCCTCACCCTCGACCTCAAGCAGGACGCAGCGGGCGACATCCTCGACGCCTTGCTGGCCAAGGCCGACGTGCTGGTGCAGAACCTCGCACCGGGCGCGGCAGCGCGCATGGGCCTGTCGTTCGACGCCTTGCACGCGCGCTTCCCACGGCTGATCGTGTGCGACATTTCCGGTTATGGCGAAGGCGGCCCTTACGAAAAGAAAAAGGCCTACGACCTGCTGATCCAGAGCGAAGGCGGCTTCCTGTCGGTGACTGGCGGCCCCGGCGACAACGAAATGGCCAAGGCCGGCTGCTCGATCGCCGACATCGCGGCGGGCATGTACGCCTACACCGGCGTGTTGTCGGCGTTGATGCTGCGCGACAAGACCGGGGTCGGCAGCCGCATCGACGTGTCCATGCTGGAAAGCCTGGTGGAGTGGATGGGCTACCCGATGTACTACGCCTACGACGGCGCACCGCCGCCCCCGCGGGCCGGCGCTTCGCACTCGACCATCTACCCCTACGGGCCATTCCCCACGGGCGGTGGCGGCACCCTCATGCTCGGCCTGCAGAACGAACGGGAGTGGACGCTGTTCTGCGAAAAGGTGCTGCTCGACCCGGCGCTGGCCAGCGATGACCGCTTCAGCGCCAACTTCAAGCGCTCGGAAAACCGCGAGGTGCTGCGCCAGATCATCATCGATGGCTTTGCCGACCTGTCGCTGGACGAGGTGGTCGCACGCCTGGAGCAGGCGCAGATCGCCAACGCCCGGGTCAACGACATGCACGGGGTCTGGCAACACCCGCAGTTGCAGGCCCGCGACGGCTGGCGCGAGGTGGACAGCCCCGTCGGCAAGCTGCCGTCGCTGCTGCCACCGGGGCGCAATGCGGCCTTCACCCCGCGCATGGATGCCGTACCCGCGCTGGGTCAGCACACCCAGGACATCCTCGCCGAGCTGGGCTTCAGCGCGCACGAGCAGGCCAGCCTGGCTGCCGGCGGTGCGGAATGAACAGCGTGCGCTCCGCCCTGTTCGTGCCGGGCAGTCGGCCCGAGCGTTTTGCCAAGGCCCTGGCGGCAGGTGCCGATGCGGTCATCGTCGATTTCGAGGATGCCGTGGAAGAGCCGTTGAAACAGCAGGCCCGCGAGCACCTGGCGGCGTTTCTGCAGGCCACGCCGCAGGCTGCCGTCTGGGTGCGGGTCAACGCGCCGCACCATCCCCAACACAGCGCCGACCTTAGGTTCTGCGCGCAACACGCGGGCGTTGTCGGGCTGCTGCTGCCCAAGGTCGAGAACGCAGCCCAGGTCGCAGTCGCCCGCCACATCGGCAAGCCGGTGTGGCCGATCATCGAGAGTGCCAAGGGCCTGCTGGCCTTGCAGCAGATCGCCCAGGCCGAGGGTGTCGAGCGCTTGTCGTTCGGCAGCCTGGACCTGGCGCTGGACCTGGACCTGAACACCGAAAGCACGGCGGCCCGGCAGTTCCTCGATCAGGCGCGCATGGCCGTGCAGCTGCATTCGCGCGGGGCCGGTCTGTTGCCGCCGTTGGATGGGGTGTTTCCGGCCATTGACGATGCCGACGGTTTGCAGCGGGCGATGCGGCATGCCTACGACATGGGCTATGGCGGGGCGCTGTGCATTCATCCGAGGCAGGTGGCGGTGATTCATGCGGCCTTGGCGCCGAGTGCCGACGAGCTGGTGTGGGCGCGCAAGGTGCTGGCGGCGAGCGAGGCGGCCGGTGGCGCCGGGGCGTTTCAGCTGGATGGGCAGATGGTGGATGCGCCGGTGGTGTTGCGGGCGCAGCGGTTGTTGGCCAGGCAGCTTGGTTGAACCTACCGGCCTCTTCGCGGGACAAGCCCGCTCCCACAAGCACACCACTGAACTCGAATGCTGTGCTGTGCCTGTGGGAGCGGGCTTGTCCCGCGAAGAGGCCGGCGCTGATACAACCAAGCGTTCGGTCCAGCCGAACGCCGCCTTACACAAATGCTGATTCTCCACACGCAGGTGATTGGTCCATCGTGACGCTCAATCCTCCTACAACAATAAGTCAGAGGTGACATCGATGTTGAAGCTGACCCACGCGCTGTTCTGCGCCGCTGCTGTGTCCATGGCGAGCCTGGCCCAGGCCGCCGACCCGATCATCATCAAGTTCGCCCACGTGGTGGCCGACAGCACGCCCAAAGGCCAAGGCGCGCTGATGTTCCAGAAGCTGGTCGCCGAAGACCCGCAACTCAAGGACAAGGTCAAAGTCGAGGTCTACCCCAACTCGTCGCTGTTCGGTGACGGCAAGGAAATGGAAGCCCTGCTGCTGGGCGATGTGCAGATGCTGGCGCCGTCGCTGGCCAAGTTCGAGCACTACAACAAACAGGTGCAGATCTTCGACCTGCCGTTCCTGTTCGACGACCTGGCCGCCGTCGACCGCTTCCAGCAGGGCCCGCAAGGCAAGGCGCTGCTGACCTCGATGGAAGACAAGGGCATCCGCGGCCTGGCCTACTGGCACAACGGCCTCAAGCAGTTGTCGGCGAACAGGAAGGTGATGCTGCCCAAGGATGCCCGTGGCCTGAAATTCCGCGTGCAGGCCTCCAGCGTGCTCGAAGAGCAGTTCAAGGCCATCCGCGCCAACCCGCGCAAGATGAGCTTCGCCGAGGTCTACCAGGGCCTGCAGACCGGCACGGTCAACGGCACCGAGAACACCTGGTCGAACTACGAAAGCCAGAAGGTCAACGAGGTGCAGCCGTTCTTCACCGAGACCAACCACGGCCTGATCGACTACATGGTCATCACCAACGCCAAGTTCTGGAACACCCTGCCTGAAGACGTGCGTGGCGAACTGCAGGTGATCATGGACGAGGTCACCGTCGAGGTGAACAAACAGGCCGAAGCCCTCAACCAGACCTCCCGGCAGAAGATCCTCGACGCCAAGACCAGCGAGATCGACCCGCTGACCGCCGAGCAGCGTCAGCAATGGCGCGAGTCGATGCGCCCGGTGTGGGACAAGTTCTCCGACCAGATCGGCGCCGACCTGATCAAGGCCGCCGACGACGCCAACAAGGCGTCCTGACCCTTCCTGTGCCCTGCCCCGGCCACCTGCCCCCAGGTGGCCCGCCCTCTCTTTGTCTGGAGAATCCTTATGCAATCGCTCAGGCGTGCCTGGGAGCACTTCGAGGAAGGCATGATCGCCTTTCTCCTGGCGGCCATGACCTTGGTGACCTTCATCTACGTGGCGCTGAACAACCTGTACACGATGTTCTACACGCTCAGTGACCACTGGGCCTTCGCCAGCGAGCTGTTGCTGAGCATCGGCGACCACCTGATGGGCTACGCCCAGGAAATGACCTGGAGCATCGCCCTGACCAAGGCCCTGTTCGGCTGGCTGATCTTCTTCGGCATTGCCTACGGCGTGCGCACCGCAGGCCATCTGGGTGTCGACGTACTGGTCCGGCGCTTTCGCAAGCCCGTGCAACGGGTGTTGGCGATGATCGCCTGTGCCTGCTGCCTGGCCTATGCCGGGCTGTTCCTGATGGCGAGCATCAAGTGGGTGAGCGCGGTGCTGGTCGCCGGCATCGGCGCCGAAGACCTCGACCGTTACGGCATCAAGGTCGGCCATATCGCGCTGATCGTGCCGTTCGGCTTTGCCCTGGTGATCGTCCGCTACCTGGAAATCCTCTACCGCCTGTTCACCCACCGCCAGTACGGCCTGGGCCTGGCCGACGAGGCCGCCGAAGCCAGCAAGCTGGCCAACTCCGGTGAGGAGCACCACTGATGACGGTTATCTGCCTGTTCCTGCTGCTGTTCGTGTTCATGTTCCTGGGCGTGCCGATCGCGATTTCGCTGGGCCTGTCGGGGGCGCTGTCGATCCTGATGTTCAGCCAGGATTCCCTGAGCTCGCTGGCGATCAAGCTGTTCGAAACCTCCGACAGCTATACCTTCCTGGCCATCCCGTTCTTCCTGCTGTCGGGCGCGTTCATGACCACCGGCGGCGTGGCCCAGCGGCTGATCGACTTCGCCAATGCCTGCGTCGGCCACATTCGAGGCGGCCTGGCGATTGCCGCCGTGCTGGCGTGCATGCTGTTCGCCGCGCTGTCGGGTTCGTCGCCGGCCACGGTGGCGGCAGTCGGCTCGATCGCGGTGGCCGGCATGGTGCGCTCCGGCTACCCCCGTGAGTTCGGCGCCGGGATCATCTGCAACGCCGGTACCCTGGGCATCCTGATTCCGCCGTCGATCGTCATGGTGGTGTACTCGGCCGCCACCGAAACCTCGGTCGGCAAGCTGTTCATGGCCGGTGTGATCCCGGGCATCCTGCTGGGCGTGGCGCTGATGGTGACGATCTACATCGTCGCCCGGATCAAGAAGCTGCCCGCGCAACCCCGGGCCAGTTTCGCCGAATGGCTGCGCACGGCCAGGCGCGCGTTCTGGGGGTTGTTGCTGCTGGTGATCATCCTCGGCGGGATCTACAGCGGCATGTTCACCCCCACCGAAGCGGCGGCCGTGGCGGCGGTGTATTCGGCGTTCATCGCGCTGTTCGTGTACAAGGACATGCGCCTGCGCGACTGCCCGAAAGTGCTGCTGGAGTCTGGCCGGCTGACCATCATGCTGCTGTTCATCATCGCCAACGCCATGCTCTTCGCCCATGTACTGACCACCGAGCAGATCCCCCAGCAGATCACCCAGTGGGTGCTGTCCGAAGGGCTGACGCCGATCGGCTTCCTGATCATGGTCAACGTGGTGCTGCTGGTGGCGGGCAGCTTCATGGAGCCGTCGGCGATCATCCTGATCCTGGCGCCGATCTTCTTCCCGATCGCGATGAAGCTTGGCATCGACCCGATTCACCTGGGCATCGTGATGGTGGTGAACATGGAGATCGGCCTGGTGCATCCACCGGTGGGGCTGAACCTGTTCGTGACTTCGGCGGTGACCGGGTTGACCTTGGGGCAGACGATTCGCGCGGCGCTGCCGTGGCTGTCGATCCTGCTGCTGTTCCTTGTGCTGGTGACCTATGTGCCGTTCATTTCGCTGGCACTGCCGCAGTGGTTGGGGATGCCCTGAGGTCTGCAGCGGCCCTATCGCCGGCAAGCCGGCTCCCACAGGTTCACCACAGCGCTCAAGAACTGTGGGGACCCTGTGGGAGCCGGCTTGCCGGCGATAAGGCCAGCACAGGCATTAGATCCCACCACCGGCGAGCAACTCGCTCATCACCTCGGCCAACGCCTTGACCATCACATCCGCCGTCGGCCGATGGAGAATGACGATCTCGTAGCTGTCCACCTCCGGCAACCCCTGCCCCTCCCCCAGCACCCGATGCTCGCCGGTCGCCGCCCGCGGCGGCAGCAGGCTGATGCCCATGCCATCGGCCACCGCCGCCTGAATGCCACTGAGGCTTGAACTGGTGAAGCTGATGCGCCAACGCCGCCCCATCCCTTCGATGGCACTGATCATGTCCTCGCGGTACAACCCGCGCGGCGGGAAGGTCACCAACGGGATCGGGTCGAGCTCGAAGGACGGCATGCGCGCGCTGTCGATCCACTGCAAACGCTCTGGCCAGCACGCCACCCCTTCGCGGGTGTTGCGCCGTTGCTTGAGCAGCACCAGGTCGAGTTCACCGTTGTCGTAGGCCTGGCTGAGGTCGCGGCACAGCCCGCTGGTGACCTCCAGCTTGACCTGCGGATGCAAACGGCTGAACGCCGACAGCGCATTGGTGGTGCGCCCGCCGACGAAGTCCTCGGGTACCCCTAAACGCACGGTGACGCCGACCATGGCCCCGGCCAGGGCTTCGAGCATCTGGTCATTGAGCGCCAGCATATGCCGGGCGTAGCCCAGCAAGGTCTGCCCGGCGTCGGTCGGCAGCACGTCACGGTTGCCGCGCACCAGCAAACGGTGGCCGACCATGTCCTCCAGGCGGCGCACCTTCTGGCTGATGGTCGACTGGGTCGAATGCAGACGCGTGGCGGCCGTGGTGAAGCTGCCGCAATCGGCCACCACGACGATGGCGCGCAGCAGGTCGAGGTCGAACAGGGCTCTATTCGATTTCACGCTGATGGTCATCTTGGTATTCAACTTCTGAATGACAAGACTGACTTCTACCACGCCTAGTCGCCCAGCGCGACGCCCTCGCGCCGCGGGTCGGCGCCACCCGACCAGCCATCGGCCGTGCGCTGGATGATCTGCATGCCGCTGGTCATGGTCAGCGGCGTCACCTCATGGCCCCAGGCCGCCAGTTGCCGGATCAGCGCCGGGCTGGCCAGCCCCGCCTCCACTTCGGTGCCCGCGTTGCGGCTGCCAAAGTTGGGCAGGTTGGCGGCCTGCTGCGGGTCGAGCTGCCAGTCCAGCAGGCCGACCAGGGCCTTGTTCACGTAGCCGATGATCTGCGAACCACCCGGTGAACCGAGGCTGGCCACCAGCTCACCGGAGTCGCGCGCGAACACCAGCGTCGGCGCCATGGCCGACAGTGGCCGCTTGCCGGGTTCGACGCGGTTGGCCACTGGCCTGCCGTTTTCCTGCGGAATGAAAGAAAAATCGGTGAGCTGATTGTTAAGCAGGAAGCCCTTGACCATCAGGTGCGAACCGAACGCTGCCTCCACCGAGGTGGTCATGGCCAGGGCCTGACCGCTGTCGTCCACGGCAGAAAGGTGCGAGGTGGAAATGCGCAGCGGCGAACGATCCGGGGCCAGTGCCAGGTTCGCGCCTTGCGGCGTGCCCGGGCGGGCGTACTTCATGCTGGAGTCGCCGATCAGCGTGGCGCGCCCGGCCAGGTAAGCCGGGTCGGTCAACGCCATGACCGGCACCGGCACATAGTCGCTGTCGGCCAGGTACTGGGCACGGTCGGCAAAGGCCAGGCGCTCGGCCTCGGCTACCAGATGCACCGCCAGCGGGGTGGGTTCCAGCCCCGCGGGGGAGGCCACCTTGCGTGGCAGCTGGGTGGCCAGGTCGCGTTGGGGTGAAGCACGCTGTACGGCTTCGAGGATGCCCAAGGTCTGCAACACGCCTACGCCACCCGAGGAAGGTGGCGGCATGCCGCAGATCTGCCAGGCCTTGTACGGGCCGCATACCGGCGTGCGCGTCTTGGCCTGGTACTGGCGCAAGTCCTCTAGCGACAGCTGCCCGGCATTGGCATGGCTGCGCACCTGGGCAACCATCGCCTCGGCGATCGGGCCGGTGTAGAAGGCCTCGACGCCCTGCTCTGCCAGTTGCTCGAAGGTTTGCGCAAGCTCGGGGTTGCGCAGCACGGTCCCCACCGCCAGCGGTTTGCCCTGATCGTCCAGAAAGTACCGGGCCATGGCGGGTGAACTGGGGATGAAGGGGTCTTCGGCCACCAGGGTATGCAGGCGTTCGGAAATCGGAAAACCTTCGCGCGCCAGGGCAATGGCCGGTTTGAACAGCTCACCCCAGGGCAGTTTGCCATGTTGTTCGTGGGCCATTTTCAATGCCCGCAGCACACCGGGGACAGCCACCGAGCGACCGCCGATCTGCGCGGCCCTGAACGGCATCGGGCTACCGTCGGGTTGCAGGAACAGCGTTTCGGTCACGGTTGCCGGCGCCGTCTCGCGGCCATCGTAGGCCTGCACCTGCTGGCCATCCCAGTACAGGATGAACCCGCCACCGCCAATGCCGCTTGACTGCGGCTCGACCAGGGTCAGCACCATCTGCATGGCGATTGCCGCATCGATGGCGCTGCCGCCGGCCCGCAACATCGCTCGCCCGGCCTCGCTGGCCAGCGGGTTGGCAGCCGCCACCATGTGCCGGCTGGCGTGCACCGGTTGCAGGCCGCTGCGGTAGCCGGACTGCACCTCCGGGGGCGCGGGCAGCAGCTGGTCGGCCCAGGCCCAACTGCTGGTGGCAGCCAGGCACAGGGCAGCGATCGCTGGCGTCGGAAATTTCATCGGTAGGCTTCCTGCTCAAACTATTCAGCAGGGCACTGTGGGTCATGCACATTCTTAACTTCAACCCCTGCCGTCCATTTTCTAGGATTGAGGGAGCCATTCAGGAGCCTTTGCCATGCGCTTGTCACTTACCGCTCTAGCCTTCGCCGTGTTCACCAGCCTTGCTTTCGCCGAGACGCCCGCCATGCACAACGCCGCCGCGCAGAATGACACCACCACCTTGCAACGCCTGCTCAAGCAAGGTGCCGATGTGGACAAGCGCGATGACCAGGGGCGTACCGCACTGATGGTCGCCACCCACGCCAACCAGGTCGCGGCGGCGAAAGCGTTGATCGATGCCGGTGCGGATGTGAACGCCAAGGACAACATCGACGACAGCCCCTACCTGTATGCCGGTGCGCGGGGATTGAACGATATCCTGCGCTTGACCCTTGCCCATGGCGCCGACCTCAAGAGCACCAACCGCTATGGTGGCACCGCCTTGATCCCGGCCGCCGAACGCGGGCATGTGGAAACCGTGCAGTTGCTGATCGATGCCGGCGTGGACGTCAACCACCTGAACCGGCTGCACTGGACCGCGCTGCTGGAGGCCGTGATCCTTGGTGATGGCGGGCCGCGGCATGTGGAGATCGTCCGGCGCCTGCTGGCGGCGGGTGCGGATCGCCAGATCGCCGACAAGGACGGGGTGACCGCGCTGGAACATGCGCGCCAGCGCGGGTATCGGGAGATGGAGGCGCTATTGGCCCGATAACGGATTGCAGCCTTGCCACTGAACCTGTGGGAGCAACTGTCTTGCTCAATTTCTAGAAGTTGACGCGATTCCTGTGGGAGCGGGCTTGCCCCGCGAACACCGGCGAAGCCGGTGCCATGTTCCGCGTTGCCTGTTTCGCGGGGCAAGCCCGCTCCCACATGGATCACGCTGAGCCCTGCAATTGGGCTGTATTCTCAGGCACTGGCAAGGCTAAATCCCGCCCTGAGCGCTCGGTTGGCTGCACGGCCCTCATCGCCGGCAAGCCGGCTCCCACAGTGGATGTCAGGCTACTTCTTCGAACGGCAAGCCCACATAGTTCTCGGCAATGTTCACCAACCCCGCCGTCGATGACAGGAAGTACTCGCGGTCCGCCTCCTGCATCTTCTGGTCCCAGGCATCCTTGTGCTCGCCAAAATCATGCAGCAGCTGGGTCATGAACCAGCTGAAGCGCTCGCCCTTCCACACCCGGCGCAGCGCCAGCGGCGAGTACTGCTGCAGCAGGTCGGTACGCCCCTCGCGATAGACCTTGACCAGGATGCGGTACAGGTAATTCACATCCGAGGCCGCCAGGTTGAGGCCTTTGGCACCGGTTGGCGGGACGATATGCGCGGCGTCGCCAACCAGGAACAGATGGCCGTACTGCATGGGCTCGACCACCAGGCTGCGCAACGGCGCGATGCTCTTCTCCAGGGCCGGGCCAGTCACCAGGCGCGCCGCCACATCGTCCGGCAGGCGGGCCTTGAGCTCGTTCCAGAAACGCTGGTCGGACCAGTCCTCGACGCGCTCCTGCAGCGGCACTTGCAGGTAGTAGCGGCTGCGCGTCAGCGAACGCTGGCTGCACAGCACGAAACCACGCTCATGGTGGGCGTAGATCAGCTCATGGTTGACCGGCGGGGTGTCGGACAACATGCCCAGCCAACCGAAGGGATACACCCGCTCGTAGTGCTTGAGCACCCCTTCCGGGATGCTTTGCCGGGAGACCCCGTGGAAGCCGTCGCAGCCGGCGATGTGGTCGCAGTCCAGGCGCCGCTGCTGGCCATCGTGGTCGAAGGTCACGTAGGGCTGCTGGCCCTTGAGTTCATGGAGCAGGACATTACTGACCGAATACAGGATTGGCGCGCCGCTGGCCGAACGGGCTTCCATCAGATCCCGGGTGACTTCGGTCTGGCCGTAGACCATCACCGTCTTGCCACCGGTCAACCCTTTGAGGTCCAGGCGCTGGCGACGACCACCGACCAGCAGCTCGACGCCGTCATGCACCAGCCCTTCACGGTCCATGCGCTCGGCGACGCCCGCTTCGCGCAGCAGGTCGACGGTGCCCTGCTCGAGCACCCCGGCGCGGATGCGGCCGAGCACGTAGTCAGGGGTCTGGCGTTCGAGTATGACGGTGTCGATACCGGCCTTGTGCAGCAGCTGGCCCAGCAGCAGGCCAGACGGGCCAGCGCCGATGATTGCTACCTGAGTCTTCATTGTTGTTGTCTCGTATTGTTAGGGTATGCACTTGCATTTTTACGGGCATCAGCCGCCAAATAAGTGTGCAATTCCATGGAAAAACTGCACTTTTACAAAAATCGTTCGATTAACGGACAGGCACCCACGCATGCAATCCACCCTCCCCGGCGTCCCGTTGTTCCAGCTCTACGGCGAAAACCAGGCCTGGCCTGGCACCGACCTGCTGCATTGCGAATCGATCCCGGCGCGCAGCCGCCTGCACCATTGGGAGATCAAGCCGCACCAGCACGCCGAGCTGTTCCAGCTGCTGTATGTGCAGCGCGGCCGGGCCGAGGTGGAGATCGAGGGTGTGCGCAGCGCCATCGACGAGGCGGCGATCCAGGTGGTGCCACCGCTGACGGTGCATGGCTTTCGCTTCAGCGCCGATATCCAGGGGCACGTACTGACCTTCGGCACAGCCCTGGTGGCCGACCTGGAACAACGCCTGGGTACGCCGCTGGGGGTGCTGACCCAGGCGGCGTGCTACCCGTTGGGCAAGGACCGTGTGCGCCTGCGCAGCCTGATCGATACCCTGCAGCAGGAGTACCAGGGCAACGCCCCGGGGCGGGCGGCCTTGCTCGAAGCGCTGGTGACGGCACTGCTGGTGTGGATCGGCCGCTGCCAGCAACAGGGCCAGGCGCCGCGTAACCGCGATGAACGTGACCGGCAGTTGCTGGGGCAATACCTGCGCCTGGTGGAGGCGCACTATCGCGAGCATTTGTCGGTGGAGGATTTTGCCGCACGCTTGAAGGTTCCGAGCCTTCAGCTCAATCAGCTGTGCCGGGCGTTGTGCGGGCAGAGCGCGCTGCAGGTGGTGCACCAAAGGCTGCTGCTGGAGGCGCGGTGCAATCTGGTCTACACGCGGATGAGCATCGGGCAGCTGTCGGATAGCTTGGGGTTTAGTGATCCGACTTACTTTGCGCGGTTCTTCAAGCGGCTGAGTGGGCAGACGCCTAATGGGTATCGGCGGGCGGTGCAGCCTGGCTGACCTGCTTTTGTCTGTACTGGCCTCTTCGCGGGACAAGCCCGCTCCCACAGGTACAAACTTGTCTTCAAGAGCAGTGGAGTACTTGTGGGAGCGGGCTTGTCCCGCGAAGAGGCCCGCAAAACCGACACACCTCTCCAGCCCTGCTTGACGTATACGTCAACCTGCCCTCAGGATACTGGCATACCCCACGCCGAGCCCTAGCATGAGCAGCCAGACCTACAGCATTTCCGACCTGTCCCGCGAACTGGACATCACCACCCGTGCCATCCGCTTCTATGAGGAACAGGGCCTGCTCAGCCCCGAGCGCCGTGGCCTGGAGCGCATCTATACGGCCCGCGACAAGGTCAGCCTGAAGCTCATCCTGCGCGGCAAGCGCATCGGTTTCTCGCTGGCTGAATGTCGCGAGCTGATCGAGCTCTACGACCCCAGCAGCGGCAACCTCAAGCAGCTCAACAGCATGCTGGGGAAAATCGCCGAGCGACGCGCCCAGCTGGAACAACAGATGCTCGACATCCACCAGATGCAACTGGAACTGGACACCGCCCAGGAGCGTTGCGAACAGGCCCTGGCCGCCACCTTGAACAATAACGACAACCGTTGACCTGCCACAGGAACCCCGCCATGTCCTTGCCCGAAAAAGTCCGCCTGGTCGAAGTCGGCCCCCGCGACGGCCTGCAGAACGAAGCCCAACCCATCAGCGTCGCCGACAAGGTGCGCCTGGTCGACGACCTCAGCGCGGCCGGGCTGGGCTATATCGAGGTGGGCAGTTTCGTCTCGCCCAAGTGGGTACCGCAGATGGCCGGGTCCGCTGAAGTGTTCGCCGCCATCGAGCAGCGCCCGGGCGTCACCTATGCCGCCCTGGCTCCCAACCTGCGCGGCTTCGAGGACGCCCTGGCGGCCGGGGTGAAGGAAGTGGCGGTGTTCGCCGCGGCCTCCGAGGCCTTTTCCCAGCGCAACATCAATTGCTCGATCAGCGAAAGCCTGAGCCGTTTCGAACCGATCATGGACGCCGCGCGCAGCCACGGTGTGCGGGTGCGCGGTTACGTGTCCTGCGTGCTCGGTTGCCCCTATGAAGGCAAGGTCAGCGCCGCGCAAGTCGCCCCGGTGGCCAAGGCCCTGCATGACATGGGCTGCTACGAGGTGTCGCTGGGCGACACCATCGGCACCGGCACTGCGGGCGATACCCGGCGCCTGTTCGAGGTGGTCTCGGCCGTGGTGCCACGGGACCAGTTGGCCGGACACTTCCACGACACCTACGGTCAGGCCCTGGCCAATGTGTACGCCAGCCTGCTCGAAGGCATCAGTGTGTTCGACAGCTCGGTGGCGGGCCTCGGCGGCTGCCCATACGCCAAGGGCGCCACGGGCAACATCGCCAGCGAAGACGTGCTGTACCTGTTGCAGGGGCTGGGCATCGAAACCGGTATCGACCTCGACCGACTGATCGCCGCCGGGCAACGCATCAGCAAGGTGCTGGGCCGGGCCAATGGCTCGCGGGTGGCACGGGCGCGCAGTGCCCAGTGATTCACACGATTGTCACAAGGGTGTGGGCGGAGTGTTACCGCCCCCACGCAATTCAGCAAAAAATCGGGTAACAGGGAAACAATTCGACAGAATTTCAGGCTACCCGCTTTTGGTGATTTCCTTCAAACCATTGATTTTAAAGGGTTTTCAAAAGTTGGCACGGCACCTGCTATATCTTTGGTACAAGAACAACAAAAATGCGATACCCAATAAAAACAACAGATAACGGCTCTGACATAACAAGAACAACACGGCAGAGGCGTAGCAAGCAGATTTTTTTGGAGTCGACACGCTTTTCAGGGGTTCGCCCCGCGATCTGACACAGAACAATAAAACTACCTCAAGGTAGCGACAGTCAGGATCGGATCATCACGATGAAAGCAGGTCAGCGCTCAAAAAAATACGTTTGCTCTTGACCCCGCATGGGGGTCGCTCGCGACATCAAGGCAGGCTAACAAAAACAACAAATGGCCAGTCTTCAATAATAAGAAAAGAGCAGGCAACAACGCTTTAGAGGGGAGCTTCGGCTCCCCTCAGTGCTTCCTGCCCCCCTCCTCTTCCTTCGTCTCCTCCCCTTCCTTGCGTTTCGCTTCGCCTTCTCCCTCGATCTTGTCCACCACCAACGGCATCGTCGCCAGCACCAGCAACGCCATCACGGTGCTGATCAGCGCCGTGGCTTCGCGCCCCATGCCTGCAGCCGTGCCGATGGCAGCCGTCATCCACAGCCCGGCCGCCGTGGTCAGGCCTTTGACATGGCTGGCGTCCTGGCCATTGCCTTTGAGGATCGTACCCGCCCCCAGAAAACCGATACCGGCGACGATCCCCTGGACCACCCGGCTCAGTGCCTGCTCGTCGGCGCCGGCCATGCTCGGTGCCAACACGAACAGCGCCGCGCCCATCGACACCAGCATGTGGGTGCGCACGCCGGCGGCCTTGCCCTTGCTTTCGCGCTCGAAGCCCAGCACGGCGCCGAGCACCGCCGCCATCAGCAGGCGCAGGAGGATGCGGGTGACTTCAGCTTCGTCGGTGATATCGGCGAATTCTGCCTGGATGGTTTGCCAGATGGGGTCCATTGAATATCTCCCATGCATAAGCCATGCAGTGGCCCTTTCGCGGGACAAGCCCGCTCCCACACGTACCCCACCGTCTTTGAACCCAGTGCAGATCCTGTGGGAGCGGGCTTGTCCCGCGAAAGGGCCTCAGAGGGTTGACCTGCCAAGCACAAACAAAGTGCCCACCCAGCGGACCAATGCAGCAACCCGTCCACCCCAGCGGTCACAACTGGTAACCGCACCCCGGAGGACCACCCCATGCCCGTCGAAATCGAAGAAAGCACCCGCCGCTGCACACTCATCGGCGAAGACCTGCGTATCGAAGGCGAAGGCCCGGACATCGAGATCGTGACCGATGAGCAGATGCACATGTCGGTGGCGCTGCTGTCCGGTCAACGTGTTCCGATCACCGAAGCCGAAGCCGATGCACTGACTGTTGCAGGTGCGGTGGATAGCCGCAGGCACCTGAAGGCCAGCGTTCCAGGCTCGGTGATATAAGGCCTCGGACGCTATTGGCAGCCATCTGATACGGTTTTTATCGCACAACCTGAGCCTGTGCTGAAAACAGCTACGGGGCCATAGTGCTCAGGCCTGATCGAGGCCTGATGAGCACCGTAGCCATGTACGAGAAAATCGACGTCATCCAGATCGCTGCCAAGCGCCCCAGCGCCAGCGGCATCCATACCCGCAGCTTCACCGGGCTGTACCGCAACCTGCGCATTGGCTTCGCGGGGGGGCTGTTCGTGCTGTTCTTCGGCACTGCCTGGCTCGACTGGAACGGCCGCCAGGCGGTGCTGTGGGATTTGGCCAGCAGCAAATTCCACATCTTCGGCGCCACCTTCTGGCCCCAGGACTTCATCCTCCTTTCCGCCCTGCTGATCATCGCCGCCTTCGGCCTGTTCGCCATCACCGTGTATGCCGGCCGGGTCTGGTGCGGCTACAGCTGCCCGCAAAGCGTGTGGACCTGGCTGTTCATGTGGTGCGAGAAGGTCACCGAGGGTGACCGCAACCAGCGCATCAAGCTCGCCGCCGCGCCCTGGAGCCTTGGCAAGCTCGCCCGCCGCACGCTCAAGCATGGTATGTGGCTGGCTATCGGCGTGCTCACCGGGCTGACCTTCGTCGGCTACTTCACCCCGATCCGCCCGCTGGCCCAGGAACTGTTGAGCCTGCAACTGGAGGGCGTGGCGCTGTTCTGGGTGCTGTTCTTCACCGCCGCCACCTACCTCAACGCCGGCTGGCTGCGCGAAGCGGTGTGCCTGCACATGTGCCCATACGCGCGCTTCCAGAGCGTGATGTTCGACAAAGACACCCTGGCCGTGGCCTACGACCCACGCCGTGGCGAAGCACGCGGCCCGCGCAAGAAAGGCAGCGATGCCCGTGCGCAAGGCCTGGGCGATTGCATCGACTGCACCCTGTGCGTGCAGGTCTGCCCCACCGGCATCGACATCCGCGACGGCCTGCAGATGGCCTGCATCGGTTGCGCCGCCTGCATCGATGCGTGCGACAACGTCATGACCAAAATGGGCTACCCCAGCGGCCTGATCGGCTACAAGTCCGAGCACAGCCTGCAACGCGGCACGACCCACTGGCTGCGCCCGCGCCTGCTGGGTTACGCCGCAGCCCTGCTGGTGATGATCGCGGCCTTGGTGGTGGCCTTGCAGCTGCGCCCGATGGTGTCGCTGGACGTGATCAAGGACCGTGGCCTGTTCCGCGAGAATGCCCAGGGCCAGATCGAGAACATCTACCTGCTCAAGGTCATCAACAAGACCGAGCACAGCCAGCGGTATCACCTGCGCCTGCTGGATGCCGACGGTTTCGCCCTGCAGGGCCGCAACGAGCTGGTGATTCCCGCCGGAGAAATGGCCGAGCTGCCGGTATCGGTGGCCCTGCTGGCCGAACGCCCGGCCAGCAGTTCGCAGGAACTGGCCTTCGAAATCCAGGACAGCGACCAACCCGAGGTGCGCAGCGTGGCGCATAGCCGCTTCGTGGCGCCGATCAATCGCTGATCCCTTACACTCATCTGTTCACCTTGCCTGCCGAGCCCCCATGAAACGTTACGAACGCTTTGCCGACGACATTGCCGAACTGATCCGCTCCGGGGTACTCGGCCCCGGCCAGCGCGTGCCTTCGGTGCGCTATGCCAGCCAGACCCACGGTGTCAGCCCGTCGACGGTGTTCCAGGCCTACTACCTGCTCGAACGCCGCGGGCTGATCCGCGCCCGGCCGCGGTCGGGCTACTTCGTCAATGCCCACGCGCCACGCCCGTTCAGTGAGCCGCAGGCCCTGGAACCGCAGAGCGAATCGACCGACGTGGATGTCAGCGCCCTGGTGTTCTCCATCCTCGAATCGATCAAGGACCCGAGCACCGTACCGTTCGGCTCGGCCTTCCCCAGCCCCGAACTGTTCCCGCTGCAGCGCCTGTCCCGCTCCCTGGCCAGTGCCAGCCGGGCCATGGACCCGCGCATGGTGGTCACCGACCTGTCGCCGGGCAACCCGCAACTGCGCCGGCAGATTGCCCTGCGCTACATGGTCGGTGGGCTGATGCTGCCCATGGAAGAACTGCTGATCACCAACGGTGCGCTGGAGGCCTTGAACCTGTGCCTGCAGGCGGTCACCGAGCCGGGTGACCTGGTGGCCATCGAGGCACCGGCCTTCTATGCCTGCCTGCAGGTGCTGGAACGGCTCAAGCTCAAGGCCGTGGAAATCCCGGTGCATCCGCGCGAAGGCATGGACCTGGCGGTGCTGGCGCAAACCCTGGACAAACACCCGGTCAAGGCCGTGTGGTGCATGACCAACTTCCAGAACCCGGTGGGCGCCAGCATGCCCGAGGCGAAGAAACAGGCACTGGTCGAACTGCTGAGCCGCCACCAGGTGCCGCTGATCGAGGACGATGTCTACGCCGAGCTGTACTACGCCCAGCAGGCGCCCAAGCCAGCCAAGGCCTTCGATACCCAGGGCCTGGTGATGCACTGCGGCTCGTTCGCCAAGAGCCTGGCACCGGGCTACCGCATCGGCTGGGTGGCGGCCGGGCGCTTTGCACAGAAGATCGAGCGGCTCAAGCTGATGACCTCGTTGTGTGCCTCGATGCCGGCCCAGGCGGCCATCGCCGACTACCTGCAGCACGGTGGCTATGACCGCCACCTGCGCAAGCTGCGCTATGCCCTGGAAGGTCAACAGGCCAACATGCTCGCCGCCATCGCCCGGCATTTTCCGGCGCAGACACGGGTCAGCCAGCCTGCTGGCGGCTACTTCCTGTGGCTTGAATTGCCCGAGCAGATGGACGCCCTGAAGCTGTTTCACATGGCCTTGGCGCAGGGCATCAGCATCGCCCCGGGGCCGATCTTCTCGCCCACCCGACGCTTCGGCAACTGCATCCGCCTGAACTACGGCAGCCCCTGGAATGCGACGGCGGAAAACGCCATGGAAACCCTGGGGCGGATCATCCGCTCCTTCTGAAGGCACATTGCCTGCAGCGCGACTATAGTTGGGCGACCCGATACCGGATCGCCCGCATGCCGACAGACCAACCCACCCCCACCCTCGAAGAACTTCAGGCGAAGGTGGCCGAGCTTGAAGCGCAATGCGCACAACGCGTCGACCAGGCGCAGGCCAACAGCAAGCTGCTCGGGGAGCTGGTCGATCACAGCCTGGCCAACGTGTTCGCGGCAGACCGCTGCTTTCGCCTGCTGGCCATCAACCGTACCGCGCAGGAAACCTTCAAGCGTTATCGCGGCTTCGTTCCCGAGGTCGGCGACTACATTCCGCAGATGCTTTCCCGACAGCCCGACATCATGCGCCAGCTGGAGCCGGTCTGGCCAAGGATCCTGGCGGGCGAGACATTCGTCGACATCATCGCGCTGGGCGCACCCGACGCGCTGCGCCACTACGAAATCCGCTACAACCCGCTGCGTGACGCGCAACAGGAAATCCAGGGCGGCTACCTGTTCGCCTACGACATCACCGACCGTGTCATCGAGCAGGAGCGCCTGCGCGAAACCGAAGAAGCCTTGCGTCAGTCGCAAAAGATGGAGGCGATCGGGCAACTGACCGGCGGCATCGCACACGATTTCAACAACCTGTTGGGCAGTATCCTCGCCGCGCTGGAGATGGCCGAGCAACGGCAGTCCGAAACGCGCCTCCAGGACAGCCGGCAGTTGATGGCAGTGGCCCGCCACAACACCCAGCGCGCCGCCACACTGGTACAGCGCCTGCTGGCCTTCGCCCGCCAGCAGAAACTGGTGCCGCAAGCCGTCGATGTGCAGCAACTGGTGGCCGGCATGCGCGACCTCATCGGCAGCTCGATCGATTCGCACATCACCTTCGTCGATGAAACCCTGGCCGGCCAATGGCTGATCCGGGTCGATCCGCCGCAACTGGAAAATGCCCTGCTCAACCTGTGCCTCAATGCCCGCGACGCCATGCCTTCGGGGGGTACGCTGCGCATAGGTTGCGAGAACACCCGGCTCGATCCGGACGAGGCCCGTGCACTTGATGTGCCGCCTGGCCAATACCTGCAGATCACCCTCAGTGACAACGGCACTGGCATGTCCGAACAGGTCGCACAGCGTGCCCTCGAACCGTTCTTCACCACCAAGCCGATGGGCCAGGGGTCCGGGCTGGGGCTGTCGATCGTGTACGGGTTCATACGCCAGTCAGGTGGGCAGTTGCAGATGATCAGCAGCAAAGGCCACGGCACCCGCATCCACCTCTACCTGCCCAGGGAAACCGCAGACCTGCCCGTGCCTGCGGTTCGCCAGGAGCCGGTATCGAACGCCACCCGAACGGGCCCGCATCGGGTCATGCTGGTGGAAGACCAGGACACCCTGCGCCTGGTGATCGGTGAAGTACTCGAAGACTACGGGCACCAAGTGCATACCTTCGCCGATGGCAAGCAGGCCCTGCAGGCACTGCACATGGGCCTACGGCCTGACTTGCTGATCACCGATATCGGCCTGCCCGGTGGGGTGGATGGCAATCAGTTGGCAGCCGCTTGCCTGAATATGCCCCAGGAGATCGCGGTGCTGTTCATTACCGGTTATGGGCAGGGCACCAGCATGACCAAGACCTGGCCGAGCGAGCGCATCGAGATTCTCTACAAGCCGTTCGAACTGGCCGTGCTCAAGCAACACGTCGAGCGCCTGCTGGAAAACCTGCGGGCATTGCCGTGACCGGCTATGCACCCTGTGACCGGACAGGCTAAAGTCACGCCAGTCAGTTTTCTGTCGGAAGTCGGCATGCCATCCCGCGATCTACTCGCCCTGCGCCAGCAAATCGAAGTACTCCAGCAGCGCAACGCACTGCTGGAGTCGCGCCTGACGCGCTATCAGGACCAGGACCAGAACGTCTACCGCTTTCTGTTCGACACCATGGACGAAGGCTTCTGCATCATCCAGTTCTTCGACGGCCCCCACGGCCCGCTCAGTGACTATGTGCACGTGCTGGCCAACGCCGCCTACGCCAAGCACGCCGGGATCCCCAACGTGGTCGGGCAGAAGCTGCGCGAAATGGTGCCCGACGAAGCCGATGTCTGGGTGGCGCGCTACGGTGCGGTGCTGCGCACCGGCGAGCCGCTGCAGTTCGAGCAAGAGCTGGTTGCCACTGGCCATGTGCTGTCGGTGACCACCTTTCGCGTCGAGCCGCCCGAGCGCCGCCAGGTGGCGGTGCTGTTCAAGGACGTGACCGCGCGGCGCAAGGCCGAACTGGCCCTGCAGCAGCTCAACGAAGAACTGGAGCAGCGGGTCAACGCTGCCCTGGCAGAACGGCGCTTGTTCGCCGAGCTGGTCGAGCATGCCGTGGTCAACGTCCATGTGATCGATACCGACATGCGGTGGCTGGCGGTCAACCGCCAGGCCAAGGAGGACTTCCACAGCCTCTACGGGCGCACGCCGGAAGTGGGCGAGCACATGCCGACCCTGATGGCCAATGCGCCCGCCGATAGCCAGCAGGCGTTGGCCTTGTGGCGCCGGGCACTGGGCGGTGAGCGCTTTACCGAGGTGGTCGCTTTTGGTCCGGAGCATGACCGACGCCATTACGAACTGCGCTTCAATGCCCTGCGTGATCAGGACGGCACTCTGCAAGGCGCCTACCTGTTCGCCTACGAGATCAGCGAGCGGATCAAGGAGCAACAGCGCCTGGCCAAGGCCGAACAAGCGTTGCGCCAGGCCCAGAAGATGGAAGCCGTGGGGCAGCTCAGCGGCGGCATCGCCCACGATTTCAACAACCTGCTGGGCAGCATCCTCAACGCCCAGGAATTGATGCGCCAGCGTTTGGACCAGGCCCGTCATGACCAACTGGCGCCGTTGCTCGAACTGTCCAGCAGCAGCGCACAGCGCGCCTCGTCGCTGGTGCACCGGCTACTGGCCTTCTCGCGTCAGCAGACCTTGCAACCGAGCGCCACCCAGGTCAACACGCTGGTCATCGGCATGGAAGACCTGCTGCGCCGCACCATTGGCCCGGCCATCACCCTGCGTAGCCACTTCGACAAACCGTTATGGCCGACCTTCATCGACCCGCCGCAATTGGAGAGCGCACTGCTCAACCTCTGCATCAATGCCCGTGACGCACTGCCAGCCGGGGGGCTGATCAATGTCCTGGGCGAGAACATCACGCTCGCCGCTGAACCGGCGCGACTGCTGGAACTGCCCAGCGGCGACTACGTGCGCCTGAGCGTGGTCGACAATGGCTGCGGCATGAGCGCGGATGTGGCGGCGCGGGCGATGGACCCCTTCTTCTCCACCAAACCCATGGGCCAGGGCACCGGCCTGGGGCTGTCCATGACCTACGGTTTCGTGCGCCAGTCAGGTGGCCAACTGCGCTTGCTGTCGACCCCGGGCGCCGGCACCCGGGTCGAGCTTTACCTGCCGCGCCATCACGCGCAAGCCGAAGTGCCCGTGGATGAACCCTCCCCTTTGCCACTTCAGGATCAACCTGCAGGCGGCCAGCGCATCCTGCTGGTGGAGGACCAGGCAGCCCTGCGCCTGGTGATCGGCGAGGTCCTGGAGGAGCTGGGTTATCAGGTTGAAACATTCGAGAACGGCCCCGCCGTGCTGGCCTACCTGCAGCACGCCGAACGCCCGGACCTGCTGCTCAGCGACATCGGCCTGCCCGGCGGCCTCAATGGCCGCCAGCTGGCCGAACGTTGCCGGCAGCAGTATCCCGACCTCAAGGTGCTGTTCATCACCGGTTACGATGAGAGCGCGGTGCTCAGCGACGGGCAACTGCTGCAAGGTACCAGCGTGCTGACCAAACCCTTCGAACTGCCGGCCCTGGCCGAGCGCGTTCGCCAGTTGCTGGAGGACGAGCGGCCCTGAGGGGCTACCCTCAGCGCCCGCCGCCCAGGTCGATGAAACTGCCGGTGGAATAGGATGCTTTCTCCGACAACAGCCAGAGAATCGCCTCGGCCACTTCCTCCGGCTGGCCGCCACGCCCCATGGGCAGGCCGGCTTCCAGCTTGCTCACCCGGTCCGGGTCACCGGACAGGGCATGAAAACCGGTATGAATGTAGCCAGGGCGCACCCCGTTGACCCGCACGCCCTCCCCCGCAACTTCCTTGGCCAGGCCAACGGTGAAGGTGTCCAGCGCACCTTTGGAGGCGGCGTAGTCGACATACTCGTTGGGCGAGCCCAGCCGCGCGGCGACCGACGACACGTTGACGATGGCACCGCCCTGGCCGCCATGCCGGCGGGCCATGCGCAGCAAGGCGTGCTTGGCGCACAGCATCGGGCCGACGACGTTGGTCTTCATCATCTTGAGCAGGCGAAACTCCGACATCTCCTCGACGCGGCTCTGCTGGCCGATGGTGCCCGCGTTGTTGACCAGCGCGGTGACCGGGCCGAGCTCCTGGTCGACACGGTGGAACAGCTGGATCACCTCGTCCTCGACACTGGCATCGGCGCGCACGCTGATGGCCTCGGCGCCGAGTGAGCGCACCTGACCGAGCAGGCTTTCAGCGGCCTGGTGGTCGGTGAGGTAGTTGATGCAGATGCGATAGCCCTGTTGGGCAGCCATTAAGGCGGTGGCGGCGCCTATGCCACGGCTGGCGCCGGTGATGACGATGACTTTCTCCATGGAACTGCCGGTCGTTTGGGAAGGGAGCATCGACAATAGGGGAAAACCTATCGCATGGGAATAGATCGGGTTGGGGCGGATTGGGGCGCGGCTTGGGGGCTTCGGTGAGGTTGAGATCGAGCGCCGCCCGCGCGGGGCATCGCGAGCAAGCTCGCTCCTACATTTGTTGCAACGTGCCTATGCCTGATAGGCCATGGTTGGCAGCCTGGTAAGTACGACACGATTTTTCGGCGGACGCCAAAAAGCGGACAACCATGGCCTGACAGACCGTGGCACGTTGCAACAAATGTAGGAGCGAGCTTGCTCGCGATGCGCCGCGCGGGCGGCGCTCGATTTCTGCCCCCCCCAACTCCCCAGGCGAGCCCTCAATGCCCCGCCGAGGCCGGCCCCGCCTTGGCGGTGAACGGCGGCTTGGCCAGCCACACCAGCAGGATCAGCCCGGCAAACACCCAGGTCATCAGGGTGAAGTAATCCACGGTCGACATCATGTAGGCCTGCCGGTTGAGCATCTGTTCCAGCAACGCGTAGCTCTGCGGGTTGGCGCCACCCAATTGTTCCAGGGTATGCCGCGTCGCCGGCTCGAACTCACTGATGTGCTCGCTCAGGTAGGCGTGGTGCTGGTCGGCCCGGCGAATCCAGATCCACGTGGTCAACGACGCGGCAAAACTGCCACCCAGCGTGCGCAGGAAGGTCGCCAGCCCCGAACCGTCGGCGATCTGATGCGGCGGCAGGTCCGACAGCAGGATGCTCAAGGTCGGCATGAAGAACAGCGCCACGCCAATGCCCATGAACAACTGCACCAGGGCAATGTGCTGGAAGTCCACCTCACTGGTGAAGCCAGCCCGCATGTAGCAGCTGCCGCCAATCGCCAGGAACGCCAACCCCGCCAGCACACGCAAGTCGAAGCGGTGGGCGTACTTGCCCACGAACGGCGACATCAGCACCGGCAGCAGGCCGATCGGTGCCACCGCCAGCCCCGCCCAGGTCGCGGTGTAGCCCATCTGCGTCTGCAACCACTGCGGCAGCATCAGGTTGATGCCGAAGAACCCCGCATAACCGCCCACCAGTACCATCGTGCCGATGCGAAAGTTGCGGTGCACGAACAGCCGCAGGTTGACCACCGGATGGCGGTCGGTGAGCTCCCAGATGACGAAGATGGCCAGGAACACCACCGAAATCAGGCTGCCGATGATGATGAACGACGACTCGAACCAGTCCAGGTCATTGCCCTTGTCGAGCACCACCTGCAGCGCGCCGACGCCGACGATCAACGTCAGCAGGCCGATATAGTCCATCGGCTGGCGGCTGGTGACCACCGGTCGCGTGCGCATCTGCTGGCGTACCACGGCAGCGGCGAACAGGCCGATGGGCACGTTGATGAAGAAGATCCATGGCCAGCTGTAGCTGTCGGTGATCCAGCCGCCGAGGATCGGCCCGGCAATCGGCGCCACCACCGTGACCATCGCCAGCAAGGCCAGGGCCATGCCCCGTTTGGCCGGCGGGTAGACGGCGATCAGCAGGGTCTGGGTCATCGGGTACAACGGCCCCGCCACCACCCCCTGCAGCACACGAAAGCCCACCAGCTCCGGCATCGACTGGGCGATACCACAGAGAAAGGAGGCCAGCACGAACAGCAGCGTGGCCCAGATGAACAGCTTGACCTCACCGAAGCGCCGGCTCAGCCAGCCGGTCAGCGGCAAGGCGATGGCGTTGCTCACCGCGAACGAGGTGATGACCCAGGTGCCCTGCTCGTAGCTCACCCCCAGGTTGCCGGAAATGGTCGGCAGCGCCACGTTGGCGATGGTGGTGTCGAGCACCTGCATGAAGGTCGCCAGCGACAGGCCTATGGTGGTCAGCAACAGGCTCGGCGGGGTGAACTGGGCCGGGGCGTTGTCGCTCATCGCTGGGCCGTCTTGCCGGAAGCGCTGTTCGCGTGGATCAACCGGGCGATCAGTTCGTCGGCCTCGACCAGCTGGCGGTCATACACCTGGGTGGTGTAGCTGGCTTGCTGCGGTGGCTGCTGGGCCAGGGCCGGGCCACTCTGGTCATGCAGGTCGACCTCGACCACGGTGGACAGGCCGATCCGCAGCGGATGGTCCTTGAGCTGATCGGCGCTCAGGTGAATGCGCACCGGTACGCGCTGGACGATCTTGATCCAGTTGCCGGTGGCATTCTGTGCCGGCAGCAGGGCAAAGGCGCTGCCGGTTCCGGCGCCCAGGCTGTCGACCGTGCCGCTGTATTTGACCTCGCTGCCGTACAGGTCGGCGCTGATGTCCACCGGCTGGCCGATGCGCATGTTGCGCAGTTGGGTTTCCTTGAAGTTGGCGTCGATCCACACCTCGTCCAGCGGGATCACTGCCATGGTCGCGGTGCCTGGCTGCAAGCGCTGGCCCAGCTGCACGGTGCGCTTGGCAACGTAGCCGGTGACCGGCGCCACCAGGGTGGTGCGGGCATGGTCGAGGTAAGCCTGGCGCAGGTCGGCGGCGGCGGCCATGACCTCGGGGTGCGAGGACACCACGGTGTCGTCGACCAGCGCAGTACTGGTATTGAGCTGTTGGCGGGCGCTGTTCACCGCCGCCTGGGCCACGGTCAGGTCATCCCGGGAATGCGAGATTTCTTCGGCGGCGATCGCACCGCTGTCGGCCAGCACCTTGCGCCGGTTGTAGTTCTGCTGGGCTTTCTGCAGCTCGGCCTGGCGGGTCTGCAACTGTGCCTTGAGCGAATCGACGTTGCTGTACAGGCCACGCACCTGGCGCACGCTGCGGGCCAGTTTGGCTTCGGCGGACTGCAGGGCGACTTCGCTGTCGGCCGGGTCGAACTGCAGCAGCACCTGGCCGGCGTGCACCAGATCGCCATCGTCGGCACCGATGCTGGTCACGGTGCCGGTCACCAGCGGCGTGATCTCTACCACGTTGCCGTTGACGTAGGCGTCGTCGGTGCTTTCGTGCCAGCGCCCGATCAGGCTGTACCAGACCCAGGTGCCCGCGCCTGCGAGCAGCACCAGCAGCAGCAGGCCAAGCAGCCAGGCCTTGCGCTTGCGCGAGGGTTGCGGCGCGTCGGGGGGAGTTGAGGTGTCTGCGGGAGTGGCCATGGGTAATACCTTGGAAAAAGCGTAACGGGTTCAACGATCGCCGAAGCGGCGAATCGTCAGGGGGTCGCCGGCGCCGATCAGGACCTTGGCCAGCAGGCCTTCGAGGGTTTTCAGCTCGTCAGGCTGCAGCACGCTGACCAGTTCGTTCATCGCCGCCGCGCCGATCTCCGGCAAACGGTCGGCCAGGCGCTGGCCCTCGGCGGTGAGGGCCAGGCGCACCTGGCGGCGGTCATCGGGGCAGCGGTTGCGCAGGATCAGGCCCTTGTGCTCGAGGCGGTCGAGCATGCGGGTCATCGAACCGCTGTCCAGGCCCAGGTAGCGGCAGAGTTCGGCCGGGGTATCCACCTGGTACTGGGTGACGATGATCAGCACCTTGAACTGCGCGGCGGTGACGCCCTCGGATTCGAGGTGCCAGTCGAGAATGCGGTCCTTGAGGATCGCCGCGCGGCCCAACAGCATGCCGATGGCGCAGGTCTGGAAGTTTTCCGGGGTGAAATGGGACATCGGCGTGGGCTCGGGCAATTGTTTAAAAATATTACTGCCTAGGCAGTGAATGTCAAAGCTTTGATTAGGGGGCTATGAAAAATTTCATGGGATGAGGGTATTTCTTGTGGGAGCCGGCTTGCCGGCGATAGGGCCCTGACAGGCTGACGGGTTTGCCTGCCCCGACCTCATCGCCGGCAAGCCGGCTCCCACAGGGACCGTGGTGCATCAACGATTAATGTCTGAGTGCCTCCACCGCACCACAGGCAATCGCCATCCCCACTAGCTCCGCCAGACTCTGCGCCTGCAACCGCTTCATCACCCGCCCCCGATACAAATCCACGGTCTTCACACTGACCCCCAGCCGCTCGGCAATCTCCCGATTGTTCAACCCCTGCGCCAACGGCACGAACACATCCCGCTCACGCGGCGTCAGGCCATCGATCCGCGCCTGCACTTGCGCCAACGCCTGCTCCCCCTTGCGTGCCTCCCCGGCCCGCTCCAGTGCAGCCTGCACACTGTCGAGCAGCAACTGATCGTTGTAGGGCTTCTCGATGAAATCGCAGGCCCCCGCCTTGAACGCCCGTACCACGATCGGCACATCGGCATGGCCGCTGACGAAAATCACCGGAATGACCAGCCCGCGCTCGCGCATCGCCTGTTGCACCGCCAGGCCACCCAGGCCCGGCATGCGCACATCCAGCAGCACACACGCCGGCCCATCCTCTGCGCAGGCATCGAGAAACGCCTGGCCACTGTCGAACGGCAAGGCCTGCAGGCCCACCGACTCAAGCAACCAGACCGTCGAATCACGCATGCCCTGGTCGTCATCGACCACATAAACCTTCGCTTGCACCCTGCCCTCTCCTTATCCCCTGCTCACCGCCAGGCGGCAGCACACGACCAGCCCGCCGAAGTCACCCGCGCGCGCCCACAAGCTGCCACCAAAACCCTCGATCAGGCTGCGGCTCATGCTCAAGCCCAGTCCAAGCCCGTCAGCCTTGCTGGTGTTGAACGGCGTGAAGATCGCCTCCAGGCGTTCCTCCGCCACACCCGGCCCCTGGTCTGTCACCTCGACCAGCACCCCGTCGCCGTTGCGCACGGCGCCCAGCAGGATACGCGACGGCTGTTGAGCATGCTGCTCGCGGTTGGCCTCGATGGCATTGCGCAGCAGGTTGAGCAGGACTTGCTCAAGCAATACCCGGTCGGCGAATACCGCAGGCATCTGCGCCCCGATGCGCAGCTCGACACTCACCTGATCGCGGGCCGCTTCCCACGCGCACAGGCGCATGGCCTCGGCCGCCACTTCAGCCAGGTCGACGGCCTCGAGACGCCGCGGCCCCTTGCGCAGGAATGCGCGCAGGCGGCGGATCACTTCGGCCGCATGGGTAGCTTGCTCGCTGATGCGCTGCAGGCCCTGGCCGACCCGCTCGCGCGCCTGCGGGTCGCGCTCCAGTCCCTGCAGATAGCGCAGGCTGGCATTGGCGTAGTTGACCACCGCCGCCAGTGGCTGGTTGATTTCGTGGGCGATGCCCGAAGCCAGCTCGCCCAGGGTGGCGAGCCGGGCGCTGTGGGCGAGGTTTTCCTGGGCCTCGATGCGCAGGGTGATGTCACGCGACACGGCGACCACCTCCACCACCGCGCCGGTGTAGGTTTCGCGGATCGCCCGGCTGGCGATCTCGAACCAGCGGTAGCCACCGGTGGCGTGGCGTACCCGGCAGGTCATGGTGTGGTAGCCGTCCTGGTCCAGCGCAGCAGACGCCTGGCGCAGGGCCTGGCGGCGCTCACGCGGGTGCAGCAAGGCCAGTACCGGCATGCCACGCAATTGCTCGGGCCACAGGCCAAGCAGGCGGTAGGCGGCAGGCGAGGCATCGAGAAAGCGGCCGTCGGGACTGTGCCGGGAAATCAGGTCGGTGGTGTTTTCGATGATCAGCCGATACAGGCGCCGGGCGCGGTTGGCTTCACGCGCGGCCTGTCGCTCCTCGCTGGCCTCTCGGCAACGGGCAAGTACCTGCTGGCCCTGGTCGTCGGGGATGAAGGTCCACAGCACAATGCGTTCGCCCACCTGGGTTTCCACCTCGGCGATTGCACGATGCTGGCGCAGGCAGGCACGTACCAGTGCCGGGCAGTTGTTCGGTAACCAGTCGGCCAGCGGCGGGCCACCCTGGACCAGGGCCTGCATGGCGGGGTTGATGGCCAGCGCGCTGCAATCGGCCGCCAGCAACAGGCTGGGTTGCGGGTCCTTGGCAAGCAAGGCGGTGTGGGTTGTTTCCACGGCAGAGGCTCTTGTTATAGTAGTTTTACTATATTGCTATAGTCGATATTCCATCTACCATAGCCGTTCGCGTAAAACTGCGACAGGGGCAAGCGGCCATCGGCGCGCTGTCCACACCCTGATCAGAGCTAACAATCAGCCAACGGGGGCCACACGCACAGGCTGCGTCTGCCTCCTTAACAGGATTACCGCATGTCGATCTTCTCCCAGGGCCTGATGCCCGCTGCCGTCAACCACGTCGCCCTGACCCCGTTGAGCTTCATCGAGCGCACTGCTGCCGTCTACGGCAACTACCCGGCCGTCATCCACGGCGCCATTCGCCGAGACTGGCGCGAGACGTACCAGCGCTGCCGACGCCTGGCCAGCGCCCTGGCCGGGCGCGGCGTCGGCCGCGGCGACACGGTGGCGGTGATGCTGCCGAACATTCCGGCGATGCTCGAGGCGCACTTCGGCGTGCCGATGATCGGCGCCGTGCTCAACACCCTCAACGTGCGCCTCGATGCCGAAGCCATCGCCTTCATGCTGCACCACGGCGAGGCCAAGGTGCTGATCACCGACCGCGAGTTCCACACGGTCATCGAAGCGGCCCTGGCCTTGCTCGAACACCCGCCCCTGGTGGTCGACGTGGACGACCCTGAATACGGCGAAGGCCGAGCGGTCAGCGACCTGGACTATGAAGCCCTGCTCGCCGAAGGCGACCCGGAGTTCGCCTGGGAATGGCCCGATGACGAGTGGCAGGCGATTTCGCTCAACTACACCTCCGGCACCACCGGCAACCCCAAGGGCGTGGTCTATCACCACCGCGGTGCGTACCTCAATGCCATCGGCAACCAGATGACCTGGGGCATGGGTCATCGCCCGGTGTACCTGTGGACCCTGCCGATGTTCCACTGCAACGGCTGGTGCTACCCCTGGACCATCACCGCGCTGGCCGGCACCCACGTGTTCCTGCGCCGGGTCGACCCGCAGAAGATCCTCACCCTGATCCGCGAGCACCGGGTCAGCCACCTGTGCGGTGCGCCGATCGTGCTCAATGCGCTGGTCAACATGCCCGAGGCCGCCAAGGCCGCCATCGAACACCCGGTGCAAGCCATGGTCGCCGGTGCCGCGCCGCCGGCGAAAGTGATCGGCGCCGTGGAAGAAATGGGTATCCACGTCACCCACACCTATGGCCTGACCGAGGTGTACGGCCCGGTGACGGTGTGCGCCTGGCACGATGAATGGCAGGACCTGCCCCTGGAGGACCGGGCGCGGATCAAGTCGCGCCAGGGTGTGCGCTACCCGACCCTCGACGGCTTGATGGTGGCCGACCCGCAAACCCTCGAACCGGTGCCGCGCGATGGCAATACCCTGGGCGAGATCTTCATGCGCGGCAACACGGTGATGAAGGGCTACCTGAAAAACCCCGAAGCCACCGCCGAGGCCTTCCGTGGCGGCTGGTTCCACACCGGTGACCTGGCGGTGTGGCACGCCGACGGCTATGTCGAGATCAAGGACCGGCTCAAGGACATCATCATTTCCGGTGGCGAGAACATCTCCACGATCGAGGTCGAGGACACCCTGTTCAAGCACCACGCCGTGCTGGAAGCCGCCGTGGTGGCGCGCGCCGACGAGAAGTGGGGCGAGACGCCGTGCGCCTTCGTCGCGCTCAAGCCTGGGCACGAACATACCCGCGAAAGCGACATCATCGGCTGGTGCCGGGAGCACATGGCCGGGTTCAAGGTGCCGAAGACCGTGGTCTTTGGCGAGTTGCCCAAGACCTCCACCGGCAAGATCCAGAAGTACGTGCTGCGCGACCGCGCCAAAGCCCTCTGAAACCCTAGCGGCCCTATCGCCGGCAAGCCGGCTCACACACCGGGGCAATGGAGCCCCCTGTGGGAGCCGGCTTGCCGGCGATAGGGCCCGACCCGTCAGCCAATCCATTTGCCCGAGCGCCCCGCCATGACCGACTACACCGCCCCCCTGCGCGACATGCGCTTCATCCTTCATGACGTGTTCCAGGGCCCTGCCCTGTGGGCGCGCCTGCCTGCCCTGGCCGAGCGCGTAGACGGCGAAACCGCCGACGCCATCCTCGAGGAGGCCGCCAAGGTCACCGCCAACCTGATCGCCCCGCTCAGCCGCAACGGCGACGAACAAGGCGTGCACTTCGACGCCGGCCATGTCACCACCCCGGACGGCTTCCGCGAAGCCTGGCGCACCTACCGCGAAGGCGGCTGGGTGGGCCTGGGTGGCAACCCCGAGTACGGCGGCATGGGCATGCCGAAAATGCTCGGCGTGCTGTTCGAGGAAATGCTCTACGCCGCCGACTGCAGCTTCAGCCTGTATTCGGCGCTGAGCGCCGGCAGCTGCCTGGCCATCGACGCCCATGCCAGCGAGGCGCTCAAGGCCACCTACCTGCCCGCGCTGTACGAGGGCCGCTGGGCCGGCACCATGTGCCTGACCGAACCCCACGCCGGCACCGACCTGGGCCTGATCCGCACCCGCGCCGAACCCCAGGCCGATGGCAGTTTCCACATCAGCGGCAGCAAGATCTTCATCACCGGCGGCGAGCAGGACCTGACCGAGAACATCGTGCACCTGGTGCTGGCCAAGCTGCCGGACGCCCCCGCCGGCGCCAAAGGTATCTCGCTGTTCCTGGTGCCCAAGTTCCTGGTGGCCGCCGATGGCAGCCTGGGGCCGCGCAATGCCGCGCACTGCGGCTCGATCGAACACAAGATGGGCATCAAGGCGTCGGCCACTTGTGTGATGAACTTCGACGGTGCCACCGGTTACCTGGTGGGTGACGCCAACAAGGGCCTGGCGGCCATGTTCACCATGATGAACTACGAACGCCTGTCCATTGGTATCCAGGGCATCGGCTGCGCCGAGGCTTCGTACCAGAGCGCGGCCCGCTATGCCAACGAGCGCCTGCAGAGCCGCGCCGCGATGGGCCCGCAGGCACAGGAAAAGGCCGCGGACCCGATCATCCACCACGGTGACGTGCGGCGCATGCTGCTGACCATGCGCACCCTCACCGAAGGCGGCCGCGCCTTTGCCGCCTATGTCGGCCAGCAGCTGGACCTGGCGCGCTATGCCGAAGACGCCGGCGAGCGCCAACACGCCCAACGCCTGGTGGCGCTGCTTACACCTGTGGCCAAGGCGTTCTTCACCGACAACGGCCTGGAAAGCTGCGTGCTTGGCCAGCAGGTGTTCGGCGGCCACGGCTACATTCGCGAATGGGGCCAGGAGCAGCGCGTGCGCGATGTGCGCATCGCGCAGATCTATGAAGGCACCAATGGCATCCAGGCCCTCGACCTGCTCGGGCGCAAGGTGCTGGCCGACGGCGGCCAGGCCCTGGCCGGCTTCGCCGCCGAAGTCCGCGCCTTCTGCGTGAGCACACCGCTGCACCGTGACGCCTTGCAGGCCAGCCTGGTGCGTCTGGTTGCCTGCAGCGAGTGGTTGAGCGCGCGGGCGCGCGAGGATGCCAACCTGGTCAGCAGTGTGGCGGTGGAGTACCTGCACCTGTTCGGCCTGACGGCCTACGCCTACATGTGGGCGCGCATGGCGGCAGTGGCCTTGGCCAGGCACGATGAAGATCCGGCGTTTTATGGGGCAAAGCTGGCGACAGCGGAGTTCTTCTTTCAGCGCGTGCTGCCACGCAGCCTGGCATTGGACGCGAGCATTCGCGCAGGGAGTGCGTCACTTTACCGCATGACGCCTGAGCAGTTCTGACTGTACCGGCCTCATCGCCGGCAAGCCGGCTCCCACAGGATCCCTGCAGATCTTGAGTCTGCGCCGTACCTGTGGGAGCCGGCTTGCCGGCGATGAGGCCCTTGCCGGACGCCGCGAAAGCTTCTCAAACACTGAAATTCCATTGCCCAACCGACGAAAAACCGTCACAACTGATAGTCATTCGCCATTACCTCGGTTCTCGGAACCCCTCCGCGGGGGTAGAATGCGCAAAACCCGGAGCCGCAATGAACCAAGACCGCCTCAATCCCAGCCCAGACGATGCCATTACCGACGCCGCCGCGCACTGGTGCATGCGCCTGCACGCCGACGATTGCACGCTGGTCGAGCGCGAAGCGTTCGCCCGCTGGCTGGCCGCCGACCCGCGCCACGCCGACGAGTACCAGGCCATGCTGGAGATCTGGCAAACCGCCGACTTGCTGCCCCGCACCGCTACGGTCATCGACTTCAACCCGCCCGCGCAACGCTTGCCCCAGCGCCGCAACTGGCGCCCGCTGGCGTCGGCCGCGGCGCTTGCCCTGCTGGCCTTGCCCCTGGCGGGTTGGGTGGGTTGGGAGCAAGGCTGGCTACCCAACCACTACCAGCACTTCAGCGCCAGCGATAACACCCAGACCGTGCAGCTGAGCGACGGCAGTACGGTCGAGCTCAACCTCAACAGCGAACTGACCTACCTCAATTACAAGGACCGGCGTCAGGTCACCCTCAAGCGTGGCGAGGCGTTCTTCAAGGTGCAGCACGACAGCGCGCACCCCTTCATCGTGCAGGCAGCGCATGGCCAGACGCGGGTGACGGGCACCCAGTTCAACGTGTGGAAGTATGAGGACCAGGTCAAGGTCACCCTGGTGCAAGGTTCGGTGCTGGTCAGCAGCAATGGCAGCACGGGCGGCTACCGCCTCGGCCCCGGCATGCAGGCCAGTTACCGCACCGGCGACTTCGAGCCGCAGATGGCCCAGAGCGACGACTACGGCAACAGCCTGGCCTGGCGCAGCGGCAAGCTGGTACTCGACAACCTCAGCCTGGAACAGGCCCTGCCGGTCATCAACCGCTACCTCGAGAAGCCGCTGTTGCTGGCCGATGCCAGCACCGGGCGGATTCGCATCAGCGGCATCTACAACACCCGCGAAGTCGGGCGTCTGGTGGACAACCTGCCCAAGGTGCTGCCGGTCTACCTGACCCGCAGCAAGGACGGCAGTACCGTGCTCAACGGCATTTCCCCGCCGCCCGACAAGGGCTGAGGCCCTACAGCGTCATCGCCGCCAGCCAGCCGAAGGCCAGCAGCGGCAGGTTGTAGTGCAGGAACGTCGGCACCACGGTGTCCCAGATATGGTGATGCTGGCCGTCCACGTTCAGCCCCGAGGTCGGCCCGAGCGTCGAGTCCGATGCCGGCGAACCCGCATCACCCAAGGCACCCGCCGTACCGACGATGCACACCGTGGCCAGCGGGTCGAAGCCCAGCTGCACGCACAGTGGCACGAAGATCGCGGCCAGGATCGGCACCGTCGAGAACGACGAACCGATCCCCATGGTCACCAGCAGTCCCACCAACAGCATCAGCAAGGCACCAATGCCCTTGCTGTGGTCGATCCACTGCGCCGATGTTTCCACCAGGCTCTTGACCTCACCCGTGGCTTTCATCACATCGGCGAAGCCCGACGCGGCAATCATGATGAAGCCGATCATGGCCATCATCTTCATGCCTTCGGTGAACAGGTCGTCGGTCTCTTTCCAGCGCACGATGCCTGACAGCGAGAAAATCAAGAAACCGACCATGGCGCCGATGATCATCGAATCCAGCCACAGCTGGACGATGAACGCCGAGGCAATGGCCAGCCCCGCCACCAGCAGCGTCAGCGGGTTGTACTGGACGCTGACCTGCTCGACCTGCTCGATGCGCGCCAGGTCGTAGTCGCGCTTCTTGCGGTAGCTGACGAACACCGCCAGCAGCAGGCCGACCAACATGCCCGCGGCCGGAATGGCCATGGCATGGGTGACGTTGACCGCGCTGACATCGACCCCGGCGCGGGCGACGTTGGCCAGCAGGATCTCGTTGAGGAAGATGTTGCCGAAGCCCACCGGCAGGAACATGTACGGCGTGATCAAGCCGAAGGTGATGACACAGGCGATCAGCCGGCGGTCGATGCGCAGGCGGGTCAGCACGTACAGAAGCGGCGGCACCAGCAGCGGGATGAAGGCGATGTGGATGGGCAGGATGTTCTGCGACGACACCGCCACTACCAGCATCAGGCCGATCAGCAGCCATTTGACCTTGCCGCCGTTGGCGTGACCCTGGCGGTCGATCATGCTCAGGGCACGGTCAGCCAGGGCATGGGCCAGGCCTGACTTGGCGATGGCCACGGCAAAGGCGCCGAGCAAGGCATACGACAACGCCACCGTGGCGCCACCGCCCAGGCCGCCGTTGAAGGCCTTGAGCGTCCCCTCGATACCCAGCCCGCCAACCAGGCCTCCGACCAGCGCGCCGATGATCAGGGCGATCACCACGTGCACCCGGGACAGGCTGAGTATCAGCATGATGCCGACGGCGGCTATCACAGCATTCATGGTTTGGTTTACCTCGTGGCGACAGACAAAAACCGCGCACTCTGAAGCAGTGGGGGGCGGATGTCAAAAGCGCCATGGTACGGCGTGTTACACGCGGTGGTGAATTTTAATTGAACGTTTGAATAAAGAAAAATCGGAACGGGTCGATATAGCGGGGATGCAGGGGTGCATGGTTTGGGTTGTGTGGCGTTTTTGAGATCGAGCGCCGCCCGCGCGGCGCATCGCGGATGAATCCGCTCCTACATTTGTTGCAACGTGCCACGGTCTGTTAGGCCATGGTTGTCCGCCTTTTGGCGCCCGCCGAGTAATCGCGTCGTACCAACAAGGCTGGCAACTATGGCCTATCAGACATAGGTACGTTGCAACAAATGTAGGAGCGGATTCATCCGCGATGCGCCGCGCGGGCGGCGCTCGATTTCTGCACCATCCCAACTCCCCAAGCCAGGCCCCCAAAAATCCCACCCAGCCCTTACTGAAAAAAAGGGATCGACCCATGCCTTTGCGACAACTTTCCATTCAATGGAAGATCACCCTGCTCGCCGGACTCTGCCTGGCCGGCATCGTCACCCTGCTCGTCGGCCTCTCCCTCTACCGCATGGACCACAGCTCGGACCTGGTCAAAGCCAGCAGCATGCAGATGCTTGGCGAAGCGGCGCAGGCGCGCATCGAGTCGCAAGGTGAAGTCCAGGCCCTGAACATCCGTCGCCAGTTCATGGACGCCTACCAGTACGGCGCTGGCTTCGCCCGCCAGGTGCTGTTCCTGCGCGAACAGGCGGACAAACGCTTCCTCGACGCCTTCGACCTGCGCGAGGACATGACCCGCCAGGTCCGCGCCGCCCTGCAGGCCAACCCCGACCTGCTCGGCCTGTCACTGGTATTCGAGCCCAACGCCCTGGACAACAAGGACAGCCTGTTCGCTGGCAAGCCAGAACTTGGCAGCAACGAAACCGGGCGCTTCGCCCTGTACTGGTCGCAACCGCGCGCCGGCCAGCTGACCGCCATGGCCCTGCCCGAACACGACATGGCCAACACCGAAATCGGCCCCAGCGGCCAGCCGGCCAACACCTGGTGGGTCTGCCCGCGCAGCAGCGGCAAGGTCTGCGTGGTGGAGCCCTACTTCTACGACATCGACGGCCAGCGCGTGCTGATGACCAGCATCGTCTTCCCGCTGAGCGTCGACGGCAAGGTGGTCGCCACCCTGTCCATCGACATCAACCTCAACAGCCTGCAGGCCCTGAGCCAGGAGGCCAGCCGCAGCTTGTACCAAGGCCAGACCACGGTCGGCATCCTCAGCCCCGTCGGCCTGCTGGCCGGCTACAGCGCCGACGCCAGCAAGCTGGCCCAGCGCTTCGACCAGGTCGACCCGGGTCAAGGCGCCGCGTTGGTGCGCGACCTGGCTGAAGGCAAACTGACGGTTCACCATGACCAGCAACGCCTGAAAGTGCTCGCCGCCTTCCAGCCGATTCCCGGCGGCAAGCCCTGGGGCGTGCTGCTGGATGTACCGGAAAGCGCCCTGACCGGCCCCGCCGAGGCACTGAAGCAGGAACTGGACGCGCTGAACACCAGCGGCACCCTGCTGGAACTGGGCTTGAGTCTGGTCGCCGCCATCGCCGGCCTGCTGCTGGTGTGGCTGATGGCCCGCGGCGTGACCCGGCCGATCCTGGGCGTTGCCGCCATGCTCAAGGACATCGCCAGCGGCGAAGGCGACCTGACCCGGCGCCTGACCTACGACAAGCGCGACGAACTGGGCGAACTGGCCGGCTGGTTCAACCGCTTCCTGGACAAGCTGCAACCGACCATCGCCGAGGTCAAACGCTCGGTGCAGGCTGCCCGCGGCACCGCCGACCAGAGCTCGGCGATTGCCAGCGAAACCAGCGCCGGCATGGAGCAGCAGTACCGCCAGGTCGACCAGGTGGCCACCGCCTCGCACGAAATGAGCGCCACCGCCCAGGACGTCGCCCGCAGCGCCGCCCAGGCCGCACAGGCGGCGCGCGAGGCCGACCAGGCCACCCGCGAAGGGTTGACGGTCATCGACCACACCACCCAGCGCATCGACGCCCTGGCCGCCAACATGAGCCAGGCCATGGCCGAGGTCGAGGGCCTGGCGCAGAACAGCGAGAAGATCGGTTCGGTGCTGGAAGTGATCCGCTCGATCGCCGAGCAGACCAACCTGCTGGCGCTCAACGCCGCCATCGAAGCGGCGCGCGCCGGTGAAGCGGGCCGAGGGTTTGCCGTGGTGGCCGACGAAGTGCGCAACCTGGCGCAACGGACCCAGGAATCGGTGGAAGAAACCCGCCAGGTGATCGAAGCCTTGCAGGCCGGCACCCGTGAAGTGGTCGGGGCCATGGACAACAGTCACCGCCAGGCCCAGGGCGGTGTGCAACAGGTGGGTCAGGCGGTCACCGCGCTGCAGCGCATCGGCCAGGCCGTCAGCGTGATCACCGACATGAACCTGCAGATCGCCTCGGCCGCCGAGGAGCAGAGCGCGGTAGCCGAGGAAATCAACAGCAACGTCGCCACCATCCGCGATGTCACCGAGTCGCTGTCAGGCCAGGCCAACGAGTCGGCGCGGGTCAGTCAGTCGCTGAACAGCCTGGCCAACCAGCAACAGGCGTTGATGGACCAGTTCCGGGTCTAGCCCTGGGACGCGCATTCGTCGCCACAGAAGCCGTCATCCGGCAAGTGGAAGCGCCCGGCCTGCAGGATGCGATCGAGCAGCACAAGGGCGCCCAGCACATTGGGCCGGGCGCCCATGGGCAGGCGGTCGGCATGGGGCAGCGTGGCATCCTTGTAGCCCGACTGCATGACCAGCAGGTGCATCTGGTCAGCGTTCAGGTACAGGTGGTGCTGCTCCATGGCATACGACTGGATCAAGGCCAAGGCTCCCGTCACCATTGGCGTGGCGCTGGACGTGCCCGCATAGTTGTCGGTGTAGTCGCGGTCGTGGCCGTCCTTGTCCTGCAGCACCCCATAGCTCAGGGTCGCGACGCTGTCGCCCCAGGCATTGAGCATGCGGTAGCGGTAGTTGTAGTTGGAGTACTGGTGCGGCTTGCCGTCCCAGGAATGGCAGGCGCCTACCAGGATTGCGTCGGCGTCGCCGTGATCGTCGAAGTAGCGCCAGTTTGCAAGGTCGATCCCGTAGTGGGCACTGGTTCCGGCGCTGTGGTCGCTCTTGTAGGCGCCGTTGCAGGCCGCGTTCAGCACCACGGCGCCACGCTCGGTCAGCGTGCGGGAGACCGCCCACCAGGTCTTGTCATGCAAGGACGGCAGGAAAGCCACCATGGCGTCGATATTGGCCGTCTGACGATTGACCGCGACGATGTCGCCGGGCCGCGTGTAGGCGAGCAAATTCTTGAGGGTCTGCGAATAGCCACGGGCATCGCTTGCGCGGTTGTCATACAGAAACAACTCGGCCGCGTGGCAGATGCCGGTCATGCCAAAGCCATTGTCGCGTGCCAGCAGAATACCTGCCGAGGCAGTGCCGTGCTCGTAGTCGGTGCTCACTGCGGGGGGGATGACCTTCAGCCGTGCATTGCCCTGCAGGTCTTCGTGGTTGGGATACTGCCCCCCATCGGAGAAATGCACCCGGGCACCCGTGCCATTCACGCCGGCCTCCCAGACCTTGCGAATGTTCAGACCTCTGTCCCTGGGCCCAGGTTCGTTGAGGTAGCGTTGCAGCGCCTGAAAGTCGGGTGTTGGCTGCGCTTCTTCATGAGCATGGTTGCCCGCCACGACTGCAGCGCCGGTGATCAAGGTGGCGATGGCAGCGGCTGCGGCGAACAGAAAGCCCTGTTCGAGCTGCGGTGGCAGCAAAGCCACCCGTTCCATGCAGTCGAGCGCTGCCAGGCGCCGGGCCAGCGCAGCGAATGCCGCGTTGGACATGGTCGCCGGCTGCTCGATCCAGTAATGATTGGCGAGTACCTGCAAGTACTCCTCGTCGCGCTCTTGCGCCTCCAGGAACGGCTGAGGATCGATGGCGGCATCGAAGTCCTGCCGATCGGCCATGAACCGCGCATGGCCAGCCGCCTTGAAAACCAGAATCAGCGCGGGGTAACGCTGGGCCTCTGGCAACAGCGGAACGGCCACTGAATTGTCCACGGTGCGCCTCTCGCGGCGGGTGTCCGATGACAGGGGGACGCTGTCGAGGATACGCCGGGTCAGTTCAGCCTCACTCACCTCGATCACCAGTGGGCCCTCGGGCAACGCCGCATCGGCGCCGTGCTCCAGGTCCAGGCTCATGATGTGGCTGTCGAGCAGGCTGACCTGGGGTGTGATCACATACGTGCCCGCCTCTACCTCGCTGCTCAATGTGGCCGGACAACCATGGTCGGACACGTTGCCGCTATGGGCCTGCGAAAGCGCGGTGACGCCATCGAGGTGAGTCACGCCGTCGGCGGTTCGGCGCTCCAGCAGGTAATGGATCGACTTGACCTTGTGCAGATCGTCACCGATGCAGCGAATGTGGAACTTCCCGTCGAAGGTGAAGTTGCGGTAATACACGAATTGCAGATTCAAGCTCATCTCGTACTCCTGCCATCTCGGCTTGCGGGGGGCTGAGCCTTGCAGCCCGCCTCCAGCACAACCAGACAGAAGCCGTTCCTGCCCGCCCAGGCGGGCGCCCCAAGCCGTCGTCTACACTTGCCCGACACTTGCAATGACATCCCGTGAGGTGCAGATGAAGAAAATTCCAACGCTGCTGGCCAGCCTGCTGCTCGCCGTGGGCCTGGCCAGCACCGACAGCGCCGCCTCCGCCGAGCAGCGGGCGCCTATCCACTTTGGCGCCATCAGTTGGGAAAGCGGCGCCCTGACCACTGAAATCCTGCGCCTGATCGTCGAGCGCGGTTACGGCTACCCCACCGACACCCTGCCCGGCAGCACCGTCAGCATGGAAGTGGCGTTGGCCAAAAATGATCTGCAAGTGATCGCCGAAGAATGGGCCGGGCGCAGCCCCGCCTGGGTCAAGGCCGAAGCGGCCGGCCAGGTGTTCGCCCTGGGTGACACGGTCAAGCATGCCGAAGAGGGCTGGTGGGTACCGGCCTACGTGATCAAGGGTGATGCGGCGCGCGGCATCCCGCCCTTGGCCCCCGAGCTGCGCAGTGTCGACGACCTCAAACGCTACCCCGAAGTGTTCAAGGACCCTGAAGCCCCCGGCAAGGGCCGCTTCCTCAACAGCCCCAGTGGCTGGACGTCGGAAATCGTCAACACCCAGAAGCTCAAGGCCTACGGGCTCGATGGCCTGTACAACAACTTCCGCAGTGGCACGGGCGCGGCGCTGGACGCCGAAATCGACTCATCGGTCCGTCGTGGCAAACCGGTGCTGTTCTATTACTGGAGCCCGACCCCGCTGATCGGCCGCCACGACCTGGTGCGGCTGCAGGAGCCGCCGTTCAATGCCGACAACTGGGCCACCCTGCTCGATCCGAAAAAACCCAACCCCCAGGGGAGTGAGTCATTGCCAGCGAAGCTGTCGATCGGGGTGTCCAAGGCGTTTCGCGATGGCTACCCGGACCTGGTGGCAGTGTTCGAGAAAGTCGACTTGCCCATTGGCCTGCTCAACAAGACCCTGGCACAGATGAGCGAAAAACGCCTGGCGCCCGACAAGGCCGCGCAAGCGTTTATGCGCGATCATCCTGAGGTCTGGAAGGCCTGGTTGCCGGCTGATGTGGCTAGCAAAGTCGAGGCTAGCCTGTGACTGAGTCTTTTCAGTCAATGCGCCAGGTGCATTAACTAAGTACTCAGTCGCCTTTTCCTACAACCCTTTAGGAAATTTAGAACTGCTTCGGGAACCGCGTCCTCGCTAGTGTTCAGGCTTTCCCCATGCCTGATCACAGGCTACCCGCTGGCCAGTCGCCACGCGCCAAAAGCCGGTAGACGAGGACTTCCCATGCCAACCCAATCTGAACCGATTTTCAGCTCCAAACCGTATGCGGGTTTCGATGAACCCGAAGCCGTGTCAATCACGCACGGAGGACATCGCGAGGCTGGCAATCAGCGCTCATATTCGAACGCCCCCCATAGGCTTAACGCGCTGCTGCTACCGGTCATTCTTATCCACGCTACCGGCCACTGGCTCTCGCTGCTGCTCTGCTACGAGCCCCGCTTCCCCCGCGAAGTCGAAGAGGCGGGACGCTGATGTACAGCTGGAAAGAAACCTTCGCCCAATGCGCCGAAAACCGCCGGCTGCTGGACAGCGTCATGAAACCCGGCGCCGAAGTCACCTGCACGCGCAGCTTCTGCCTGCTGCCCCTGCGCTACGGCGCCATGGGCGGCAACGACTTCCAGCGCGGGCAACTGCCGCCGTTGCCTGTGCAGCTGCGCCGGCCTTTCCAGCTCGGCCAACTCACCAAGTCCGAGTACGCCATACGACCCTTGCGCGAGGGCTTTCTGTACGTCCTGATCAAGCGCAGGGGCGCCGCCTATGCCTGGCATAGTCAATACCGCATCTCCGAACTCGGCAGCCTCAACTTCATCGACGCCGACCACCCCTGGGCCCCGCCCGCGTCGCCCTTTGTCGGGGTGAATGGCGTCCGGGGGCTGACCTGGATGCTGAAGTTCAACGACGTGGACGGCATCGAAGACCTGCGCTTTCTCTACAGCGCGGCACCGCTGACCCAGGCCAGGCGCGACAGCTACCGGGCGCTGACGATGTACCGGGACAGCATGACGGCGGTGGACATTGTCCGCTTGGCTTCGCCCTCGCCGCCGCAACTGGACAATGTGCTCACGTACACTGAGCTCGACCTCATCGCCGATTTTGCCGCCGCGGACAAACCCGACCTCGCGCGCCAGCTGAAGGCCCAGGCCTTCTCCACCTACCTGCCACCGCAGCAGGCGCTGTTCGCCGAAATGATGCCGTCGGGTAAGCGCCAGGCGCCCCGCGGCGCCGCCATCGTCCTCGACGATGCGCTCGGCCTCGTCCAGGAACTCAACGCCTGGCGCAACGCCAGCAGCGAGCCGCTGGAAGCCTTCATGGCGCGGGAAGACGGCGAGCAGCTCAGCAATCAGCGCAAGTTCACCATCGCCTTCGCCCTCGAGAACATCCGCCAGCTCGTGGAGGACGAAGCCGAGCAGAGCTACTACAAGGGGCAGGAAGGCATCGGTGTGCGCTACAGCGACCCCGAGTACCAGATGAGCAATCGCCATGCGGTCGCCCAGTCCTACCGTGGCTACCAGACGTTCCGCAACCCGGCGCATCAGCGCGGGGTGCAAGAGGCTGCCGCGAAGGCCAGCCGCGCCCAGAGCTGGGACAAGTACGCGAAGTACATCAACGACGACATGCGCCAGAGCTTTCTCAGGCGCTACCACGATGAAGTCGACAGGGCCGACGCCGCCAAGAATGCACGTGCCCCGGACCATCTGCGCTGGCTGCAAAGCGAACAGTTGCTCGTTGCGCTCGACGTGTTCGATCCCAACGACACGGAACACGC
>Ga0160465_100124_pt1 | contig 71558 bp, 70 predicted proteins | sample HID1971K_E11MG_FD_108209 | JGI IMG/M metagenome (GOLD analysis project Ga0160465, IMG submission 108209) | Enriched millipede-associated microbial communities from UW Madison campus, WI, USA - HID1971K_E11 MG | ecosystem: Host-associated > Arthropoda: Insects > Digestive system > Unclassified ...
CTATCATCGAGAGGGAAACAGAATCTAAAAGCAGTAAACCTCAAAAAAGAAAAAGGGCTGCTTTAGACGATGAGTTTAGAAGCAAACTAATGGCCAGTTAAATTCTTAAAAGCAATTTCCCTGCGTACAAAAGAGAATGAACCTAAATTTATTTTAAAATTGTATTTTTGCCTCTTATGAAAATCTATTTTCGGTTACTTTCCTTTGCTAAACCCATCGAGAAATTTGCTATACCTTATGTGATCGCAACATTATTATCTATTCTTTTCGGCACTTTCAATTTAGCTTTATTATCTCCTCTATTCGAAACACTTTTAAACGCAAACAAACAGGATAGTAAAACAGAAAGTTTAACAGATCAGGCAGCAACATCATTCAGTTTATTAGGTAAACTGAGGGAGTTTGTAGCCAATTCAATTAAAACAAATACTGTGGAAACAACACTATTATATGTGTGTATTATAATTGTTATTTCTGTATTGTTATCTAACCTTTTCAGATATTTCTCTCAAAGGTATATGGAAGATTTAAGAGTTCATACTTTGCTGAACTTTCGAAAACGGGTATTCGATAATGTTATGAATTTACATGTTGGATATTTTAATAACGAACGTAAAGGAGACATTATTTCAAAAGTCGCTTCCGATGTTCAGGTGGTACAATTTACGGTTACCAATACTTTACAAGTTGTATTTAAAGAACCTGTAACACTTATTGTTTATGTAATTTTATTATTTAATATATCTGCCAAGCTTACCTTATTTTCTCTTCTTGTAATTCCAATATCAGCCTTTATCATTAGCAAAATTGTAAAACGTTTAAAACAACAGGCGAAAGAATCACATGAATCTTTTGCTAAAATGATTGGTTTTTTGGATGAAGCTTTAGGTGGAATAAAAATTATTAAAGCATTTAATGCTACTGAAAGAATAAAAAACAAGTTTAATCAGGAGAATATTTTCTATTCTAACATAACCCGTAAAATGGTACGGCGTCAGCAACTGGGCTCACCGGTATCCGAATTTTTAGGTGTCTTAATGATTGCCATAATTGTTTGGTATGGTGGAACATTAATTTTACATAACGATAAAAATGCCTTAGCGCCCGCTGATTTTATTGCTTATATCGCTATATTTTCACAAGTCATGCGCCCGGCAAAAGCACTAACCGATTCTTTCAGTGGTATCCACTCTGGCATAGCTGCTGGCGAACGTGTTTTAGATTTAATAGATACCAAGCCCGAATTGGTAAATAAGCCCGATGCCAGAATATTAAATGGATTTCAACAATCGCTGTCTTTTGAAAATGTTTCATTTAATTATGGCGATAAACCAATCTTAAAAAACATCAACCTGGATATAGAAAAAGGTAAAACCATTGCGCTTGTTGGTCCATCTGGTGGCGGTAAAAGCACATTAATGGATTTGATTCCACGTTTTCATGATCCACTATCAGGGAGCATTAAAATTGATGGTTATGATTATAAAGACTTAACAGTAGAAAGCTTAAGGGCACAAATGGGAATCGTAAATCAAGAATCATTTTTATTTAACGACACCATTTTTAACAATATCGCGTTTGCAAGACCCGGTGCCACTGATGGAGAAGTCATTGCTGCCGCTAAAGTTGCCAATGCGCACGATTTTATTTTAAATACCGAAAATGGTTATCAAACATTTGTGGGCGATAGAGGCAATAAACTTTCTGGCGGGCAAAGACAACGGATTTGCATTGCAAGAGCGGTTTTAGCCAATCCACCTATCATGCTTTTAGATGAGGCAACATCCGCTTTGGATACCGAATCAGAAAAGCTGGTACAGGATGCCTTGAATAATTTAATGAAAAACCATACATCAATTGTTATTGCCCACAGGCTCAGCACCATACAACATGCCGATAAAATTATTGTCATTGATAAAGGAGAAATTATAGAAACTGGTAATCATTCTGAGTTAATGATACATAATGGTCTTTATAAACGTTTAATCGACATGCAGGCTTTTAATGAATAAATGATCAATACTTTTTGACCATCAATCCCTAAAAGTTTACTCTTAAGTATGTGTGAATCCGTTTAACTCGTATGGATTGCCCTTATTTAGGGGTTTTTAACAAAATAGATGTAATCCCGATGAAGCGCGACAGCATGACGAAATCTGGTCAGTAATAAAAAAGGGTCTCAATTACTTGAAACCCTTTTAATTTAAAATATTTTAGGTTGTTACAACTTCCTGGCCACTTCAACCTGTTCGTAAGCTTCTACAATATCACCTACTTCAATGTTGTTAAAGTTTTGGATGTTTAAACCACATTCGTATCCCTTAACTACTTCTTTAACATCATCTTTAAAGCGTTTTAACGAAGCCAGTTCACCAGTGTATACTACAACACCATCACGTACAATACGGATTTTGCTGTTGCGGGTAATCTTACCATCCAATACCATACAACCTGCGATGGTACCCACTTTAGTAATTTTGAAGGTTTCACGAATCTCGACATTAGCCACAATTTTCTCTTCAAATTCCGGATCCAGCATACCTTCCATCGCCGATTTAATCTCGTTGATTGCATCGTAGATGATAGAATATAAACGAATATCGATCTGCTCCTGTTCTGCCAGTTTACGCGCACCTGTTGATGGACGAACCTGGAAACCAATAATAATCGCATCGGATGCCGAGGCCAACAATACATCGGATTCTGAAATCTGACCTACGCCTTTGCTGATCACATTAATCTGGATCTGCTCGGTAGAAAGTTTCAATAATGAATCTGATAGAGCTTCGATAGAACCATCCACATCACCTTTAACAATGATGTTAAGCTCCTTAAAGTTACCGATTGCCAAACGACGGCCAATCTCATCAAGCGTAATGTGTTTCTGTGTACGTAAACCTTGTTCGCGTTGTAATTGCATCCGTTTGTTCGCGATATCACGTGCCTCGATTTCACTTTCCAAAGCATTAAAACGATCACCTGCTGTAGGTGCACCCTGCATACCCAAAACCTGTACTGGTTGTGAAGGGCCTGCTGATTCTACTTTAGCGCCACGTTCGTTGGTTAAGGCTTTAACGCGTCCGCTATAACTACCCGCTAAGATCGGATCTCCGACTTTTAATGTACCAGCCTGAACCAATACCGTAGTTACAATACCACGTCCTTTATCTAGCGCTGCCTCAATTACTGTACCTGTAGCACGCTTATTCGGATTTGCCTTCAGTTCTAATAATTCAGCCTCTAATAATACTTTATCTAAAAGCAGATCAACATTTAAACCGCTTTTGCTTGAGATTTCCTGTGATTGATATTTACCACCCCAATCTTCAACCAAAATGTTCATTACGGATAATTGTTCGCGAACTTTATCTGCATTTGCACCTGGTTTATCCACTTTCGTGAAAGCAAATACCAAAGGTACACCTGCTGCTTGCGCATGGTTAATCGCCTCTTTTGTTTGCGGCATCACCGCATCATCCGCAGCGATAACAATAATCGCGATATCTGCAGCCTTAGCACCACGGGCACGCATCGCTGTAAATGCTTCGTGACCAGGAGTATCTAAGAAAGTTACTTTTTTACCTGTTGGTGTAGTTACCATGTATGCCCCGATGTGCTGGGTAATACCCCCGGCCTCACCAGCAACCACATTTGCCTTACGGATATAATCCAGTAAGGAAGTTTTACCATGATCTACGTGACCCATTATGGTTACAACCGGTGCTCTTTCAACTAAATCTTCTTCGTTATCTTCTTCTTCAATTACATTCTCTTCATCTTCATCCGGTTTAACAAATTGGACTTCGTAACCAAATTCATCGGCAACAATGGTTAAGGTTTCGGCATCCAAACGCTGGTTAATGGAAACGAACATACCCAGGCTCATACAGGTTCCAATAATTTTGGTAACCGGTACGTCCATCATGTTCGCCAATTCATTTGCCGTAACAAATTCTGTTACTTTTAATATTTTCGATTGCGATTCAAGTTCATTTGCTGCCTCTTCTGCTGATGATGCGACATCATCACGTTTTTGGCGACGTAATTTAGCACGTTGGGCAAATTTACCCGATTTACCTGCTCCGCTTAAACGGGCAAGCGTTGCTTTAATCTGATCTTGAATTTCTTTCTCTGTAGGTTCTTCTTTAGGTCCGCTTGGTGTAGCATGTCTGTTCCCGAAACCTGGTCTGTTATTACTTTTATTTCCCTGGTAAGGTTGTCCGCCCTGACCTGCAGGCCTGTTACCCTGATACGGCGTACCCCCACCTGGCCTGTTTCCTTGATAAGGTTGGCGAGGTTGTCCAGGTTGACCACCCTGACCAGCAGGATTTTGTCCTGTTTGGCCTTGATTTGACTGGCTTGATTGTTGCCCAGGTGCTCCAGGAGTTTTTTTGCGTTTACGTTTACGTTTTGCAGCTTCGCTATCGCTAGATGACGCTACGGGCTGGTTTCTTCTATCCGGCGTAGTTGGCAAAGTAATTTTACCAATAATGTTAGGGCCAGATAATTTAACTGTACGTGCTTTAATAACTTCAGGCCCGGCATTTGCAGGCTCCGGTTTAACTTCTTCAGGTTTTTGTTCAACCTTAGGTTGCTCTGCCGGTTTAGCCACTTCTGGTTCTTTTGCAGTTACAGGTGTTTCTTCCTTTTTAACTTCAACCGGTTTAACTTCTGCTTTCGGTTCTTCAACTGGTTTTACAGGTTCTTCTACTTTTGCAACCGGGGCAGGTGCTGCGGGTGCTTCTTCCTTTTTAACAGGACGAGTTTTTGAGTTAAGATCATTTAAATCAATCTTTCCTACAATTTTAACCCCTGGCAATCCGTTTTCTTCCTGTTTATCTTCTGCCTTGGTTTCTTTTACCGGTTCTGCCACAGGCGCCGGGCTTTCAACTTTAGGTGTTTCAACCTTTGGTTTTTCTACCGGTGGGGTAAATGATTGAGCATTTTTAATTAAAATCTCTTCATTTTTCTCAAAATCGGCATTCCTTCTCGGTGCTTCTACTGGCTTTTCGATCTCAGGCTCGTCACGACGTATTTTACCAATCACTATTTGTTTGGCTTCTTCTCTTACGATCTTATCTCCCTGATACTCTTTCAATAAGGCATCATACATGTCGCCCGTAAGTTTAAACATAGGGCTTTTCTCAGCAGGAAATCCCTTCTTGTTTAAAAACTCAACGGCTGTACCCATGCCTATATTAAGTTCTTTAATAGCTTTAATTAAAATGATTGGTTTGTCGTCTGACATTTAGCTCCTGTTATTTTTTCTTATTTAATACAAAAGTAGTGTTTATTTGGCAATTACACCACTATTCAAATTCTGACTGTAAAATCTGAATCACTTCTTTAATGGTTTCTTCTTCTAAATCGGTGCGTTTCACCAAATCTTCTACGGTAAGTGCCAAAACACTCTTAGCCGTATCGCAACCGATAGCCTTTAATTCATCAATGATCCAGCTATCAATCTCATCTGAGAATTCTTCTAAATCAACATCCTCGTCACTTTCTTCTCCAGCTTCACGATAAACATCAATTTCGTAACCGGTTAATTTACCGGCCAGTTTAATGTTATGTCCACCACGACCAATTGCTAATGAAACCTGATCTGGTTTTAAGTAAACCGATGCATGTTTTGTTTCATCATCTAATTTAATAGAAGTGATTTTTGCTGGGCTTAAAGCACGGGTAATGTATAATGAAATGTTATTAGTGAAGTTAATCACGTCAATATTTTCGTTTTTCAACTCGCGAACGATACCATGAATACGGGATCCTTTCATACCCACACATGCTCCAACCGGATCGATACGGTCATCGTAAGATTCTACAGCTACTTTAGCACGTTCTCCTGGTTCGCGAACAATTTTCTTAACCGTAATTAAGCCATCAAAAATCTCTGGAACCTCCAGTTCGAACAAACGTTGTAAAAACTCAGGTGCTGTTCTCGAGATGATAATTTTTGGATTGGCATTGATCATTTCTACTTTAGAGATTACCGCTCGCACAGAATCGCCTTTTTTGAAATAATCTGCTGGAATCTGCTCTGTTTTAGGCATTAAAAGTTCGTTACCTTCATCATCCAGAACCAAAGTTTCTTTTTTCCAAACCTGATAAACCTCACCCGTTACGATTTCTCCTACTCTATCCTTATATTTCTTAAAGATTTCATCTTTCTCTAATTCCAATACTTTAGAAACCAAAGTTTGGCGGGCGGCTAAAATTGCTCTGCGACCAAAACTTTCTAAAGTGATTTGCTCGATATAATCATCGCCTACTTCCAGGCTAGGATCATACTGATGCACATCGGCCAATTCGATTTCCAAATCATCATCCTCCGAAAATCCATCTTCCATTACTCTTCTCGTTCTCCAGATTTCCAAATCCCCGTTATCCGGATTCACAATCACATCACAATTTTCGTCTGTTCCATATTTTTTACGCAACATGCTACGAAAAACCTCTTCCAACACACTGATCACCGTTGGGCGATCTATATTTTTAAAATCTTTAAACTCCTGGAAAGAGTCAATCAAATTAATTGTTGTAGTACTCATTTTTTACCATGATTAAATAGATTAGTAAGATTACAAGATAATCTCGTTTTGCTCATTAATCGTATTACTTAAAACTTATTAATACACTTGTTTCTAATATATCATTAAAGGGCACATTTGTTTGAAATGTGGCCGCTTTTTTCCCTTTTTCTTTAACCGATTCTTCAATCAGTAAATCACTTTCAGTAATTTCTAAAAGTTTACCTTCTTTCTTTTGTCCTTCTTTTAATTTAACGCTTATTGTACGACCAATATTTTTATTATACTGACGGATAAGCTTTAAAGGTTCGCCAACACCAGGTGAAGAAACTTCTAAATTATAAGCCTGTTCAATGGCATTTTCTTCTTCCAGATGAAAACCAACATGCCTGCTTATTGCAACACAGTCCTGTATACTTATGCCTTCATCTCCATCAACATGAATAATCAGCTTATTGTTTGGCAACATTTTTACTTCAACCAAAAATAACTCTGGCCGATCTGCGATTTTCTCCTCAACGAGTTCTTTTACTCTCTTTTCTACCTGCATATTTTAACCTGATTTCATAGAAAAAGGGGACAGTGTCCCCTTCTCTTTTCTTCGATTACGATGCAAATGTAATAATTTTTTAGAAAAATTCAAACAAATGGACGATTTATTACATTAGAAATTATCTCGTAAGTATTTGTTGTTGTGGCTGTAAGTTGTGTTTAACCCCTCCTTTTAGCAATTCGCCAGTTGTTACGAATTGAACACCGATATAACTTTCTATAAGATAAGTTTTGCCCTTTAAAAATGGTTTTTTGGGATTAAAAACCAAAGAATCGCCAGCAACTTCGGTCTTTCCGGAAACCTCTTCTTCTGTTTGTAAACTATCCTGCTCTCCCGGAGTTAATAAAACGGACATAAAATTAACGGAATCAGGATTGGCCAGATAGGCATTTTTTATCTGTAGCAGACTTGCCTCATCTATATTTTTAATGATTATTGATGAGCTATCCCCTGAAAATTTGATAATTGGCTTATTATTTGTGTTCGAACAGGAGATCGCATTTATTACGATCGCAAAAAGTATTAAATATTTAAAAAAACAGTTAAACATTTTACTAAATTAAACAATATGAGACTAATTATCGAAATCCTTTTAATGGGATTAGCTTTTTTTATCGGAGCGAAACTTGTTCCTGGTGTTGAAGTTTCAGGTTATGGAAGCGCAATTATAGCTGCCATTTTAATTGCGTTAGCAAATGCAACTATTGGCTCTATCTTGAGGTTTTTAACTTTCCCAATTAATTTTTTAACCTTGGGACTGATATCATTCATCATTACCGTTTTAATGATTTTGCTGGTTAGCTATGTAATGGACTCTTTCCAGGTTAGTGGATTTTTAGCTGCTGCAATTTTAGCGCTTGTAGTGGCCGTGATTAAAGCAATTTTCGGAGCTGTTGCAGGGGAAAAGAAATAGCTGCGAGTAATAAGTTGGGAGTTTGGACTTGCAAAAACTCCCAACTCAAAACTAACGAATAACTTCTCTTGAGATCACCATCTTTTGTATCTCTGATGTTCCCTCGTAGATCTGGGTAATCTTTGCGTCACGCATCAATCGTTCAACGTGATATTCTTTTACAAAACCATAGCCGCCATGCACCTGAACGGCTTCAACAGTTACATCCATAGCCACTTTTGACGCATATAATTTTGCCATTGATCCTGCCTGTGTATAAGGCAAACCCTGATCTTTTAACCAAGCCGCCTTGTAAACCAATAGTCGTGCGGCTTCAATCTGTGTTGCCATATCAGCAAGTTTAAATGCAATTGCCTGATGTTCTGAAATCGATTTCCCAAAAGATTTGCGTGCTTTAGCATATTGTGTTGCCAATTCAAAAGCACCCTGAGCTATGCCCAAGGCTTGTGCCGCTATACCAATACGACCGCCTTCTAAAGTTTTCATGGCAAATTTAAAACCAAAACCATCCTCCCCAATCCTGTTTTCTTTAGGCACTTTAACATCGTTAAACATTAATGAATGCGTATCAGAGCCACGAATACCCAGTTTATTTTCTTTGGGGCCAATGGTAAAACCCTCCATCCCCTTTTCAACAATAAAAGCATTGATGCCCTTATGTCTCAATTCAGGATGAGTTTGTGCAATAACCAGATAAGTTGATGCGGTACTTCCGTTGGTAATCCAGTTCTTGGTGCCATTTAGTAAATAATAATCGCCTTTATCTTCAGCAGTTGTGCGCTGCGAGGTGGCATCAGATCCAGCTTCGGGCTCCGACAGACAGAAAGCACCGATTTTTTCTCCTGCCGCCAATGGCTTTAAATATTTTTCTTTTTGGAATTCGTTGCCGTAAGCTTCCAGTCCGTAACAAACCAAAGAATTGTTTACCGAAACCACAACCGACGCAGAGGCATCGATTTTAGAAAGCTCTTCCATTACCAAAACGTAAGAAATTGCATCTAGTCCGCTACCGTTATATTTTTCGCTGACCATCATCCCCAAGAAGCCAAGTTCTCCAAGTTTTTTTACTTGCTCGGTAGGAAATTTCTGATGTTCATCTCTTTCGATTACCCCAGGCTTTAGTTCTTGCTGCGCAAAATCTCGGGCAGCCTGCTGTATCATTAATTGTTCTTCACTTAATTCAAAATGCATGACACTTATTATGTATAAAAGGTTAGTTCGTCAAATGTATGACTTTTGCTTTAGGTTGTTATGGTCGCATAGCAAATATTTTGAAATCACATACAAATTTGCAATAATACTAATGCATCTTTTTCTTTGTAATCATCCGCAATAAACTCAAACTGCCTAAAATCAAAATCAATAAAACCTGTGATGAATGAATAATGGTTGCATAAGCCAGCCCATCTTTAAAAGAAATAGAATATAAAACCAAAGATTGTGCAACCATCCAATGAAAAACGCCTATTCCACCCTGCACAGGTGCAGCCATAGCAAAACCAGAAAAAACAATTGCTGTAAATGCAGCATTAAAATGTAATCCGGAAGTAGCCTGAATGGAAGAAAAGGCGAAATACATGGAAAGGAAATATAAAGCCCAGATCACTATAGAATAAATCAGGAACAAGGCCTTTTTCTTTAGCTTACTGTAAGAACTAAATCCTTGCCTTAAACTGACCAATATCCTTAAAAACTTGTTACTAAATTTTTTACGAAGAAAATAAATGGCAAGCAGCAATAAAAGAAGAATCAGAATTCCAACCCCAAACAGCCATAAATAGTTAACAGAGTTAATTTTAACAGCGAGATTAACATAAATCGTGTTGTAAAGAAAATCGGAAACCATGTCGTATTGGAAAACCAGCATTGCTAATCCGGTAAGGAAAAGAATCAGAACATCAAAAAGCCTTTCGGTAATTACGGTTCCTATTGAGGCAAACATGGGTACCCTTTCTGCTCTATGAATGGCCGAGCAACGACCAATTTCTCCAAATCGAGGCAACGCCAGATTGGCTAAATATCCAATCATTACAGCATGGTAAGCATGCCAAAAACTAACTTTGTATTGTATGGACCGATACAGCATTTGCCATCGCAAAGCCCTCAAAACATGGGCAAACCAAACCAATGCTGCTGAAATAATGACCCAGAAGAAATTAGCTGTTTTAATTTCCAACCAAATCTTCTCTATGTCCTGATCCCGAAACGCTAAGTATAAAATCCCTATCCCAATTAAAAACAGGATGAGATATTTAAACGTTGCTTTGAGATCGAATATCAAAATGTTATTTTAACAAATGGTTATTATCGTCTGGAAAAACAAGTATCGGATTATACCTTTTAGCCTCTTCGATAGGAAGGGCTCCATATGACATAATAATTAATATATCACCAAGCTGGGCAAGGCGGGCTGTAGCTCCATTAAGGCAAATTGTTCCGGTTCCACGTTCGCCTTTAATAACATAAGTTTCGAAACGGGCTCCATTATTGTTATTTACAATCTGCACTTTTTCATTAGCAATAATGTTGGCTGCATCCATTAAATCTTCATCTATTGTAATGCTGCCCACATAATTCAGCTCAGCTTGAGTTACCCTAACACGGTGTATTTTAGATTTTAATATCGTGATAATCATTCGGCAAAGTTAGTAATAAAGATAGAAAGTTCGGAGTTTTCAGTTTGGAGTTCCCAGTCTCAAATCTCCTATCTCAATACGCATATCTATTTAATAATCATATTGTCTATTAATCTTGTTGAGCCAACCTTTGCGGCAACCAAGACAACCAGATTGTTTTCTTCTTTTGATTTTGCGGGTTCCAGGGTACTGCCATTTGCAATCGTGAAATAATCAAGCTCAACTCCGGGAGCATTATCATAAAACGATTTGGCCTTTTCTTCTAATTCCTGCAAGCAGTATTGATCAAAATGATCAACAACAAATTGTAATGATTGGCTTAACACCAAAGCATGTTTTCTATCCTCCGCAGATAAATGTATGTTACGGCTGCTCATTGCCAAGCCATCATCCTCCCGAATAATTGGACAGGTAATAATTTTTATTGGCAGGTCAAAATGGGCCAGCATATTCCGGATCATCAGCACCTGCTGAAAATCTTTTTGTCCGAACATTGCTACATCCGGTTCAACAGCATCAAAAAGTTTTTTTACAATTTGAGTAACGCCCTGATAATGTCCCTTTCTAAATTCGCCTTCCAGTAAAAACTCTGCATTGCCCAAATTGATATGCCAGTTTTCCTTTTCGGGATACATCTCATCAACTGCGGGCATAAAAACACCATTACAGCCTGCGTTTTCCAACATAGCTAAATCATGTTCAATAGGACGTGGGTATTTTTCCAGATCTTTGGGATCAGTAAACTGTGTTGGATTAACAAAAATACTACAGATGATAATATCAGCATTTTGTTGGGCCAATTTTATTAGCGAAATATGACCATTATGTAAAGCTCCCATGGTAGGCACAAGGGCAATTTTTTTACCCAACGCTTTTAAGGGTTTAAGATAAGCTTTAAGTGTTGCTTTAGTTTTAAAAATTTCCAATTTGGACAATCTAAATTAAAGCCGTAAAGGTGTAAATTAATCTAAACGAAACCAAACAAATGCTCACTATATTGATAAATAGTATTATTATGCTTACCTTTGCAGCTCATTATCTTTTATTTAACTTAATATTTTATATAAAATATGGAGATGGCAAAAACGAAGCTGCTGATTGTTACACACGAGATGTCGCCTTTCCTCGAGCTTACCAAAATTTCTGAAATCACCCGTCAATTACCACAAGCAATGCAAGATAAGGGATTCGAAATCCGCATCCTGATGCCTAAGTTTGGTAACATTAATGAAAGAAGAAATCGTTTACACGAAGTCATCCGTTTATCAGGAATGAACATTATTATTGATGACAATGACAATCCTTTGATTATCAAAGTAGCATCTATCCCAGCTGCACGCATGCAGGTTTATTTTCTGGATAACGAAGAGTATTTCCAGCGCAAACAAGTATTCAGAGATGCAAGTGGAAAATTCTTTGATGACAATGATGAACGTACCATATTTTTCTGCAAAGGTGCCTTGGAAACTGTCAAAAAATTAGGATGGGCTCCGGATATTGTTCATTGTCATGGTTGGATGAGCGCATTGGTTCCTGCTTATATTAAAACGACTTATAAAAACGATCCTACTTTCAAAAACTCCAAAGTAGTGTATTCTATTTATGAGAATTGTTTTAGTGAAAAACTAAATACTGATTTGCATAAAAAGGCTATTATGGCCAATATGACTGAAACAGATACCAAACCTTTTGAATCTGCAGATTGCAACAGCATGCATATTGGCGCTATAACCCACGCTGACGCTGTAGTTTTAGCAGATGAAAACCTCAATAAAGATGTGTTAAAATTTGTTAAAGATTCCAATAAGCCAACATTAGCTTATAACTTAACCGAAAATTTTGAAAACTTCTATAATTTTTATGAAGAAATTTCAAATGAAGAATTGGTTTCTGTTGCTTAATTAGGTATTATTATTTAAAATATGAAATTTATAAAACAAGACTTATTAACCCTGTTGATAGGTCTTTTTCTTTTTGCATCCTGCAAAAACCCTGATGGTGTTGGTTTGGATGTTGATCCAAATATGGCTATCCAGGGCACATTGGTAAACAGCGATGTTAAATCTCAAACCGTTCAGGAAGCTGCTGTTATTACCACTGGCCTTAATCGTCATCCACTGGGCTATATGGTTGACCCTGTTTTTGGAAAAACTGAATCGAGTTTAGCCATGACAGTTGTTCCGCCAAGTTTAAGCTATGATTTTGGGACTTCACCGGTTTTAGATTCAGCTGTGTTGGTTTTAAAGCTGGATACCGCAAATATAAAAACCAAATTTTACGGAGACACTGCAAATTCTATCTACAGTATTGACGTTTACCAACTTACCAATAAAATTACCACCTATAAAAGCTCTGATGTACAAGCGCACAATAGTACACTCTTAGGTAATTTTAAAAGTAAAATATATCCTAATACAACAATTAAAACTTATAATATAATTACAGGTAAAACGGACACATTAAAGACCGTTAAAGCCCAAATCAGAATCCCGTTAGATAAAACTTTTATTCAAAACACCATACTCAACTTACCTACAACCGGCACTTCTACCAATGCCAAGTTTGTAGATTATTTCAAGGGTCTTTATGCAGAGATCAATAAAACAAATTCAACAGGAGCCGGAGGTATTGCATTTATAGATTTTGCAAGTACAAATTCTTACCTGCAATTGGTGTATAAAAAAACAAATGCATCAAACGGTACCGATACTGTTTCGGTTAATTTTCCTATCAATACAAGCTCTGGTGCAATTACGGCAAATATAAAACACGATTATACCGGAACAGCAGTACAAACACAGCTGGATAATCCAGCAACCCAGTATGATGTAACTTATACACAAGGTTTAGCTGGCGTAAAAACTAAAATCTCTTTCCCGAATCTTGTAAATTTTACCAGTACATATGGAAAAGTTGTAGTTAACAAGGCTGAGCTTGTAGTTGATCTTGGTGCAGGCACCAATACATATCCCTTTAATGCCGCTCAGAGACTTTCCTTATATCGTTGGGACATTGCCGAACAACCTGTAAACCTACCTGATCATAATCCGGCCACCTCTGCCAATAGCGGAGATGCAAGGGCACTTCCTGATGGAATTTTTGGAGGATTTTATGATTCGTTAAAAAATAGATATGTATTTATAGTGACCGCTTATGTCCAGGATCTTATAGATAAAAAATTAACAGATTATGGTACTTTCATAGCGCCAACATCTTTAACAGAATTCCAAATCACGCCTTCTGCAACTTCTGCAGAAAGATCAATTATAGGGACCGGAGTTAATACTACGAATAAATTAAAACTGAATATTTATTATACCAAGATAAATTAGTAAGATTTTTAATCTTATAAAAGCCTCTAACATGTAAACTGTTAGAGGCTTTTTTGTATACACTAAACAATTTGAATAGCATTTTGTTACCCCCCTTTAAAACAAACGTTTGTTTAGCTATATTTGGCTCAATTAATTATATGCATATATGTGTGGAATAGTAGGTTATATAGGTTACAGAGAAGCCTGGCCAATTGTTTTAAAAGGGCTTAAAAGATTAGAATACCGGGGTTATGATAGCGCCGGCATAGCATTAATGAATGATACCGGACAACACATCTACAAAAAAGCTGGTAAAGTAGCTGTTTTGGAAGAATTTGCTGAAAATCAGGATCGCTCTGGGACAATAGGAATGGGCCACACCAGGTGGGCTACACATGGCGTTCCATCAGATCGGAATTCTCATCCACATACCTCTCACAACAATAAGTTATCTATTATTCATAATGGAATTATAGAAAACTATGCGACCTTGAAAGAGGAACTTACCCACCGTGGACATGAGTTTAATAGTGATACCGATACAGAGGTTTTAATACATCTTATCGAAGAAATTCAAAAAATTGAGCAGATAGATTTGCTGGAAGCAGTTCGTTTGGCTTTAAAAGAAGTAATTGGTGCTTATGCGATTGTGATCATGGACAGAGAAAACCCTCATCGCTTAATTGCAGCCAGAAAAGGCAGTCCGATGGTTATTGGGGTGGGTAAGGGAGAATATTTCATAGCCTCAGACGCTACCCCTATTATTGAATACACAAAGAATGTAATTTACCTTAACGATAATGAGATTGCCCTGGTTACCAAAGATGACCTGTTGGTAAAAAGATTGGATAATGTGGTGCAAACTCCGTTGATTCAGGAGCTGGAACTGAAGCTGGAGATGTTGGAGAAAGGCGGTTTTGATCATTTTATGCTTAAGGAGATATACGAACAGCCCAGATCTATAAAAGATTGCATGCGCGGCCGTATCTACCCCGAAGAAGGCAAGGTACAGTTAGGGGGAATTAAAGAATTTGCTGATAAACTTAAGAATATAGACAGGATTATAATCGTAGCTTGTGGCACATCCTGGCATGCGGGCCTGGTTGGCGAGTATCTGATAGAGGAATATGCACGCATCCCGGTTGAGGTTGAGTATGCTTCAGAATTCAGATACAGAAACCCGATTATAACTGAAAAAGATGTGGTGATCGCAATTTCTCAATCTGGTGAAACCGCTGATACCATGGCGGCTATAGAGATGGCAAAAGAAAGAGGAGCCACTATATTTGGAGTTTGTAATGTAGCAGGAGCCTCAATACCTCGATTATCACATGCTGGAGTATATACACATGCCGGACCTGAAATTGGCGTGGCCTCCACAAAAGCGTTTACCGCTCAGGTAACTGTCTTAACGTTGATGGCTTTTTATATGGCCCAGCAAAAAGGCACAATTACTACATCTAAACTGATAGAGCTTTTAACAGAGCTGGATAATATCCCTGAAAAAATACAGCTTGCTCTTGAGTCAAATGAAATTATTAAGGAAATTTCGGCTAAAATCAAGGATTCTACGAACTGTTTATTTTTGGGCAGAGGAAGCGGTTTCCCTGTCGCCTTGGAAGGCGCCTTAAAACTTAAGGAAATATCTTATATCCATGCGGAAGGCTACCCTGCCGCAGAGATGAAACATGGCCCAATAGCCTTAATTGATGAAGAAATGCCGGTTGTTTTCATTGCAACACAAAATTCATCTTACGAAAAGGTAATCAGCAATATCCAGGAAGTAAAAGCCAGGAAGGGCAAAGTGATTGCAATTGTTACACAAGGTGATACCGAAGTTAAGAAAATGGCTGATTATTGTATCGAGATTCCTGATGCCAATGAAGCATTTTTACCATTGTTGGCCACTATCCCTTTACAACTTTTATCCTACCATATAGCCGTAATGAGAGGTTGTAACGTGGATCAGCCTAGAAACCTGGCTAAATCTGTTACAGTAGAATAGAATATTGATTAAAGATTCCTTGAGCTCAAGGAATCTTTTAATCAAATAGTTTTTCATATTTTACAATGTCTCTATTCCGCCACTTTACCGTTAGGTTTTTATCCGTTAAAGACAAAATTTTGCCCCTAAGCTTTTCTTCCTGAAGCAATACCGTTAATATGCTATCTTTAATTATGTATCTGGCTACTTCACTATCGGGCACCACATCATAATAATAGTCTTCCCTTATTTCAAAGCTTACATAGTTCTTCTTCTGAGTGGAAGTAACTTTCCATCGACCATAAATTAAAGCTGTTGGCAAAGGCTCTTTATAGCCTATTTTCAATTCCCAATTCTCATTATATTCTGTCGGATTTTTTTTATTGTACACGTCCTTTTCAGCCGCTTTCAAAAAAGCTACTGTATTATATGTAAGCAGTGTTTTTCCTGTGGTATCTAATATAGTAACGCTGAAGTTTCTAGAGAATTTTACACTATCACCGAACTTAATTGGAGTAATAAATTCTTTATTCTCCTTTGCCATTATCCTTAAAGTATCTAATCTATTAAACTTGTTATTTAAGCTCGTATCTAAAGCCAGGTCTTTTTCAGTGTATTTAAAGTTTATAATGGCTATAACGGATCCATCATACAGATTAAGGATATTTATTTTTTTGAAACCATCTTCGTAAGTAGGTTCTTGATATATCCTTTTCTGAGTTGTTGCTACAAATGAAAATAATGAAATGCAAACCATAAATTTTAAAAACAATGGTTTTACATCAGATACAGATATTTTATCAAGCAATAAATAAGATAATAGAATACTAATCAGAGCGATATTATCACTGAAATCGACAATCCTTACCGTATTTAATCCAGTAAGGTTTACAAAATCTATGAAAGGTTGAGACAGAGTAGACTTCCAAAAAAGAAAAAATAAAGCAGTTAGAACATGAATAGACTTTGTATGTTTAGGAAAAACCGCACTCAAAAAAAACGGGAAAGCAAATAAGCCGGTAAAATCAGATAGCTTCCCTGTTATTTGGTTGTGAAAAATTCGTTTTAAATAGAAATCATTAACAATTAATATGAAAATGGACAAAATAAAAATGGGATGATTTATCTTGCTTTTCCTTATCATTATATCTTAAAATGGCAAATCTCCATTTTCGTCCGAATGTCCAATAGTAAACTCATCATCAATTTTTGATTCGCTACTCTGAGGAACTGCAACTGAGGAGCTTTGTTCAAAGTCGCTTTTTCTTCCTAACATGGTAAAGTTTTCCGCAACAATTTCCGTTACATATTTCTTCACTTTTTCCTTATCCTCAAAGGATCTTGTTCTTAGTTTACCTTCGATATAAACGAGTTTGCCCTTTTGCAGATATTTAGATGCAACCTCAGCAAGGCCGCGCCATAATACAATATTATGCCATTCCGTTTGTTCTACTCTTTTTCCGTCCTTGTTATATGTTTCCGAGGTAGCCAGTGGAAAACTGGCTACAGTTACACCACCATCCAAATGACGCACCTCAGGATCTTTGCCTAAGTGCCCTACTAAAATAACTTTATTAATCCCAGACATAAATATTTTGGTTAGTTGTTCGTTTAATTACCAGACTTTAAGATGATTTTACCCCATTCGTTTCTTTAAAGTATTCTTGGAAAAAATCATGAATTACCTTTGGTTGTGGCAATTCATCCAACTCAGTAAAAGTAACCCACTTAAGTTCTTTTTGTTTATTAAAGTTAAATATATAATTTTTTAATACAAAAAATTGAATGTGTATTATCTGATGAGTCAAAATGTGTCTTTTAGTGCTTCTAAGTGTAAAACAAGTGTGTACACCAAACATTTTTTGGATACATTGTGTAAATTCTAAATCATCACCGGCCTTGGATCCGGTCGTTTCTATACAGGGAAAATCATATAGATGTTGCCATATATCCCCGGCCTGTCTTTCCCTCAGCAATATTTCATTGTCTCTGCTGCAAATAAAATAATTAAAATAACGATGTCTTTTTTCAATCTTTCCAATTTTTACCGGCAATTCTTTAATCAAATCATTACAATAAGCGTAACAGGATTGATTAAGCGGGCAGTTGCCACAATTGGGAGATTTTGGTTTACATTGTATTGCACCAAATTCCATTATAGCCTGATTGTACAAAGCCGGGTTTGGTAAATAAAGCAATTCATTGGCTAATTTATAAAATTGCTTTTTCCCTGCCGGAGAATCGATGGCAGTATGAATTCCGAAGTATCTCGCTAAAACTCTAAACACATTCCCGTCAACAACGGCCCTGGCTTCTCCCGATGAAAAAGATGAAATGGCAGCAGCCGTATATTCACCAATTCCCTTTAATTTTAAAAGGTCATCATGGACAGTCGGAAAGATACCGCCAAAATCATTTACAACAATCTGTGCTGTAGCATGCATATTACGCCCTCTTGAATAGTAACCCAAACCTTGCCATAATTTAAGCACCTGTGATTCGCTCGCCGAGGCAAAATCAGACACTGTAGGAAAACTTTCTAAGAATTTATTAAAATAAGGTAAGCCTTGTTCAACACGTGTTTGCTGCAAAATAATCTCCGATAACCAAATGGTATAAGCATCTTTAGTATGTCGCCAAGGCAAATCTCTTTTATTTAAGAGATACCAATTTATCAGTTCATTTTGGAATGTCATTATTGCAAATAACGGTGTATTTATCCGTTTTTAAAAAAACTTGCAATAGCCTGATAACTTTGAATATAAAAAAATCATCTTTTATTTCCCTATCTCATTAAAAAGCAATACTTTTGCAACCCCAAAACAGTTATAATATATAAAACACAATATAAATAATAAAATATGACTAAGGCAGATATTATTTCAGAAATATCAACAAAAACCGGAATTGAGAAGGTTGATGTACAGGAAACAGTTGAGGCATTTTTCAAGGTTATCAAAACCAGCATGATTAGCGGGGAAAATGTATATGTAAGAGGCTTCGGAAGCTTTGTTGTTAAAAAAAGAGCACAAAAAACTGCTAGAAATATCTCAAAAAACACTGCAATAATTATCCCTGAACATTTTGTTCCCAGCTTTAAACCAGCAAAAGTTTTTGTTGATAAAGTAAAAAGCAATTCAAAAAAAATTAAAGTAGAAGCTTAAAATCTTAAATCGTGGATAGCAGCATCAGATTAAAACAAACCATTATTATTGGAGCGATTTTATTGCTTGTTGCTTTTCTATTTACGAGAGATATTAAGGGTCTGGTAAAACCAACGGAAGAAAATGGCAAAATGCCTGCTAACGGTCAGATGACAGAAGCACAAACGCCAACATCTTCAGGTACAATAAGCATCGAACAAGCGTCTGAAGCTTCTAAAAACGTAATTAATAAAAGTTTAATTACAGATATTACAGCCTTAGAGAACCGTTATAAAAATGCCGAAGGTGCCAAAAAAATTGAACTTGCCAAACAATTATCTCAAAAATGGGATGATGTTGAACAAATTACTCCATCTGCGCTTTATTTAGAGATCGTTGCCCAGGGAAATCCATCTTCAAGTAGCTGGTTAGCCTCAGGTAATCAATTTTTAAAAGCATTTGAGAGTACACAAGATAGCTTAGCCCAGCCCATTTTATTGCAAAAGGCTAATACATCTTTTAAAAATGCATTGGAGAAAGATTCTACAAACATTGAAGCCAAAACAGGCTTAGGGGTAACTATAGTAAATGGCTTAGGTGCACCAATGCAAGGCATTGCCATGCTGTTGGAAGTTGTCGCTAAAGATCCTAAAAACGTTAAAGCCAATATGAATCTAGGATTGTTCTCTATAAAATCAGGTCAGTTTGACAAAGCAATTCCTCGTTTTAACACAGTAATTGCAACTGCTCCCACTCCTGAAGCTTATTTCTATTTAGGTACGGCTCTAGAGAATTTAGGCAAAAACAAAGAAGCAGTTGATGCTTATTTAAAAAGTAAAAAATTAGCAGCAAACCCAACCTTATCGTCATTTATAGATAAGAAAGTTGCTGAACTAAAGAATAAAAATTAATTAACAGATTAATAAAAACATTTAAAAACTTAAAATTATGCCAAGCGGTAAAAAAAGAAAAAGACATAAAATGGCTACGCACAAACGTAAAAAACGTTTAAGAAAAAACAGGCATAAGAAGAAATAAGTTCTTATTTTGATATAGCCTATTAAACCTCATGGTAAATACTTTGAGGTTTAAATATTTTTATATGATTTTTAAATGATATGATTTTGGCTACATCCCTGTTTTCTTATTTACTATCCATTTGTTAATAGGCGAAAGCCTTAAATCTGTAGCTGTTGGTAAAAGAATTAATTATCAATTCGACTCCTGCCGGAGTTACCATAGCTTTGATTGAAGACAGACAACTTGTTGAGCTTCATAAAGAACAAATCAATAATAACTACGCTGTAGGCGATATTTATTTGGGCCGCATAAAAAAAATCATGCCGGGCTTAAATGCTGCTTTCGTGGATGTTGGTTATGAAAAAGATGCATTTTTGCATTATTTTGATTTAGGCCCTCAGGTACAATCTTTAATTAAGCTAACTAAAATCAAGCGTAATGGCTCGGTTACAGGCACATTATTAGACAATTTAAAGCTGGAAGCTGATATAAACAAAGCAGGCAAAATTTCTGATGTGCTGACTAAAAATATGCTCTTACCGGTACAAATTGCCAAAGAGCCTATTTCTACAAAAGGGCCGCGTTTAAGCTCTGATCTATCAATTGCCGGCAGGTATGTGGTACTGGTGCCATTCTCCAATACCATATCCATATCAAAAAAAATAAAAAGTAATACCGAACGTAATCGATTAAAAAAGATTATCGAAAGTATTAAGCCTCAAAATTTTGGGGTTATTATCAGGACCGTTTCTGAAGGCAGAGGAGTTGCCGAAATGCAAAAAGATCTTTTAGATTTAATTGCTAAATGGGAAAGCTTCATTAAAAAGATGCCTGGAACTGAACCTTCAAAAAGGGTTTGGGGAGAGATGGACAGATCATCTACGTTAATTCGTGATATTCTGAACCCTGATTTTACAAACGTTTATGTGAGTACTCCGGAATTGTACGATGATATACGTTCTTATGTACATGATATTTCTCCCGAAATGGAGAAAATTGTTAAACTGTACAAACAAAAAGAACCTATTTTCGATCATTTTGGAATAGAAAAGCAAATTAAAAATGCTTTTGGCAAAACTGTAAATCTTCCTGGCGGGGCTTATTTAGTTGTGGAACATACCGAAGCACTTCACGTTATAGATGTGAACAGCGGTAACCGCACTGCCAGTAAAGAAAACCAGGAAGAAAATGCTTTACAGGTAAATAAAGAAGCTGCCAAAGAAATTGCCCGTCAATTGCGTTTACGTGATATGGGTGGCATTGTTGTAATCGATTTTATTGATATGCACAAGCCAACAAATCGTAAAATGCTATTTGATTATTTGCGGGAGGTCATGTTATTGGATCGTGCCAAGCACACTATTTTACCTCCAAGTAAATTCGGTTTAGTTCAAATAACCAGGCAACGTGTTCGCCCGGAAATGAATATTGTTACGGTAGAAAAATGCCCGGCTTGCGATGGAACAGGTGAAATTAAAGCGAGTATTGTTTTAATGGATGATATTGAAAATAACCTGAATTATATTTTAAGAGAGCAGAACGAAAAAGGAATTACGCTTTGCGTGCATCCTTATATCGAAGCTTATATAACCAAAGGTATCTTCAACTTACAGCGCCGCTGGTTCTTTAAATATGGCCAGTGGATAAAAGTTAAAGCACAATCATCGTATCACTTAACTGAATTTCATTTCATCTCGTCAAAAGATGAAGAAATAAAACTTTAAGGGAAAGATTTTTTATAAGAAACGCCTAATGCCTTATTGGAATTAGGCGTTTTTTTGTTCAAAATCATTTAGCTTTTGCGCCCTATAAAATCTAAATTCGTAAATCTAAAATCTAAAATCAAATTGGCAAAATCAAAAACTGCATATTTCTGTCAAAGCTGTGGCTATGAATCCGCAAAGTGGCTAGGTAAATGTCCATCCTGTAATCAATGGAATACCTTTGTTGAAGAAGTTATTGAAAAAAATTCAGGGGCAATTCCAACCTGGAAAAGTGATACCGGTACCCGCAAATTAAGTAAACCAAGCAAAGTTGATGAGATTCAATCCTCTGTAGAAAGAAGAATTTTAACTGGTGATAAAGAATTAGACCGGGTTCTAGGCGGAGGCTTGGTTGAAGGATCTTTGGTTTTAATTGGAGGAGAACCTGGTATTGGTAAATCGACTTTAATGCTGCAATTGGCTCTAAATTTAAAAGGGAAAAAACTGCTTTACATTTCTGGAGAGGAAAGTGAGCAGCAAATTAAAATGCGGGCTGAGCGAATTACGGAAAACCCTTCAACAGATTGTTACATCCTGACAGAAACTTTCACGCAAAATATTTTTAAACAGATAGAGATTTTAGAGCCGGAGATTTTGGTTGTAGATTCCATTCAAACTTTATATTCTGCTCATATCGACTCGACTCCCGGAAGCGTTTCCCAAGTTCGGGAATGTACTGCTGAATTGCTCCGCTTTGCAAAGGAGACCGGAACACCTGTTTTTTTAATTGGCCATATCACAAAAGATGGAGCCATTGCAGGGCCAAAAATCCTGGAACACATGGTTGATACCGTTTTACAGTTTGAAGGCGATAGACATCATGTTTATCGAATTTTACGATCTATAAAAAATAGATTTGGCGCAGCAGCAGAATTGGGCATTTATGAAATGCAGGGAACCGGCTTGAGAGAAGTTTCAAATCCATCTGAAATTCTGCTTTCGCAAAGAGATGAAGAGCTAAGTGGAATAGCAATAGCAGCTATGCTGGAGGGCATCAGGCCAATGCTTATAGAAACTCAGGCATTGGTAAGTCCCGCAGCATACGGAACCCCCCAAAGATCTGCAACAGGCTTTGATACTAAACGAATGAACATGCTGTTGGCCGTTTTAGAAAAACGTTGTGGTTTTAGACTAAGTGCCCAGGATGTTTTCTTAAATATTGCCGGGGGAATACGTGTCGAAGATCCTGCAATTGATTTAGCCATTTTAATTGCGGTAATTTCCTCACATCAGGATATTCCGGTTTCTTCTAAAAATTGTTTTGCGGCAGAAATTGGCTTATCAGGAGAAATTAGGGCTGTAAACCGAATAGAACAACGGATTGCCGAAGCGGATAAATTAGGTTTCGAAACCATTTACATTTCAAAATACAACTTAAAAGGGATAGCAATCGAAAAATATAACCTGGAAGTAAAAGCGGTAAGTAAAATTGAAGAGGTTTTCAGTCTTATATTCGGTTAAAAAACGGGGAAACATATCAACAAAATTCCACACTTACACAAAAAACTTCCCCAATTCCCCGGTTTTAAAAATCTTGGCACGATTTCAAATTTACCATAAACCATTAACAATCAACAAAATAACCACAATAAACATGTTAACTTAAATTTTGGAGTAACATTTGCCTAATGTAATATGTTGTACATCATGGGATGTGATCTATAACAATAGGGATGATTTTCCTCGTTAGTGAGAACTAGCGAGGATTTTTTTTGTCTTATTATTTATAAAAATTCAAATATCTTTGAGTAGACAATTTTACCTGAACATAAACCAAAAGCAATGAAAAAAATTATTTTAAGTCTGGGCTTTTGTTTGCTTGCTGTATTTACTTTTGCGCAAGCAGAATATAAAGGACAAAAATTTGGTGAAGAAGTTAAACCAGGAGATATAAAACCTGCTGCAAAAATGGAAGCGACAATGGGTGATAATAAGATTGTCGACATGAAAATTGAAGGTAAAGTTGCTGATGTTTGCAAGAAAAAAGGATGCTGGATGACTTTGGAAATGCCTGGTGGTGAACCAATGCGTGTAACATTTAAAGATTATGCCTTCTTCATGCCAATGGATATTGTTGGGAAAAAAGTTGTTTTAGAGGGTATAGCTAAAAAACAAATTATATCTGTAGAAACTTTGCGCCACTATGCCGAAGATGCCCATAAATCTGCTGAAGAGGTAGCAAAAATTACTGAACCCAAAAAAGAACTGGCATTTGAGGCTAAAGGAGTTGTGATTTTAGATAAGTAAATTTAAAACAGAGAAAAGAGCTTACAAACAGAGATACCCGAAACATATGTTTCGGGTATCTCTGTTTATTTTAATAATTCTTCCGGGACGGGTTTATTCAATAGATTCTTATAATAGAACCGGTATCTTTCGGATTTATCATGAGCAGATTTTATACCTCCCCAACCATGCCTCCCACCAGGATAAATCATCAGTTCAAAATGCTTGTTTGCATTCTCCAGCTTATCCACTAATTGAATGGTATTTTGCATATGTACATTATCATCCATATCGCCATGCATTATTCTTAATAAGCCCTTATATTTATTTACATAAGTAAGTACTGATCCTGCTTTATATCCTTCAGGATTTTCCTGTGGTGCATCCATAAAACGTTCGGTATAAACGCTGTCATATAATTCCCAGCTGGTAACCGGGGCACCTCCGTATCCAAAATCAAAATAATCTGCCCCATAAGTTAGGGCCATGCAGGTCATATACCCCCCGTAGCTATGGCCGGTAATCAATAATTTTTTATCATCTACCCAAGGTTTAGCTTTTAGCCATTTAGCGGCTGTAATGTAATCGTACATTTCCCATTTACCTAAATTACGGTGCATCAATGCAACACCCTCTTTACCAAACTGACCAGATGCACGGTGATCAACAGCTATTTGAATAATTCCTTCGTTGGCCCACAACTGATTTGCAGTACCTTTCCAGGTATTGATGACCGTACCGGCATTTGGACCACCATACATGCTAAAAATAACCGGGTATTTTTTAGTCTGGTCAAAATCGGTTGGATAAGTAATTACAGCTGGCAGGTTATAGCCATCTTCTGTCGGAATGGTAATCATCTCTGTTTTACCAAAATTATAATCATCAAAATCATCCTCTTTGCTGTTTGCCAACTCTTTTATAATTTTTCCGGTATTGCCTACCAAAGCTCTTTTTTGTGGAGTAGAAACATTAGAGTAGGTTGTAATGAAGTATTTCCCATCAGGAGAAATATTTACCAGATGGCTATAATCTCCAAAAGTTAATCGTTTCAGATTGTTCCCGTTATAATCTACACGATACAAATCAGTAGCTGTCGAGGTCTCTTTACGAGCCGTGAAATAGATTACCTTATTTTTTTCATCAACAAACTCCAGATCCTTCACCTGCCATTTACCACTTGTTAAAGGATTAATTAGCGTTCCGTCCAGATTATAAAGATAAAAATGTGCCCAACCCGTTTTGTCACTCTTTAAAATATAGCGTTTATTATCCTTTAAATATTCTATGCGTCCATTATAATCCAAATCTACCCAGCTTTTTTGCCGTTCATCATAAATTTCTTTCTTTGCTCCGGTATTAGGATTTACAGCATAGAATTTTAAATTATCCTGGCCTCTATTCATCCATTGAACCATCATACTTGTGCCATCAAAACTCCAGTAAGGTGTCCCAAAATACTGATCATCTTTTTCATTAAAATCTGCCCAAACGATAGGACTACCTTCTGTTTTTACAAAACCAATTTTCACTTCTGGATTAGGATCTCCTGCCTTTGGGTAACGTGTTTTTTCAGTGTAGCCATGTTGTCCTGTTGAACCATTTATGGGAAAAATGGGTACTTTAGTATCATCAAAACGCATAAAAGATAAATGTTTACTATCCGGCGCCCACCAAAAAGCCTTATACTTTGTTGGCCTGCCCAAAATTTCCTCGAAATAAACCCATGATGACCAGCCATTATAAATCACATCCGTCGCATCACTTGTATATCTTATTTCTTTACGGCTGGTTACCTCGACAGCATACAAATCATTATTTTTGGTATAAGCTACATATTTACCATCCGGTGAAAGTGTAGGATTTTTTTCTTCGTCTGCATCATTTGTTAAACGTTTAGCCTCTGCCCTTCCATATTGTATATAAACATCTTTATCTTCAATAAAAACATCAACATCACTTGTTGGAGCCGGAGTATAAATGCTGCGTTTTCCAGTATTAATATTCACAGCATATTGCTTGCGATCGTTAAAATCTGATTCGATATAATGTGTTTTATCTGCCCAGCCACTTATGGGATTAATCATTTTTGTAAGCGCTGGTTGTGCTCCAATGGATTGCTGTAAATTAAGCTGCTTTTTCTGTGCCTGAACGTCATATCTATATAAAGCAGTTGCAACTAAAAGAAAAATTAAAGATTTATTCATGGATTTGGTTTTAGAAATCGAAATTTATAAAAGGTTATAAAAAAAGGCCTCGAAAATCGAGACCTTATGATATTTTTAATAATTGCAGAATTATAAGACCCAATTCCAGCCAAACTCATCCGAAGTTAATCCATAACGGATATCGTTTAATTTTTTGGCGATACCATTTGAAACATTTCTTGTCGACGCATCTGTTAGCTGATAAGTTTTACCTTCATAACCAATTTCACCAATATGTGTTACAGTTGCAGCAGTTCCCGCAGCAAAAGCTTCAGTTAAGGAGCCATTTTCGATTCCTTCAATCACTTCTTTAACAGACACCCTGCGCTCTTCAACTTCCATTCCCGTGCTTTTAGCCAATTGAATAATAGTATCGCGTGTAACGCCATCTAAAACGGTACTGCGTACTGAAGGAGTAACCAACTTACCATTGATAACAAATAACAAATTCGCTGTACCAGCCTCTTCAATAAATTCGTGCGTTACGGCATCCGTCCAGATTAACTGATCATAACCTTCTTTTTTAGCCTCCTCAAAAGGATATAATGAACGGGCGTAATTTCCTGCTGTTTTGGCAAAGCCAACACCACCATCATCTGCACGGGTATATTCTGTTTCAATTTTAACTTTTAAAGCATTACTATAATAAGGTCCGGTTGGAGTGGTTAACAAGGCAAACTTATACGTATCTGAAGCCTTAACGCCAAGATAAGGATCCATTGCAAACATTACAGGCCGAATATATAAAGCATAATCTTCTTGCGAAGGAACCCATCTCTCATCTATATTAATTAATGCCGCTAAGCCCTGCATAAAAATTTCTTCAGGGACAGCAGGCATAGACATCCTGGCTGCCGACTTATTGAAACGCTCGAAATTCTTATTGGCACGGAATACACTAATCCGGCCATCAGGCTGACGATAGGCCTTTAATCCTTCAAAAATTGCCTGACCATAATGCAGGGCCGAAATTGCCGGGCTCATCGGAATTGGCCCATAAGGCAATATCTGTAAGTTTTTCCATTCACCATCCTCGAAATCTGCGGTGAACATGTGATCGGTAAAAACCTTACCGAAAGGTAATTTTGAAAAATCAGTAACCGTCAAACGTGTTTCGGTAGCCTGTGTGATTTTTATCTCTAATGTATCGGTCATACTTTTGAATTTTGAGTGATTAAATTTTAAATTTTGAGTGATTACTAATTGGATTGATAGGTTTCCATTCAATCATTCTCTCATTCAATTCTTCAATCATTTGTTACGGTGCAAAATAAGCAAAAAAGATGCTTTTTTAATAGCTTTTTTTGATTTTAATCTTTGTTTTTGAGTGTTTTAAGTACACTAAGCACCCATCCTTTCCCCCATTCCTCCATTTGTTCATCTGTCCATAAAAACGGATAGAAGATTCGCTTTTGAAAGCGCGGGGGTAAATATTTTTGCCAGTTGGTTCCTCCGGTAGCTGCAATATCAACAGGATTCTTTTCTAAGTATCTGACAGCAGATTTATAATGTGACAACGGCCATTCTACATTTACATATAAATCGAGTTTACGTAGTTCTTCTGATAAAGCGGAAACATCATGACCATTAGCTTGTAACTGATGATATAAAGCGGAAAAATTGGTTTGAACCCTGTCTTTTGCCAATTGCAGAAATTGATCTGCATATTTTTTTATAAACTGCTTTAAGGTTAAGGTTTGCTTGCCTGATGAAAGTTCGGTGGCACCAAATTTCCAGTAAATGTATTCAAACTGTTCTTCTATTGATGCATCACTTAACTCTATACGCTTACTTTTATCAACCAGACGAATAAAATCTGTCGCACAAATTTCTATCATACGGTATTGCCCCGACTGAAAACCACTTGCAGGCAAGAGCGACATTCTGAATTTCAAGAATTGTTCTTTCTCCATCCCATCAACCATTACTTCAAAAGATGTAGTTAGGGCATTGAAATAAGCATTAATTCTTTTTACACGTGCGGCAAAAAAATCAGCGCTTAGGTTTTCTTTCTCCGCAATTTGCTTACATTCATGCAAAGCCAACTTAAAATACAACTCTGTAATTTGATGGTACATGATGAAAATTTCTTCATCGGGAAAAGGTGTCTTAGGGTTTTGCAGACTCAACAACGTGTCCAAATGAATGTAATCCCAATAAGTTAAAAAATCGGCATATAACAAGCCGTCAAGATATGATGCCATATCCTGCCCCATTGCTGTATATTTTTCTTGCAGCTGATTTAGTTTATCTTTTATTTCGGGAGTAAAATCCATAGTGCATTAACTGAAGCTTGTTTTAAGCTAACCTTAGTTTGGAGAGATATATTCCACCTAAAATGCCTGCAACACAGAGTGCAAAATTTATTAATATATTAAGGATCGCTAAGTTAACCTGGCCATCTTTATAAAGGTTAATGGTTTCCATGGTATAGGTAGAATAAGTGCTAAACCCTCCGCAAAAACCAGTAATAACAAAGAGTTTAAGACCATCAGTAAGATTTGTTTTTTGCATAAAAAACCCTAAAAACAAACCCATTATTAAACAGCTTAAAAAGTTTGCGGTAAGTGTAGCATAAGGAAAATTTATTAATCGCCCGGCATAAAGCCTTGTTGTAAAATAACGAGCCAAACTCCCCAAACCCCCACCTAAAAAAACAATAAAAACCTGTTTCATAATAAGACTTTTTAATACAAAACCCTAAACTTAATCGTATGTTCGATCTTTTTAAGCGATTTGAACAATTGTTTATCGTATTCTGTATTTATATCCGTAATCGCATAACCAATTTCGGGATTAGTCATTAAAAACTGACCAACAATATTGATGTTATGCTTCGCAAAAACGGTATTGATTTGGGCCATAATTCCCGGTACATTTTTATGGATATGGATTAAACGATGCGATTTATCAATTTTAGGCAGTTGTAGATTTGGAAAATTGCTGCTTAAATAAGTTGTTCCCTTATTCATGAAGTCAATCATTCTTTTGGGGATAAAATCCAGGTTTCGTGGGTTGCTTTTTAGGTCATCAAAAACTACGATCCCCATTTTAGTGCAAAGATCCATATCTACCTTACCCTTACTGTTACCTAAATAACCTATGGTTTTTAGTTTAACCGCATTTTTTAACTGTTTTGAATCCAGTTTTTCTCCATTGGCAAGAAGCATTATACCTACATCTTTAACGTATTTTTCTTCGAAAGATGTTTTATGTCTAATGGATAATCCATCATTTTTTAACAAGGCAATACTAGCCTGATCAACATCACCAATAACCAAACACAAAATTCTGTTTTTTGGATAGGAGATTGCTCTTGGCAAATTATTAACATATAAAAATTCATCGAAACTCGGCGTAATGTGATCTGCCTTTTCTATAATGGTTTGTCGGGCAATATTCTCTGTAAATGCAAAGAACTTATTAATTAAACCACTTTCCCGCAATTGAAAATCCGAATAACCGTCTCCGATACCGAACAATTCTCCTTCTAATTTTAAATGCTGTAGTAATTTTACTTTACCACCTTCTTCACTTAAAGGATTCGCATGATCGTAATCTATAATTTTACCATCACCAGTAGTTACAAAGGTATTGGCATAAATATTTTCTTTTTTAATATGATACTGGCTCACAACGGGTGTGATAAACTCTTTAAATCCTCCGGAAACAATAAGCACTTCATCAGCATGTTTTTTGAAAAATTCGGCATTACGGGAAAATGAAGTGGATACTTTCTTTTTTAAATGCTTAATAAGCTGTTTTAGATGATCTTCATTTGCCTCGAGTAATTTTACCCGTTGTGCTAAACTTTCAGAAAAAGAAAGCTTACCTTCCATTGCAAGATTGGTATAATCCTCAATTTTTTGAAAAATGGCCTCTTTTTCAGGGTGTTTTTTTAAAGATATCCTGGCAAGCTCATCGAGTGCCTCTACTTGTGTAAATGTGCTATCAAAATCTATGATATAATATGCTTTTTGTTTAGGCATTATTTTAAATATTGGGTAATTTCTTTTATGCTTTCAGAAACTGGCTTAAATATAATTCCTGTTTCCTTTATAATTTTATGATTATTGTAATAACTCAAAGATAAGCTACTTTTTGCAGCATCTTTTGTTATTGACGGCTGTTTACCTGTAAAAAATGACAGGAACTTTAAAGTTCTCCAGGCTAAACCAAGCATCCAGGCTTTGGCTTCTTTTTTTGGTGCTTTAACCGAAAAACCATCCGCTATCGCTGCAAATAAATCTTTATAATGATAATTATCAGATGAAATGATGAACCGCTCTGCAGTCAGCTCTGTATCCATTAATAAAATCATGGCTTTGGCAACATCTTCAACGTCGACCAAACCTGTAGCGCCATTTGTGTAAAACGGAAACCCTCCTTTTATCAATTTAAAGATTGCTCCACTGCCCTCAAAACCCGCATTCTTCCCTATTATAACAGACGGATTTATAATTATCGCATCTAACCCCTCTGTTATGCCACGCCAAACTTCCATTTCGCTTTCATACTTGGACAGGCCATATGCATGTGCCTTGGCATCATATTCCCAAAAATCTTTCTCTGTTATTTGATCACCTTTTCTGGCATCTCCGAGTGCAGCAACAGAGCTTACATGCAAAAGTCTGCAATTATTTTCGATACAAAGATTTACGATATTTGATGTCCCTTCAATATTTATATGAAAAAGCTGTTTTTTATCTTTTGGGTTAAAGGAAACAAAAGCGGCACAATGATAAACTTTAGTAACTCCCATAAATCCATCTTCCAGTGCTGATGGCTCATTTACATCTGCAACAAACCAATTCACTAAAGGATTATCTTTTATCCGTGCTGGAATCACTGATTTTTCTCTTTTCAATGCCCGTACAGCTAAGCCTTTATCGGTTAGCTGCTTTATTAATTCAGATCCTAAAAATCCCGTTCCTCCGGTTACCAGTATCATGTTTATTTATCGGGCTGTTAATTTATCTTTTCATGCCTTTGTCTCTGGAACTGCCGGCAAAAATTTAAAGCTATAAATGAGTTATTTATAAAATCCTATTGAAAAGAAATCGACAGAAATTTTATTTTTATATAATATGTGCATTCAAAAATAGATATTTGAGCCGATAGTTTTAAAAATATGTCATTAACGGATTTCTTTTCGCCCTTAAACCCAGATAATTTTACACCAAAACAAGGATTTTTAACGAGTCAGCTAGGTTTAAAAGCTCAAATTTATACAGAATCTTTCCCTGATTTGGAAGAAAATAGTTTTGACCTGGCCATTTTCGGTGTGCTTGATGGGAGAAATGCGATTAATAACGAAGGTTGTGCTTTGGCGCCTGATTATTTTAGAGAAAAATTTTACAAACTTAATGAGGGTGCATTTACCAGCCGCATTGCAGATTTGGGCAATATTAAACCAGGTGCAACCTTATCTGATACCTATATCGCTGTAAAAATGGTTGTTTCTGAACTCATCAAAAACAACATCATCCCAATAATTATCGGTGGTGGGCAGGATTTAACCTATGCCCAATATTTAGGCTATGAAGACTTAGAGCAAAAAGTAGATTTGGTTGTGGTGGATAATCAGTTTGATATTGATGAAGATAATGAGGAGGGCATTGCAACCCGATCTGATTGTTATTTGAATAAAATATTTCTGCATCAACCCAATTATCTTTTCAACTTTAGTAACATAGGTTATCAAACTTATTTTGTAAATCAGGAAAGTTTGAGTGTTATGGATAAATTGTATTTTGATGTTCACCGTTTAGGTGAATTTGCACAAGACATCTCATTAACAGAACCGGTCATCCGCAATGCGAACATGATTAGCTTTGATATGGGCGCTATCCGTTCTGCTGATGCCATCGCAAATGCCAATACAACACCCAATGGTTTCGATGGAGAAGAGGCTTGCCGAATTGCTAGATATGCCGGCATGAACGATAAACTGACTTCTATTGGTTTTTACGAGTTTAATCCGGCATACGATAACAATGGACAAACTGCATTCTTACTTGCCCAAATGGTTTGGTATTTTATGGATGGATTTTATGCACGTAAAAAGGATTTCCCACTAACGCCAAAATCGCATTTTATGATTTATCGCACCAGTTTAAAAGATGGGTCTGGTGAGATGGTATTTATAAAAAGTAAGAAATCAGATCGATGGTGGATGCAAGTTCCTTATCCCTCAGGCCAATCTAAAAACGAACGCTACCATTTGGTTCCTTGCCGGTATGACGATTACCAAACGGCTATTAATGGCGAAATGCCAGATCTATGGTGGCGGACTTACCAGAAGCTTTCATAATTTCACATCTTATTTTACGTTATAAAGCTTCGAATATATATCTTTGAGAAAGACGATTAATTATAAACTGATGAAGAGATTATTATTATCCGCAATGACACTGTTACCTTTTGTGGCTTTAGCCCAAAAGCCTTATACCATTAAGGGTAATGTTAAAAACCTGAAAACTGGTGATAAAATCTACCTGGTTTATGCTCAAAATGGTCAGCCCAAAACCGATTCTACAAAGGTGACCAATGGTACTTTTGAATTAAAAGGTGTCATTACCGATCCAAGCTTTGCCAATCTATTTAAGAATATAAATCCTTATGTGATTAAAGGTGCAAATCCTCGCACATTGGATTATACAAGTCTTTATATTGAGCCAGGAAACATTGTTTTAAGTTCTGTTGATTCTATAAAATCAGCAAAAATTTCCGGAACACCTACTAATCATGATAACACTAAATTAAATGCAGAGTTAAAGCCGCTTACGGATCAATTAACAGCGATTAACGAAGAATTTGGCAAACTAACGCCGGATCAGCAAAAGGACAAGGCTACTGTAATGGCCCTGCGCGAAAGATATGAGAAAGCGATGGAAGGGATGAACCCCATTTATTTGAACTTTGCAAAAAACAACCTTAAATCTTATATCAGTTTGGTTTCACTGTCGCAGATGGCAGGCAATCCTGATTTATTAGCAAAAGTTGAACCTGTTTTTGGCAGTTTAAGTACCGAATTAAAAGCGACCAGCATAGGAAAAGCGCTTGCTGCGTCTTTAGAAACAGGTAAGAAAACCGCTATTGGTGTAATGGCAATGGATTTTACTCAAAATGACACGGAAGGCAAACCCGTTAAATTATCTGATTTTAAGGGCAAGTATGTACTTGTAGATTTTTGGGCATCATGGTGCGGTCCTTGTCGCAGGGAAAACCCTAACGTGGTTGCGGCTTATAATAAATTTAAAGATAAAGGCTTTACAGTTTTGGGTGTTTCATTAGATGATGAAACAAAAGGCGGTAAAGCAGCGTGGTTAAAAGCTATTGCTGATGATAAATTAAGCTGGACACAAGTTTCTGACCTGCTTGGCTGGAAAAATAAGGTTGCTCAACAATATGATATTAATTCTATTCCTGCGAACTTTCTAATTGACCCTACTGGTAAAATTATTGCCAAAGGATTAAGAGAAGAGGCCTTACAGGCTAAACTGGAAGAATTATTGGGCAATAAATCAAAATAAGAAATTATAAAAAATCAAAGCTTTTTTACGTGTCTACATAAACCGAAATTTGTTTAGTCATCGGATGAATATGTACTGCTTGTTTATACATTCATCCGATGACTATTTAAGAGCAAACTTTAAAGGCTTACAAAGTTTCCTCAAACTCTAAGCCTGGTAAAACTTTGTAAGTCGATAACCAAGCTGGTAAAGCGTGTTACCTAAATTGGATTAAAACCTGGTTTTTCTCCACTTTGTCTCCTTGTTTTACCAATATCTTTTTAATAACTCCATCAGTGGAAGATTTCAAGATGTTTTCCATCTTCATAGCCTCTAAAACTAAAAGGTTATCTCCTTTTTTAATTTCTGCACCTTCTTCAGTGCTAACATTCAGAACCAATCCAGGCATTGGAGCTTTTATTTCGGAGACTTTGTTAACGGCTAAGTTATCAAGCCCCAATTGCTTTAATAATTGGTCGAATTGGTCTTCAACGCTTATTTTGTAGATGTTTCCATTAACCTTAATTGCACACAGTTTTTCGGCCTTATTGAAGCCTACGATTTCGGTATTGAAAGAACGATTCCTGAATATAGCATGACTTGCTGCATTCCCAGTATCGCTGATATCAAACTGAAGAGGTTCCCCATTTACCAACAGCTCCGAATCTTTGTTTTCAATTTCAAATAGAAACTGATCATTAACTTTTACTTTATACATCTACTATTGGGTTAAAGCATATTGCACTAAATTTGCGCCCATTTTAAGAGCCTTTGTTCTGGTTTCCTGTGTATCTTCCGGATAGGTGCCTAAATCTTCCCAACCATTACCTAAATCGCATTCAAATGTATAATAACAAACTACCCGTCCTTTATAGATTAATGCGAAACCCTGGGGACGTTTACCATCATGTTCATGTATTTTTGGCAAACCTCCTGGAAATTTAAATTTTTGATTATACATGGCATGGTTTGCAGGCAGTTCAACAAAGTTTAGTTCGGGAAAAACCTTTTTCATTTGTGGCCTGATGAATTTATCTAAACCATAATTATCATCAATGTGAAGAAAGCCTCCTCCTGTTAAATATTGTCGTAGATTCTTAGCTTCCTGATCACTAAAAACAACATTACCATGTCCTGTCATATAGATGAATGGGTAATTAAAGATTTCTTTGCTTCCTACTTCTACGACACTTTCTTCCGGATAAAAATTTGTTTTAAGATTGGTATTGCAAAAAGCAATAAGATTTGGTAAAGCGGTTCTGTCAGCGTACCAATCACCACCACCATTATATTTCAATTTGGCCATTCTGTAAGTTGGGACAGAGAAAGAAGAAAGAATAAGGAATAAAGAGCAGGGAACAAAGACTAGAGCCAATAATTTTAGGCAACTTCTAAATAATCCGTAACTTTTAACTTTTAACTTATAACTTAATCTTCTCATCGGTTAAGATAATTGATCTCAAAACAGGCAGACAGCGCAGCAGTTTCTGTTCGCAATCTGTTGTTGCCTAAAGTTAAAGCTTTATAACCTTTATTCAAAGCTGAATCAACTTCTTCCGGAGTAAAATCTCCTTCAGGGCCAATTAAAATTAGATATTTTCCATGTGGTTTAATCAGGTTAGAAATATATTCCTTGCCTTCATGATCGATACAATGTGCTATTAATTTATCTCCATCAAAAGGGAGTTTCAAAAACGCATCATAGGAAATTGCATCATTTAATTTTGGATGATACGCTTTTATAGATTGCTTAACAGCCGAAGTAATCACTTTACTTAATCGATCTTCTTTTACAATCCTGCGTTCAGAACGATCCGAAATAATTGGAGTAATTTCATCAATCCCCAGCTCTGTAGCTTTTTCCAAAAACCATTCTAAACGATCGATATTTTTTGTCGGTGCTACAGCAATATGGAGGTAATGGTTTCGTTTCCCAAATTCCGTTTCTACCTTTAAAATAGATAAACTTACTTTTTTGGGATTGTCAGAAATGATTTCTGCGGTATAAAATCCACCCTTACCATCAACAAGATATATGACTGAACCAAGAGGTAACCGTAAAACTCTTATGCAGTGTTTACTCTCTTCTTCATTAAGCGTATAAGTGGGCTGAGTTATATCCGGCGTATAAAAAATATGCATAGTTGAATTTAGTGATTATCAACCATATCTCTTTTATCAATAACCAATTCCAGCTTAATTGTTTCAATATTTTGCTCTGTTTTTTTAAGAATGGTAAACAGATATCCATAAGATTCATTGTTTTCTCCAACTTCGGGAATACGACCAAAAACATGCGAAACCAGACCACCAATTGTATCAAAGTCTTCATCCTCCGGAAGGTCATGCGGAAGATGTTCGTTAACATCATAAACCGTAGCAAATGCATTAACTATAAATTCATTATCAGATACTTTTTCTACTAAAGGCTTTTCCTCATCATATTCATCCTGTATTTCGCCAACCAATTCTTCAACAATATCTTCCAGTGTAACCATACCTGCTGTACCACCAAATTCATCTAAAACGATTGCAATCTGAATGCGATTGCTTTGCAGCTCGCTCATCAAATCATTAATCTTTTTAGTTTCAGTAACAAAATATGGTTTACGGATAATATCGTTTAATGTCCAATGTTGATTACCAGAGGCCACTAAAGGCAAAATATCTTTAGCATGAATAATCCCAACAATTTTATCCATAATCTCATCATAAACAGGTAAACGGGAATATCCTTCTTTAATGATGGTATCGATAACTTCTTCTTTTGGCGCAGTGAGTTCTATACCAGAAATTTTTGTTCTGGGTACCATAATATTTTTAACAACACGTTCATTAAAATCGAAAACGTTTTTAATCAATTCGTGTTCATTATTATCCAGGGCTCCACTTTCTTTACCCTGATCGAGCAAATACTGTAATTCTTCGGAACTGTGCAAAGATTCATGACTGCCTACGCTACTGATTCCAAAAAGTTTTAAAATTACAGTGGCCAAACCATTCAATAACCAAATAAAAGGTCTGCAAACAATATAAAAGCCTTGTAAAGGTAGGGAGATAAAAAGTGTTGTTGCTACCGGCCTTTGAATAGCCAATGATTTTGGAGCAAGCTCACCAAAAACAATATGCATTATGGTTATAAATGTAAATGCAATAATTGGTGATGCTGTTTTAGAAAAGCTCGTAATAAACTCCGTATTATAATTAAGGGAAGTGAGGAGATTAGCAAGTAAATGCTCCATTACCTCTTCACCTACCCATCCTAAACCAAGTGATGCCAAGGTGATACCCAATTGTGTAGCAGCAAGGTACCCATCTAAATGCTGAGTTATTCCTTTTGCTATACGAGCAACCCGACTACCTGATTTAGCCTTAATTTCAATTTGTGATGCCCGGACTTTTACAATTGCAAATTCTGCTGCAACGAAAAAACCGTTCAGTAAAACCAAAAAGAAAGTTAAAAATATCTGAAAAGCCATTAAGCTAATTCTCTAAATGTTGTATTATAAAGTTCTATGCTTTCTTTGATCACTTTATGCGCATAACGAACACCTAGTAAATGTTCGATGGTTACATTTTTCTCTTCTAATGCTTTATAATCTTGGAAGAAACGAACAATTTCTTTCATTTGATGTGGAGGTAACTCATCTAAATCGTTAATGTAATTAACGGACATATCGTGAGCAGCAACAGCTATAATTTTATCATCTTGTTCGCCATTATCCACCATGTGCATTACACCTACAACTTTCGCCTCAATCAATGTCATTGGATAAACATCTACTGAGCAAAGCACTAAGATATCTAACGGATCCTTATCATCGCAATATGTTTGCGGGATAAAGCCATAGTTTGCGGGGTACATTACGGATGAAAAAAGAACCCTATCTAACTTGATTAGTCCTGATTCTTTGTCTATTTCATATTTTGCCTTCGAACCTTTTGGAATTTCTATAATTGCGTTAACAATTTCTGGAACGTTACTGCCAGGAGATACGCTATGCCATGCGTGATGATCGTCTTTTGCCATTTCTAAATTTAAATCTGTTTATCCTCTTCCGGAACTTTCACTACTTTATTTTTTACAAAGGTAACTAATAAAGGTATAGTTGTGATAATGATAAACCCAATAATAATATATAATAAGTAATCGTTTATTTCTTTTTCAAATCTTTTGCCTAAAAAATAGCCCAGTAATGTTAATGATGTAATCCAAAGAACACCTCCCACAACATTATAAAGTGCAAACTTTTTAAAATCCAATTTTACCACCCCAGCAAAAATCGGTGCAAAAGTCCTAACTATCGGAACAAATCTTCCCATAATCAATGCAAATGCGCCTTGTTTATGATAATAATCTTCTGCGGCCTTTAAATAACGTTTCTTAAAAAAGAAACTGTCTTTTCTATGGTACAATACTGGCCCTGTTTTACGTCCAAACCAATATCCTGTAAAATTCCCAAGAATTGCTGCTACACATAATCCTGCTAAAAGAACCGCTATATTTACGTCCAATTTACCAGTTGCTACAAACATCCCTGCTAAAAACAATAAATAATCGCCGGGAAGAAAAAAGCCAAAGAACAGGCCTGTTTCTGCATAGATTACAAATACCACAAGATAGAAACCACCTTCTTTCAGTAGCTTTTCAGGATCAATTAGTTGATGCAGGTTATTCCAAAAGTCTTGCATATTCAATTATTCGTAAAACTACAAATAATTATCAAACAACAGCATACCTTATATCAGGTTTAAAATAATTGCAGGATAAATACCCAAAATGATTGTAATAACCACTGAAACAAGTAAAACTACCCTATATTGTATAGGAGTACTTAATTCTGTTTCTGCTCCATCTTTAAAATACATGGCTACAATAACCCTGAAATAATAATAAAAACCTACCAATGCATTTAATATTGCAAAAGCAACCAATACTGTCTGATATTCCTGCATTACATTTAAAAACATTAGATACTTCCCAATAAAACCAGCGGTTAAAGGGATGCCTGCTAATGATAACATGGCTACAGTTAGGCATAATGCTACAAAAGGGTTACGTTTTGCAAGGCCATTAAAGCTTTCAAAGCTATCGCTTCCCGTTTTTTGTTTTACTAAAATCAGAACCGCAAAAGCAATAATAGATGCAAAGGTATAAGCCGATGCATAAACCAAAACATTACTATTTGAATGTTGTGTTAAAACAATTAAAGAGAATAACAGATAACCTGCATGCGATATACTGGAGTAAGCCAACATGCGTTTGAAATTCTTTTGAAACAAAGCCGTAACGTTACCGATGAATAAGGTTAAGCAAACAATTATTAACATTGGAGCGATCCAAAAGTCATGTAATGGCGCCAATGCTCCCGCGAATAATCTAAGAAAAGCAGCAAAACCAGCTGTTTTAACTACTGTGCTCATAAAAGCGGTAATTAAACTTGGCGAACCTTCGTAAACATCCGGTGTCCAGAAGTGGAAAGGTGCCGCTCCAACTTTAAAGCTTAAACCAATCATCATCAAGATCACACCCGGATAAAATATTGGTGAAATGGTTTGGCTGTTCGCGACCAGATAAGCTTGAATTTTATCCAAATCAAATGAGCCCGTTGCGCCATAAATTAATGCAACTCCAAATAATAAAAACCCGGTTGAGAACGCCCCCATCAAAAAGTACTTTAATGATGCCTCATTTGAAGCAAAATCTCTTTTACGAATACCAGCAAGGATATATAAACTTACCGACATGATTTCCAATCCTACAAATAACATGGCCATGTTTTTGTACGATACCATCATAATCATTCCTGCAAGGGCAAAGAGAATCAGCGTATAATACTCGGCAATATTGTCGCTTTTTGAATGAAAATAATTTTGAGTAAGTAAGAAAATTAATAATGTACCTACAATACAAACCGATGAAAACGCCAAAGCAAAATTGTCTGTTTGCATCATTCCATAATGAATGGCATTGCCATTCCACGCACAGAAAGTAAATCCTAATGCAGTAAGTAAACCAACAATGGTAAGCGGTAGTAATGCCTTATTTGCTTTAAACAAACCTGCATAAAGCACTAAAAAAGCTGTTATACTAATGGTTATTATAATATTCATGCTTAATTTACTGTGTTTAATTTTTGATTTACCTGTTCTAATAGATGTTGTACAGACGCCTCTGTTAAGTGCAGTATTGGCTTCGGATAAACACCCAAAAATAGTATCAATGCACAAATGGTATAAAGAACCAATTTTTCGGTTCCCTTAATGTCAGTAAAACTGATGGTTAACTCATTGGTTTTGCCAAGCATTACATTCTGATACATACGCAACATGTAAACCGCTCCAAAGATGATGGTTAATCCTGCAATAGCAGCGGCCCAAATTCCATAATTGTAAACGCTTAAAAGCAAAAGAAACTCACCTATAAAGCCATTTGTTCCTGGTAAAGCTACTGTTCCCAATACAATGATTAAGAATGTTAGTGCCAGTTGAGGTGCAGCTTTAGCTATACCGCCTAAGTCTTCAATTTTATTGGTTTGTAAACGTGAGAAAATAATATCCAAAACAAAGAATAAGCCCACAACGTTGATGCCATGACTCAGCATTTGAATCATCGCACCTTGCATCCCTTGCACACCAAGGTTTCCGAGATTAAAAGATGCAAAGATACCTGCAGAGATTAATCCAACGTGAGCAATTGATGAATAAGCCACTAAACGTTTTGCATCTTTTTGTGTGAATGCAATTAGCGATGTATAAACTATTCCGATAACAGATAAAACAATTGCAACATTCGCCCAATCCTGAACACCTTGAGGAACAACTGGCAATAACCATCTGATTACACCATAAATACCCATCTTCAGCATAATACCTGATAACAACATGGTTCCAGGAGTAGGTGCTGTCGTATAGGTATCAGGCTGCCAGGTGTGGAAAGGAAAAATCGGCATCTTAATCGCGAAAGCAATAAAGAAAGCCCAAAAAATCCAGCCTTGCTGATGGCCATCTAAATTTAAAGCGTAGAAAGCCTGAATATCAAAATTGTGTGCAGGGTTTTGAAGATACAGATAAATGATCCCCACCAGCATAAATAATGAGCCCGCAATCGTATAAACAAAGAATTTCATATTAACACGGATGCGGTCTTTTCCACCCCAGATTGCACAAATGAAATAAATCGGAATTAATGCGGCCTCCCAACCAATGTAGAACAGGAAAGCATCCATCGCTGTAAATACAAGCAATAACCCGCTTTGCATAAAAAGGATTAATGCATAAAATGCAGCCGGATTTTTATAATTGTGTTTGTAACTGGATAGAATGATAATCGGTACCAATAGATTTGTTAAAAGCACCAAAAGCATACTAATGCCATCGATACCTGCATGAAAGCGGATACCTAAATCTGTGATCCAGGGCAAATTTGCCTCAAATTGAGTGCTTGCATTTGGGATGAAACTACATGCGATAAACAAAGCCAAAGCTAAAGAAACCACTGAAATTACAGTGGAAACTATTTTTGCCGACTTACCTGCAAATGCCGTAATAACTGCAGCTACAAGGGGAAGAAATATAAGTAGTAAAAGTTGTTCCATTATTTAATTTTGAACCCTTTTTATATGTATAAAAATGTATATAACAGCAATGCGATGATACCAAATACCATCATAAATATGTAGAAACCTACGTTTCCGCTTTGTAATAAACGGATACCTTTACTCGCTTCATTTGTACTCCATCCTAATCCGTTTACAATTCCATCAATAAATTTGCTATCAATTATTTTGTAGAAGAATTTCGAAAGTCCATCTAAAGGCTTGGTAATTAAGAAATCATAAATCTCATCCAAATAGAATTTGTTGTATGATAATTTCGCAAGCGCTGAACGCGGTGCCTCATCAGCAACAGGAACATGGCTTCCTTTTACATATTTACTGTAGGCATAAATGGTTGCAATAGCTGCAGCTAAAACAGAAATCCCCATTAAAGTATATTCTGTTGTATGATCTAAACCCAATTCGTGTTGAGCGACAGCTGGCGATAACCAATGGGCCAGCCATTCATTTCCACCAAATACATGTGGAATATTGATTAATCCACCAATAGCGGCAAGAATAGCCAAAATGATTAATGGAATAGTCATTGTTTTTGGAGATTCGTGAATATGGCTTTCTGCATGATGTGTTCCACGATATTTTCCGGAGAAAGTCAGGAACATCATTCTGAACATATAAAATGCAGTTAAGAATGCTGTGAACACACCGATTGCCCAAAGCACCTGATGATGCTGATAAGCATTTGCCAAAATCTCATCTTTAGAGAAGAAACCGGAGAATGGAGGTAAACCTGCAATGGCGATGGTACCAATCATCATGGTTAAAAATGTAACCGGAAGTTTTTTACGTAAACCGCCCATATGACGCATATCTTGTTCATGGTGCATGGCATGAATAACAGATCCGGCTCCTAAGAATAATAATGCTTTGAAGAAAGCATGAGTTAATACATGGAAAAATGAACCTGTATAAGCACCAACGCCTAAGCCTAAAAACATATATCCCAATTGAGATACGGTTGAATAAGCTAATACTTTTTTGATATCCGTTTGGGTTAAAGCAATAATTGCAGCAATTAGAGCCGTTGCCGTTCCAACAATTGCAATGATATTTTGGGTAAACGGCGCTAAATCAAATAAAACACTCGAACGTGCAATCATATAAATACCCGCCGTTACCATCGTTGCTGCGTGAATTAAGGCAGAAACTGGCGTAGGACCAGCCATCGCATCAGGTAACCAGGTAAATAAAGGTAACTGAGCCGATTTACCACAGGCTCCAATAAATAACAAGATGGTAATTAAAATAATTGTGTTGTTTCCAGGCAACATGTTAGCCGCCTGAGGGAAAATCTTTGAAAATTCAACACTTCCGAAGAAATTGAATAACAAGAATACGCCCAATAAAAAGCCTAAATCACCTATGCGGTTCATCACAAAAGCTTTTTTAGCAGCCGAGGCATATGCGCTGTTGGTATACCAAAAACCGATTAAAAGGTACGAGCATAAACCTACACCTTCCCAACCGATAAACATGACAATGTAGTTTGAACCCATTACCAATAAAAGCATGAAGAATACAAACAGGTTCAGGTAGCTAAAAAACTTACCGAAACCCTCATCATTATGCATGTAACCTATAGAATATAAATGGATCAGAAAACCAATTCCAGTGATAATCAAAAGCATGATAGAGCTCAATGGATCAACCAAAAATGATAATGGTATATGTAATGTACCAGCACTGATCCAGTCAAATAAAAATACTTCCTGAGATTTTTGTGTACCGCCATTTAAGCTAAAGAAAATAACCAGGCTGATTATAAAAGATACCAGGATAACCCCAGTTCCGATAACGCCAACAAGTCCTTTAGATAAAGATTTTCTGCCCAGCCCATTAATTACAAATCCTAAAAAAGGAAGTAACGGAACCAACCAAATCAACTGTTCTATTGTCATTCTAATTATATATTTACCACTTAAGGCGATTTAAAACATTAATATCTATCGATTTCGTATTTCTATAAACCATTACGATAATGCTTAAGCCAACCGCAACTTCTGCTGCTGCCAATGCCATAATAAAGAATACGAAAACTTGTCCGGATGGGTCGTTGCTATGAACAGAAAAAGCTGTTAAAAGCAAATTAACTGCATTTAACATGAGTTCTACAGACATAAAAATTACGATTGCGTTTCTGCGGGTCAAAACACCAATAACACCAATGGTGAAAATGATTGCGCTTAACCAGATGTAGTGATTTAGTGGAACGCCCTGAAGTTGTGTTGTTAAATTTCCCATTATGCTTCTACCTCATCTTTTTTAGATAATAAAACTGCTCCTACCATTGCCGCCAATAGCAACAAAGATGATAATTCGAATGGTAATAAGAATGGCCCAAAAAGCTCTTTTCCTAAATTTTCTACCAAACCTAATCCAGGGTTTTTCAAAATCAAAGGACTAGAAATCGTCGTTGCTTTAAAAGAACCAATTAAAGTTACAGCCAAACAACCTCCTGCAATAACACCTATAATTTTAATGAATGGCGATTTTGCAAATTCGGTTTCTTTATTCAGATTGAGTAGCATCAACACGAATAAGAATAAAACCATGATTGCCCCCATGTAAACAATAAAGTTTACTACAGCCAAAAATTGTGCGTTTAACAACACATAATGAACTGTGAAAGTAAAAAAGGTAAGAATTAAGTATAAAACACTGTGAATAGGATTTTTTGCAAAAATCACCATCAGTGAAAAGATGATACTTAATGTAGCTACGAGATAGAATACTTGTGTACTCATTAATTTGTTTTTAAGTTCCCCGTCATTGCGAGGCACGAAGCAATCTCATTAATTTTACGTCTATCGCATTAGGATTGCTTCGTTCCTCGCAATGACGATTATGGATGTTTAAATTATTTCTTCATCTCCAATGGAGCCTCAACCAACTTATCTTTTCCGTAAATAAAATCTTTACGCAAATAATCAGCTGGTACGATCGGACCATCTAAATAAATTGCCTCTTTCGGGCAAGCCTCTTCACACAATCCACAGAAAATACAGCGCAACATATTGATTTCATAAGTCGCTGCATATTTTTCTTCTCGATATAAAGCTTTCTCTTCTGGTTTGCGTTCTGCGGCAATCATGGTAATCGCCTCAGCAGGACAAGATAAAGCGCATAAACCACAAGCGGTACAACGCTCACGACCTTCCTCATCACGTTTAAGTGAGTGCATCCCTCTAAAATTGGTAGAGAATTCACGTTCTACTTCAGGATATCTTACCGTAGCTGTTTTCTTAAACAAATGGCTAAAAGTTATAGCCATACCTTTTGTAATCGCAGGTATGTATAACTTTTCCATTAAGCTTAATGGCTTTTGCTCCAGTATTTTTTTCTTATTACTTAATGATTCCATATAACCCCCAACCCCCTAAAGGGGGCTTTTAAATAATATATTCACCCAATCCCTTCCCCTTTCAGGGTCAGGGGGCTTAAAATTTTTCTATAATTGCAATAACTATCCCGGTTATTATAATATTGGCAATTGCCAATGGTATTAATACTTTCCAACCTAAATTCATCAATTGATCATAACGGAAACGAGGGATTGTCCACCGTACCCACATGAAGAAAAAGATAAATGCACATATTTTAGCAAAGAAAACCGCAGTACCAAATAACGGTGCCCAGGTTGGTCCTAACCATACAGCCATTGAATCCATACCTGGATAATTGTAACCTCCCCAGTATAATGTTGCCATTACTGCAGATGAGATAAACATATTGATGTATTCAGCAAACAGGTAAAAACCCAATTTCATGGATGAATATTCTGTATGATAACCACCGATTAACTCCGTTTCGCACTCAGGCAAATCGAAGGGTGCTCTGTTAGTTTCAGCGAAAGAGCAAATCATGAAAATTAAAAATCCTAATGGCTGATATAAAACATTCCATCTCCAGCCGTGTTGCTGATCTACAATTTCTTTTAAGCTTAAGGTATTCGTCATTAAAAGCAAGGCAATGATGGATAAGCCCATTGCAATTTCATAACTGATATTTTGCGATGCGGCACGAATAGCACTTAATAAAGAATATTTGTTATTTGATGCCCAACCACCAATCATTACACCATAAACACCTAAAGAAACCACACCAAAGATGTATAAAACACCAACGTTGATATCTGTAACTTGTAAAGCAATAACTTTATCGCCAATTACAACCGGACTACCCCAGGGAATAACCGCACTGGCAATACAAGCCGTAAGCATAGCCAAACCCGGACCGACCATGAATAACCATTTGTTTGATGTTGCAGGAATGATTTCCTCCTTCATAAACATTTTGATACCATCGGCTAAAGGCTGCAAAATACCAAAAGGACCAGCTCTATCAGGGCCTAAACGGTCTTGTAAAAATGCAGCTACTTTTCGTTCTGCATAAGTAGAATACATGGCAATTAATAAACTGATGCCGAAAATTACAGCCACCAGAATAAATTTCTCTATAACAAAACCGCTGTCCATTAGTATTTTACTTTTTTATGTAATTCAATTTCATTTGCCGCCTGTAAAACCGGGTTAGGTTTAATAACCGGTAAAGGTTTTAATGTTTCATAATGGTTTGATGCAATTACCGAAGTATCATCAATATGTGTTGGGTGTTCGATAGTCCAATCAGATGTTGCCTTTTTATCAAATCTACAAGTATTGCAAATGAACTCCTCAACTTCACCAAATTGGTCTTTACGAGCCGTAACACGTAAAACATCTTCACCTTTATACCAAAGCGTTACTTTGCCATTGCACTTTTCGTGATCGCAATTGCGATGTGCATCAACAGGTTTTGTAAACCAAACACGATTTTTGAAACGGAAAGTTTTATCAGTTAAAGCGCCAACAGGGCAAACATCAATTACGTTTCCGGAGAAATCGTTGTCAACTGCTTGTGCGATGTAAGTAGAAATTTCTGAATGATCACCGCGGTTTAAGATACCATGAACACGTTTATTGGTAATTTGGTCGGCAGTAAACACACAACGATAACATAAAATGCAACGGTTCATGTGCAATTGAATCTTATCGCCGATATCTATACGCTCAAAAGTACGACGTTCAAATTCATAACGGGTTTTTTGCAAACCATGCTCGTAGCCTAAGTTCTGTAAATCACATTCTCCCGCCTGGTCACAAACAGGGCAATCCAATGGGTGATTAATTAATAAAATTTCCACAACACCGGCGCGAGCCTCCAAAACTTCAGGCGAAGTAATGTTTTGTACTTCCATGCCATCCATTACTGTTGTACGACAAGACGCGACCAATTTAGGCATTGGGCGAGGGTCTTTTTCAGAACCTTTACTCACCTTAACAATACAGGTACGGCATTTACCACCACTGCCTTGCAATTTAGAATAATAGCACATGGCTGGCGGAACAATATCACCTCCAATTTGCCTTGCGGCATTCAGGATAGTGGTTCCGTTATCAACCTCTACTGTTATTCCATCTATCGTAACCTTAATTTTATCACTCATGGTTAATGATATTCTTTTATTTCTTATGCTCAAGCAGTCATTGCGGAGCACGAAGCAATCTCTTTTGTTTTATATGTCTATCGCTTTAGGATTGCTTCGTTCCTCGCAATGACATTATGTACTATTTTTCTTTCGATATTTTGTAACCAATTTGTTTCCTTGGCTGTTCTTTCTGCTCTAATAATTCATCAAAATATCTAAATATAATTTCAATATTTTTATCTTGATTATCTACTTTCTTTTTTATCTTTTCTACCTCTAATCTTATTTCTGCGTGATTAATCAATAACTCTCTTAATTGAACAAACACATCTATTATTTTTATACTTACTTCTATCGCTCTTTTGCCTTTCAGCACATTAGATAGCTGCAAAATTCCGTGCTCACTAAAAACAAAAGGTAAATATTTACCATGCCCACCTCTGTTTAAGGTCACAATTTGCGACCTTATAACCTCGTTTTCCTTTTCTGTTAACTCAAACATAAAATGCTCCGGAAAACGTTCTATATTTCTTCTTACCTGTTCCTTTAATCTTTTTGTTTCAACCCCATAAAGCTCAGCTAAATCAGAATCCAACATCACCTTAATTCCTCTAATCAGATAAATTTTATTAATAATTACTTCATTAGGAATTATTGTCGATGTTATCTCTTTTTCCATTTACATTTGCTTCATTCTTTCTAAGTTGGTTCTCTAAGGTCGCAAATTGCGACCTTAGAGAACTTTTTTATTTATAAGTTATATATTCATTTATTTCTCGATCTCGCCTCGTGAAGTCACGAACCGAGGCAAAAAATTATTTCTCTTCCGTTACTGGTGTTTTCTCAATCGGCACTGCATAATTTGCAATACCATAATTTTGTTGCTGACTTTTAACCGGCTCTTTAATATGCCATTCAAATTCATCTCTAAAGTGACGGATTGCACTGGCTACCGGCCAAGCTGCTGCATCACCTAAAGGACAAATCGTATTCCCTTCAATTTTACGTTGTACATCCCACAATAAATCTACATCTTCCATGCTGCCATGACCATGTTCGATTTTATGCAATATCTTTTCCATCCATCCGGTACCTTCACGACATGGAGAACATTGTCCACAACTTTCGTGATGATAAAACCTGGAGAAATTCCAAGTATTTCGAACGATACACTGATCTTCATCAAAAGCAATAAACCCTCCTGAACCCAGCATGGTTCCCGTGGCAAAACCACCTTCAGATAAGGATTCGTAACTCATTAAACGAGGTTCGCCATTGGCATACTTCAAGGTCAGATTCGCTGGCAAAATTGGCACGGATGAACCACCCGCAACAGTAGCCTTTAAACGTTTACCATTGGCAATACCGCCACAATATTCATCAGAATAAATAAACTCTTCAACAGGCAAACCCAATTCGATTTCGTAAACACCTGGTTTAACCAAGTTCCCAGACGCCGATATTAATTTGGTACCTGTACTTCTGCCAATACCAATCTTAGCATATTCATCACCACCATCATTAATAATCGGAACAACTGCAGCAATAGATTCGACATTGTTTACTACCGTTGGGCAACCGTATAAACCTGCAATTGCAGGAAATGGGGGTTTAATACGAGGGTTACCTCTCTTACCTTCAAGCGATTCTAACAAAGCGGTTTCTTCCCCACAAATGTAAGCACCACCACCTGGCTGAACATATAACTCTAAATCGTATCCCGTACCTAAAATATTCTTACCTAACCATCCTGCTGCTTTAGCTTCGGCAATTGCTTTTTCCAAAATTCGGATTTGCGGCATCATTTCACCGCGAACATAGATGTAAGAGACTTTAGCACCTAAAGCAAAACTCGAAACAATCATTCCTTCAATTAAAGCATGAGGAATATGTGTCATCAGGTAACGGTCTTTAAACGTTCCTGGCTCAGATTCATCAGCATTACAAACCAAATAGCGTGCAACACCTTCTGGTTTAGCCAAAAAGCTCCATTTCATCCCGGTAGGGAAACCTGCGCCACCGCGACCACGTAAGCCTGATTTCTTAACTTCTTCAACAATCTCATCGGGTGTTAAAGTTTTAAGCGCTTTTTCCACAGCACGATACCCGCCTTTTTGGCGATAGACCTCAAGCGTGTTGATGCCAGGTACGTTTATATGTTCAAGTAGTAATTTACGGCTCATTATATTTACCCCTAAATCCCCTAAAGGGGACTTTTACCCCTCGTTTTTAAACTCCCCCTTCAGGGGGTTGGGGGTTATTTATTTTTTAAATCTTCAATCAGTTTATCTACACTTTCGGTAGTTAAATTTTCGTAGAAAGTATATTCCGGGCTAATTTGCAATACCGGGCCAAAACCACAAGCTGCCAAACATTCAACTCCTCTAAAGCTGAACAAACCGTCGGCAGTTACTTCTCCTTCTTTAACACCTAACTTATTTTCTAAGTGGCTTAATATTTTTTCTGCACCTACCAGGCAACAAGGCCCCGTACGACAAACCTCCAAAGCATATTTGCCTTGTGGTTTTAGGAAATACATGGTATAAAATGTTGCAACTTCATAAACTTCAATCGCCTGAATGTTCAAATATTCAGCAACCTTATCCATTGCTGGCGTGCTTACCCAAAGGTATTCGGCCTGTACCAAATGTAAAATTGGCAACAACGCTGATTTCTGCTTGCCTTCCGGATAGCGACTTTTTATCTCATCAAACCTGGCTAACAATTCTGACGAAAACTCTACAGGCGTTTGTTCTTCTACTTTAAGCATCTAATTCTCCTGCAATAATATTCATACTACTCATGTTTATAATGGCATCAGACAATAACATGCCTTCACTCATTGGTGCAAACATCTGGTAATTTATAAAACTTGGTCTGCGGAAATGCAAACGATATGGCGTACGACCTCCATCATTAATCAGATAGAAACCCAATTCGCCGTTTCCGCCTTCTACAGCATGATAAACTTCGGCTTTTGGCGCATCAATTTCGCCCATCACAATTTTAAAGTGATAGATCAACGCTTCCATATTATTATATACTTCTTGTTTTGGAGGAAGATAGAATTCAGGAACATCAGCATGAAAAATGCCTTTTGGTTCTGATTTCAATTTTTCCAACGCTTGCTCGATGATGCGAACACTTTGCCACATCTCTTCATTACGAACCAAATACCGATCATAAATATCTCCACTTGTACCCACCGGAACTTCAAAATCGAAATCCTGGTAAGAAGAATAAGGATCGCTTACACGAACATCATAATCTACACCAGTAGCACGTAAAAGCGGTCCGGTCCAGCTGTAATCTAAAGCAGTTTCTTTCGAAACTTCGGCAACACCGGCGGTTCTATCTATAAAAATACGGTTACGGCTTAAAAGGTTTTCAAACTCTTTTAATGCTTTAGGAAATTCTTTTAAAAATTTATTGATTTTCGCAAAGGCGATGTCATTAAAATCGCGCTCAAAACCGCCGATACGACCAATATTAGTGGTTAAACGTGCGCCACAAACCTCTTCAAAGATTTCGTAAATATGCTCACGGAATTGAAAAAGGTATAAGAAAGTGGTTGTTGCTCCAGTATCCTGACCAATAATCGTGTTGCAGATAATGTGGTCGGCGATGCGGGATAATTCCATGACGATTACACGGAGATAATCTACACGTTTTGGCAATTGAATATTTAATAACTTCTCAACCGTCATGTGCCAGCCCATGTTATTGATAGGTGAGGAACAGTAGTTTAAACGATCGGTTAATGGTGTAATTTGATAAAATGGGCGATGCTCGGCAATCTTCTCGAAAGCACGGTGGATATATCCAATAGTAGAAACCCCGCTCACAATGCGTTCGCCATCTAATTGCAAAACGTTTTGAAACACACCATGTGTTGCAGGGTGTGTTGGCCCTAAGTTTAAGGTTACCAGTTCGCTTTGCGGGTCGTTATCTGTAAATACCGGATGGTTATGATTCATAGCCCCTAAATCCCCTAAAGAGAAATCCTTTTAAATTTATTAATTATTTACCTTATATATTTGTCCCAATTCCCATTCAAGGGGCAAAGGGTTTTACCTTCCAAAAAATTCGTCTTTTTTATCTACCCTATTCGGGTCTTCCAATGGATATTGTTTCAACATCGGATATACACCCAAATCATCCATGTTTAAAATACGGCGTAAATCCGGGTGGCCTTCAAATTTAATCCCGAAGAAATCATAAGTTTCACGCTCCATCCAATTAGCACCTTTCCAAACCACAGTTGCCGTAGGAATTGTAGGGTTTTGTTCTGAAATGAAAACCTTAATTCTTACCCTAAGCCTCTCAGCCATGTTATGCAAATGATAAACTACTGCAATGCCATGCTCTTTTTCAGGATAATGAACAGCCGTAATATCTGTTAAGAAATTAAAGTTTAAATCATTTTTTAAAAAAGAAAGCACATTTATAATAACATCTTTTGTGGTTACAAAAGTCAACAATCCATAAGGCTCAGAAACTGCACTTATCTTTTCTCCAAACTTATCGCTTAGCTTTGCTTGAATACCGTTATTTAGAGTCGTTTCTTCCATTATTTAATGCCGTATTGACCTAAAAGTTCTTTATAATAATCAGAGTTCCTTCTTCTGCCTGATTCGTTTTTAACTAAATCCTGAATGCGTTGGAAACCATCTAAAATAGCTTCTGGTCTTGGCGGACATCCCGGAACATAAACGTCAACCGGAATAACCTCATCAATGCCTTGTAAAACAGAGTAGGTATCGAAAATGCCACCACTGCTTGCACAAGCACCAACAGCCATAACCCAGCGTGGTTCTGCCATTTGAATATAAACTTGTTTTAAAACAGGAGCCATCTTTTTTGCAATAGTCCCCATTACCATTAAAACATCTGCCTGACGCGGAGAAAAACTTAATCGTTCTGCACCAAAACGACCTAAGTCGTAATGAGAACCCATAGTTGCCATAAACTCAATTCCACAACAAGAAGTTGCAAAAGGTAAAGGCCATAATGAATTTGAGCGGGCCAGACCAATTACTTTGTCCAACGAAGTAGCAAAAAAGCCAGATCCTTCAATTCCAGGAGGCGCATCAACTATATTAATTTCACTCATGTTTATAAACAAAAAATGCTCACCCCTTTGCAGAATGAGCAACAAATTTACAATATTTTAAAGGCAAACAAACTAGCTTAACTCGATTTAGAATCTTTCTAAATAACTAAATATCCCTTTAGTTAGTGTAGGCGATACACATTCAGTTTACAGCAAGCAATTATCAGCTTTCGGTTCTTAAATGCGAATCGAAAACTGCGAACTGAATTAGTTCCAGTTTAAAACTTTTTTCTTGATTACGTAGATAAAACCCAACAACAATGTTCCCATAAAGATGAACATTTCTATCATTCCATCCATTCTGAGTGTCCTGAAATTTACAGCCCAAGGGTACATGAAAATAACCTCCACATCAAACAATACAAAGAGTATAGCTACAACAAAGTATTTGATTGAAAATGGTTGACGGGCATTACCCACAACTTTAATACCTGCTTCGAAGGTTTCGAGCTTATCGCTGGTTTTACGTTTTGGCCCTAAAAAATGTGTAGCAACTAATGTAGTTACAACAAAACCCAAGGCTACAATAACTTGGAATATAATAGGCAGGAAATCTATTGAGGTACTTTGAGCTTGCATAATATTGATTTTCTCTGCAAAAGTAAAAGAAAAAGGCAGGATAACAAAACCCTGCCTTTTCTAAATTATTTTTAAAATAGATTATTTTTTGCTTTTAGGCCCGGCTGCCGGTGCACTCAGTTCTTTAAGTTTAGCTGGAGCAAATGTCCCTTGAGGGTAAACCGCAATACTTTTATTAAAATATTCTTTAGCTTTCTCTTTATCCTTATAATAATAATAACCACCGATAGTATCATAGGCCTCAGAAAGCTTTTTAGCATTAGCTGTTGCCAATTCTGGTTTTTCGGTTATTTTCTTAATATACTGCTCATAAAATGGAATCATCAAACCTTTAGGCTCTTTATCATCATCCAGTAAGCTATTAATACGTGCTCTGGTTAAATATGCATCATAAGTTTCAGGAGCTAATTGCGTTACTTTAGCAATAGATGAATCTGCTTTAACCAAAATATCTTTTGACGGATTAGCCTTTGCATTTAATTTTGTAGCATAATCAAAATAATTAGCCATTGCATTATAGTAGTAATTGTATAATGCACCTTTTCCCATAGGATTAGCCTTTATTGCTTTCTCGTATACTTCAGCTGATTTTCCAAACTTCTTGGCATCGTAAAAACTTTTTGCAACCTCAGATAATGCTTCCGCATTTGTAGAGTCCTTCTCAACAGCTTTTGTAATATTAATTAACGCTAAACTATCCTGACCTGCTTTTAATTGGGATTTACCTAAATAAAGATAATCATTACCCAGAACCTTAGATTCATCTTTATTCTTAGAAAAGAATTCAGTCATATAAGTTAAGGCCTGAGGATAATTTTTATTCTCGTAAGCTGCCCAACCTTTCATTCTGGAAACAATAACTCCTTTAGGATCATTAGCCGGAACCTGCAATGAAGAGGCCACTTGCTCTAAAGTTTGAAAATCTTTAGCATAGAATAAAAACTGTGCAAAACGCAATTGAGATTCCAAAGATTTATCTGTTAAATCCAGATACTTTTTATAGTTTTCAATTGCTTTAGTTGCTTTCTCTTTATCCGTACCAAAGCTACTCCACTGCAAATATAACTCTCCCAGTTCACGATAAGCAGGGCCATAATTCGGATCTGCAGCAATTACATCTTGCAGCTCTTTTTCTCCTTCAGGAAAGGCTCTGGATTCTTTGTACATTTTACCAATTTGGGTTTTGGCCCTTCTGTTGGCCGGATCTATATCATTAACCCTCATATATGGGCCTAATGCTTCAGAGTTTTTCTTCTGTAAGGCATAAGCATCACCTAAAGCTAAAAACACTTCTGCATCTTTATCTTTAGAATCTAATTCATCTGCTTTTGTGATATTGGTCAAAGCACTTTCGAAGTCTGGTTTTGACACCTCTTCACTTGGCTTATCCTGAGCTAAATATGCTTTACCTATATATAAATAAGTTTTATAATCTTTTGATGCCAAAGCTACAGCTTTATCAAAATTAGATTTTGCTGATGTTGGATTGTTAGATAGCATATCAGCTTCGCCTAAACCTATAAGGTTTAAGTTATTTTTCGCATCAGCTGTTACACCTTTTGTAAATACCGCTCTTGCTGAATCAATATACCCAGTTTTTAGATAAACTAAACCCAGGTTATAGTAATTATCGCCATTTGATCCTTGTGAGCTCACCAATGATTTAAGCATTGATGATGCTTTCTGATACTGTTCAGCGTCAATGGCTTTTTTTGCGTCGTTTAAATTTTGAGCAAAAACTGCAGAACCCATCAACACCAAACCTAGATTTAAGGTTATTGCTTTCTTTAAAATTTTCATTGGATATTCTGTTTTGTTTAATAATGAAGTAAATGTTTAGTTTACTCCGTGGTTCAATTTATAATTTATTTTGCTAATATATTATTTACTTCTTAAACTAATTTCTCTTGGGATCAATTTATTGGGTGCAAGTCCTGATTTAAGTACGATTAGCTGCCCTCTATCTCCCATTAACCAGTTTGCAAATCCTGTGCCTAAACCATCTCGTCCCTCGCAATCAAGAATATAAATATTGCGATAAAAAGGATATAAACCATTTATAAGGTTGGTTTGCAAGGGTTTATAAAATTGGTCATCCCCTTTTTTACCCTTAATATTTTTTACGCCTATTATCTTAACTTTAGGTAAATAGGTGGCCATTTCCTCATTATCTTCTGATAACCAATTTAAACCTACAACACCGATAAAATTTTTATTTTCGGCTATATACTTAATCACATCATTATTGCTGCTTTGTGTATAAACACCTTTTTCGGGTAAATCTTTTACCTGAGCCAGATCTTTAAAATATCGTATGGTGCTGGAATAAGCGTTATCAAAAACAAGGCTTTTATTACTTATTTTGCCCTTAAAGATATCAATAATCTCATTAACGTTAATTGTAGTATCTATATTATCCGCATTTGTAATTAAAGCAATGCCATCTATGGCAAAACGAGAGGCATTTACTTTGATTCCACGGCTCGTATACCTTTTTTCCTCTTCAGGTGTTAATTTTCTGGATAAAATTGCAACCCGTACACTATCATTTAAAAAAGTGGGTAAAATTTTATTTTCATTACCCAATACTGTTTTGATTTTAGCATTTGGATAGTCCAGGTTAAAAATCACAATTTGATCATCAACCACCGGACCAAAGCTTTCATCAACAAGCATGGTTAAGTTCCCGCTTGTTCTTGTCTCTTCAACCTTATTTTCATTTTTCTGTTGCTTACACGCTGCCAAAGTAACAACACAAAGCAATAAGAAACTTATTGTTTTCATCTTGTTAATTTTGATTTAGTAAACGGATAAAACGGAAAAAAGCGTAAACAACGAGTAATATTCCAAAAATGATTCTGTATTTAAGTTCTATATCAAAAGGAATATTTTTCCAGAAGATAAAAGCCAAGCCTAACACGAAGTAAAAGAAGAACATGGCAAGGCCTAAAATAAGCAAAAATCGCTGTTGAGGCGATTTTTGCTTAAAATTATTAAAGTTTAACATTTAATGATCTACTAGTTCAAAGTAAAGTTAACATTAATATTATATTTTACCCTTACTGGTTTACCATTTTGAATACCTGGATTCCAACGTGGACTCGCTTTTAGTACGCGGATAGCTTCTTCATCCGTACCGCTTCCCAAACCACGGGTAACCTGGATATCGGTTAATTTACCATCTTTCTCAACAACGAAAGATAAAAATACTTTACCCTGAACGTTGTTTTCCTGTGCCATTGGGGGGTATTTAATTGCTCCACCTAAATATTTGTAGAACTTCGCAATACCACCAGGATATTCCGGTTGTTTTTCAATACTAACAAAGTCATATACTTTGTTATCATCAACAGCAACCGCTGCTTCTTTTTTCGGACCTTCACCAACTGGCTCTGCGATAACAATATCTGCAGTCGGATCGCCTTTGATGTCTCTCTGACCAGGATCTGCCTCTTTCAACTTTTCTACAGTTGGTGGCTCCTCATCACGAACCAGTTCATCTGGTTTTACGATTGGAGGTGGCATCTTAACCTGGTCTACCTTTGGTGGAGGTGGCTCTACCGGCGGCGGCGGAGGTGTTTCCGGGTTCACCGGAGGTGGCGGCGCAATAATTACTTCCTCTGCTTTAAGTTTCTCCGAATCCTCTGGAAGTGATTTCTTGATCAAACCATAAATTACAGGGGATAAAAATAATAAGATAAATATCGAAGATGCTATAAAGAGCGCCTTTGTGGTATTTGCACTATTATCTTTCCGTAACTCGTAGGCACCATAGGCTTTGTTCTTGCCTGCGAAGACAACATCAAGCCATTCTCTTTTAAAAATATCTAATTTTGAACCTAACATAACTTGTTACTTTATTTTATTATAAAATACCTTGAGCTCTCATGGCTTCTTTTTCATTATCAAGGATATTGTCATCATCAATCTGACGAACTTTAACCTTTAATATTTCCAATTCATCCATAATATCCACAAAGTTTTGAAAAGTAGAACTACTAGTAGGCTTAACCAACACTACGAAGTCACCTTTAACACCAGAGGCCTCTGCCACTTTTCTGTTTTCGATGATGGATTTATCTATTTGAGATAAATTTTCGAAAGTTGGAGCAGTTTTACCTGCTTCGCCCATATACCAGGCTACTTTATCTTGTTTTCCCAACAGGATGGTCATGGTTTTAGAAGCTTTTAACTCTAACCTGTTTTCCTTATTGTTCTCATCCTTATCTGGCTTAACAATATCCATCGCTTTTGATTTTGCTAAAGTTGTTGTTAAGATAAAGAATGTGATCAAAAGGAAAGCCAGATCCACCATTGCAGTTAAATCAACTCTGGTCGATTGCTTTTTACTTCTTACTTTTCCACCTTTACCACCCCCGGAGGAGGTATCTAATTCTGCCATAATTTTTTATTTTTTAGCCTCTGCGGATGTAATTAATAAAAACTTGTTCACTTTTTGCTTTTGAAGAACATCAACGATCTTTTTCACAATTGGATATTCTTCTTTAGCATCACCTTTAATACTTACACGCATTGGTTGTTGATTAATCTCTGCAGTTGCAGTACGAGCATTTAAAACCCATGCATTTAATTGGTTATCTGTAGAGTCAGAAGGGATACCAGGCTGTACGCCGGGTTTGTTCCTTTCCTCTCCACTCATCATAACAAATTGCTTTATATTCGTAATTGGAACACCAAATGACGAAATAACTGAAAAACGTTTTATTTCCTCAGGGGTAAATTGGATATTATATTGTTTACCCATCAACTCTAAGGTTCTGGCCCTTACTGGCTGTCCGGCTACTTCAAAGAAAACTTTTCCCTGTCCAATTGTTAAAATCGCATTGTTTTCATCAGGTACAAGAAACTCGTATGTTGATGAAGGCGTTTTAACTTCTAGTGGTTCTGGTTGCCTAGCAGTTGCCGTTAATATAAAGAAAGATAGTAGTAGGAAGGCCACGTCGCACATTGCGGTCATGTCTATCGCGGTACTCTTTCTTGGAACTTTAATTCTTGGCATAATATAAAAATTACTAGTGTTTTAAACAATGATGATTATTTTTCCGGTTTTCCATAAAGCCGGTAAAATTTTTTTCACTAATTTTTATTTATGAGAACTTGCATACGTTTGGATGATACTGAAACCAGCTTCATCGATCGCATAAGTTAATTTATCAATTTTAGATGTTAAGATGTTGTACATGATAATTGCCAGGGTAGAAGTAGAGATACCTGTAGCAGTGTTTACAAGTGCCTCAGAAATACCTTCTGCTAATTTCGCTTGATCCGGAGCTCCTGATGTAGCTAAACCACCGAAAGCCTTGATCATACCAGTTACCGTACCCAATAATCCCATCAATGTACCTACTGATACTAATGTTGCAATTACAGTTAAGTTTTGCTCTAACATTGGCATTTCTAAAGAAGTAGCTTCTTCGATATCTTTTTGAATGGCTACCACTGATTGCTCAACATCCAGATTTGGATCTGCTTCAACTTCACGATATTTTTTCAAACCAGATTTAATTACGTTAGCAACTGATCCTTGTTGTTTATCGCACTCAGCTGATGCCGCATCGATGTTATTAGCACTTAATAAGCTTTGAATTTTACGGATAAAAGTGTCTAAACTAGCTTTACCTGTTGCTTTACCAATAACGATTAAACGCTCAATTGAGAATATAAATACCATTAAAAGCATACCCATTAAGATAGGTACAATAAATCCGCCTTTGTAAGCGATACCTAAATAGTTACCCACTTTAGCTGCCTTCTCAGGATCGTTGTCAACAAAGTTTTCTGGATTACCTAGTACAAACTTGTAAAGACAGATACCTATGATAATTGCAATAGGAATAACCAATGTTGCAAATAAATTTGATGCTGTAGCAGAGCTCTCTTTTTTAACAGTTGTTGGTTTTGGTGCGTTTGCCATGTTTTTAAATTTTTAGTTTTAGTTCTTGTTTTTAATTTTTAGCTGTTTTTTTCTTTGTAATACACACAACGTTGATTTATCTGACTTTGTTGTGATAACAAATTTATAAATTGATTTTAAATTACAAATTAATAAATCAATAAACAATTAAATCGTTACTTAACGGTTTAATCTGGTATAATCCAACAGGGCGTATAACAAAAAAATTGCCCCAGCCAGAGGCAATTCTTTCACAATAAAAACTAAAAAAAAAACTAATTGCAAATTTTTTGATCAAAAAATGCATTTTAAAGTGCATTTAGCACAATTTTAACTCCTCTTCAGAAAATTTGGAGCTTTTCGACGCTTCAAATTGCTTAAAGTTCTCTGAAAATGCGATGGCTAATTCTTTCGCTTTACAGCTATACTCTTCCTTGTTTGCCCAGGTTTTGGCAGGGTCTAAAATTTCTGAAGGTACATCGGGGCAGGTTGTTGGCATCATTAATTTAAATATATCGTGCTCTTTATAATTTACATGATCTAAATCGCCATTTAAAGCAGCCGTAATCATTGCTCTTGTAAAACTTAGCTTCACTCTTTTTCCAACCCCATAAGCGCCACCGGACCATCCTGTATTTACCAACCAAACATTTACCTGGTGTTTTTGCATTTTTTCTCCAAGCAAATCCGCATACTTTGTTGGATGCAAGGGTAAGAAAGCTTTACCAAAACAGGCAGAAAAGGTTAACTGAGGTTCTGTTACACCTGTTTCCGTTCCAGCAACTTTTGCGGTATAACCACTCATAAAATGAAACATGGCCTGTTCCACATTTAATTTTGAGATGGGAGGGAGTACGCCAAAAGCATCAGCCGTTAAAAAGAAAATGTTTTTGGGAACAGATGCTATGGAAGGTAGAATCGCATTATCAATATAATCTATCGGATAGGCTACCCTGGTATTTTCGGTTTTATCAATATTCGAAAAATCTACTTCCCGGCATCCCGGATAATAATTTATATTCTCCAATAAAGAACCAAATTTTATTGCATTAAAAATTTGGGGTTCCTTTTCTAATGTTAAGTCAATGCATTTCGCATAACAGCCTCCTTCGAAATTAAAAACCGAATCTTTGCCCCAGCCATGCTCATCATCACCGATCAATCCTCTTTTTGGATCAGCTGACAAGGTTGTTTTTCCTGTCCCTGATAAGCCAAAGAATATGGCTGTATCGCCTTTAGCACCTACATTTGCGGAACAGTGCATGGAAAGTGTATTTTTATAAACCGGCAAAATGAAATTTAAAACCGAGAAAATTCCTTTCTTAATTTCTCCTGTATAACCTGTTCCACCGATCAGAATCATCTTTTTTGTAAAATTAATAATGGAAAAATTCTCCTGACGGGTTCCATCTATTTCCGGATTGGCCAAAAAACCCGGAGCCGCAATAATTGTCCATTCAGGATTGACACCTAAATCGTCATTATTCGGGCGGATAAATAAATTATTGGCAAATAGATTTTGATATGCGGTTTCCGTAATAACTCTTATAGATATTGCGTAATCGGCATTGGCACAGGCAGAAGAATCTCTAACGTAGATTTTTTTATCACTTAAGTAATTTGTGAGCTTGCTAAATAAATGTCCAAAATTTTCAGGACTGATTTTAATATTCACATCACCCCACCAAACGGTGTTTTCAGTAATATCATCACATACAATAAATCGATCTTTGGGAGAACGGCCAGTAAACTTACCTGTATCAACAGCCAAAGCTCCGGATGAGGCAAGGCTACCTTCTTTATTTAACAATGCCTCCTCAATTAATTCAGCGGAAGATAGTTGGTACTTTACAGCAATGTTCGCAGCCAGATTTAAATAGCTTAAATCTGGATTTTGCAGTTTCTTTTTGCTCATAACAATAAGTTAGTTAGTAGAGCAAAGGTAAGGAGTTATAATTCAAAAAAACCAGTTTTTAGAAGTAATTTTTTACATATTGTAGCAAATACACTATTATGTAAATAATTTATTTACAGTATTTTACAGGCATATTTACAGCATAAAAAAATCAGAAATTATACACTAAGTCACAATTTTTTATATTTCAGCACAAAAACACAGAAAAAGAAAATGATTAAGATTTTAATATTTAAAGGCTTGGGACAAATACTTTTTCAAACCTATGAAACTTATGGGGTTCTAAAAACCTCATAGGTTGAAAGGAGTCAGGCAACACTGGCTTTCATTTTCAAATGATTTAAGAATTACCCTCCTGCCTTTTTTACTTTATATCCTTCTTTTTGAAGAATAGAGACCACTTTATCTCTAACATCGCCTTGTATTAAGATTTCGTTGTCTTTAGCGGAACCACCTACACCACATTTGGTTTTAAGCATTTTTCCTAAAATTTCCAGGTCTTCGGCTTTGCCTTGAAACCCTGTAATTAAGGTAACAGCCTTTCCTCCCCGATTTTTTTTATCGAGCATTACCCTTAAATCCTGCTGCTGATTTGGAACAGTTATCTCATCGTTTACTTCTTCCTGGTATTCAAAATCAGGATTTGTAGAATACATGATTCCACCCAGATCGCTCAAGCTGTTTTTCTTTGGCTTCATGATTTATTATTTCGTGGTTTCTTATTTATTTAATTTCTCTATATAAGAGCTTCGCTGTTTGAGCTATCAAACAGTAGATTTAAGCTTACATTATGGAACAATTACCTGTAGGGATAGCGGCTGTATAACTGCATCAATTTCTTTTCCCATATATAATGGTTCGCCGTCAACATGTACTGTCCCTTCTTTTTCCCGTATTATCTTAATGGTTTTACCTTTAATAATTTCGATCATATCAGATGTTTCTGCAGTCCCCCTTAACATAACATAACTTAATAAGGGTAATTTTAGTATTGGAAAAGGTTTGATAATGCAAATGTCCAAAAGGCCATCTTTTACTGATGCGGATGGTGAAATAAATACATTATTACCATATTGAGAAGAGTTTGCGATGCTAATTGCAAAGGCTTTCCTTTTATACTCAATGCCATCAATATGGATTAAATATTGTTGAGACTTATAATTCAGTATTTCTTTTAAGCCAAGTTTTAAATAGCCTGCTAAACCTCTTTTTTTATCCTTGGAAAATACGGAGCTCAGATGTGCGTCGAATCCCATTCCTGCCAGGTTAAAAAAGCATTTTTCATTAAAAGTCGCGGTATCAATCTTATCAACTTTAAAAGTGTTGATGATTAAAATGGCTTGTTTTAAGTTTTTAGGGATATTTAGGAACCTGGCCAGGCCGTTGCCCGAACCCATTGGCAAAATGCCCAATATTTTGTTATGCTGCAAAACTTTTGTAGCCACCTCATTTATAGTTCCATCGCCTCCGGCTGCCACGATAATGTCAAAATTTTTACGGACTGCTTCTTCCGCAATTGCTGTGGCATGGCCAACATATTCAGTAAAAACAAAGTTCGAATTAAACTTACTTTTATCTAAATACTGATCTATCAATGCGGGAATGCGTACTTTTCCTCTACCACCGGATATTGGATTTATAATAAATAAAATATTGATCTTGGTATGCAAAGTGTAAAGAATGTGGCACAAAATAATCTATAATTTTTGAAATAAAGAAAATATACTAATTTTGCAACATTAAAAGTGGACTGATTTGCTATGTTTTGATAATCAAAACCGGATTGCAACCACGTAAAAAAAAGTGCTAATACCTCCTTTAATCATTTCGTAACCTGTTTCCAGGGGTTGTTGGCACTTTCTTAGTTTGTTTATTTATCATTAATTTATTTAATAGATGTCGTATTTATTTACATCAGAATCTGTTTCTGAGGGCCACCCGGACAAAATTGCCGATCAAATTTCGGATGCATTAATTGATAACTTTTTAGCTTTTGATCCGGAATCGAAGGTTGCCTGTGAAACTTTAGTTACAACTGGTCAGGTTATTTTGGCTGGAGAAGTAAAATCCAAAACCTATCTGGATGTGCAGCAAATTGCCCGTGATGTAATCAAGAAGATTGGTTATACCAAAAGTGAATATATGTTTGAAGCCAACTCTTGCGGGGTTTTATCGGCAATACATGAACAATCTCAGGATATTAACCAAGGCGTAGACAGGAGTAATAAAGAAGATCAGGGTGCTGGCGATCAAGGTATGATGTTTGGTTATGCAACTAACGAAACCGATGATTATATGCCTCTAGCTCTAAATCTTTCTCATAAACTGTTACAGGAGCTTGCGGTTTTAAGACGCGAAAATAAGGAGATCACTTATCTGCGTCCTGATGCAAAAAGCCAGGTTACTTTGGAATATGATGATCACAATAAACCTGTTCGCATTGATGCCATTGTAATTTCAACACAGCATGATGATTTTGATGAAGAAAGTACGATGCTTGCTAAAATTAAAAAAGATTTGGTTGAGATCCTGATTCCAAGAATTATCAAAAATAATCCGCATTACGCTCATTTATTTAATGATCAGATTCAATATCACATTAATCCAACAGGTAAATTTGTAATCGGGGGGCCACATGGGGATACGGGTTTAACCGGAAGAAAAATTATTGTGGATACCTATGGTGGAAAAGGTGCTCATGGTGGTGGTGCTTTTTCGGGCAAAGATCCAAGCAAGGTGGATAGAAGTGCTGCTTATGCAACCCGTCATATTGCAAAAAATTTAGTTGCCGCAGGTGTTGCTGATGAGATTTTGGTGCAGGTGAGTTATGCTATTGGTGTTGCTAAACCAATGGGTATTTACATTAATACTTATGGTACTGGTAAGGTAAATAAAACGGATGGTGAGATTGCTAAGATTGTTGAATCGATTTTTGATATGCGTCCTTATTTTATTGAACAACGTTTAAAATTAAGAAATCCTATTTATAGCGAAACTGCTGCTTACGGACACATGGGCCGTAAATCAGAAACGGTTAGCAAAACTTTCAGAACTCCAAATGGAGAAGAAAAAACGGTTACTGTTGAGTTGTTCACCTGGGAGAAATTAGATTATGTTGATCAGGTAAAAGCTGCTTTCGGAATTTAATCGTTATATATATGCAAGAAGCCTTGATGAAAATCAGGGCTTCTTTGTTTTACAGCATTTATTTGAACCACCTTAGATATCTTAGACCATCTAAAGTTTAAAGAACTTTATTCCAAGTATTTTTAAGATATTGGATATTTTTAAATGCCTTTTGCTTTCATAAAATCTTTTTCTTTTTCTGAAATGTTTTCATCATCAATCGCATAAGATTTTATATCCGATATTTTCATTTCATCAAGCACATCAACAAAATCTTTATAGGTTGATGTTTGGGTTGGCTTAATGATCACGATCATATGTTTAGCTGGGTTATGACCATGAGTTTTAGCTACCCATAATTTATTTGCTGTAATTTCTTTTTCGATATTTTTAAGCGATGATGTTTTGATTTGCGCCTTATCGGTTTCGCCCATAAAGTAAGCTATTTGATTATTTTTACCCAGCAGAATAGTCATCGTTCTGGAGGCAGGATAGTCTGCAAATCCTGTAGGATCATCAATGGGTATAGGTTTTGTTACATCCATTGCCTTAAATTTTGCCAGGGTTGTGGTTAAAATAAAAAAGGTAATCAATAAGAAAGCAAGATCAACCATAGCAGTTAAATCTACTCCTGGTAAAGATCTTTTACTTCTTCCTTTTACAGTCTTGCCATTTTGGGAAATGTTTAGAGTTGCCATATTTTTTCGGTTTTTTAATGATGATGACAACTTTAAGCCAATTGCATAAAAGCAATTAAAAAATTTTAATTGCCTGTATTCTCAAATGATTTACTTTTATTTTACTGCGACAATTACCCCGCAGCCTATTCTTGGTCCTGAATTTCCGGTAGGTTGTGTTTTATAATCGTCGGTTCCTCCATGTACAATTATACCTCTGCCAATAATATTTCTAGCATCAGTCGCATCTACACTCCAGCGATCAGTAACGACTAAAATACCTCCATGACCGTTGTTATCTAACATAATATTACCAATATCTCCACTGTGATAACCTGATGAGCCCCATTTACCATGTGCCTCTTTTGTAGGATTCCAATGGCCATGCGTATTTTCGCCCATATTACCACAATCTCCATGTTCATGAAAATGCACCGCTACATTACTATCGGCTCTTGATGTAAAATTAATTTCAAGATCCATTTTGATGTTGCCATTACTCATTTGATAAAATTTAGCCGTGCCGATTTTTTTTGAGCTATCAGCCGTTTCTGTTAAAGTGGCCATCGCTATTTGTTTTTCGGTTTTTGTACAGGCTGTCCAGAAGGTAATCCCTGCAATAGCTAAAATCAGAAGATATTTTTTCATCACTTTTAAATTTGTTACCCTCTATAACAGTTTGAATACGGTTTGGTTTTACATTTAGAATAAAACCATTTTTAAGACCGCTTGTTTAATGGGTACTTAATAATTATAATTACTATGGAAAATCCAATTGCAATGAACACTTTGAGCCAGATTTTAGAAAAATTAAGGTTAAAAGGAAAAGATAACGAATTAAAAATGTCTGATCATGGTAAAATGCAAAGTCAGGCAGGGAAAATTTACACACCCGAAGATTTAACTATTGTTAAAACTTATCGTTTTGAAGGTGACTCTGATCCGGCAGATAATTCAGTACTGTATATTGTGGAAGATCAGGAAAAAAATATAGGGTATATTTTAGATGCATATGGTATCTACTCGGATAACGAGGGGCCAGCCTTCGATGATTTCTTGAAGAAGATACCAACAGCAGACCGGGATGAGCAGGAGCTATTCTGTTAAAAACAAAAGAATCAGGGATTTGATTATAAGCAGATCCCTTTTTTTTGGAATTAACTGATAAATATCGATTTTAAAACGTTTTTCTTTTAATTTCCTTTGGTCTTGATTTTTGTACCTTTGCGGGCTCTGTTCGCATTCCATGAAAAGCAAGTTATTCAACATTCCAGCCATACCTGCCGTTTTATTATCCATTATTAGTGTTCAGTGTGGTGCAGCAATTGCAAAGGGGCTTTTTCCAGAATTGGGTGCTGCAGCAACGGCCTCATTAAGAATCGGCTTATCTGCTGTGATTTTACTTATAGCTTTTAGGCCAAATTTATTTAAACTGAATCCGAAGCAATGGAAATACGTAATCCTTTATGGCCTTTCTTTAGGCGCAATGAATATGGTTTTTTATCTGGCAATAGAAAAAATTCCCATTGGCCTAGGTGTTACGCTCGAATTTGTAGGCCCTTTAGTTCTTGCCATTTTCTCCTCTAAAAAAAAGATCGATTTTCTCTGGGTATTATTGGCCGCAACAGGAATTGCCTTAATTGCTCCATGGACGAATAATGGATTAGATTTAACAGGCGTTTTGCTGGCCTTGCTTGCGGGTGGTTTTTGGGCAGCCTACATTATATTGGGTGGCAGAATTTCAAAAATCATGAAAGGCAGCGACGCGGTTGCTGTGGGTATGCTTTTCGCCACCTTACTTATATTGCCATTCGGGATTTTTAGCGGGGGCTTGGGTCTTTTAAATCCAAAACTATTAGGATTAGGAACAGCACTTGCTTTACTATCAAGCGCCATTCCATTTACCTTAGAAATCAGGGCACTAAAACAACTTCCTGCCAGAACATTCAGCATTCTAATGAGCTTAGAGCCTGCAATGGCTTCATTAGCTGCATTTGTTTTTCTGCAAGAATATCTTTCCTTTAAAGAGTGTCTTGCTGTTGCTTTTGTGGTAATCGCTTCAATCGGATCATCCTTAACTGCCAGAAGAGCTAAATTTTAACCCGCTTAAGCGAGTTTTTCTGTTTTATAAATCACAACAGCATCAGTTAATTCGGCAGACTTTTTAACGAATGCCTGAATATAGCTTTGTTGATTATGAGCATCTAAGCCATCCTGATTAACCCATTCTTCATGAAAGATAAAGGTATTTTCAGATGAAGATTCTTGTAAATCGTATTGTATGCAGGCATCCTCTTTTCGGGAATTAGAAACCATATCCAACAAAATATGTCTTAACTCTGCCGTTTTCTCTTTTTTACTTTTAACTATTGCTGTCAGATAGATGCTCATATACTTTGCTGTTTAAAAATTGATTACTTAAATGTGCTCTGTATGATTTCAGGTCTTTCATAATATCCGCATTTTTCTCCACATCATGGAAATGTATTCCATCAATTCGCTCCATACCGGTAAAAGCGTTCATTCTATGGAAGCCAAATAACGCACCATCATCTACACTGGTTTGCATAAAAAATTCGTCAGGCAAAGTAAATGCTTCTTTTGGTGCATTCCATGATGAGGTAACCATATATTTCCTACCATGAAGCATCCCTCCTGTCCCATAGTTTCTGGTCGGATTATCTAATTTACGACCATCACTTCTATAAATTCCATTCTTATGGCCTTCTGTAAAAACAAGATCTATATATTTTTTAAAACCATGGGGCAACTGAAACCACCAAACAGGTGTATGATAAATTACAACGTCGGCCCAAACATATTTAGCTACTTCTTCTTTCGGATCATAATCGTGGTTAATATTTGTGGTTTTGACTTCGAAATCTTCTAAATCTGAAAAAAAGTTTTCAGTTGCTGCTGCCAGGGTTTCATTAAATCTTCCTCCAGAGTGACCAAATTTCTGTCCGCCGTTAATGATGAATATTTTTGTCATATCGTTTTTCTATTTTGATAAGACAAAAATACAGGCATATTAAGTATTATAAAAATAAGTTAATTTATAACTTTGTATCAGAATTATAATAGTTAGATCATGGTAAATTTAGAGTGGTATAGAAGTTTCAAAGCCATTTATAAAACAGGGACATTAACAGGAGCAGCAGAACATTTGTTTATTTCACAACCTGGTGTCAGTTTGCATTTAAGTTCTTTAGAAAGTTATGTAGGCTATAAGTTATTTGAACGAACTGGTCGGAAAATGATTCCTACCGAAAAAGGGAAAGTGCTTTATAATTTTATAATCGAACCGCTGTGCAAGCTTGAGGATGCCGAAAAACATTTCCAAAAAAGCACCGAAAAACATACACCAACCATTAGCGTTGGCATGTGCTTTGAAACTTTTCAAATTACACTCGAACAATATATTTCTACACTTCCTTTCAATGTAATTATTCGTTTTGGTGAATACCCGGAAATGCTCGATCAATTGGATAAGGGCATTCTGGATTTAATTATCACACCTCAAAAGGGAAATTCTCCCAATGTAGATCATGAGGCTTTTTCATCAGAAACCATTGTACTCGTTGGCGGGAAGGAAACTGAGGATAAGGAATTTAAAAAATTAGTTAAGAAAAAGGATTTAACTGCGATGGAAGCTTGGCTGAAGGCACAAAAGTGGTACGGCACAACCGGTGATATGGAACATCTTATCCGTTTTTGGCAATTAAATTTTGGCAAGCACCCGGATTTTAGGCCAAACTACATTGTTCCTAATTTAAATTCGATTGTTCGATGTTTAGCGGGCGGTAAGGGGCTGGCCATAATTCCTGATTTTTTATGTAAAAAAGAAGTTGATGAGGGAAAGGTAAAGGTGATCTGGGAAGGCTCCTCCAAACTTAAAAACACTCTCTATTTTGGTTGCAGAAAGAAAACGCAGTATGCCAGAGAAATTGACCTGATTAAAAATCTTTTTAAGGAGGTGATGATTGGGATTTGATTCTAGTTCCTTGTCAGTCCATATTTTACAAGTACTGGTTTTGTAAGGAAAGCTACAAATGTGAAGAAATAGAAAAATACAGAAATTATTCCTACATAATGTTCACTTAAGGAACTTTTCATCTAAAATTCGAATAAACATTGCCTTAAGCAGAATATCCACCCCAAAGCAACTACCGTCGAAAGGATGGACGACCTTATAACGCCCTTTCCTAATTAATTCAATAGCATCGACGATCTGCTTTACTGGAATAATTACATCAGTATCATATAATGAAATATAAGGTGTACTTGCCATTTCTATGAGCTTGTTATTGTACTTGGTACGGTGAAGCTTCGGATTACCGTCCGCATGAAAGTGATATTCCACATCTGGGTGAAGATCTTCTGAAGTAATTTTAGGGAAGGTATCTACCTCCATAACTATTACTTTGGTTTCAAAATGGTTACAGAGAAAATTCGTTACTGCTATCGTATTTTCTAACCTGTCCACAGAATCGATTTGGGACACAATCAAAAATGACATATCGGAAAGATTGATTCTTTTCTCGAAAATCGAATGGCGATATTCTTTAATGATTTCAACTAATGAGTAACTACAACTATTTCTGTCTATCTTGGAAAAATTGTCAAAGAATGGAGTACATGAAGAATAATTGGCTTTTCTAAACAACGTCTGTCCTTGACTATCAACATTACCAGTATAATGAAGTATCGATTTGCTTTTCCATTGATCAATTGAACTATCTGCCCAACTAAAATCCAAGTCGGGATGTACCTCGAATATGTGACCTGCGCGAAGCGCTCCCCACCACATTACCCACATGTCACTGTACCAAGGATTGACCAAACGATTTGCCTTGCAAAAACCGAGCTTCATCCTCTCCCCCTCCAAGAAACTGAACAAGAGTTCACAGTCATATTCGGCTCTTTCCCAAAAAGCGGTGCTGCAGTTTTTCAATAGATATTGAGCTCCACCTGCATGCAAATCATTAGCTTCAACTATATGTTTCTCCACCTCCATCAATTCGCACATCTGTTCAAAAAAGAATCGAGATGTATTACTAATAATATAATTCATATTAAGATGGTTTCCTGTTGCAGAAGCATACCAAACTTTATCTGACAATAACTTTCCAAAATCAGGAGCCTTGCTGAAGACAATATCCGAATCATGATAAAATATTGTTTCATATTCAAGAAATGGGTTTTCTCTAAAATGCTTTGCTAGTATATGTGGCCGGATGGAGGAGAGATACCTCGAACTGCTTCTAGTATCTGGATAACCACAGATAGTTACATCGGGATGCCTTTCTTTAAATGAAAGAGAATCAGCAGAAAGACCTAACCTACTATCATACCCTATAAGTATGTGTATCTGTTCACCTGGGACACCATATCCTCGAAGATTAAAAAGTAATAATTCTAATTGCCATAAAAAATAATATTGGTCAGGCTGAGCGGAAATATAGATCAATTGGTAAAAATTTAAGTTTATCGGTTCGGTTATATTCAATACATATCGGAGGTAGATTATCGTTATGTAAGTAGTAGACTTTATTTACCTTTTTGGAAATTCTAAATTTGATTGTCAATTTAGAAGATCCTTATAAAGGATAAGTTCTATTTAAAGATTTAAAACTCAAATTAATCATTAATTTAGCGATTTGAAAAGGAGTGCATCAAGTGTGTTGAACTGTTCTTCTCCACTAAATCCATCTCCTCTGTAAATGATTACTCCTTTTTTATCAACTAGTAGCAATAGTGGGTAAGCATTCACAGCAAATCTTAAATTCATTCTTTCTTCACTCGGAGGGACGACTTCATCATTAAGTAAAAAATGAACCCATCTCTCAGTTTTATCTTTAGATATGGCTTTTCCCCATTTTTCTCTATTATTATCTGCAGAAACGCCAATGATTTCTAGCCCCTTTTGCCTGTACTTATCGTATAATTTGTTTAAATAGGGAGCCTGTTCATGACATGGGCCACACCAAGAGGCCCAAAAATCTAAAAGGATAATTTTTTTCCCTTTGTAATCCTCACTTGTAATAATGTTTCCATCAATATCCTTTGCACGAAACTTTGGAGCATCATTTCCAGTTATAACCTTTCGTTTTTGATCAATTGCTGATTTAGTCTGCTTACCAATTGTACTAGATCTAACAATAGGGGATAATGACGAAAAAATTTTAGATGCGGAATCTATAGGTAGCGATTTCCCGCCAATCAGGGAGCCCATTAGAAATGCACTTATAACAGAATTCGGATTCTTCAAAACAAACTGTAACTCCTCCTTGGTAAGGTTATCGTAATTTTTACGCCAATCATTTTCTAGTAAATTCAATTTTGTTATTAGACTATCCGTTGAGCCACTAACTTTGATCAGATTCCTTACACTATCCAAGCTTTTCAAAATTGATCGACGCCTATTAATATATGGTAGCTTAATATTGTTTAGATTTTCATATTCCGTCTGAGTTTTAGAGCCTTTGACGACAATTTTGTTAAATTGACCTTCAGTTAAATGAATATCTAGATTATTTGGTTCTAAAAATATAATTGTTCGATTGGGATCTTCCATTGAACGAGTTGTCGTTTTGCCAATCAGATAGGCCATTGTTGGCTCAGAAATTGCAATATCAAACGTAAACTTACCATCTTTTATTTTTGCAGTATCGGTAGAGAACTTTTGGTACATATTTAAATATGATAAAAACAACATACCTGAATCTCTACCAGCAATTTTGCCAGAAATTAAAATGCTTACATCTTTTTTAACTTGAGAAAAAGTTATTCCAATGGAAAATAGACTGTAGATACACAAAAAATATAAATACTTCATAGTTTGAAATTTAGCTTACAATTTAAATATAGGGCATTCAAATTAGAATGCCCTATATAATTATGTGGCGTTTCCACATGCCCCTGGTGAATCAGCGATTGGGATCGCAAGACTTTCCTGTTGAGGTTTCCGCCCGTCTACCATCGACCATAAACCTTAAATAGATGATTACTGGATCGTTTTTGTAAGTGGAGCGCTTTTTTAAATAAAATAGCAGATTCATGTTTGTTCTCGTAACAAATGATTAAAGTGAAACAAAATTGTTAATTCCGTCACTTACAGTCAAGATGTTTAATGATTGAACTAGCTTGTAAACAAGTGTTTAAGCTAAAATTGGTGAGCATTCATACCGTTTAATGTGCTCACCGAATTGCTCACCTTTTTGGATCAAGCGGAATTCTTGGGGGGAAGAAAATTTATGCATAGATTTTAGATAGCCTGAACAGGAAGAAATTAATGTCTCTTACACCTCTGGATGTAGCCCTGAATGCTTTCACCTTTGCA
>Ga0160465_100125_pt1 | contig 71504 bp, 59 predicted proteins | sample HID1971K_E11MG_FD_108209 | JGI IMG/M metagenome (GOLD analysis project Ga0160465, IMG submission 108209) | Enriched millipede-associated microbial communities from UW Madison campus, WI, USA - HID1971K_E11 MG | ecosystem: Host-associated > Arthropoda: Insects > Digestive system > Unclassified ...
ACCTACCTGGAGCGGGTCACCCAGCCGATCGAGATCGTTGCTTCCCTCGACGACGGCGCGAAGTCCCGCGAATTGCACGACCTGCTGGTGGAAATCGCCGGCCTGTCGAACCTCATTACCCTGCGCGCGGATGGTGATGACGCCCGTCGTCCATCGTTCTCGCTCAATCGCCCTGGGGCTGCCCTTGATGGCAACGGCATCAGCCTGCGCTTTGCCGGTATCCCCATGGGCCATGAATTCACCTCCCTGGTGCTGGCGCTGCTGCAAGTCGGCGGCCACCCGTCCAAGGCCAGCAGCGAGGTTATCGAGCAGATCCAGGCACTGGAAGGCGAATTCACCTTCGAAACCTACTTCTCGCTGTCGTGCCAGAACTGCCCGGACGTGGTCCAGGCGCTGAACCTGATGGCGGTGCTCAACCCCAACGTGCGCCACGTGGCCATCGACGGTGCGCTGTTCCAGGACGAAGTCGAATCGCGCAAGATCATGGCGGTGCCGAGCATCTACCTGAATGGCGAAGTGTTCGGTCAGGGCCGCATGGGCCTGGAAGAGATCCTCGGCAAGATCGACACCAACGCCGGCGCCCGTCAGGCCGAGAAGATCAACGCCAAGGACGCCTTCGACGTGCTGGTGGTCGGCGGTGGTCCCGCTGGCGCCTCGGCAGCGATCTACGCTGCGCGTAAAGGCATCCGTACCGGTGTCGCTGCCGAACGCTTCGGCGGGCAGGTGCTCGATACCCTGGCCATCGAGAACTTCATCTCGGTGCAGGAAACCGAAGGGCCGAAACTGGCCACGGCGCTGGAAGAGCACGTCAAGCAGTACGACGTCGACATCATGAACCTGCAGCGCGGCGAAGCGCTGATTCCGGCCACCGATGGCGGCCTGCATGAAGTACGCCTGGCCGGCGGTGCCTCGCTCAAGGCCAAGACCGTGATCCTGGCCACCGGTGCCCGCTGGCGGGAAATGAACGTGCCGGGCGAGCAGGAGTACCGTGCCCGGGGCGTGGCCTACTGCCCGCACTGCGACGGCCCGCTGTTCAAGGGCAAGCGCGTGGCGGTGATCGGCGGTGGCAACTCCGGCGTGGAAGCAGCCATCGACCTGGCCGGCATCGTTGCCCAGGTGACGCTGATCGAGTTCGACAGCCAGCTGCGCGCCGATGCGGTGTTGCAACGCAAGCTGCACAGCCTGCCCAACGTCAAGGTCATCACCAGCGCGCTGACCACCGAAGTGGTTGGCAATGGCGAGAAAGTGACGGGGCTGCGCTACAAGGATCGCACCACTGATGAGGTGCATGACCTGGCGCTGGAAGGCATCTTCGTGCAGATCGGCCTGCTGCCGAACACTGATTGGCTCAAGGGCACGGTCGAGCTGTCGCCACGCGGCGAGATCATTGTCGATGCCAGGGGCGCGACCAACATCCCCGGCGTGTTTGCCGCGGGTGACGTGACCACGGTGCCGTACAAGCAGATCGTCATTGCCGTGGGCGAGGGTGCCAAGGCATCGCTTGCAGCGTTCGATCATTTGATTCGGACTTCGGCGCCGGCGTAAGCCTGTTCCGGCCCAATCGCCGGCAAGCCGGCTCCCACAGGTACACCACTGCATTCGAATTCAGTGGAGCACCGGTGGGAGCCGGCTTGCCGGCGATTGGCCGGTCCAGCCTGAGGGTGTCTATGATTACTGAGGACTTTCTCAGGAATCTCGCCCAATGACCCTGATCAGCCGTGAACCCTGGTGGCTAGTGCCCCCCAAGCCCGGGCAGAAGGAGCAGGACCTGCACTGGGGCTACCTCGAAATCTACACCGACGGCCGCACCGTGTTCGTCGACCAGCGCCCCAGTGACCGGGAGCTGGCCGCGCGCAAGAGCTGTCGCAACTTCCCCGAGCCGGATCACTGACCGGCTCAACCTTCCAGTTCGGCCAGGCGCGCTTCCAGTGCTGCGATGCGTGCTTCCAGGGCCTCGATCCGTTCTTCCGAAACACTGCTGCCGCTGCTGCGCGCGCCGCCTTCCTGTTGCCGCGCGGCAAGGATCGCCTCGATTTCCGCCGGGTCGCCCAGCGCGTGGCAGTAGCGGTCTTCGCGCTGGCCGGCCTGACGCGGCAGGTGCACGGCCAGGCCGCGCGAAATCAGGCGCTCCAGTTGGTGCTGGATCTGTTCGGTGTCGTCGAAGTCGTGCAGGCGGTTGCTGCGGGTCAGCAGCTCATTGAGGGTTTGCGGGCCGCGCAGGAACATCAAGCCCATGAGCACCAGCTGTGCCGGTACCAGCTCCAGGGCCTTGTCCACCCGCTGTTCCCAGCGGTCAGCACGGCTGCCCATCTGCAGGCGGGTCATCTGCTGGCCTTCGAGGGCGCGCAGAGCCTGGCCAACCTGGCCTTGGCTGAGGTTCATGACGGGCTCGCGGCTGGTTTTCTGGTTGCAGGCCAGGACCAGGGCATTGAGGGTCAGCGGGTAGCTTTCCGGGCTGGTGGCTTGCTTTTCGATCAGCGAGCCGAGAATTCGGATCTCGGTGCTGCTGAAGCGGCCTTCGCCTGCGGTTTCGTGTTCTGACATGGCCCTGTCTCATTGCTGGGGAAAGGCCACTAGCGTAGGTAAAGCGCTTGGCTTAAGCAATCACCGGCCTTATCGCCGGCAAGCCGGCTCCCACAGGTATCCCGCAGATCTCAAGGACAGCGCTGACCCTGTGGGAGCCGGCTTGCCGGCGAAAGGGCCGCAAAGCGGCCCCTGCAATCTCAAGCCCCGCGCCGCTCTTCAGCCAGGCAGGCCGCCGCAGTGAACAGCACATCGGTCGATGAATTCAGCGCCGTTTCCGCCGAATCCTGCAGCACGCCGATGATGAAGCCCACCGCCACCACCTGCATGGCGATCTCGCTGGGAATACCGAACAGGCTGCACGCCAATGGAATCAACAACAACGAACCGCCGGCCACGCCCGAGGCGCCGCAGGCGCAGATCGCCGCGACCACGCTGAGCAGCACGGCGGTCGGCAGGTCCACCGCAATACCCAGCGTATGCACCGCCGCCAGGGTCAGCACGGTGATGGTGATCGCCGCGCCGGCCATGTTGATGGTCGCACCCAGCGGAATCGACACCGAGTAGGTGTCTTCGTGCAGGCCCAGACGCTCCGACAGCGCCAGGTTGACCGGGATGTTGGCGGCCGAGCTGCGGGTGAAGAATGCCGTGATGCCGCTCTCGCGCAGGCACAGCAAGGTCAGCGGGTAGGGGTTGCGGCGAATCTTCCAGAACACGATCAGCGGGTTCATCACCAGCGCCACGAACAGCATGCAGCCGATCAGTACCGCCAGCAGGTGCAGGTAGCCGAGCAGGGCACTCAGGCCCGACTGGGCGAGGGTGGAGCTGACCAGGCCGAAGATACCCAGGGGCGCGAAGCGGATCACCACGCGCACGATCAGGGTCACGCCGTTGGACAGGTCCTCGACCACGGTGCGGGTAGTCTCGCCTGCGTGGCGCAGGGCCACGCCCAGGCCGATGGCCCAGGTCAGGACGCCGATGAAGTTGGCGTTGAGCAGGGCATTGATCGGGTTGTCCACCGCGCTCAGCAGCAGGTTCTGCATCACTTCCATGATGCCGCCAGGTGCGCTCAGCGAAGCCTCGCCGGTGCTAAGGACCAGTTGCGAGGGGAACAGCATGCTGGCGACCACGGCCACCACGGCAGCCGCGAAGGTGCCCAGCAGGTAGAGCCAGAGGATCGGGCGAATGTGGGTTTCCTGCCCGTGACGGTGGTTGGCGATCGAGGCCATGACCAGGATGAACACCAGCACCGGCGCGACCGCCTTGAGGGCGCTGACGAATACCTTGCCAAGGAAGCCCAGGTCGCGGGCGATGGCCGGTGCCAGCAAGGCCAGGGCGATGCCGGCGACCAGGCCGATGACGATCTGGGTCACCAGGCTGGTGCGGTTGAGGAGGCGGAAGACGGGGGTCATGTGCAGCACTGTCTCGGTATCTTGAAAGGGCGCGACTTTACCACAGTCAGTTAGGGCCCTATTGCCAGCAAGCCGGCTCCCACAGGTAGAGCACCGCTTTCGAGACTTGCGGTGTACCTGTGGGAGCCGGCTTGCCGGCGATAGGGCCCACCGATTTCACCAATGAAACAACTCCCGCCGTGCCCCCTCGGTAATCGCCAGGATCCCAGGATGCTTTACCTTGCGCTCCACCGAAATAGCATAGAACGACTCCAGCACCGCGTCGGTCTGCCCGACCAGCTCGACCCCATACTGCCGGCACACTTCCTCGGCGATCACGCTGGGCGCCACGAAAATCCCGCTGCCGGACTGCCCGAACGCCTGCATCAGGGCGCTGTCGTCGAACTCGCCAATGATTCGTGGTTGCACGTGCTGCTCGCCCAGCCAGCGCAGCAGGCGGCTGCGTACCACGGTTTCCTGGCCAGGAATCAGCAGCGGGGCATCCTGCAGGCAGGCGGGGAAGGGGCCGGCATGGCGCTGCGCCAGGGCTGGGGTAGCGAAAAAGCTCAGGCCGCATTCGCCGAGCTTCTGGCTATAGCCTTTGATATCCAGGTGGCTGGGCATCGGACTGTCGGAAATCACCAGGTCCAGGCGCTGGATCGCAAGGTCCGCCAGCAAGCGCTCGAGCTTGTCTTCGCGGCAGTTGATGCGCAGCACATCGTCCAGCTCCATGGTCGGCGCCAGCAGGCGGTAGACGATCGACTTGGGCACCACGTCGGCCACCCCGACGCGGAACAGGATCTGCTCCTGCGGGCCGGCCCGCAGCATGGCCTCCAGTTCGCCACCGATCTGGAACATCTGCTCGGCGTAGACCAAGGCCTGGCGACCGGTTTCGGTCAACTCCAGCTGCCGACCCACGCGCTGGAACAGCTCAAGGCCATAGGTTTGTTCCAGCAGGCTGATCTGGCCGCTGATGGTTTGCGGGGTCAGATTCAACTGCTCGCTGGCACGGGCAATGCTGCCGGTTTTGGCCACAGCCCAGAAGTAGTGGAGCTGGCGGTAATTGAGCATGTCATTCCCGATTCGTAAAAACCGAAGTATACACGCTGAAAAAACGAATTTTCCTGATGTATCGAGGGCTCTAGAATGCGACCCCATCAGGCGCGGTGCGCGCCGCAGGGATATCGACAAGCGAGGACTTCATGTTGCAACTCAAATCCATTGGTACACCGCTGGTGCTAGCCTTGGCATTGCTGAGCGTAGCCGGCTGCGACCAGGCCGAGAAATCTGCCCAGCAGATGCTCGACCAGGCGGCCAAGTCGGCCAAGCAGGCCATCGATGACACCAACAAGGCGGCCCAGGAAGCACTGAGCGACGCCATCGGCAGCGAAGGGCAGAAGCCCAAGGACGCCGAGCCGCAAGAAAAGACCCAGGACATCTGATCCAGAACCGTTTGCAGGATTGAAACATGGAATATTTGCTGGAACTCGCCGCAAGCCCTACCGCCTGGGTCGCCCTCGCCACGCTGGTGGCCATGGAAGTGGTACTGGGTATCGATAACCTGATCTTCATCTCGATCCTGACCAACAAGCTGCCGGTGGAGTACCGCTCCAAGGCACGGCGTATCGGTATCAGCATGGCCCTGGTGATGCGCCTGGCACTGCTCAGCACGGTCGCCTGGATCGTGCAGTTGACCGACCCGGTGTTCGAAGTGTTCGGCAACGCCTTCTCCTGGAAGGACGTGATCCTCATCGCCGGTGGTCTGTTCCTGCTGTGGAAGGCGATCAAGGAAATTCACGAAAACGTCGACCCGCACGGTGCCAAGGAGGAGGCCAAGGTGTCGTCCACGGTCACCCTGGGCTTTGCCGCGGCGATCTTCCAGATCCTGCTGCTGGACATCGTGTTCTCGGTCGACAGCATCATCACCGCCGTGGGCATGACCGAGCACCTGCCGATCATGATCATCGCCGTGATCACCGCCGTGATCGTGATGATGGTGGCCGCCGACCCGCTGGCCAACTTCATCAACGATAACCCGACCGTGGTCATGCTGGCCCTGGGCTTCCTGATCATGATCGGCATGACGCTGATCGCCGAAGGTTTCGGTGCCCATGTGCCGAAGGGCTATGTGTATGCGGCGATGGCGTTCTCGACGGTGATCGAAATGCTCAACATCCTGGCACGCCGGGCACGGCTCAAGCGTGAGGCGGCCGAAGGCTGATACAGGACCCGGGGGCGCGCTGCGCCCCTTTCGCCGGCAAGCCGGCTCCCACAGGTACGCCACTGATTTCAAATGCAGTGGCGTACCTGTGGGAGCCGGCTTGCCGGCGAAGGGCTTTGAAGAATTCGAAGCTCAATGCACCCCGGCATGCCGCCGTGCTGCCTGTGGCTTGGCTGGGGCCTGCGGTGGCAGGTGATGCTGTGAATGACGCCGAACGATACGCATTACACCCCACAGCATGGCGGCTGCGACGCTCAGCCACATACCCACCAGCATGAGGATTGCCATTGTCAGGCTCATGTGTACCTCCTTCTCTCGGGCCAACCCACGGTTCGCCCTCCAGACACAGCCTTAGTCTAGCTTGCCGGCCTGGACGTTCCATTGACCGAACGTCTGCTGCTTGGTCCGATTCGCTACTAGCCCGCGCCGGGCTATACCGGCGCAGCGCGGCGCCCTATGATCCGTAACCAGAGCCGGGCTGCCTGCCTGGCGCAAGAACAAGCGAGCGTCCATGGAGCACCATTCCTTAAAACCGTGGCTCAGCGGCCCACGTCGGCTGCTGTTGGCCTGTCTGGTGGCCGGTAGCCTGGCCGGCTGTGCCAGTACCCCACCGGCCGGGCTCAAAGGCCTGCCGCAGCGGGTCGAGATCAGCAGCGTGCCGTTCTACCGCGGCAATGCCAACCACAGCGGTGCCATGGCGTTGGCGGCCTTGCTCTCGCAGCAGGGGGCGCCGATCACTCCGGGGCTTCTGGACAAACCCTTGAACCTGCCCCAGGGCGCCGAGTCACTGGCAACCGGTATTCCTCGCGTCGCGCGGGAGTACGGCATGGTGGTCTACCCACTCGATCAACGGCTGGATGCCTTGCTGATCCAGGTGGCGGCGGGCAACCCGGTGCTGCTGCGCTACCAGGAAGGTTCGGCGTTGTGGAGCGAGCCGCGCTATGCGCTGCTGATCGGCTATGACAGCTACAAGCAGCGGGTGCTGCTGCGCTCAGGCATGCATCGGCGGCAGCTGATGGCCTTCGATGACTTTGCCTCGGCCTGGGCGAAGGAGGGGAGTTGGGCTGTACTGGTGCAGCCGCCGCGGCAATTGCCGGCGCAGGTGGACCGCCAGCGCTGGCTGCAGGCTGCCGACGAATTGGCTCGGGCAGGGCAGGAGATTGCGGCGAAGCAGGCGGTGAGCAGCCTGGGTAAGTAGCGGGGGTATTGCTGGCCCTATCGCCGGCAAGCCGGCTCCCACAAGGTAGCCCGCAGCCCTTGAGAGCAGTGGGTTACCTGTGGGAGCCGGCTTGCCGGCGATCAGGCCATGGCCTGGATCAGAAGCCCAGACGGTCGCGCAGGCTGTAGTACCAGGCACCCAGGGCGCTGAACGGAACACGCAGCATCTGGCCACCCGGGAACGGGTAGTGCGGCAGGCCGGCGAAGGCGTCGAAACGCTCGGCCTGGCCACGCAGCGCCTCGGCCAGCACCTTGCCCGCCAGGTGGGTGTAGGTCACGCCGTGACCCGAGCAACCCTGCGAGTAGTAGATGTTGTCGCCGATACGGCCTACTTGCGGCAGGCGCGACAGGGTCAGCAGGAAGTTGCCGGTCCAGGCGTAGTCGATCTTGACGTTCTTCAGCTGCGGGAAGGCCTTGAGCATCTTCGGACGAATGATCGCTTCGATGTTGGCCGGGTCGCGGGCACCGTAGACCACGCCACCGCCGAAGATCAGGCGCTTGTCGCTGGTCAGGCGGTAGTAGTCGAGCAGGTAGTTGCAGTCTTCGACACAGTAGTCCTGCGGCAGCAGGGTGCGGGCCAGTTCTTCGCCCAGCGGCTCGGTGGTGATCACCTGGGTGCCGCATGGCATCGACTTGGCGGCCAGTTCTGGCACCAGGTTGCCCAGGTAGGCGTTGCCGGCGACGATGACGAACTTGGCGCGTACCTTGCCCTGCGGGGTGTGCACGACAGGGTTGGCGCCACGCTCGATGCGCACGGCCGGGGTCTGCTCATAGATGATGCCGCCCAGCGACTCGACCGCGGCGGCTTCGCCCAGGGCCAGGTTCAGTGGGTGGATGTGGCCGCCGCTCATGTCCAGCATGCCGCCGATGTAGCTGTCGCAGGCGACCACTTCGCGGATGCGCTTCTGGTCCATCAGCTCCAGCTGGGTGTGGCCGAAGCGTTCCCACAGGCGTTTTTGCGATTCCAGGTGGCCCATCTGCTTGCTGGTCAGCGCGGCGAATACGCCACCGTCCTTCAGGTCGCACTGGATGTTGTACTTGGCCACGCGCTCACGGATGATGCGGCCGCCTTCGAAGGCCATGTGGCCCAGCAGTTGTGCCTCTTTGGGGCCAACGGTGCGTTCGATGACGTCGATGTCACGGCTGTAGCTGTTGACGATCTGGCCACCGTTGCGGCCCGACGCGCCAAAGCCGACCTTGGCGGCTTCGACGATGCTCACCTTGAAGCCGTTCTCCAGCAGGAACAGCGCGCTGGAAAGGCCGGTGTAGCCGGCGCCGATGATGCACACATCGGTTTCCACCTCACCCTGCAGCGCCGGACGTGGCGGCACCGGGTTAGCCGAGGCGGCGTAGTAGGACTGGGGGTAGGGGGTATTGGACATGCTCGAGAAACCTCGTGTTTTATATTTTTAACGAATGTACCGATGCTATCAATAATAATAAACACCCGCTAGTCGTCCCGTTAAAAATCCTTTACTGGGTGCTTGCCATGGCTTCCTTATAAAGAGTTTAAGATTCAGTGAGTTAGCGCGAAAAAAAGTGTTGACAGCGGTTTGAGAATCCGTAGAATGCGCACCACACGACAGGCACATAGCTCAGTTGGTTAGAGCACCACCTTGACATGGTGGGGGTCGTTGGTTCGAGTCCAATTGTGCCTACCAAACAAAAGCCCCGGTTCTCCGGGCACGAGAAGGGCGATCCGCAAGGCTCGCCCTTTTTTGTTTTCAATTTTCCCCTCCTTCAGACCGCCCACCTGCTCACGTCGACGTGCGGTCGCGTGAGAGGCGCGCGATTTCTCACATTCAGCGACTACCGCTCGGTGACCGGGCGCTGGAGGGTGGCAGCCGGGGGGCGGATGACCGTCAGGATGATCATCGCTGCGAGCAGGTACAGGCCCATTACCAGGTACATGCTGTGGGCAGTGTCCCCGCTGGCGGTGTTGAGGGCGCTGGTGACCGAAGGGCTGACGGCTCCGCCGATATTGCCGATGCTGCTGACCAACGCGATACCGACCGCCAGGGAAGCCTTGGGCAGGTATTCGGACAGCAGGGTGAAGAAGATCGGTGGCAGCGCGGCGATGCCCAGCATCGTCAGGCACAGGCCTGCCAGCGAAAGGCCCAGTTGCCCTTGCGCCATGATCAGCACGGCCAGGCCACTGGCCGCAGTCAATGCGCCAGCAGTGAAATGCCATCGCCGTTCACGGTTGCGATCGGAACTTCGGCAAATCAGCACGATGCCCAGCATTGCGCACATCTGTGGCAGCGATGCGTACAGGCCAATGTGGAACAGGTCCGAGACGCCCCAGCTCCTGATCAAGGTCGGTGTCCAGAAAATGATCGCGTAGGCGCCTGCCACCAACAGCAGATAGGCCAGAGAGAGCACCCAGACCTTGGGGTCGCGCAACAGGTCGACCAGCGAACCGTGATCGGCCTTGGCGGCAGACTGGTGTTCGGCATCCAGCAACAGCCGCAGCCGTGCTTTTTCCTGCTCGCTGAGCCACGCAGCATGCTCGGGGCGATCCACCAGGCAGAACCAGGCCAGCAGGCCCAGGATCGGTGCGGGCAGGCCCTGCACCAGGAACAACCACTGCCAGCCATGCCAGCCATTGAGCCCATCCAAGCCTTTCATGATAGCGCCCGACAAGGGGCCTGCGATCAGGCTGGCAGCGATGGCACCGAGCATGAAGATGGCCATCATCCGGGCACGCCTGGCGGGCGGATACCAATAGGTGAGGTAAAGCAGCACACCCGGCGTGAAACCGGCTTCGAACGCGCCAAGCAGAAAGCGCAGCACGTAGAACTGGGTGGGTGACTGCACGAGCATCATCAGCATGGCCACCGTACCCCAGCAGACCATGATGCGCAGCAGTGTCCGACGTACCCCGATCCTTTCCAGCATGAGGTTGCTGGGGATCTCGAACAGCAGATAGCCGATGAAGAAGATACCCGCGCCCAGCGCATAAACGGCGTCGCTGAACTCAAGCGTCTGTTTCATCTGCAACTGGGCATAGCCCACATTGATCCGGTCGAGAAAGGCCACGACGTAAGCCACCAGCAGCAGCGGCATGATGCGCCAACTGATCTTCAGGTACATCCTGTTGTCGTTCGGGGATTCTGTCTGGGTCATGCCGGGCTCCTGATTGTGCTTCTTGTTTTTAAGGGCCAGCCGCGGTCTATCGGGCACAAGCGCGAGGCACTTGCCCGTCCGCACCTTGCCTGGGCGGGCTGATGCTATAGGTGGAAACGCTCGGCGTCCCCTCCCCAAACCGAGTGGGCGAGGAAGGTGCATGGGGTGGCCTCCCGGGGCGGCGGCGCCAGCCCCTCCCGTTAGTAGAGGCGAGGGTCGGGTATCGGCGTGTCTACCTTGTCAACTGCAATCAACTGCAATTGCCGGCACGGCAACAGGAGGAGTGGATGAAAGTAATGACAGCGGTAAAACGCGTGGTCGATTTCAACGTCAAGGTTCGCGTCAAGGCCGATAACACTGGCGTTGACCTTGCCAATGTGAAAATGGCCCTCAACCCTTTCTGCGAAATTGCCGTGGAGGAAGCCGTACGGCTGAAGGAGCAGGGCATCGCCACTGAAGTGGTGGTGGTGAGCGTCGGTCCTGCCGGTGTCCAGGAGCAGTTGCGTACCGCACTGGCGCTGGGTGCCGACCGCGCCATCCTGGTCGAAGCCGCCGATGAGCTGAATGCCCTGGCTGTGGCCAAGGCGCTCAAGGCCGTGGTCGATAAAGAGCAGCCGCAGCTGGTCATCCTCGGCAAGCAGGCCATCGACAGTGACAACAACCAGACCGGCCAGATGCTGGCCGCGCTGACCGGCTTCGCCCAAGGCACCTTCGCCTCCAGGGTCGAAGTGGCTGGCGACACGCTGAACGTCACCCGTGAAATCGATGGCGGCCTGCAGACCGTCGCGCTGAACCTGCCGGCGATCGTCACCACCGATCTGCGCCTGAACGAGCCGCGCTACGCGTCGTTGCCGAACATCATGAAGGCCAAGAAGAAGCCGCTGGAGACTGTGACGGCAGATGCGTTGGGGGTATCGCTCGCTTCCACCAACAAGACCTTGAAAGTCGAAGCCCCGGCTGCGCGCAGCGCGGGTATCAAGGTCAAGTCGGTGGCTGAACTGGTCGAGAAACTGAAGAACGAAGCGAAGGTGATCTGAATGACTGTCCTGGTTGTCGCTGACCTTCTACAAGGTCCTGAAGTCGGTGCCGTAGCCCCGGCCACCCTGAACACTGTCGCCGCCGCCGCCAAGATCGGCGGTGATATTCACCTGCTGGTCGCCGGCCAGAACGTCGCAGGCATCGCCGAGTCCGCCGCCAGGATCGCTGGCGTCGCCAAGGTGCTGGTCGCGGACAACGCGGCTTACGCCCACGGCCTGCCAGAGAATGTCGCCCCCCTGGTGACTGCCCTGGTTTCCCAGAGCGGAGAAAAGGGCTACAGCCATGTGCTGGCCCCGGCTACCAGCAATGGCAAGAACATCCTGCCGCGCGTTGCCGCGCTATTGGACGTCGACCAGATCTCCGAGATCATCTCGGTCGAGTCGGCCGACACCTTCACGCGCCCGATCTATGCCGGCAACGCCATCGCTACGGTGCAGTCCAGCGCTGCGGTCAAGGTCATCACCGTACGTGCCACCGGATTCGATGCCGTGGCCGCCGAAGGCGGTTCGGCGGTGGTCGAAGCGATCGGTTCGGTATTCGACGCGGGCAAGTCGCGCTTCATCGGCGAGGCGCTGGCCAAGTCCGATCGCCCTGAACTGACCGCTGCCAGGATCGTCGTCTCTGGCGGCCGTGGCATGGGCAACGGTGACAACTTCAAGCACCTTTACAGCCTGGCCGACAAGCTCGATGCCGCTGTCGGGGCTTCCCGCGCCGCCGTCGACGCAGGCTTCGTGCCCAACGACATGCAGGTCGGCCAGACCGGCAAGATCGTTGCGCCGCAGCTGTACATCGCCGTCGGGATCTCCGGCGCGATCCAGCACCTGGCCGGGATGAAGGATTCCAAGGTGATCGTCGCGATCAACAAGGACGAGGAGGCGCCAATCTTCCAGGTGGCCGACTACGGCCTGGTGGCTGATCTGTTCGAAGCCGTGCCGGAACTGGCGAGCCAGATGTAAGCGGACCTGGCCTGGCGCGTTATCGCGCCAGGCAGGCTCCGGCCATCATGGCGTGACCAGAAGTGTCTCCAGCGCCTGGCGCAAACGGGCTGGCAGCGACAAGGGGCGGCGTGTCGAGCGGTCCACATAGACGTGCACGAAGTGGCCCTGCGCAGACGCCTCCTGGCGGTCGTTGGCGAACAGGCCGACTTCGTAGGTCACGCTGGAGGTGCCCAGGTGGGTCACCCGCAGGCCGGCACGCACCAGGTCCGGGAAGGCAATGGACGAGAAGTAGCTGCAGCGGGTTTCCACTACCAGGCCGATCGTCGGGCTCTGGACGAAGTCCAGCAGTTCGTTTTCCAGCAGCCAGCCATTCACGACGGTGTCGAACCAGCTGTAGTAGACGACGTTGTTGACGTGCGCGTAGACATCGTTATCCATCCAGCGGGTGGTGATGTCGCGAAAGTAACGGTACGCGCTGCGCTCGCTCGGTAAAGCTCTGCCCATGGGTTCAGGCCTCCTGTTGGGTGGGGTCGGTGCGTATCACCGTTGCTCGATGTCTGCTGACGCTGGCTCGCGACGGTCCTCCGGCCAGAGGACCTTGATGGCCTCTCCATCGAGTCGGTAGGTGTGGCAAGTGTCGACCAGTGGGGACCGTGGCAGTGGCCGACCACTGGCCAGGCGTGCGCGCAGCGGGTTGTACTTGCGCGCCAGGGCGAAGTTCGCCTGATAAGCCGTGGTGGCCATGGGGCCGAACATTTCCGTCAGGTGGGTGCAGCCGTGGATGCCGCCTACCTTGGCCTTTACCTTGGGCAGGAACCCTGGCCCGATGCGCAGCTGCTCCAACGCCTGGTAGGCCGATGCGATTTCCTGGCAGTAAGGGGTGGGGCCGGCGAGGGTACGCGCCTGGACATGCTGGATGACCAGGTCGCGGTCGAGGGTCAGGGTGATCTGCATGTGATGGATATCGCCGCCAGCGTGCGCGGCGCGAAACAGCAGGTCAGTGTCCTCGGGGGAGATATCGCGCATTTCACCCTCCACCTCGAGCAAGCCGTCGTCGCGAAGGTAGGCCGTACAGGTGACATGGCGGGTATGGAGGAGCGTGCGAGGCTGGCTCATGGCGGATGTCCCGTGCAAAGAATCAGGACTCGCAGCTTAGGGTGGGGGCCGGCGTAAAGCCGCCCCCCACTTCGGGAGGGTAGCGGGTTCAGTCGATCAGTTTGTGGTTGCGGGCCCAGACCATGGCGTCATAGCGGCTGGAAACGCCGAGCTTGGCGAAGATGTTGCGCAGGTTCCACTTCACCGTTTCCAGGGTGATGTCCAGGGTATGGGCAATGCGTTTGCTCGACATGGCCTGGGCGACCAGGCTGAGGATTTCCAGCTCACGCGGGGTCAGCACCGGCTGCCGGTCGGGCGTTGCCGTGCGGCGCGGCCGGGGTGAAACGGCCGTGGGCGAGCAGGGGTCGGTGAGCTTGCCGAGCACCATCTCCACGTACTCGCGCAGGGGCGCTTCCAAGGTGGGCTGCTGGGCCAGGCGCGAGAGCAGCGCCAGGGTCAGGCTACCTTCGTCCAGCAGGGTTCGCACCAGGCCGAACTCCCGTGCGGTGTCGAGGGTGCGGGTGAGCAGCTGCAGGGCTTCATCATGGCGCTTGAGTGCCTCCAGAAGGTCGGCGCTCAACAGACCGGCGAGTATGCCGAGGCGGCCCCGGTCGAAACGTTCGGCGAAGCTGCGTACGGCCTGCAGCGCTTCCAGGGCTCGCTCGGGGTCTTCATTGCGCAGCACCCGCGCGCGCGCCAGTGCCGCAATGGCCGGCAACTCTGCACGGGCACCGTGCTCGCGGCGATGGGTCTGTACCAGTTCATCCAGCGCAGACAGCAGTTCGGCGGTGCGACTCCGGTTGCCCTTGATCAACAGGACCCTGATCTGCTCGCCCAGCAGGTGGGCCACCGGGCGGATCTGCCCCAGGCAACGTAGATGTGCGACCTGTTGCTGAATGAAGGCCAATGCAGCGTCGGGCCCTTTCTGCAGCAGGTCGAGGCGGCAACGGATGAGGTTGGTGCGCGTGATGACATCCGGGACCGACGAATGCAGCAGGCCGAAACGATTGGCGATCATCTCCCGCGCGTCGTCGATACGGTCTTGCTCATAGAACGCGTCGGTGAGGATACCGGCGCACAGGTTGGCGCAAATCGAGCGATGGCCACCCTCGCGGGTCGAGCGCTCAAGCAGTTCACAGCCCAGTCGTTCGGCTTCGCGAACATCCCCGGCCAGCATGTAGGCGGTCACCTGGGCGGACTCTGCCACCAGGGCCATGTCGTTGCTGCGGTCCTGCGGTGGGATAGGGTGAGTGTCGAACAGGCGCCGGGCATCGGCGTAGCGCCCCGCCATGGAGTACGCGACGGTCAGCGCGGCCAGCAGCACATAGCGCAGGAAGGGGTTTTCCATCGGCGCGTCACGCACCGGCTCCAGCAGCTGCACCGCGCGCTCGGTGTCATCGTCCTGCACGGCGATGGCGCCGCGGATAAGCGGCAGACCATTGGCCAGTTCCGGGTACGCCTTGAGGTCGACGGCTTCCAGCTCGCTCAACCAGGCCCTGGCCCGCGCCGGGCGCGAAGTGAGGGACACCGTCAGGCAGGCCAGGAACAACAGGCGGTGATGACGGAACAGCACCTCTTCGGGCAACCGTTCGAGCAGGCGCAGGGTCGGTGCGAGGTAGTCCAGGTTCCAGGTGGTTGGCGCGGAACGTTCGATCACCTGGGTGGCAAATTCGAGATCTTCACCGAGGCTGGCGTGACGCACGGCTTCGGTCAGGCAGTTGTGGTTGGCGAACCAGCGGGCGCCTTTGCGATGCAGCTCGCGGACCTTTTCGCTGCCCTGGCGTGCCAGGCGGTTGGCGAGGAATTCGCTGAACAACGGATGGAAGCGGTACCAGGCCAGCCGGTCATCGGCGTCCACCGGGTAGACCAGCAGGTTCTCGTCCTCCATGCGCTTGACCAGCTCGGCCGCGTCGGCGTTGCCGGTCACGGCCTTGGCCATCGAGGCGTTGAAGCGGCGAAAGACCGAAAGCGCTTCGGTGAACGTCACAAGCTCCGCTGGCAGGTGCGCCACCACCTCTTCGCTCAGGTAGGTCTGCAGGTCACTGGAGCGCCAGACCAGGTCGTGGAGAATGGTGCGGGTTTCGGGACGGTTCTTGAGCATGATGACGATCAGCTGCAGGCACGATGGCCAGCCGTTGGTCAGGTCCTGGATCAGGCTCAGTTCGTCAGGGTTGACCTTGTGGGTGCCCAGGTTCTCTTCGATGAAGGTGCGCGTTTCGGCGAGGTCGAAGGGCAGCTCCACGCTCTCGATCTCGGTCACCTGGTCCATGACCCTGAGCCGTGACAGGCTCAGCGGCGGGTTGACCCGCGAGGCGAGCACCAGGTGCAGGTTGCCGGGGCAATGATCGAGCAGTTTCTGGATCAGCCTATGGGCCAGCGGTGCTTCGACTTGATGGTAATCATCGAGGATCAGATAGAGTTCTTTTGCCTGCATCGCAGCGCCATCGACGATGGCCGCCACGGTAGCGTCCATGGCACTGGCGTTGCTGTCGTCGCGCAACAGGCTGATGCCCACTTCGATGTTCAGGCGCCGCAGGCCTTCGAGCAGTGCCGCGCAGAAGGCGGCATAGCCTTTTTCGTCCGGCGTCAGGGAAACCCAGGCGACTTCTGCACCCGCCTTCAGCCGCGCATGACGCCACTGGGCCAGCAGGGTGGTCTTGCCATAGCCTGCAGCGCCGGTGATCAGCGCCAGCCGGCAGTGATGCATGCGGCCGAGCTGCACCAGCAGATTATTGCGGGGTACATGCTTGGTGCCGATGCGGGGGGGCGAAAACTTGGTGGAAACCAAGTGTCTAGCGCTATTTATTGTCAATTTATTATCCGCGGTAGCCATTTCGAACGACGGCTCAGGTCGCCGGCGACGCTAGCTAATCTTGCCTACCCCCGTCAAGCAGGTACGTTCGTGCCTGTTTCTCCGTCTGTCGGCGAGCCGCGTCCATCCGCTGCCGCTCGCCTCCCCCCGCAAAGGGAGGGACGGGCGACCGGGCTTGTTTCCTAAGATCCCCGAACATTTTCAATGGACGCTAAGCGGGGAATCCTCATGAATCTGAAAGACAAAGTCGTCGTCGTTACCGGCGCGGCGTCGGGGCTTGGGCTTGCCACGTGCCGAGCACTGAGCGACGCGGGGGCGAGAGTGGTGGGGCTGGACCTGGACCAGGCGCGCCTCGACTCGGCCCTGGGCAGCGAGATCCTGGGCATTGCCGTCGACGTCGCCAATGAGGCCAGCGTGAAAGCCGGCATCGACCAGGTGATGGAGCGCTTCGGTGCGCTCCACGTGGCGGTCAATTGCGCAGGAATCCTCGGGCCGAGCAAAACCCTCTCCAAAGGACAGGTGTTCCCCTCCGACCTGTGGCACCGCGTATTGGCCGTCAACCTCACCGGTACCTTCAACGTGATCCGTCACGCCGCCCTGGCGATGACCGCCAACGAACCTGAAGAGACCGGGGAGCGGGGCGTCATCGTCAACACCGCCTCTGGCGCCGCGCGGGAAGGGCAGATGGGACAGGCCGCCTACAGCGCCAGCAAGGCCGGGGTGATCGGCATGACGCTGCCCATCGCACGCGATCTGGCCGAGCACGGCATCCGGGTGCTCAGCCTGGCACCGGGGCTGTTCGAGTCGGGCATGTCCGCAGGCATGCCGGCCAAAGTGTCCGAAAGCATCGTCAACAGCCTGCTGTTTCCCCGGCGCATGGGGCAGCCGCAGGAGTTCGCCGCGCTGGTCCGTCACGTGGTGGAAAACCCTTATCTCAATGCCCTGACCCTGGACATCCAGTGCGGCATGCGTTGATCGGCGGCCGATATCCCGCAAAGGGGTAGGGGGGGCTCCCCCTTCAAGAAGGGGGGGGAGAACACACGGGGCTGCTGGCACCCTTTGGCCACTTGATCACTGATTGAGGTGCTGCGAACCAGGTGGAGGTCGGCACCGGGTTCTGGTTCAACCGAGGTGGAGAGACACCCAGATGAATAACAAGAATAAATTGAGTCACTGTCGTCCAGCCAACACCCTTGCACTGCGCGCCACAGCCTTCAGCTTGTGCGCGATCGCCTGCGGCGGCGCCAATGCCGTCGAGATCGACACCGGCAACAGCGACATCCAGCTGCGCTGGGACAACACCTTGCGCTACAACCTCGGCATGCGGACCGAAGGCCAGGATGCGGCGATCATCGCCAACCCGAACAACGACGATGGCGACCGCAACTTCGACAAGCACCGCCTGGTCAACAACCGTGTCGACATCCTCACCGAGTCCGACATCATCTACAAAGGCAAGTACGGTGCCCGTGCCAGCGCCGCATTGTGGTATGACGCGGCGTATGCCGGCGGCCTGGACAACGACAGCGTCGCCACGTCCAACCATTTGTCATCCTCCGGTACCCCGGCGCTGGGCCTGAGTCGCTACGCCGATCGCTATTACCAGGGGCCATCCGGTGAATGGATGGACGCTTTCGTCTTTGGCGAATACGACCTTGGCAACATGCCCCTCAAGGCGCGCCTGGGCCGGCACACGGTGAACTGGGGCGAGTCCCTGCTGGGCGCCGGCGCCATCCACGGTATCGCCTACGGCCAGGCACCGCTGGACCAGGGCAAGGCCCTGGCCCTGCCAGGGATCGAGGCCAAGGAGCTGTACCTGCCGCGCAACCAGCTGTCCCTGCAGTTGCAGGCCACCCCGGAGCTGTCTTTCGCCGCCCAGTACTTTTTCGAATGGCGTCCCTCGCGTCTGCCGGAAGCCGGGACCTACCTCGGGCTCGCCGACATCTACCAGCAGGGCGGCGAATCCTTCATCCTCAGCCCGACACTGCGCGCTATCCATGGCGATGATATCGAGCCGAAGGAGTCTGGCGACTGGGGCGTCATGGCGCGCTGGAGCCCTGAATGGCTGGATGGCACCCTGGGCTTCTATGTGCGCCAGTTCTCCGACACCTTGCCGCAGGTCATCCTGCTGGCCAATGCACGCCCGCAGTACTTCCTCAACTATGCCGATGACATCGACATGTACGGCATCAGCCTGTCGAAGCAGATCGCCGGCATCAGCGTGGGTGCAGACCTCAACTATCGCCACAACATGCCACTGGTCAGCTCTGCTGCGCGGGTTAGGACGGCGGCAGAGTTGCCGGACGATGGCGATGTGCTCGGTGCCCGTGGCGACACCCTGCATGGCGTGCTGAACGCCATCGGCACGGTCAGCCCCACCGCGTTGTTCGACAGCGCCAGCTGGTCTGCCGAACTCACCTGGAGCCGCTGGGTGTCGGTCAACTCCGACCCGCTCAACCTGTTCAAGGGCTCATCCGCCTACAAGGCGGTCCCAAGCAATATCGACGAAGTCTCCCGCGATGCCTATGGCATGGCCGTCAACTTCACGCCGGTCTGGTACCAGGTGTTCCCGGGTGGCGACCTGTCGATGCCGCTGAGCTACTCGCAGGGCCTGTCGGGTAACTCCGCGGTGTCCTCCGGTGGCAACAAGGACGCGGGCAGCTACGCGGTCGGCATCGCGCTGGACCTCTACAGCCGCTATCGCTTCGACCTCAAGTACGTCGACTACTTCGGCGACTACTCGACCTCCGCCAACGGCGCAGCCCTGACGCCCAGCGGCAGCCAGGCGCTGCTGGAGGATCGCGGTGCCGTGTATTTCACCTTCAAGACCACGCTCTGAGCGGTGACCACCGCCGTTACCGGTCTGTGAAGGGGAACCCCGGTTCGCCGGGGTTCCCGCTACCAATGTGCGCCACGGCGCTACGGATGCGAGGAAAGCAAGGTGTTCAGAAAAATCGTTCGGCCGCAACTGGCGTTGCTGCTCGCGCTACTGGCGGGGCAGGCGTTGGCACAGGAAGGCTTCATTGCACCCATGGATACTCCGGCGATGCCCAGTGCGCTGGCACTCGATGCACCGCTCACTGCCCTGGCCCGGGCCGGAACGCGACTGGTCGCTGCCGGCCAGCGCGGCCACGTGCTGTATTCCGACGACGGCAAGGCCTGGTCCCAGGCCCAGGTGCCGTCCAGCTCGGACCTCACCGCGTTGTCCTTCCCCAGTGCCCGCCAGGGTTGGGCCGTCGGGCATGAGGGGGTGGTTCTGCACAGCCGCGATGGTGGCCAGACCTGGAGCAAGCAGCTCGATGGCAGGCAGATCGCCGCGCTGCTGATACGTCACTACGGCAAACCCGCCAATCCTGACGACCCCCAGGCCCAGCGGCTGAAGCAGGACGCTGAATTGTTCGCTGCCCAGGGCGCCGACAAACCGCTGCTCGATGTCTGGTTCGAGGACGAGCGCAACGGCTTCGTCATCGGCGCGTTCAACCTCATCCTGCGTACCGAGGACGGCGGCAAGCACTGGGTACCGTGGCTCGATCGCGTCGACAACCCCAGGTCCATGCACCTCTATAGCCTGCGTCCTGCGCAGGGCACGTTGTTCATGGTCGGTGAGCAGGGCCTGGTGCTGGAACTGGACCGCGTCAGCCAGCGCTTCGAGCGCCGGGCGCTGCCTTACGAGGGCACGCTGTTCGGGGTATTGGGGGATGCAGGCCTGGTGCTGGTTTACGGCTTGCGCGGCAACGTCTGGCGCAGCCTCGACGGCGGCACCCGCTGGAGCAAGGTCGACACCGGTATCGACGCGGGTATCACCGGGGGGACCGTCGCCGACGACGGCAGCCTCGTTCTGGTCAGCCAGGCCGGCCAGGTGCTGCGCTCCACTGACCGTGGGGCGAGCTTTCGCCGGGTCAAGGTCGATCGTCTGGCACCCAACTTTGCGCTAGCGCCCACCTCTGGCGGGGCAGTAGCCCTGGCCGGCCTGGGCGGCGTTCGCGTGCAAGACCTGCAATGGAACAAGAACCTGGGAGAGCCGTGATGGGTGCCAACAACCTCAGTGAAAAACTGCGGGTTATCAGTGACGTGAACGCGTTCGACCCGAAGTCAGGCAGCCTCCTGGAGCGGCTGATCTTCAACAACCGGCTGCTGGTGGTCCTGTTCTGCGGCGTGATCACGCTGCTGCTGGGCTGGGACGCCACCCGCCTGACGCTCAATGCCGCCTTCGAGAAGACCATTGCGCACAACCAGCCTTACATCCGCAACTTCCTGGACAACCGTGACGAACTCAAAGGCCTGGGCAACGCGGTGCGCGTGGTGGTAGAGAACCGCTCGGGGGACATCTTCGACCCGGCCTACCTGCAAGCCCTCAAGCAGATCAACGATGAACTGTTCCTGACCCCCGGTGTGGACCGTGCCAACGTCAAGTCGCTGTGGATGCCGGTGGTCCGTTGGAACGAAGTCACCGAAGAGGGCTTCACCGGTGGGCCGGTGATGCCCGACCACTACACCGGCTCCCAGGACAGCATCGACCAACTGCGCCGCAACATTGGCCGTGCTCAGCTGCTCGGCAGCCTGGTGGGCAACGACTACCGTTCCAGCATGATTTTCGTGCCGCTGCTGGACAAGGACAGCAGCACCGGGCAGCCGCTGGACTACTGGGCACTGTCCAAGCACCTGGAAAGCCTGCGTGCGCAATACGCCGGGCCGCAGGGCAGCGCAGACCTTGAAATCCGCATCGTCGGCTTCTCCAAGGTCGTGGGCGACCTGCTCGACGGCCTGAGCCTGATGATCCTTTACTTCAGTGTCGCCGCTGCGATTGCCGCGCTGATCATCTACGCCTGGACCCGATGCGTGCGCAGCACCGTGCTGGTGCTCGCGTGCTCCTGCATCGCCGTGCTCTGGCAACTGGGCCTGATCGCGCGTCTGGGTTATGCACTGGACCCGTACTCGATCCTGGTGCCCTTCCTGGTGTTCGCCATCGGCGTGTCCCATGGCGCGCAGAAGATGAACGGCATCCTGCAGGACGTTGCCCGTGGCACCCACCGTCTGGTCGCGGCCCGGTACACCTTCCGCCGTCTGTTCCTGGCCGGGGTCACCGCACTGGTGGCCGACGTGGTGGGTTTTGGCGTGCTGATGCTGATCGATATCCCGGTGATCCAGGACCTGGCTGTCACCGCTTCCATTGGCGTGGCACTGCTGGTCATCACCAACCTGATCCTGTTGCCGGTGATGCTGTCCTATACCGGTGTCAGCCACCGCGCAGCCGAGCGCAGCTTGCGCGCCGAGCAACGCAAGGCCGGGGGTGTCTGGCGCGTGCTGGAGCGGTTCACCGAGCGCCGCTGGGCCACGCTGCTGCTGGTGGGGTCGGCGCTGCTCACGGTGGTCGGCTTCGTCGTCAGCACGCACCTGAAGATCGGTGATCTGGATGCCGGCGCCTCCGAGCTGCGACCGAATTCGCGCTACAACCTGGACAACGCCTACATCACCCGCCAGTACTCGCTGTCCAACGATCAGTTTGCGGTCATCGTCAAGACCAAGCCCGAAGGTTGCCTGGAGTACCAGACCCTGGTCGAGGCCGATCGCCTGGGCTGGGCCCTGAAGCAGGTGCCGGGGGTGCAGACCACGGTGTCCCTGGCTGACGCCGTACGCAAGATCACGGCAGGCTCCTACGAAGGCAGTCCGAAATGGATGTCGATTCCGCCGAACCAGGACGTCTTGAACTATGCCGCGCGTACCGCCAGCACCAGCAACCCGGAGCTGTTCAACACCGAGTGCTCGGTGATGCCCGTGGTCGCCTACCTGACCGACCACAAGGCCGAAACCCTGGAGCGGGTGGTGAAGGCGGCACAGGACTTTGCCAGCGCCCACAGTACCCCGGACCGTCAATTCCTGTTGGCCGCCGGCAGCGCCGGGATCGAGGCGGCCACCAACATCGTGGTGAAAAAGGCCAACTTCACCATGCTCCTGTATGTCTACGCGGCCGTCATCGTGCTGTGTTTCATCACCTTCCGCAGCTGGCGCGCGGTGGTCGTAGCCGTGGTGCCGCTGGTGATCACCTCGGTGCTGTGCGAGGCGCTGATGGTGGTACTGGGCATCGGGGTCAAGGTCGCCACCTTGCCGGTGATCGCCCTGGGGGTGGGCATTGGCGTCGATTATGCGCTGTACCTGCTGAGCATCCAGCTCGCCCGCCAGCGCGCGGGCGACGCCCTGGGCGATGCCTACCGCCATGCCTTGCGCTTTACCGGCAAGGTGGTGGCGCTGGTGGGGGTGACCCTGGCCGCCGGGGTGATCACCTGGGCGTTCTCGCCGATCAAGTTCCAGGCTGACATGGGCATCCTCCTGACCTTCATGTTCCTCTGGAACATGCTCGGTGCCCTGGTGCTGATCCCGGCGCTGTCGCACTTTTTGCTGCGCGATGTCGGTGCAGCCGGCAGCCCTGTGCCGGCCACCGTGACGGCGGCGCAACCCTCCACCTCCCTTGAGCCCAAGAGCCCGACCGCGCATTGCGTATGAGGCCGGCCCGTGTGTCCCTGATAGATAAGGAAAGCGTGATGAGCGATACCCATGCAGTGTTCCTCAATGAGCAGCAAGTCCTGATCCGCGATTCGGCGCGCAAGGTTGCCGCTGAAGTGGTGGCGCCGACAGCGGCCGATCGTGACCGAAGGGGTGCCTGGCCGCGTGCCGAGCTGGAGTCCGTGGCTGCCCTGGGCTTTCTGGGCATGTTGATTCCCGAGGAATACGGCGGTGCGGGTGCCAGTTTCATCGACTATTGCCTGGCCATCGAGGCATTCGCGGCCGCCGATGCAGGCTTCGCCACCTTGATCCATGTGCACAATTCGGTGGGCATGACCGTCGCGCGCCTGGGGACCGAAGCGCAGAAACGCAAGTACCTGCCTGATCTTGCCAGCGGCAAGCGCATCGGTGCCTTCCTGCTTTCCGAGCCGCATGCCGGCTCGGACACGGCGGCATTTCGTACCCATGCCCGGCGTGAGGGCGATCACTACGTGATCAATGGCAGCAAACAGTTCATTTCCAATGGCAGTGAAGCCGGCCTGGGCCTGGTCCTGGCGGTGACCGACAAAGCGGCGGGCAAGAAAGGATGCAGCCTGTTGATGGTCGACCCGACCGTGGACCCCGGATACGTGGTGGCCCGGGTGGAGCACAAGATGGGCCAGTGCTCGGCGCATGTGGCGCAGATCCAGCTGGAGCAATGCCGTGTGCCGGTCGATCAGCTGCTGGGCGAAGCGGGGGCAGGCTATCGCAACGTGATGGGCTCGCTGTCCGAGGGGCGGGTGGCGATCGCTGCGGTCGCCACCGGCACCGCCCGCGCCGCACTGGAAGCAGCGGTGGGCTACGCCAAGGCGCGCGAAGCCTACGGCGCGCCGATCATCAACCTGCAAGGCGTGGCGTTCGACCTGGCCGACATGGCCACCGAGCTGGAAGTCGCCCAGCAGTTCATGCTCCATGCCGCGCGTCTATGCGAGGCCGGTGTTCCCTGCGCCAAGGAAGCCTCCATGGCCAAGCTGTTCGCCAGCGAGATGGCCGAGAAACTGTGCTCCGCTGCATTGCAGATCCATGGAGGTTATGGCTACCTCAATGACTTCCCGGTGGAGCGTTACTGCCGCGATGTTCGCGTGACCAAGATCTACGAAGGGACCAGCCACATCCAGAAGCTGATCATCGCCCGCAGCCTCTGACACTGAAGGAACTTCCGATGCAAACCTCTGTTGTTGTCCTGCTTGCCGCGCTCTCTCTGGTCACGACCCAGGCCATGGCCAAGGCGCCTGAAACCCCTGACGCGGCCAAGGCCGCCAGTCTTGATACCGCCACCGCCAACCAGGCCGTGCTCAAGCAACTGCCCTTCGCGCAGCGCAGCGAGTACGACGCTGCTCGCCGCGGCCTGGTGGCGGCCTTCGAAGGCGAGGTACTCAACGCGCAAGGCACGGTGGTATGGAACACCCACCAGTACGATTTCCTCAAACAGGATCAGGCGCCAGACTCGGTCAACCCGAGTCTGTGGCGAATGGCTCAGCTCAATGCCAACGCGGGCCTGTACCAGGTGGCAGAAGGGCTTTACCAGGTGCGCGGTCTGGACCTGGCGAACATGACGATCATCGAGGGCAAGGACGGGCTGGTCATCATCGACCCGTTGTTCGCCACCGAGACCGCCAAGGCAGCGTTGACGCTGTATTACCAGCACCGTCCACGCAAACCGGTGGTCGCGGTCATCTACTCCCACAGCCACCTCGACCACTTCGGTGGCGTGCGCGGGGTGGTCGACGAGGCTGATGTGAAGGCCGGCAAGGTGCGGATCTACGCACCGGACGGTTTCATGGAGCATGCGATCAGCGAGAACGTCCTGGCCGGTACGGCGATGCTTCGCCGTGGCACCTACCAGGGCGGCAGCACCCTGCCGCGCGGCGAGCGTGGGCAACTGGACGCGGGCTTGGGCAAGGGTGTGCCGGTGGGCGGCACCATCAGCCTGATTGCCCCGACCGACCTGATCACCAAGCCGCTTGAGACCCACGACATTGCCGGGGTGCAGGTCGAGTTCCAACTGACGCCAGGCACCGAGGCACCCTCGGAAATGAACCTCTACCTGCCCCAGTTCAAGGCACTGGGCATGGCGGAGAATGCGGTGATGATGATGCACAACGTCCTCACCCCGCGTGGCGCGGAGGTGCGTGACGCCAAGGCCTGGTCGCGTTTTCTCGACGACAGCCTGGTGCGCTACGGCGACAAGTCCGAGGTGATGTTCGTCCAGCACAGTTGGCCAACCTGGGGGACAAATGCCATCAGCACGCTGCTGGCCGACCAGCGCGACATGTACGCGTTCATCAACGACCGTACCCTGCACCTGCTGAACCAGGGCCTGACGCCTGCGGAGATTGCCGATGCGGTCAAGCGCCTGCCCGGCGACCTTGACCAGAAGTGGTATACCCGCGGCTACTACGGCACCTTGAGCTTCAACACCCGCGCCGTCTACCAGCGCTACCTGGGCTTCTACGATGGCAACCCGGCGAACCTCGATCCGCTGACCCCGGAGCAGGCCGGCAAGCAGTACGTCCAGGCATTGGGGGGCGCCGACAAGGTCTTGCAGCTGATGCAAACGGCGATGCAGCAGGGTAACTACCGTTGGGCCGTGCAACTGGGCAATCACCTGGTGTTCGCCGAACCCGACAACCAGGCCGCCCGCCATGCCCAGGCCGATGCCCTGGAACAGTTGGGCTACCGCAGCGAGTCGGCGACCTGGCGCAACATGTACCTGGTCGGCGCGATGGAATTGCGCAACGGTGCGCCAACGCAGTCCGGCAAGGCCGTTGCCGATCTGGTTCGCGCCGCCACGCCCGCCATGTTCCTCGACCTGCTGGCCGTGCGCCTGGATTCGGACAAGGCCCAGGGGCACGACATGACCCTGGACTGGAACTTCGATGACCTTCAGCAGCGCTTTGCGCTGACCCTGCGCAACGGCGTGCTCACCTACCGCGAGAACAGCAGCCATGCCAAGCCAGACGTGCAGGTGCAGATGAGCAAGGCGGTACTGGACCGCATCAACCTGCGTGAACTCGACTTCGCCACGGCGATCAAGCAAGGCGACATCAAGTTGCAGGGCGATGCCTCCCGCTTCACGGCACTGCTCGGCATGCTCGGCAGCTTCGTGCCGAACTTCAATATCGTCACCCCGTGAGGGCTCGCGTGTAATGGGCCATCGCAGCGAGGTGCCGCTTCACCACGAGGGCAGGGTAGCGAAGCCCTCGCTCGACCACGCCGTGCGGGACAATGTCCTGCACGTGGCGTTGCCTGCCAGGCCGCGCAAGCAGCCCAGGCAGGCGCGCTCGGTCGCATTGGTCGACGCGCTCAAGAAAGCCGGCCGCGACATCCTCGAGCGGGAGGGGCGGGAGGCGTTGACGATCTACCACCTCAGCGACCGCTCGGGGGTGGCGACCAGTTCCATCTACGAATACTTCCCCACTATCGACGCCCTGGTCGCCGCCATCTTCGACGACTATCGCGCAGCGGCCCGGTTGGAGGTGATTGCCAACATCCGCGCGCTACCCCCTTCGGCCACGCTCTACGACGGCATCGAGATGGTCCTGGTGACAGGGCTGGCAGCCTTGCACCGCTGGCTGCAACTTGATTCGCAACTGAGCATCAAGACGGCCTTCTATGGCGAGTTGGTGCGCCTTGAGGTCGTCAAGCCGGAGCAGTTCTGGACGGCCATGGTGATTCCGGCACTGGTGGAGCGCTTCAGTGACGAAGTGCTGGTCGCAGACCGCGAGAAGGCCGGCTATCTGGCTTACCAGGCCGTGACCGCCTTGCCACGGGCGTTGGTGATCGACCGCCCGCACTACCTGCTCGATCGCGACACGGTGCGTTTGCTTGCGCGCATGCTGCATGCGCTGCTGACCACCAAAGACCCGGAGTAACGTGCTTGCGAAGGGCTGCTGATTAATAAAAAGTTCTTTTAAATCAGCTAGTTGTGATCTGTTGTGAAGGGCTGGAATGCGGAAATGATTTTGCCCTTTCTAGCCCTACACTGGCCTTGCCAAGAAGGTTGTCCAGCCCCGGACAACCGGCGTTTCGCGCGATGGGCGAAACGGGTAAGAGCCAGGAGCTTCCCTGCACATGACAAGAACAATCGAAGACAAGGTCGAGCTGCTGCTCACCGACCCCGTGGCGTTGGTCGAGCACTCCTGCCAGCACTGGAACCAGTTGCCGCGCGAAGACATCGACGCCTTGCAGCTCGCCGCTGCCCAACGGCGTTTTGCCCAGATGCGTGACAGTATCCCGGTACTCAAGAAGCTTGCCGATGCCGAAGGCGTCGAGAAGATCGAGCGGATCGAAGACCTGGTGCCGCTGCTGTTCGAACACACGGTGTTCAAGTCCTATCCGCCGTCGTTGCTGGAGAAGAACAACTTCGCGGCGATCAACCGGTGGTTGTGCAAACTGGTCACCGCCGAGACTGCCCAAGCCATCGAGGCGGCCGATGTCAGCGCCTGCCAGGGCCTGGACGAGTGGTTCGAAACCATGGACGAGGCGGTGCCGCAACTGTGCATCAGCCATACCTCCGGGACCTCTGGCACCTTGTCGTTCCTGCCGCTGAGCAACCGCGAGTTCGAAAAGGCGGTGCAGGTCCGAAGGCTGTATGCCTGGCGCATGGAAGGCCCGCAATCACCCGTGCCGGACATGCATTCGGTGTACCCCTACTACCGCAAGGGCTACCTCAGCCACATGCGTGGCAACCTGGCGATCATGAAGGCCGTGCTGCCAAGCCTGGACCATTTCCACCCGGCCTATCCCGCCACGCTCTCCAGCGATGTGCTGCACCTGGGCGCCAAAGTGCGCGCGGCCCATGCCAAAGGCACCTTGGACCGTCTGGTGATCAGCCCCGAACTGATGGCCAAGAAAAAAGACTTCGACCAGTTGCAGGCCGACATGCCCAGCTACCTGGCGGACTTCTTCGCCGACATGACCGCCCGCCTCAAGGGCAAGGTGGTCTACATCGGCGGCACCTGGAACCTGTTGCACAACATGGCCAAGGCGGGGCTGGAGCGGGGGCTGGAAGGGGTGTTCCACCCCGATTCGTTCATTGCCACCACCGGTGGCGCCAAGGGCGTGGTTCAGCCTGAGGGCTGGCGCGAGGAGGTGCTGCGCTTCACCGGTGCGCGAAAGATCTTCGAAACCTATGCCATGTCGGAAACGCCCAGCGGCTCGCATGCGCTCTGCGAGCACGGCCACTACCACTTCGCGCACACCGCAATTCCCTTCGTGCTCGACCCGCAAAGCGGTGAGCCGTTGCCTCGCCGAGGCCGCCAGACAGGGCGGGCAGCGTTCTTCGACCTGGGCGCCGACCTGCGCTGGGGTGGTTTCATCACGGGCGACGAAATCACCGTCGAATGGGACAAGCCCTGCGCCTGTGGCCGGCCGAGTCGCTATGTGGCAGAGCCGATCCAGCGCTACAGCGACAAGCACGGAGGCGACGACAAGATCACCTGCGCCGCCTCCGAACAATCCCATCGCGAGGCGATGGACTTCCTCAATACCCTGGAGCTTTGAGCCATGTCCCATCCAATCGCACCCATGATCCTGCGCGGCGAAGTCATCACCGACAACCTGATCGAAGTCGGTGGCCGGGGCGGCGACCTGACGTTCCGCACACCCGATGCCAACCGCTACATCGACCGCTTGCCACTGGGCAACCCGACGAAACTGGCCGACCTGTACCGGCTGAGTTTCGACGATATCCTCGACTATGCCGTTGCCCTCGGTGAGCGCCTGACACTCGACAAGAACCCCTACCTGCAAGAGGCCTGCGAGCTCTCCTACCTGACCGCACCAACCACCCCGACCATCGTCAAGGCCTCCTACATGGGCCTGCAGAACCTGCTGCGGCGTGACGTGATCAGCGAGATGGTGGAAAGCTCGGTGGGCATCAAGTACCTCGAAGGCTGGGTCAGGCAGCAGTTGCTCGATGGCACCGAGCTGGAAGTGCGCTGCTTTGGCGCGCGCACCTTGCACATCGTCGCCGGCAATGCCGTGGCGCTGTCGTTATGGACCATCATCCGCAACATGGTGCTGCGCAGCGACGCCATCATCAAAGCCCCCTCCAACGACCCGTTCACTGCGGCGGCCATCGCCCGCACCATGGTCGACATGGCGCCTGACCATCCGCTCACGCGCCACCTCAGCGTCGCTTACTGGAAAGGCGGTGACCAGGCGTTCGAGGAGCGCCTGTACCAGCCGCAGAACCTGGAGAAGATCGTTGCCTGGGGTGGTTTTGCCTCCATCAAGCATGTCACCCGGTACATTCAGCCGGGCCTCGAACTGATCTCCCTGGACCCCAAGCGCAGTGCCAGCATCATCGGCCAGGGCGTTTTCGACAGCGAGGCGAACATGCGCGAGGCGGCGGTGCGCCTGGCCTCGGATATCGGGGCGATCAACCAGAAAGGTTGTGTCTGCGCCCGTACCGTCTATGTGCAGTCGGGTACTGACGAACAGGGCCTGGAGAAGCTGAACACCTTCGGTCGCTACGTGTATGACGCGATGCTGGGCTTGCCCAACAGCCTCAGCACCGCACCCAAGCGCTATGACCAGAACCTCAAGGCGCATGTCGATGCACTGCGCCTGGATGACGAGTGGTACAAGGTCATCGGCGGTCAGTCCGGCGAGGGCGCGATCATCTGTTCGCAACTGCCCGAGGCAGTACCGTTCTCGACGCTGCTCGACGACCGCACGGCCAACCTGGTGCCGGTCGACTGCCTCGACGACATGCTCGACGCCGTCGATGCCTACACCCAGACCGTCGGTGTGTACCCCGAAAGCATCAAGGACGAACTCAAGGACGTGCTGCCGCTCCATGGCGCCCAGCGCATCGTTTCGCTGGGCTATGCAGCTGCCATGAAGTTTGCGGCGCCCCAGGACGCCATCGAGCCGCTGCGGCGCATGGGCAAGTGGGTCTCGAACCAGATTGCCTCACCAGAAACCACGCCAGCCCCCTGGTTGCGCCCATCGATCTGAACCCAAGGAGTGAGCTGCATGACCGATTGCCTCTGCTACGGCGCCACCGAAGCCCGCGCCGACCTGACCCCGCTGCGCATCGCGCGCCGCGCCCTGCGCGATGACGATGTGGCCATCACCATCGCCTATTGCGGCGTTTGCCATACCGATATGCATTTTGCCCACAACGACTGGGGCAGCACCGTGTTCCCCTGCGTGCCCGGTCACGAGATCGTCGGCCATGTGTCGGCGGTCGGAAGTGCCGTGAGCCGCTACAAGGTGGGAGACCGCGTGGCCGTGGGTTGCCTGGTCGACAGCTGCCAGCACTGCGCGGCCTGCGAAGACGGCCAGGAGCCGCACTGCCAGCACGGCACCACCCCCACGTACAACGGCCGCGACCGGGTGACGGGCGACATCACCCATGGCGGTTACGCGCAGCACATCGTCGTGCGCGAGCCGTTCGTGCTGCGCGTGCCCGAGGCATTGGATATGCGCTACGCCGGGCCGCTGCTGTGCGCCGGCATTACCGTCTGGTCGCCCTTGCGCCAGTATCAGGTGGGGCAGGGCAGCCGGGTCGCGGTGGTTGGCCTGGGCGGCCTTGGGCACATGGCCGTCAAGCTGGCGGTCGCCCTGGGCGCGCAGGTGACGGTGATCACCACCTCGCCGGGCAAGGCCGACGATGCTTGCGCGCTGGGTGCCCACCAGGTGCTGCTGTCCAACGATGCGCAGGCGATGGCTGCAGCGGCCAACGGTTTCGACCTGATCCTCGACACCATTCCGCGCACGCACAACGTCAACCCCTACCTGATGCTCCTGGGGCGCAACGGCACGTTGGTGCTGGTGGGGGCCCTGGAACCCCTGGAGCCGATCCATGGTGCGCTGCTGGCGCGCAACAACCGCGCGATTGCCGGCTCGTTGATCGGCGGCCTGGAGCAGACCCAGGCGCTGCTGGCGTTCTGCGCGGAGCATGGGGTGTTGCCGGACTGCGAGATGATTCGCATCCAGGACATCAACCAGGCATTCGAGCGCATGACGCGCAATGACGTGAAGTACCGCTTCGTGATCGACATGGCCTCGCTCGGTTAGGCCACCTTGCTTCGGCGCATGCCCCCCGAATGGGAGGGGGGGCAAGCCGCCGGGGCGGCATAACCTTTCGGATGGTAAATCCGAACGGAGAACAACAACGATGCGTTTACCTCTTCTCGCTCTGACCGGCAGTGCCTTTGCACTCTCTGCCGCCGTTTTTGCCTGGCAGGTGCCCTCTGCCCGTGCAGCCACCACCGAGGCACCGCTCCAGGCCACGTCCATCGCCGATCAGGACATCAGCGATGGGTACATCTACCTGCTTGGGCGGCTGCTGGTCCTGCGTCAGTTGCAGCTCGACCAGCAGCAGGGCATGGGCTGGAACCAACTGGTGCACCGCAAGCCCGGCGCCGTGGAGTGGCCCAACCCCAACCTGGATGTGGTCTATTCCGAGGGCTGGGTGGCGCTGGACGAAGGCAGTTGCACCCTGGTCCATGTGCCGCCCATCAAGACGCGCTACTACACCGTGCAGTTCCTCAATGGCTGGGGCGAGACGCTGGCCAATATCAACGAACGCAACTTCCCGAACCACCCCAACGGCGATTTTGCGGTGTGCCTCAAAGGCGCCAGCGTAGCCTTGCCGGCAGGCGTGCAGCGCCTCGACCTGCCGGCTCGCACCGCGCGCGTGCTCTCGCGTGTGGAGCTGGGTAGCGACTGGAAAGAGGCCGAGGCGCTGCAGCAGCAGTTCTCGATGAAGGCAATGGGTACGCCGCGCGTGCCGACCGTTCCGGCCACGCCGCTGTTCGATCCACGGCAGTTGCCGGGTGTGGAAGCCTTCGAAGTCGCTGAGGTTGCCCTGCAGGAGCCCGATCTGAACCCTGGCATGGAAGAAGTGCAAGCCAAGGTCCGCACCATTGCCAGCCGGCTGGCGGATCCGGCCGAGCGTGCCCGCATCGACCAGGTGATTCGCACACGGGCATTCGCCGACCTGGCCAAGGCCGGGCCGAAGATCGGCCCAGGCACCCTCGTGAACGGTTGGGTGCGGCCCGCCGTGGCGGGTAACTACGGCAGTGACTACCTGACCCGCACCCTGGTCAACTACGGCGGTATCTGGGGCAACACCCGACCGGAGGTGAACTACTACCGTGCTGCGGTGGACGCGCAGGGTGCAACGCTGTCAGGCGAGCGGACCTACACGCTGACCTTCACTGCCGACCAACTGCCAGACAAACAGGTCGAGTACTACTGGTCGGTGACGGCGACGGACGCGAAGACCTTCCGCGTGCTGCCCAACCCGCTCGATCGCTTCGTGCTCAACAGCCATTCTTCGCTGCAATACGGCAAGGACGGCTCGCTGACCCTGTACTTCGGGCCGCAAAAGCCCAAGGACGCACCGCAAGGCAACTGGCTGCCAACCGTTGCCGGTGTGCAATACCGCTTGCTGCTGCGCTACTACGGCGCCAAGGACAAGGTCTCGAGCGGCACCTACTTCCCGCCGGCGTTGAGCGCGCAGGCCGATGTCGCGCCGCCCCGGCCCGTGCCAGTCACGCTCGACAACTTCATTCGCGCCGAAACCGACCGCTACTTCAGCGCTACGGTCATGCGCGCCGGGCTGGGCAAGTTCGGCCATATGCGCGAGCTGATGCCGGTGGATCGGCAATCGGTGGTGCGGGCGAACCGCGACACGCTGTATTCCACGGCCGTCTTCGACCTGGATGCCGGCCCCGTGACCGTGACGCTGCCCGATGCTGGTCGGCGTTACATGTCCCTCACCGCCATCAATGAAAACCACGAAGTGCTCGGCATGGAATACAGCGCCGGCACCTACCGCTTCGATCGGAAAACGGCCGGAACGCGCTACGTGCTGATCGGCGTGCGCACGCTGGTGGACCCTGCCAACCCCACCGATGTCAGCAAGGCCTGGGCCCTGCAGGATGGCATCGGCGCGAGCCAGCCCGCCGGGCCGGGGCAGTTCGAGGTGCCTGCCTGGGACAAGCCCAGCCAGGACGCCCTGAGGGCCGCCTTGCGGGTGCTGGGCCAGGGTGTGCCGGACTCGCGCGGCATGTTTGGCAGGGAGGCAAAGGTCGATCCGGTGCGCCATCTGGTCGGCAGTGCCATCGCCTGGGGCGGTAACCCGGAGAAGGACGCGTTCTACCAGATCGTCACCCCCATGCGTAACGACGGTGCCACTCCTTATCGGTTGACGGTCGGCAAAGTGCCGGTGGGGGCTTTCTGGTCTGTCAGTGTCTACAACGCGCAGGGGTACTTCGTACCCAACGCCTCGCAGGCCTACAGCCTCAACAGCCTGACGGCGAAGCAGGGCGAGGACGGCAGCATCGACATACGCTTTGGCGGCTGCACGGCGCAGGTCGCCAACTGCCTGCCGATCATGCAGGGCTGGAACTACATGGTGCGTTACTACCTGCCCGACTCCAGCATTGTTGACGGACGCTGGAAGCTGCCAGAGGCGCAACCCGCCTCCTGAGCCGTCATCCGTTCACTGCCTGTATGCCCCTCGGCGCGGTGGCGAGGGGCATTGTGATCAGAACCAGCGGTCCTGCATGTCGAAACAGAGGCGGTTGCCTGCAATCAGCAAGTTGGCCTGTGCCTGAACCGCCGCCAGTTCCCAGTCCATGAAGTAGCGTGCCGCCTGCAGTTTGCCCTGGTAGAAGTCCGCTTCGCTGCCCTGCGCCCCGGTCTGCAGCGCCTGGCTGGCGACCAGCGCCATGCGTAGCCAGAGCCAGCCCACCAGCACGCGACCGAACAGGTCGAGGTAGGCGGTGGCGTTGCTGAGCCCGAGGCTTGCGTCGGCAGCGACCTGGTCCTGCAGGCTTTCACTGGCCGCCTGCAGTGGGGCGAGCGCGGCGGCGAGGGCATCGGCGAGCGCCGCACAGCGGTCATTGCGCCGGCCTTCGGCCAGTGTGCTGCGCACCTGGTCGAGGAATAGCCGGTAGCCGGCGCCCGCGTGCTGTTGCAGCTTGCGGCCGAGCAGGTCAAGGCCGTGGATACCTTCCGTGCCCTCGTGGATAGGGTTCAGGCGGTTGTCGCGATAGTTCTGCTCTTGCGGGTATTCGCGGATGTAGCCGGAACCCCCGAGTACCTGGATGCCGATGTCGGAGGCGATCACGCCGTAGCGCGACGGGTAGGACTTGACCATGGGGATCAGCAGGTCCAGCAGTTCGCTCGCGTTGCGCCGTGCCGTCTCATCCGGCGCTGTATGGCTGTCCTCGAACAGGCTGCTGGCGTACAGGCACAGCGCCAGGCTGCCTTCGGCGTAGACCTTCTGCTGAAGCAGCATGCGACGCACGTCGGCGTGCTCGACGATACGCACCTGGGGGGACAACGGGTCCTTGCTGCCCGGCAGGCGGCCCTGGGGGCGTTCGCGGGCATAGTCCAAGGCCTGGACAAAGCTCTGGTAGGCCAGCGCCGAGGCACCCAGGGCCACACCGATGCGCGCTTCGTTCATCATCTGGAACATGTAGCCCAGGCCCTTGTTGGCCTCGCCGACCAGATAGCCGACGGCGCCCTCGCGCTCGCCGAAGTTGAGCACGGTGGAGGACGTGTTGCGGTAGCCCAGCTTGTGCAGCAGGCCGGCCAGGGCCACGTCGTTGCGCGGCCCCAGGCTGCCGTCGGGGTTGACCAGGAACTTGGGCACCAGGAACAGCGAAATACCCTTCACCCCAGCCGGGGCACCTTCAAGCCGTGCCAGCACCAGATGCACGATGTTGTCGGTCAGCGAGTGGTCGCCACCGGAGATGAACATTTTCTGGCCGAACAGGCGGTAGCTACCGTCTGCAGCGGGGCGTGCGCTGGTGCGCAGGTCGCCGAGGGCCGAGCCCTGCCCGGGTTCGGTGAGGGCCATGGTGCCGCTGAAGCGGCCATCGAGCATGGGGGGCAGAAAGCGCTGGCGCAGGGCGTCGCAGGCGAAACTCTTGACCAGGTTGGCGGCACCGATGGTCAGGAAGCAGTAGGCCACCGAAGCGATATTGGCCGCATTGAAGTAGGCCATGCTGGCGCGCAGTACCACTTCCGGCAATTGCAGCCCGCCGTCGTCGGCGTCGTGGTGCGCGGCCAGGAACCCGGCCTCGGCGAAGGCATCCCAGGCCGCCTTGGTTTCGGGAATCAGGTTGACCTGCTCGCCATCGAAACTGGGTTCATGGGTATCGCCCTTGTGGTTGTGCGGGGCGAAACAGTTGGCGGCGAGGGTACGGGCGGTTTGCAAGGTGGCGTCGAAGACGGCGCGGTCGTGCTCGGCGTAGCGGGGGCGATCGAGCAGCGACGCGGTATCGAGGAGTTCGTAGAGCTGGAAGTTCAGTTCACGTTCGTTGAGCAATCGAGGGGTCATGGCAAGGCTCGCAGGCGAAGGTCGAACGCCTAGTAGACCTGCTGTCGTGTGTGGCGGCGTCCTCCCTTAACGGGGGGGAGGGCGGGGGCAACCGGGCCTGCGGACCCGCACCGTCGCCGGCACCGATCCGCGGACCGTGTGGCTTCAGGACACGCGTCGCGTCTTGTCCTGCCAGTACTTCTCCCGCACCTGGCGGCGCAGCACTTTGCCGACCACGCTCACGGGCAGGGCGTCGACGAACAGAATCGACTTGGGCACCTTGAAGCGGCCCAGGCAGCCCTTGGCGTACTCGATCAAGGCATCGGCACTGACCTGCTGGTCCGCCTTGAGCACCACCTCGGCATGCAGCGCTTCGCCCCATTCCTCATGGGGAACACCCACCACGGCCGAGTTGGACACGGCGGGATGGGCGTTGAGGGCAGCCTCCACTTCGACCGCGTAGACGTTGAAGCCGCCGGTGATGATCATGTCCTTCTTGCGGTCGACCAGGTGCAGAAAGCCCCCTTCATCGAGGTAGCAAAGGTCGCCGGATTTCCAGAAACCGTCGACGAATTCGGCTGCGCTGGCCTCGGGGTTCTTGAAGTACCCAGAGACGGTGCCACGGGAGCGAACCCAGAGCTCACCGGTCTCACCCGGTGCCACGGGGTTGCCCTGGTCGTCGACGATGACTACCTCGGCCCCTGCGGCGATGCGCCCGGCGCTGCCAATCTGCTGGTCGCTGGCATCGAGGTGGTCGGCCTTGCCGAGGATCGCCACGGCATGCAGGCATTCGGTCGCACCATAGATCTGCATGAAGATGTTGCCAAAGCGCGCCTGGGCCTGGCGCAACTTGGCCGGGCTCATGGGCGCGGCGCCGTAGGCCAGGGTGCGTAGCGACGACAGGTCATGGTCGCTGGCCGCCGGCAGTTCCAGCAACCGATAGATCATGGTCGGCACCAGCAGCGTCATGGTGATGCGCTCGGCCGCGATGTTGCGGCACAACTGCGTCAGGTCCGGCACGTTCTGGGTCACGGTGCAGCCACCCCGGAACAGCGTGGGCAACAGGCCCAGCCCGGAGCCATGGCTGATGGGTGCCATGTGCAGGAAGCGGGTGTCCGGCTGGTACGGCTGCTCGCTCTCCATGTACATGGAGTCGCGCAGGGCCAGCCAGTTGTCCAGGGTGTAGGGCACGCATTTGCTGGCGCCGGTGGTGCCACCGGTAAAACGGTAGGACACGACGTCCACCTGGGTTTCGTGGACCGTGCCAGGGGTGGCGTCGCTCACGCCTTCGAGCAGGTCCCAGAAGTACAGCAAGCCGTCGCGGGGCTGCTCCGGACGGTCCATGCAGACCACCTGGATGCCTTGCGCCTGGAGCATGTCGAAGTAGCGCGCCAGCAGCGCGTTTTCGAGGATCACCACCTTGGGACGGATCAGTGCGATCTGGGCCCGATGCTCCTCAAGGGCGTCGCGGAAATTGGTATAGGCGCCCGCGGCCTCGCATTTCATGGCGGTCCAGGCGTGCAGCAGCGACAGGCTGTCGTTGTCGAGGATGCACAGGTAGACATCACCGCGCACCAGGCCCAGACGCTCACGAAACATGTTGGCGATGCGATTGGTGAGCGCATGCAGTTCGCGGAAGCTGTAGCGCCGCTGGCGCTCGATATTGACCAGCGCCTCGCGGTCGGCGAAACGGACAGCGAGATTACCCATCGTGCGGGCGAAGTTCATTCTTGTCATTATTGTCGTCCCTCCTGTTGCCCGGGCCGCCAGCAGGGCCCGAGCGAAACCCGAAACCCCGCAGGCCGGCGACTTGCGGGGTGACATGAGTGCCGCGAAACGAGGCGTGTCAGAGGCCTTTGAGGCCTTTCATCGCCGTTTCGATGAACAGCTGCACTTGCTGGTTGGCATCGGTGCGTGGGCTGGTGTTGCTCCAGTCGGTGATGCGGTCCATTTGCGCGAGGATGGCTTCCGGCGTCAGGTCGGCACCGCCGAGGAATACCGGCGTGGTCTCTTCCATGCGCAGGGCCGAGAAGACTCCGGCACCGGCGCTGAGCACCAGCTTGGTCGGTGCCTCTTCGCTGACCAGCAGCAAGGCGCCCGGGCTGACCTGCTCGGGACGGCTGGCGGCGAGCAGCTCGGCCGACATCACGTCTTCGGTCATGCGGGTGGCGGCCATCGGGGCCAGGGTGTTGACGCGAATGTTGTTGCGCACGCCTTCGATCGCCAGCATGTTCATCAGGCCCAGTACCGCCATCTTCGCCGCGCCATAGTTGGCCTGGCCGAAGTTGCCGAAGATCCCGGCGGCGGAGGTGGTCATCAGGATGCGGCCGTAGTTCTGCTCGCGCATCAGGTCCCACACCGCCTTGGTGCAGTGGATCGAGCCCATCAGGTGGACGTTGATCACGGCCTGGATATCGGCCATGTCCATCTTGCTGAAGGACTTGTCACGCAGGATGCCCGCATTGTTGATCAGGATGTCGACGCGCCCGAAGGCCTCGACGGTCTGCTTGACCAAGGCCTGGACCTGCTCGTAGTCGGCCACGTTGGCGCCGTTGGCGATGGCGGTGCCACCGGCCTGACGGATCTCCTCGACCACGGCCTGGGCGGCTTCGGTGGAGCTGCCTGAGCCATCGCGGCTGCCGCCGAAGTCGTTGATCACGACCTTGGCACCGCGAGCGGCCAGTTGCAGGGCATGGACGCGACCCAGGCCGTTGCCTGCGCCGGTAATGATGGCAACGCGGTCATCGAAACGAATAGTCATGGTTTGAGTCCTCTTGAGAAAGTGTAATAGGTGGAGAACGGCGGGGAAACTGCGTGGGTTCCCCCGGTTGCCGTTCTCCAAAACAGATCAGGCCCGGGCAAAGATGCCGACGTGTTCGGTGGCCTCTTCCACGCGCCAGAGGCCGCCGCCATTGCCTTGCAGGGCGATGCGCGCGCCTTCGACCTGGCGCTTGCCGCAGTTGCCACGCAGCTGCTCGACCAGCTCGAAGATCTGGCCGATGCCCGTGGCGCCAATCGGATGGCCCTTGGACTCCAGGCCGCCCGACGGGTTGACCGGCAAGCGGCCGCCCAGGGCGCTGTCGCCACGTTCGGCCATGACCCCGCTCATGCCGGGTTCGCACAGGCCCAGCGATTCGATGGAAAGCAACTCACCGATGGCGGTGGCGTCATGCACTTCGGCGACGTCGACCTCCTGCGCGCTGATGCCAGCCTGTTCGAACGCCGCCTTGCCGGCCTGGTAGGTGCAACCTTTGTCGAAGTCATCGGCGGCACGCGCCGAGGCCGAGCGCACCACGCTGGCCAGCACCTTCACCGCACGTCGCTTGTCGAAGCCGTACTTGGCCAGTGCCGATTCGGTGCAGAGGATGGCAGCCGCGGCGCCATCGGAAATCGGTGAGCACATCGGCAGGGTGATGGGGTAGGTGATCGGTGGCGCGGCGAGGATTTCCTCGATGCTCATGGCATTGCGGTACTGGGAACGCTCGTTGTGCACGGAGTGGCCATGGTTCTTCGAGGACACGGCCGCCAGTTGCCGCTGGGTGATGCCGAAGCGCTCCATCAGGCCGCCACGGCCGAGTGCGGCGTAGACGTCCATGAAGGGGCTGTAGGGCTTGGGCGACTGCGAGCCTGGCGGCGGCACGATGTCCTTGCCCATGGCGGCCAGGTACTGCTGGTTTTCCTCGAACGTCTCGATATCCCAGGCCGACTCGAAGGCCGAGAACATCTTCGACTTGTCGCTGTAGAACATCTTTTCCGCGCCCACCGCCAGTGCGATGTCGGCGGCACCGGCACGCAGCTGGGTGACCGCCAGGTTGAAGGCATGGCTGGAGGAGGCGCAGGCGCCTTCGATGTTGAACAGCGGGATGCCTTCCAGTCCCAGCGGCAGCAGTGCCACCTGGCCGCGGATCATGTGCTGGCCATCGAAATGGCCCTGGGTGCAGTTGCCGAAGAACCCGACCTGGATCCACTTGCGGTCGCAACTGGCATCCTTGAGGGCATCTTCCACAGCCCAGGCGGTGAGCTGCTTGATGGTCTTGTCCGCGTGGCGACCGAACGGGGTCATGCCGACACCGACTATGTATACGTTTTCCATCGTTGCCTCGAATCGTTCTGGTAAGGGGAGGGCAGGCGCCCGGCTCAATAGCCCTTGAAGTTCGGCTTGCGCTTTTCGGCGAAGGCGCGGATGCCCTCGGCAATGTCGTAAGAGCGCTGGTGGTCGCGCAGCTCCAGCAGTTCGTGGCGCAGGGCATCGGCACGGGATTTGTCGCCGGCGGCGTCCGCCACGCGCTTCATCTTGCGCAGCACCAGCGGGCTCTTTTCGGCCAGTTTGTCGCCGATGGCCTGGACCCGCGCCACCAGCTCGGCATCGGCCACCACTTCGCTGACCAGCCCGTACTGCTTCATGTCCCGAGCGGGCAGGGAGTCGCCGGTGAACAGCAGGTACTTGGCGATGTTCTCGGGGATCTTGCGTGGCAGCACCGCGGCACCGCCGCCGCCGGGGAATACACCGAAGTTGGAGTGGGCATCGCCGAAGCGGGCACTTTCTGCGGCGATGACGAAATCGCAGCACAGGACGGTTTCCAGGCCACCGGCCAGGGCCAGCCCGTTGACGGCGGCGATCACAGGCTTGGGATAGGCACGCAGGGCATCGAAGAACACCACGATGTTGTCCAGCAGGTCCTTTTCCCCGGGTTGCGGCGTGCCACCGACCTTGAGGTCGGCGCCGGCGCAGAAGGCCGGCCCGGTGCCGGTGACGGCAATCACCCGCACGCCATCGTCGTGCTCCCAGGCGTCCAGGCGCGCCGTCATGGCCTGCAGCATTTCCGGGTTCAAGGCGTTCATGGCCTTGGGGCGGGTCAAGGTGATCCAGCCCACCTGACCCTTCACTTCAAACGATACGGACTCGCTCATCTCATCACCTCGCTCGCAATTCACAGGGCTTTTCTGCCTGGATCCGAACTTACGCGAGGCCCTTGCGGACACACCCCCCCCCTTGCGGACGGGGTCCACTTCCCTGCGGTTGTAGCAGGATGCAGGTGACGTCACGAACACTTACGAAGGTGGAGAAAATGAGCATGTCCACATCTGTCATCGACGCCGACGACCTGTTGGTCGCGACCAAGTTTTCACCGCCGCGCCTCAATGCCCGGCATATTGCCCGGGAGCCGCTGCTGGCCCGGCTGCGTGAGGCGCAGTACGGCAGTGCGACGCTGATCACAGGCCCCGCCGGTTTCGGCAAGACCCTCCTGCTGGCGCAGTGGCGACTGGAGTTGATGCGTGCCGGGCTGGATGTGGCCTGGATCTCGTTCAGCCTCGACGACCGGCAGTTCGCCAGCTTCCTCGCCTACCTGCTGCACGCCCTGCAGCGCCTGGGCATCGCCATCGAGCCTGAGTGGCTGCAGTGCGACGGTAGCGAGCCGTCGATCAACGCCCTGATCGCCATCGTCACCCGCGAGGCAGAGGCGGTGGGCAAGGAGTTGCACCTGCTGATGGATGACTTCCATCACGTGGAATCCAGCGCCGCTCACCGGTTGATGCAAAAGCTGCTGGACCATTGCCCGGTCAACCTGCACTTCACCATCGCTTCGAGGGCCGCTCCGTCCTTGAGCCTGGGGCGCCTGCGCATGCAAGGGCAGGTGGCCGAGATCGATTCGGCCGAATTGCCGTTCGGCCTTGAGCAGACGCGGGATTTTTTCCAGCAAAACCTCACCACCCTGACGCTCAGTGCCGATGAGGAGCGCCTGATCCACGACGTCACCCGTGGCTGGCCAGCCAGCCTGCAACCGATCGCCACCATGCTGAGGGTTCGTCCGGGCAAACGCTCGCAATTGCGCTCGATCCTGTGGAAGTCCAGCGACCTGCAGGCGTACCTGGCCGAGGATGTGGTCGCTTGCCTGGCGCCCGAAATGATCGAGTTGATGGAGAAGGTGTCGTTGTTTCGGCGCTTCAATGCCGAACTGGCCCAGTTCGTCACCGGCAACGCGCAAGCGCATGCCTTGATGAAGCGGGCCGAGGAGGAGAACCTGCTGGTGTACCGCATCGAGTCCGATGACAACCTGCCCTGGTATCGCTTCCATCCGCTGTTCGGCGAGTTTCTCGTGCAGCGCCTGTCGGCACGCGGCGAGTCGCAGGTAGAGGGGCTGCACCGGCGGGCCAGCCAATGGTTCGCCGAGCACGACTACCTGGTGGAGGCGGTGCGACACGCCAATCTGGGCGGCGATGTGGATTATGCGGTCAAGGCCATGGAAGAGGCGGCCTCCAGTGCCTGGAGCATGGCCTACATCAGCCCCATGCTGCATTTGCTGGAGCGCCTGCCGCAAGAGACGCTGTTTGCCCATCCGCGGCTGTTCATCCTGGGTTGCCTGACGTATGCCTTCACCGCCCGCCCGGAGCAGGCACGGCGTTGGCTGGAACAGATCCGTCGCGCCGAGGCGGCGCGCAACCCGGCGATCTCGTCCAAGTTTGCCCTCGCCGATGCCGCCATTGCCTTGCAGCTGGACCAGCCGCGCCGGGTGGTCGGCCTGTTGGAGCCGGCCTATCGGGCGCCACTGGAGAATCGCTCGTTGCGCTACATCGGCCTGTCGGCCCTGGCCTGCGCCTACCTTGCCGTAGGGCGTCTGGACGCCGCCAGCGCGTTGCATGCACAGCACCCGATCCATGCCGAGGACAGTGACAACGACATGGCCATGGTGTTCGAGAACACCCGCGCCATGGCCAGCCTGGCCCATGGCGACGCTCGCGAGGCCGCGCGCCTGGGGGCCAGCATCCTGTCCCGAGCCCAGACAGCCTACGGGCGTGGCTCGGTCTGCGCCAACCTGTGCGCCGCCACGCTCTGCGATGCCTACTACGAGTTGGACCGGATCGACGATGCCCTGAGTGTGCTGGCCAATCGCAGCGGCATCCTGCGTTCCTCCATGCCTGATGTGATGGCCCGCGCCTCCCTTAACCGCGCCCGCATCAGCGCGCAGCGCGAGTCGCCCCAGGCAGCGCTGGATCTGCTCGAATCCCAGGCTGCGCACTTTCATGTGCTGGGCCTGGAACGCCCGCGGGCGTTGCTCCTGGCCGAGCAGGTCAGGTTGCTGGTGGGGCAGGGTGAGATGCGCCGCGCGGCAGAGCTGGTGGCGCGGCTGGCCGCGCTGGAGGCGGCTGAACCGAACAGCGCCGAGACACGTGACGAAATTGCCGCAGTGGCCGCCATGTCGCGCGCTCGGTTGGCGTTGGCGGCGCAGGATCCCGCGCGCGCGTTGGAAGACCTGGACGCCGTGGGCGCGTTCGCGGCCGCGGTCGGTTGTGTGCGCACGCAGGTCAAGGCGAGCCTGCTCGGTGCGCTGGCACAACATGACCTGGGCCAGCAAGACGCCGCCAGGGAGCACTTGCAAGGCGCTATCGGCACCGCTGCGCGGCTGGGGCTGGTGCGCACCGTGCTCGATCAGGGCGCCGCGCTCGTCGAGCTGCTCGAAGGCTGGCGCCGGGACGTAGCACTGGAGCCGCTGCTGGCCGATTACCTGGAGCACCTGCTGGCCGTCCGGGAGACGCAGGAGGAAGTACCTGTGAAGCGGGTCCCGACACGCAACGCCAGCAATGGGCCTCGCCCCAGCTTGACCCCTCGGGAGCTGGAGATTCTCGGCCTGGTGGCCCAGGCGATGTCGAACAAGCGTATCGCGCTGACGCTCAACATCACGTTCGGCACGGTGAAGTGGAACGTGAAGAACATCCTCGCCAAGCTGGACGTGTCGAGCCGCTATGCGGCGATTTCCCTGGCACGCCAGCAGGGGCTGCTGAGATAGGCGGACGCTTGGCCAATCGGGTCCCCCTACCCAGAGGGGAGGCGCACGCACGCGGGGCGAGCGCCATGCTCCGGTCAGTGCGCTGCGTGCCCCTGGCTGCAGCATGGCCTTTCTCTAGCGTGTGAGGAAAATATGAGCGATACATCCGCAGTGTTCCTGAGCGAACAGGAAGTCATGATCCGTGATGCCGCCCGCAAGGTGGCCCAGGAAGTGGTGGCGGCCACGGCCGCCGAGCGCGACCGCACCGGGGCCTGGCCCCATGCCGAACTCAAGGCGGTGGCAGAGCTGGGCTTTCTGGGCATGCACATCCCCGAGGCGTTCGGTGGCGCGGGCATGTCGTTTGCCGAGTACTGCCTGGCCATCACCGAATTCGCCGCGGCCGATGCGGGCTTTGCCACCATCCTGCATGTGCACAATGGGATGGCCGACATGCTCCATCGCTACGGCACGCAGGCGCAGAAAGACCAGTACCTGGCGGCCATGGTCTCCGGCGAACTGATCGCCGCCGGTTTGCTCACCGAGCCCCAGGCCGGCTCGGACACCGCAGCGTTTCGCACCACGGCGCGTCGCGAAGGCGACAGCTACGTGCTCAATGGCAGCAAGCAGTTCATTTCCAACGGCAACGAGGCGGGCATCGCCTTTGCCATCGCCGCGGTCACCGATACGCCGGAGGGTCGCAAAGGCCCGAGCATGTTCATCATCGACCCGCGCCAGCCCGGCTACACCGTCACCCGCGTGGAGAGCAAGATGGGCCAGCGTTCGGCCCAGGTCGCTGCCATCCAGCTGGACAACTGCCGGGTTCCGGCCGCGAACCTGCTGGCCGAGGAGGGCAGTGCCTACAAACGCCTGATGGGCACCCTGTCCGAAGGCCGCATCGGCATCGCTGCCGTGGCGGTGGGCGCAGCGCGGGCCGCACTGGAAGCGGCAGTGAAGTATGCCAAGGAGCGCGAGGCCTACGGTGCGCCGATCATCCACTTGCAGGGCGTGGCCTTCGACCTGGCCGACATGGCGACCCGATTCGAGGTGGCCCACACCTACATGCTGCATGCGGCGCGCCTGAACCAGGCCGGCGTGGCCTGTGCCAAGGAGGCCTCCATCGCCAAGCTGTTCGCCAGCGAGATCGCCGAGAAAGTCTGCTCCGATGCGCTGCAGATCCATGGCGGCTACGGCTACCTGAGCGACTTCCCGGTGGAGCGCTATTGCCGCGATGTGCGGGTGACCAAGATCTACGAAGGCACCAGCCACATCCAGAAGGTGATCATCGCTCGCAACCTGTAATCAGGGAGGAATGGCCATGACAGACGAAGCAGTGCGCTACGAAAAGCTCGGCAACACGGCGGTGATCACGCTCAACCGTCCGCACAGGCGCAATGCGCTGGATGCAGCCGTTGCCGAGGGCATGCAGGGGGCGGTCAGCACCGCCCGCCAGGACCCGTCCGTGCGGACGGTGGTGCTCACCGGCGCGGGCGGAGCCTTTTGCGCAGGTGCCGACCTTGCGGGCGACGCGGCGAGCGACGACCCGGTGTTCTTTGGCCGTGACCTGGTGCTTGGCCACCAGCGATGGCTCGGTGAGCTGGCGGCCCTGGAAAAACCGGTGATCGCAGCCGTGGACGGCCCGGCGGCGGGCGCCGGGTTTTCCCTGGCCCTGGCGGCGGATTTCATGTTCGTGACCCCGCGTACCCGGCTCATGGCGTCATTCGTCAGTATTGGCCTGGTACCGGACCTTTCGATGTTCCATGTACTGCCGCGACTGGTGGGCCTGGCAAGGGCCAAGGAAATCATCTTCAGCGCGCGCGCCATCGGCGCCGAGGAAGCCTTGGCCTTGGGTCTGGCCCAGGCCCTGGTGCCGGCGGACCAGTTGTTGTCGCGGGCACTGGACTACGCGCGGCAATTCGATGACGCGCCGCCGCGTGCCCTGGCCCTGGCCAAGACCCTGCTGAACCGCTCGTTCGAGACCGATCGGGCGACCATGAACCAGCTGGAAGCGGCGGCCCAGTCGCTGTGCGGGGCCAGCCAGTACCATGCCGAGGCGGTGCGCCGGTTCCTCGCCAAGGAAGCGCTGGCCTACGTCGGTGCCGAGCTGCCGGCGTCCTGAAACCGCCGCGCCGCGCAGTCTGCGGTTGCGTTTTTGACATCACCACCCGGAGCGAAGGCTCGCGGGTGGTGTTCGTGCTGGTTTCAGCCACTCAAACGTGGGTCGAGCAGGTCGTTCATGCCATACCAGACGGCCACTTCGTCGGTCTCTGTTCAATGCCACCGGCAGGGTGCCAGACTGGCGAAAACAACGGCAGACCGGGCGTCCGCAGCCCCTCCCCTAATGGAGAGGGGCGACCCAGGAAGGGGCATGCTTACTCTTGAAGCTCAAGAGCCTGCCAGCCAGTACCGCAGGGCACGAGCCCAACGGTAGGCGGGATACCCAAAGCTGAGGAGAAAGACATGAGGCAGAAAGTGGTCGTCGCGGGCGTTGGCATGATTCCCTTCGTTAAGCCTGGCCAGAGCGACACCTATGTGGCAATGGGTGAACAGGCCGTTCGTCTGGCCCTGGCCGATGCCGGCGTTGGCTACGAGTCCATCCAGCAGGCCTACGCCGCCTACATCTACGGCGATTCCACCTGTGGCCAGCGCGTGCTCTACAACGTCGGCATGACCGGCATCCCGGTGATCAACGTCAACAACAACTGCTCCAGCGGCTCCACCGCCCTGTTCCTGGCCAACCAGGCCATCACCAGCGGCATGGTGGATATCGTGCTGGCCGTCGGCTTCGAGCAGATGGTCCCGGGTGCCTTGGGCAACACCTTCAGCGACCGGCCAGCGCCGCTGGACCTGTTCATGCAGCAGTGCGATGCGGCCTTGCCAGAGGCGGCGGGCATTCCTAACGCCTTGCGCCTGTTCGGTAGCGCCGGCCGGGAGCACATGAAGCGCTTTGGCACGCCGATGGAATCCTTCGCCAAGATCCGCGCCAAGGCCAGCCGGCATGCCGCGAACAACCCCAAAGCGGTGTTCCGCAAGGTTGTGACCACCGAAGAGGTGATGGCCGATCAAGTGATGTGGCCGGAAGTCATGACCCGGTTGATGGCCTGCCCTCCGACCTGTGGCGCTGCGGCGGTGGTGTTGTGCAGCGAGGCCTATGCCCGCAAGCATGGCCTGGACAGCACCGTGGTGATCGCCGGCCAGGCGCTGACTACCGATGGCGCAGAAACCTTCCAGTCCGGCGACCTGCGCGACCTGGCCGGTTTCTCCATGTCCCGTGCGGCGGCCCGACAGACCTATGAAATCGCCGGAATCGGCGCCGACGAGGTGGATGTGGTGGAGCTGCACGACTGCTTCGCCCATAACGAGCTGTTGACCTATGAGGCCCTGGGGCTGTGCCCGGAGGGCGGTGCGCAGAAGTTCATCGATGATGGCGACAACACCTACGGTGGCCGCTATGTGGTCAACCCCTCCGGTGGTCTGCTGTCCAAGGGGCACCCCATCGGCGCCACCGGCCTTGCCCAATGCACCGAACTGGTCCAGCAACTGCGTGGCCAGGCCGAGCAGCGGCAAGTCGAGGGTGCGCGCGTCGCGCTGCAGCACAACGTCGGTATCGGTGGGGCCTGCGTGGTCACGCTTTACCGCAAGAACTGAGGAAGGATCATGGATTTCACTCCCGATTCGAGCCTGGTCGCATTCCGCCAGGCAGTCAGGCGCTTTCTCGACGAGGACGTCCCGGCGGACCTCAAAGGGCTTCGCCGCGCTACCCGGTCACCGCGTGAACAGGTGATGCGCTGGCAGAAGATCCTCAACCAGCGCGGCTGGGGCGCGCCCTACTGGGCGAAGGAACATGGCGGCACCGGCTGGACCGTGCCGCAGATCCTGGCCTTCGACGACGAATGCAGTGCCGCAGGTACCCCGACCCAGGACGGCTTCGTGCACAAGTTGCTGGGGCCGGTGCTCAATGCCTTCGCCACCCCCGAGCAGAAGGCGCATCACATGCCCGCCATCTTCGAGGGCGAGCGCCTCTGGTGTCAGGGCTTCTCGGAGCCTGGGTCCGGCTCCGACCTGGCTTCGCTGCGTACCCGTGCGGTGCGCGATGGCGACCACTACGTGGTCAATGGCCAGAAAACCTGGACCAGCTACGCCCACCATGCCGATTGGATCTTCCTGCTGGTGCGCACCGATACCGAGGTGAAGAAGCAGGCCGGTATCAGCTTCCTGCTGGTGGACATGAACACCCCGGGTATCACCGTGCGGCCGATCCGCAGCATCGACGATGCGCACCACCTCAACGAAACCTTCTTCGACAACGTCCGCGTGCCGGTGGAGAACCTGATCGGCGTGGAAGGGCAGGGCTGGAGCATCACCAAGTTCCTGCTCAACAACGAGCATGCCACGACCGCCGACCTGCCCGAGCTCAAGCGCTACATGCGCGAGCTGAAACTGTTTGCCTCGACCTTGCAGGCTGACGGCCAGCGTCTGTGCGAGCGCCCGGTATTCGCGCTGAAGCTGGCGCGCCTGGAGGCCGAGCTGCAGGCCCTGGAGATGCTGGTCCAGCGCGTGGCCCGCCTGGAGCAGGAGCACCGGCCAGAGTCCCACACCCTGGGCTCGATGCTGAAGATCCGCGCGACCGAGTTCCAGCAGCGCATCACCGAAGCCCAGGTGGAAGCCCTGGGGGATTATGGCGCGATCGCCTACCCGCATCCCCACGAACCGAACCTGCAACAGGGTTACCCCTTGCAGGCCCTGGCGACCGGTATCGCCAACGAAATGTTCTTCCGCCGAGCCTCCACCATCTATGGCGGCACCAGCGAAGTACAGCGCGGCATCATCGCCAAGCTGCTGTTCCAACTCTAAGGGCAGGAAACGGGTATGGATTTCGAGCTGACTTCGGAACAACAACTGCTGCAGGACAGCGTGCGACGCTATGTCGACAAGGCCTACAGCTTCGATTCGCGCATGGCCCTGCTGGGGGCCGGGAAGAACGGCAGCGCCGACAACTGGGGCATCTTCGCCGCCCAGGGCTGGTTGATGGCCGCCTTGCCAGAGGAATACGCAGGGCTCGGAGGCTCATTGCTGGAGACCGCCATCATCGCCCAGCAATTGGGGCGCGCCCTGGTGCTCGAGCCTTATCTGGGATGCGCGGTACTCGCCGCGCAGACACTGGCCGCTTGTGACAACACCGTGCACAAGGCCCGCTGGCTACCGCAACTGGCCGAAGGCGCATGCCGTATTGCCCTGGCCTACAGCGAGCCGGGCTCACGTGGCATGCCCGAGACCGTCGCCGTGCGCGCCGAGCGCAGCGGCGAAGGGTTCACCCTCAATGGCACCAAGACCCTGGTCATGGGGGCTGACGGTGCCCAGGCCTTCATCGTTTCGGCGCACGTCACCGGTACCGAGGGTGTCAGCCTGCTGTGGGTGAACGCCGACAGCGCCGGGTTGGTGCGCCAGTCACTGCCCCTGCACGACGGCACCTGGGTGCAGGAGCTGCGCCTGGAGGACGTCAAGGTGGGGGCTGACGCCCTGCTGACCGCTGAAGGGCAGGGCCTTGCTGCCCTGCGCCAAGGGCTTGCCCACGGCATCGTGGCGCTGTGTGCCGGGCTGGTCGGTGGCATGGAGAAGACCCTCGAAGTGACCGCCGAATACCTCAAGGTCCGCCAGCAGTTCGGCGTACCCATCGGTTCGTTCCAGGCGCTCCAGCACCGCATTGCCGACATGGCGGCGGAAACGGAGCTTGCCCGCTCGATGTTGCATGCGGCCCTGGCATCGGTGGCCAACGATAGCCCGTCGAACCGCGACAAGACCCTCTCCAGCGCCAAGATGCTGATCGGTCGCGCCGCGAAGTGGGTCTGTGCCCATGGCATCCAGCTGCACGGCGGCATCGGCATGACCGAGGAGTACCTGGTGGGCCACTACTACAAGCACGCCGTGGTCGCCGACCTGCTGCTGGGCAGCAGCGACAGCCACGAGGCCGCCTGTGCGGCCTCCCTGCAGGCCGAGCTGCTCGGCTGAACGACAACAACAATTCCTGGGGGAGAGCAACATGAACAGCTACGAAAATGTGGACGCGCTGCGAAGCTTGGTCGGCGAGGTGGTCGGCACCAGCGACTGGGTGGCCATCGATCAGCAGCGTATCGATACCTTCGCCGAGGCCACCGGCGATCAGCAGTGGATTCACGTCGACCCGGAGCGCGCCGCCAAAGGCCCGTTCGGCAAGACGATCGCCCATGGCTTCCTGACCCTCAGCTTGCTGCCGACGTTCATGACCGATGCGTTCGAGGTGCGCAACGTGAAGATGGGTGTGAACTACGGCCTGAACAAGGTGCGTTTCGTCCAGCCGGTGCCGGTGGACAGCCGTCTGCGCGCGCACTTCAAGGTGCAGTCCTGGGAGCCGCTGGAGGGCAATGGTGCCCAGGTCACCTACGAGATGACCGTGGAAATCGAGCACGTCGCCAAGCCCGCCTGCGTGGCGGAATGCATCCTGCGTGTGTTCGGTTGAACGGCAGCGTGACAGGAGGCTGGCGCTGCCAGCCCATGGAGAAATGACCTGATGGCACAAGATCGCACTGGCCCTCTGAAGGGGCTGAGAATTCTGGAAATCGCAGGGCTCGGGCCGGCACCGTTCTGCGGCATGCTGCTCGCCGACCTGGGCGCGGATGTGGTGGTGGTGGATCGCCTGGCCGCAGGCGATGAGGACCTGGACCTTGGCAAGCACGCCGTGTGCAACCGGGGCAAACGCTCCATCGCCGTCGACCTGAAGAGCCAGGCAGGCATCGATACCGTGCTGGGCCTGGTGGAAAACTGCGATGCGCTGATCGAGGGCATGCGGCCCGGTGTGATGGAGCGCCTGGGCCTGGGCCCCGGCGTATGCCTGGCACGCAACCCGAAGCTGATCTACGGCCGCATGACCGGTTGGGGCCAGGCCGGCCCTATGGCCCAGGCTGCCGGTCATGATCTCAACTACATCGCGCTGTCCGGCGCGTTGTGGTGGTCAGGTCAGCCGGGCCAGGCGCCGATGGCCCCGCCGAGCCTGGTGGGCGACATCGGTGGCGGTTCGATGTACCTGGCGGTGGGCCTGCTGGCCGGCATCATGAACGCCCGGGCCACCGGCCAGGGCCAGGTGGTGGACGCCGCGATCGTCGATGGCAGCGCCCATATGCTGAACCTGATGCTAGGGCTCAAATCGGCAGGGCAGATGCACAACGAGCGTGGCACCAGCCTGCTGGACGGGCCGCATTGGTACCGCACCTATCGCTGTGCCGACGGCAAGTTCATTTCGGTGGGCTCGGTGGAGCCGCGCTTCTACAAACTGTTGCTGGACAAGCTCGGCCTGGCCGGTGACCCGGCTTATGCCAAGGGGCATGATCCACAGCTGTGGCCGAACCTGCACGAAGGTTTCGCCGAGCTGTTCGCCACCCGCACCCGCGAACAATGGTGCGCGTTGCTCGAAGGCACCGATGCCTGCTTCGCGCCGGTGCTCGATCTCGACGAGGCGGCGCAGCATCCGCATATGGCGGCGCGGGGCGTGTACAGCCGGATCGATGGCGTGCTGCAGGCCAACCCGGCGCCGCGCTTTTCGGTGACCCAACCGGCAGCGCCAGGCGCCATACCGGCCCGCGGCCAGGATTCGGAGGCGGTGTTGCGCGATTGGTGCGCAAGGTGAGCGGTACGGGGCGTGTCAGCCGATTCGGCACCTTGAGCCGCCCCCTGATCCGGCCGTTCAACAGCGTCCGCGCCCGTGAGGGCGGGCCGCGACCGGTCATGACCTGGAAGGAACGTTGCATGAACAATAATAACTCGACGACCTTGCTCCATCGCTTCCTGCACTGGGAAGCCAACCGACCCGATGCGATCTACCTGACCCAGCCTGTGGCGGGCCAGGTCCATGAGTACAGCTGGTGCCAGGTGGGTGACCAGGCGCGACGGATGGCCACCTACCTGGCCGCGTTGCAACTGCCCGCCGGGAGCAGTATCGCCATCCTGGGCAAGAACAGCGCTCACTGGATCATGGCCGACCTGGCGATCTGGATGGCCGGTCATGTCTCCGTGCCGCTGTACCCGACGATGAATGCCGATACCCTGCGCTACATCGTCGATCATGCCGACATCCGCCTGCTGTTCCTCGGGCGGATGGAGCCCGGCAGCAGTATCCAGCAGATGCTGCCAGCCGAAGTGCCGGTCATTGCATTGCCGTTGGCGCCCGAGGGCGACTATCGGCAATGGGAGGAGGTGTGTGCCGCCAATGACCCGCTGCAGGACATCCTTCTGCCCGACCCCGATCAGTTGGCGACCATCATCTACACCTCGGGTACCACGGGTACGCCCAAAGGGGTGATGCACAGCTTCGGCAGCATGCATGCCTATGCTTCGCTGGCGGGCGGTGACTTCATCCAGCTGGGACCGGATGATCGCTTGCTGTCCTACCTGCCGCTGGCCCATGCCGCCGAGCGTTCCTCGGTAGAGTCCAATTCGCTCTGCCATGGCGTGCAGGTCTTCTTCAACGACACCCTGGAAACCTTCACCCAGGACCTGTGCCGCGCGCGGCCATCGATGTTCATCTCGATGCCCAGGCTCTGGACCAAGTTCTACCAGGCGATCTGCACACGCCTTCCGGCCGAGCAGCAGGCCTTGTTGGCCAGCCCGTGCGAAGCGGGTGCGGCACTGAGGAAACAGGTGCTGGTCATGCTGGGCCTGGATTGCACCCGCATTGCCTTTACCGGCTCGGCACCGCTGCCGCTGGAGATCGTCAACTGGTACCGCAACCTTGGCCTGGAGCTGTTGGAGGTCTACGGCATGTCCGAGAACTTCTGCTATTCCCACTACAGCCGGCCGGGCCAGGTGCGCGTGGGCTATGTCGGGCAGGCGTTGCCCGGCGTGCGCTGTCGCCTGTCGGAGGACGGCGAGGTGCTCGTCGATTGCGCCACGCGGATGCTGGGCTATTACCGGCAACCGGCACTGACGGCCGAAAGCATGACCGCCGATGGCTACTTCAAGACCGGTGACCGTGGCGTGCTGGACGAGGAGGGGCGTCTGAAGATCACGGGGCGGGTGAAGGAGCTGTTCAAGACCGACAAGGGCAAGTACGTGGCGCCGGTGCCCATCGAGAACCGTATCGCACACCGCTGGGTCGAGGCGGTGTGCGTCACCGGGCCCGGTCAGCCTGCACCCTTCGCGTTGCTCATGCTGTCGCCCGAGGGGCGTGACAGCCTGGCCGATACGCACGCGCGCCTCCAGTTGCAGCGTGAGCTGGACACGTTGCGCGAGCGTCTCAACCTCGACCTCGAAGCCCATGAGCGGCTCGGCTACGTGGTCGTCGTGAACGACCTCTGGAGCATCGAGAACGGCTTCCTCACCCCAACCCTCAAGATCAAGCGTGACGTCATCGAAAGCCGTTACCTGGGGCAGGCCGGGCAATGGCTGGCATCAGGTCGCACCGTTATCTTCGAGTGAGTGTTCCCCTCCAGCGCCAAGACCGGGCTCGCCTGCGATTGCAGTGACGGGCCCGGTGTCGCCTCCGTTTCCAGACCTGGCAACGGCACCCCACCAGACCCCCTCTGGCCCCTCTAACGTGGGGGGGAATCGCCCACAGGGCTCACGTAACGTCGGTAGCCACTGGTGATCCATCGCACCAGCGACAACCCACGTATCACCTGAGCCAGGGCGACTGTGTTCGCACCGGCACTGCGACCCGAAGGAGCGACACACAATGAAAATTTGCATGCCCAGTGAAGAGCAACGCCTTGCCGTCGAGAGTTTTCGCAAGTTCCTCGATGCCGAAATCCGCCCCGTCGCACGCCGCTATGGCGACCAGCACATTCCCAAGGAGCGGATGCGTGAAATCACCCAGGGGATCGCCGAGTTCGGCCTGCCCGGGGTGAGCGTCGCCGAGGAGCATGGCGGCCTTGGCCTTGATCTGGTCACCGAGGCCATGCTGTTCGAAGAGCTGTGCGCCGTGTCCGTCGACATTGGCCTGTGCGTGATGATCAACAAGGGGATGGCGGTCACGCTGGCGGAATTGCCGGCATCGCAGGCCCATCTGCGCGAGCGTTACCTGCCGGACATCATGGCCGGGCGTACCTTCGGTGGTTTTTGCATCAGCGAACCGGACGTGGGCTCCAACGTGGCCGATATCAAGGCTACCGGCAAGCGCGATGGCGAGCATTTCATCATCAAGGGCGAGAAGACCTGGATCTCCAACGGGCACTACTCCGACTTCTTGATCACCACCGTGCGCACGGGTGAAAAGGCGCTGTCGCACATCCTCGTCGACCGCGAGGAGCACGGCTACGAGACGCGCAATATCGACAAGATCGCGCTCAATGGCCAGTCCACGGCCCAGGTGTTCTTCGACGGTGCACGGGTGCCCGCGAGCAATATGGTCTGGGAAGAAGGGTCGGGCCTGAAGAACACCATGAAGCTGTTCGAGAAGGCACGCGCCAATGTGGGCATGCTGTCCGTAGGTTTGATGCGTGCGTCGCTCGAAGCGTCGATCAGCTATGCCAAGGAGCGCCAGCAGTTCGGCAAGCCCATTGCCGCCCATCAACTGGTCGCTGCCAAGATCGCCGAAATGGCCACCCTGACCGACGCCGCACGGCTGATGTGCTTCCGGGCCTTCTCGATGATGGACGCCGGCATTCGCTGTGACGTGCAGTCGTCGATGGCCAAGTGGTTCGCCACCGAAATGGCCGTGAAGGTCTGCCGTGACGCGGTGCAGCTGCATGGCGGCAATGGCCTGACCAAGGAGTTCGATGTCGAGCGCCTGGCCCGGGAGGCCATCGTCATCCCGATTCCCGACGGTACCACCGAGATCCAGAAACTGATGATCTCCCGCGCGCTTACCGGCATCGGCGCATTCGTCTAAGCCCTCCAGGACGCCCCCTCCCCACTGGCCATTTAGGGAGGGGCAATGCGGCGGCTGCTTGGATACAACAACCAGGCAAGTCCGCGTTCACGCAAGCCACAGGGCGTCGTGCCCAGACCGGCGTGATGCGCTGACTTCGAACATCACAACCTTAGAAGGTGGAGACATGACCACACTGACAAAAATCCTGCTCGCGGCCAGCTTGATGGCGGCGCACACAGGCGTGCTCCATGCTGCGGTGTCTGATCAGGAGGCCAAGCAGTTGGGCGTCACCCTGACGCCGATCGGCGCCGAGATGGCAGGCAACAAGGATGGCAGCATTCCCGCGTACACCGGCGGATTGACCACGGCACCCGCCGGATTCGACAAGGGCAAAGGGGTGCGTCCGGATCCCTTCGCCAACGAGAAACCGCTGTTCTCCATCGATGCGAAAAACGCCGACGCGTACGCAGACAAGCTCAGCGATGGGCAAAAGGCGATGTTCAAGAAGCTCTCCGGTTTTCGCATGGACGTCTATCCGACTCACCGGACGGTCGTCTATCCCCAGGCCGTGCGTGAAAAAACCATGAAGAATGCCACGCAGGCCAAGCTGTCCGACGCGGGCGATACCGCGGTGGGTGCCAGCGGCGGGATTCCCTTCCCGATCCCCAAGCAGGGCATCGAGGTCATGATCAATCACATCGCCCGCTACCAGGGACCGTCCTATGTGATTCCCAGGTATTCCGCCTACAACGTCGATGCGGCTGGCAAGCGTGTGCTCTCGACCCAAGGGGCCTGGACACTGGAAAGCCCGTTCTATAGCCAGAAAGAAGGCGAGCCCACCCTCTACAACCGCGCCCGGACCAACTACAGCGGCCCGGCCCGTCGGGCGGGCGAGGCGGTGATGACCTTCGAGAGCGTTGATGGCGAAAAACCCCGTCGCGCCTATCAGTACCTGCCAGGGCAACGTCGGGTACGCCTGGCGCCAGACCTGGCCTACGACACGCCAAACCCCAGTACTTCCGGCATGTCCACCATGGACGATGTCAACCTGTTCAACGGCCGCATGGACCGCTACGACTGGAAGCTGGTCGGCAAGAAAGAAATGTACGTGCCGTACAACACCTATCGCTTCACCTATGCTGCTGATCCTGACCAGGTGTTCGGCAACGCATTCATCAACCCGGACTTCGTGCGTTGGGAGCTCCATCGCGTCTGGGTGGTGGAAGCGACCTTGAAGCCGGGTGCGCGTCACATCTACTCCAAGCGCACCTTCTACGTCGACGAGGACAGCTGGGCGGTGCTTTCCAACGACCAGTACGACGGCCGTGGCCAGCTTTGGCGCCCAGGCTTCGCCTACCTGACAGCCCTGTACGATGCCGATGCGATCAACACCACGACCTCCGGGCATTACGATCTCATCGCGGGCACTTACTACATCAACATCTGGCCCAGCACCGGTGGCGTGGTGGTGTCCGACAACATGACCTCTGATTCTCGCTGGACACCGGACAGCCTTGCCGGGTCGGGCGTGCGCTAACGCAGGTCGGCTTGACCTGGGCGGAGCCGAAGGATTCGGCTCCGCTTTTTTTTACTTGCTTGTGTCAGGGATAGGGGCCGGCCTGAGCCGGCGGTGCTCAGAAACGTTCGATACGGGTCTTGCCGGCGGCCACCAGGCGTGCCAGCAGCGGGGCCGGCTGGAACCACATTTCGCCGTAGGCGCCAAGGGTCTGGCGGTAGTGCTCGATACCGCGCAATACCTTGTCCAGGCCGAGCTGTTCGGCATAGTGCATCGGCCCGCCCAGGTGGGCCGGGAAGCCGTAGCCATTGATCCACACCAGGTCGATATCGCTGGCGCGCAAGGCGATGCCTTCGTCCAGCAGCTGGATGCCCTCGTTGATCAGCATGAACAGGCAGCGGTCGTGGATCTCCTGGGCATCGATCGGCCGTCGTGGAATGTGCAGCTCTCCCGCCAGGCGCTCGGCCAGGGCGATCACCTCGTAGTCTTCCTGCCGCTCGCGGCCGTCGTAGAGGTAGAAACCCCGGCCGGTCTTCTGGCCATACCGGCCCAGGGCGTAAAGTTCGTCGCCCAGGCGGCAGTAGCTGTCGTCGTGGTTGATTGCCGTGCGGTTGGCGTCGCGTACCAGGAAGTTCACGTCGATGCCGGCCAGGTCGAGCATGCTCAGCACCCCCATGTTCAGGTCCAGGCCCGTCAGCACGTTGTCGACCTGTGCGGGGCTGGCGCCTTCGAGTACCAGGCGGTGGGCTTCGCGCGCATAGGGCTCGAGCATGCGGTTGCCGATGAAGCCGAAGCACACGCCCGACACGACCGGAAGCTTGCCGATGGTGCGGCCCAGCTTCAGGGTGGTGGCCAGCACGTCCGCTGCGGTTTGCCGCCCGTTCACGACTTCCAGAAGGCGCATGACGTTGGCCGGGCTGAAGAAGTGCAGACCAATGACATCGTGCGGCCGTGAAGTCACGGCAGCGATCCGGTCGACGTCCAGGGATGAGGTGTTGGTGGCGAGGATGGCGCCTGGTTTGCACACTTCATCCAGGGTGCGGAACACCTCCTGCTTGATTTCCAGCTTTTCGAAGACGGCCTCGATCACCAGATCGACGTCTCGCAGGTCGGCGTAGTCCAAGGTGCCGGAGATCAGCGTCGTGCGCTGTTCGAGTTGCTCGGGTGCGAGTTTGCCGCGCTTTACGCTGTTGGCGTAGTTGCGGTTGATCTGCGCGATCCCCCGGTCGAGCGCATCTTGTTGACGCTCCAGGAGGATGACCGGGATACCGGCATTGGCGAAGTTCATTGCGATACCGCCGCCCATGGTGCCCGCGCCGATCACGGCGACCTTGCGGATGGGGCGCAGCGGCAGGTCGGCTTCGATCCAAGGCACCTTGGCTGCCTCGCGTTCGGCGAAGAAGACATGGCGCAGGGCAGCCGACTGGCGGGAATCTTCGGCTTGCTTGAACAGCACCTGTTCGTGGGCCAAGCCTTCGGTCAATGGCAACCGACACGCGGCTTGAAGGGCATCGAGCACAAGCCTGGGCGCCAGGCGGCTTTTCCAGCGAGGGGCATTGGCTTCGAGACAATGCTCGAAGAAGTCATCGGGCAAGCCGCCTGCCGGGTCGGGGTAAGGCACATCCGGGCGAGCGGCTGCGCGGTCGCCAAGCAGCTCTCGGGCAAAGGCGCAGGCTTCGTCGAGCAGCGCGTCAGCATGCTTTGCGACGCGGTCAAGGATGCCCAGGCGCAGCGCGGTTTCACTGTTCACTGGCGTGCCGGCAAGGATGAGATCCAAGGCCTGCCTAGCGCCAATCAGGCGAGGTAGACGCTGGGTGCCGCCGGCACCGGGAAGCAGGCCGAGGTTGATTTCCGGCAGGCCGACACGTGTGCCTGGCTCGCCGATGCGGTAGCCGCAGGCCAGTGCCAGCTCCAACCCGCCACCCAGTGCGAGTTTACCGAGGGCCGCCACCAGGGGTTTGTCCATGCTGGTCAGGCGCTGCAGCAGGCCAGGCAGGTCGGGTGCCGCGCAGGAGGCCTGGGTGCCGAATTCGCTGATGTCCGCACCGGCACTGAACAGGCCGTTGGCGCCGTACAGCACGATGGCGCGAACCGCCGGATCGGCCTGCGCCTGCTCGCAGGCTTCCAGGAGGGCAGCCCGCAATGGCTGTCCCAGGGCGTTGACCGGCGGGCGGGCTAGGCCGATCAGGGCTAGCTCGGCGTCGACGTGGTAATGGATCGATGGGTTCATGATGGCTCCTGTGACTGGAACGATGGTTTACAAGGGCGCGGAGACTTCCGGAGCGTCCAGTAGACCCAATCTGGTTCATCCAGGCGTCCTCCCTTAAGGGAGGGGGAGGGGGCATTTTTCGGGGGTTTGAGCTGCAAGATCTGCTTCCGAATCCACTGGCCTCATCGCCGGCAAGCCGGCTCCCACAGGTAGAGCACTGCTTTCATGGCCTGTGGTGTACCTGTGGGAGCCGGCTTGCCGGCGATGGGCACCGGACACAAGCGCTGCCCGGGTTCTGAAAGTTTTTGATTTTTTTGAAAAAAACGCTTTACAGGTGTGTATTCGATCTCTAATATGCGCCCCACACGACAGGCACATAGCTCAGTTGGTTAGAGCACCACCTTGACATGGTGGGGGTCGTTGGTTCGAGTCCAATTGTGCCTACCAAATCTCAGAAAGGGCGATCCGAAAGGATCGCCCTTTTTGTTTTTGCACTCTCTCCCCGTTACTACCCCTTGGTCACCTCCGGCGACGCACGTCCCGCTGCATATGCCTGACGGTGTGGCCGTGGATGCCGAGGCGCATCAGATCTGCCCCTGCTCAAAGACCCGGGGCACTATCGAGGTAGGTTTTGTGACGCTCTGATAGCACCCAGTGACACCGAGCCTTCGCGACCGATCAGGTGCGCGGGCTACTTGCTGTCTTGAAGACGGCCTGAAGCAACAACCCAAGCCGGCGCCAGTGAAGGCCAATATCGAGTTCGTACGGGAACAACGCTAGCGGGGCAGAGGTCTGGCGAAGGTGATGCGTTATGCGCCGACCACCGGGTAACAGGCATCCCCCCAAAGCGTCCTGGGGTTGTCGAGCATGAGCAGAATGATCAGTGGCACCAGCTTGCCCAGCAGCTTGGTGCAGTCGCGCAGTTGCGAGCGATTGACGCTGCCATCCCAGGTTGCACCGCCATGCATCAGCTGGTTGCGCAGGGTATAGATGCGGTTGAACATCACCCCCAGCACCTTTGCCGTATCGCGTTCAGCCAGCGCCTGGTGGGCAGCGCGCTTGCCGCCGCGCAAGCGCTGCTCCCACTCGGCCTGGGTGATCTTGCCGTTCTGGAAATCCCAGAAACTCTGGAACACGAAGGGGTTGTCCAGCAAGGCACGAATGCTGCCAGGGAACTCGGACCACACCAGCTTCTCGATGAGGTGCTCGGTGTCGAGCAGGCAGAGCTTTTGCAGGAAGGCCTTGAAGGCCTCTTGTTCGGACAACCGATGATGTTCATCGATGTCCGTGGCATAGGCGGCGTTGAAGGCGATCCAGAGGAAAATGAAGCGGCCGTCCACGTCTTCAGCCTGCTCGGCGCGATGCAGCCAGCTCAGGGCTCGGTGAACGCGCAGCGCAAGGTTCGGGTGATGTGCGTCGCGTTCGTTGCGGTGGCGAGTCTTGAGCGACTGATAGTCCATATTCCTGGGGTTCCTAAGGCCGGGAGAGCGTGCGCGCAGGGCGCTTTGTGGCCATAGGCTATCATTAAAGGTTCAGTCGCGTGGCTGGCAAAAGAACTGGGTCAGCCGCGCCCTCATGATTTCCGCGCGGGTGGCCGGTCGGGTTTGAAGTTCGCTGTTGCAGACCGGGCAGCGGAAGAACCAGTCGATGTTCACCTGCAGCGCGTCGCTGGCTGGGATAGTGGTGCGCTGCCAATGACAGTCCGGGCAGATGAAGGTGCGGGGCCGAGGCGGTATAGGCATATAGGGTCTCCACGGTTTACGTGGGGTGACTGTGCCTTGAGAGGACGACAGATGGTGTCGCCCTGTCGCGGGGGCTGCTTTGCAGCCCATCGCCGGCAAGCCGGCTCCCACAGGGACCGCGTGAGCATCGAGGGTTGCTCTTTTTCTGTGGGAGCCGGCTTGCCGGCGATGGGTCGCAGAGCGGCCCCGGTACGGCGTTCGACCGGGACAGGGCTGTTGCAAGGTGTAACGTATGGTCGCGGTCCTGGCCATGGGCCGTCATGCTAGAATCCGCCCCTTCGAATCTGGAGGTACACGCGTGCGCAAACTGGCAGTGGTAATGGCAGTGCTGGCCCTGGTTGGCTGTGAGAACGAGGTCGAAGGTGTGCACAAGCAGGTCGCCGAGCACTTGCACAACCCCAAGACCGCCAAGTTCGGCAACGTGCGGATCGACACCAAAGGCACCATCTGCGGTCAAGTACGGGGCAAGGACGAGGCCGGGCAGTACGAAGCCTATCGCAGCTACGTGGCCATCAAGGGTGACGATGGCCAGTACCAGATCATCGTCGACGACAATGGCGATAACCTGCGCATCCGTGAACTGTGCGGCGGTGCCGACCTGCAGCGCCGTGCCGAGGCACTGGCCGACCAGCCGGCGCCGGAAGGTTGGGATGTGGAGGTGGTCCAGGGCGCGAACATGGGCGCATTGAGCGACATGACCGCGCGGCTGATCGAGAAGGGCATACCGTCCTCGGTCGAATACCGCGATGGCAAGCCGGTGGTGCTCATGGGGCCGTTCCCGACCCGGGAAGAGGCGCAGGCGCGCAAGGCCGAAGTCATGGCCAAGCTGGGTACTGATTCGGTCGTCATCCAGCATGGTGCCCAACGCTGACCCCGAGGCTCTGGGAAAGGCACCCTGTCATCTACCTGCCGAGCCGGCTATGCTTGCGTTGGGAGATGGCCGAACGGGGAGAGCCTCATGTCTACACTGGAGCGGGCCATCGTTGTGGCCGCCAGAGCGCATGAAGGGCAATACGACAAGGGTGGCGCAGCGTATATCCTTCACCCGTTGCGGGTGATGATGCGGGTTTCCACGCCTGAACAGCGGATCGTCGCTGTGCTGCACGATGTCATTGAAGATACGCCGCTTACACTGTCCGATCTTGCGCGCGAAGGGTTCGCGCTCAAGATTCTCGCCGCCTTGCTCGCCTTGAGCCGGCGACAGGGCGAAAGCTACGAGGATTTCGTGGTGCGCCTGGGTGTCGACCCGTTGGCCCGCACCGTGAAGCTGGCGGACCTGGCGGACAACAGCGACCTCTCACGTATCCCGTGTCCCGGCCCCGCCGACCTGGCGCGGCTGGCCCGTTACCGGGAAGCCAGCGCCTACCTGCAGACGCTGGCCTGAGCCTCAGGCACAGGCGCGCTCAGTCTTCCTTGGGCACCGTCCAGAAAATCTGCACGCCGCCATCGTCGCGGTGGGCGAGGGTGACGTTGTCGTTTTCGGCGATTTCCTCGAGCAGGGTTTCCCAGTCGTCCGGCGACTCGTGCGCCAGGCGGAAGATCAGCGCGGCGCGGCTGCGTTGGGCGGTGGGACTGTTGATGATCTTCTGGATACGCACACCCAGTTGTTCATAGCTGCTCGGCGTTGCGGAAGCGGTACTGGCCACGGGGATTTTCCTTGTTTTGCTGTATGCGCATACAGTATTTCACTGCCGTTATTTTCGCAACAGCGTGTCAGGCAAAAAGCCACCGTCGGTAGCGGCAGGGCCGGTGCGCTTCGCACACCGGCCCTTGGGCCTGCTTTGATCAGTATTCCCAGAAGATACGCTGCAGCTCCTTGCTGTCCTGGGTCTTGGTCATCGCAACCATCGCCAGGATGCGCGCTTTCTGCGGGTTCAGGTCATGGGCCACGACCCAATCGTTCTTGTCATCCGGTTGCTCGGCGTTGCGCAGCACGAAACCGCCCTGGTTGACGTGGGATGAACGAATGATCTGCACGCCGTTCTTGCGCAGCTCCTGCAGTGCCGGCACCACGCGCGACGACACCGAGCCATTGCCGGTACCGGCATGGATCAGCGCCTTGGCGCCGTTCTGCGCCAGCGCCTTGTAGGCCGTGTCGGTCACGTTGCCGTAGCCATAGGCGATGTCCACCTGCGGCAGGCTGCTGATCTGCTTGATGTCGAACTCGGAGTTGACCGTGTGACGCTTGGCGGGCAGGCGGAAGTAGTAGGACTTGCCTTCCACCACCATGCCCAGCGGCCCCCAGGCGCTCTTGAAGGCTTCGGTCTTGATGTTGATCGACTTGCTCACATCGCGCCCGGACTGGATCTCGTCGTTCATGGTCACCAGCACGCCCTTGCCGCGCGAGTCCTTGTCGCTGGCTACGGCCACGGCGTTGTACAGGTTGAGCATGCCGTCGGCGGACATGGCGGTGCCGGGGCGCATGGAGCCGACCACGACGATCGGCTTGTCGGTCTTTTCCACCAGGTTGAGGAAGTAGGCGGTTTCTTCCAGGGTGTCGGTACCGTGGGTGATGACGATGCCGTCCACGTCGTTGCTGTCGGCCAGTTCGGCCACGCGCTTGCCCAGCTTGAGCAGGTCGTCGTTGGTGATGCTCTCGGAGGCGATCTGCATCACCTGCTCGCCACGGACATTGGCCAGGTCGGCCAGCTCCGGTACGCCGGCGATCAGTTTATCCACGCCAAGCTTGGCGGCCTGGTAGGTGGCGCTGTTGGCAGCGCTGGCGCCAGCGCCGGCAATGGTGCCGCCCGTGGCAAGGATCACCACGTTGGCCAGCTTCTGCTGGTTTTCGACTTCCTTGGCCGACGCTGTGGCTGGCAGGATCAGCAACAGGGCGAGGGCGCTGGGGGCGAAGGTCTTGAGTGCAACATTCATGGTTATTGTTCTCTTCCTAATGAGCTTGTTTGCTGTGTCGCAAAGCATGCAAGGCAGTTTTCGTACCAGCAGGGTCTAATCTGCCCTTATTACCGGCCCCACAAGGCTTTAGTGCGGCGGTTGATTGCCCTCGCGTTCGGGGCTCCGAACAAGCATAGGAAAAGCTGTTCGGTTTTTCGTAGAAATCCCCGATAATCTGCGCTACGAGCGGCTTGGGCTGGAAAGCGAAACGGATTTGACAAAAGCGGATCCTGTTTCCATAGTTACTCACCGCAAACGTTTGCGATCCGATAAAAACCACAAGATTCGGAGTTACCTGACATGAAGCTGCCGTTCCCCGGTCGCCTGCTGGCGCTCGCCGTCATTTCTTCGCTGTCCCTCGCCCTGCCTTTTTCTGCAGCCCACGCAGAAGACAAGCCCAAGGTTGCCCTGGTGATGAAGTCCCTGGCCAATGAGTTCTTCCGCACCATGGAAGACGGCGCCAAGGCCTACCAGAAAGAACACGCCGATGACTTCGAGCTGGTGGCCAACGGCATCAAGGACGAGACCGACACCGGTAACCAGATCCGCATCGTCGAGCAGATGATCGCCACCGGCGCCAAGGCGCTGATCATTGCCCCGGCCGACTCCAAGGCCCTGGTGCCCGTGGTCAAGAAAGCCATGGACGCCGGCATCACGGTGGTCAACATCGACAATCGCCTAGACCCCGACGTGCTCAAGAGCAAAGGCATCAGCGTGCCCTTCGTCGGCCCCGACAACCGCAAGGGCGCGCGCCTGGTAGGCGATTACCTGGTCAAGGAAAAACTCAAGGCCGGGGACCAGGTCGGCATCATCGAAGGCGTACCGACCACCACCAACGCCCAGCAACGCACCGCAGGCTTCAAGGACGCCATGGAAGCCGCGCAGATCAAGATCGTCTCGGTGCAGTCCGGCAACTGGGAGATCGACAAGGGCAATGCCGTCGCGGCGTCGATGCTCAATGAATACCCTGACCTCAAGGCCCTGCTGGCCGGCAACGACAGCATGGCCTTGGGCGCTGTCTCGGCAGTGCGCGCCGCCGGCAAGACCGGCCAGGTGCAAGTGGTCGGCTACGACAACATCAACGCCATCAAACCGATGCTCAAGGACGGCCGCGTACTCGCCACCCTCGACCAGGCTGCCAGCGAGCAAGCCGTCTTCGGGATCCAGGCGGCGCTGAAGATGCTCAAGGGAGAAAAACCGGATGTGGATGCCGACAATGTCATCCAGACCCCGGTCACGCTGATCACTCAGCCTTGACGCCCAGGAGAAACGGCCATGTCGACGGCCAATGAAGGGGTACTGACCGCCACCGGCCTGGGCAAGAGCTATGCCCAGCCGGTGCTCGGCGATGTCAGCCTGACCCTGCGCGCCGGCGAGGTGCTGGCCCTGACCGGTGAAAACGGCGCGGGCAAGAGCACCCTGTCCAAGCTCTTCAGCGGCCTGGAGACGCCCACAACCGGGCACATGACCTATCGCGGCCAGGCCTACTCACCCGCCAGCCGCAGCGATGCCGAACGTCTGGGGGTGCGCATGGTGATGCAGGAGCTCAACCTCCTGCCGACCCTGACCGTGGCCGAGAATCTGTTCCTCGACAACCTGCCCAGCCGTTTCGGCTGGATCAGCCGCAAGCGCCTGCGCCAACTGGCCACGGCCGCCATGGCCCAGGTCGGCCTCGATGCCATCGACCCGGACACCCCGGTCGGCGAGCTGGGCATCGGCCATCAGCAGATGGTCGAGATCGCGCGCAACCTGATCGGCGACTGCCATGTGCTGATCTTCGACGAACCCACGGCCATGCTCACTGCGCGCGAGGTGGAGTTGCTGTTCGTGCAGATCGAACGCTTGCGCCAGCGCGGCGTGGCCATCGTCTACATCTCCCATCGGCTCGAAGAATTGCAGCGTGTTGCCCAGCGCATCGTCGTGCTGCGCGACGGCAAGCTGGTATGCGACGAGCCGATCCAACGTTACAGCAGCACCGAGCTGGTCAACCTGATGGTCGGCCGCGAGTTGGGCGAGCACATCGACCTGGGACGCCGCACGATCGGTGCGCCGTTGCTCAAGGTCGAGCACCTGTGCCGCGGCGACAAGGTGCGTGACGTGTCGCTGGAGGTCAGGGCAGGGGAGATCTTTGGTATCTCGGGCCTGATCGGCGCCGGGCGCACCGAGCTGCTGCGGCTGATCTTCGGTGCCGACCGCGCCGACAGTGGCAGCATCGCCCTGGGTCAGCCGCCCAGGCCAGTGACCATCGACTCGCCCAAGGCGGCGGTCAAGGCCGGCATCGCCCTGATCACCGAGGACCGCAAAGGCGAAGGCTTGCTGTTGTCGCAGTCGATCAGCGCCAACATCGCCTTGGGCAACCTTGGCGCCGTGTCCCGTGCGGGCGTGCTCGATGGCGACGCCGAGCGGGCCCTTGCCGAACGGCAGATCGCCGCCATGCGCATCCGCAGCGCCGGTGCTGCCCAGGCGGTTGGCGAGCTGTCGGGCGGTAACCAGCAGAAAGTGGTGATCGGCCGCTGGCTGGAGCGCGACTGCCAGGTGCTGCTGTTCGACGAGCCGACCCGCGGCATCGACGTGGGCGCCAAGTTCGACATCTACGGCCTGCTGGCCGAACTGGCACGCCAAGGCAAAGCGCTGGTGGTGGTGTCCAGCGACCTGCGCGAGCTGATGCTGATCTGTGACCGCATCGCCGTGCTCAGCGCCGGTCGCCTGATCGACACCTTCGATCGCGACCATTGGAGCCAGGACCAGCTGCTCGCTGCCGCCTTCGCCGGCTATCAGAAACGTGACGCCCTGCTGCACGACGCAGCGCCCAGGATGGATGCATGAAGACCCCACCTCTCGAAACGACAGACAGCACGGCCGCGCGCCGTAGCGGCACCTACTTCGGCCTGGGTACCTATCTGGGCCTGGCCGGCGCCTTGTTGGCGATGATCGTGCTGTTCTCGCTGCTCAGCAGCCACTTCTGGTCCTACGCCACCTTCAGCACCCTGGCCAATCAGATCCCCGACCTGATGGTGCTGGCCGTGGGCATGACCTTCGTGCTGATCATCGGCGGCATCGACCTGTCGGTCGGCTCGGTGCTCGCGCTGGCGGCGTCCACGGTCAGCGTGGCGATCCTCGGCTGGGGCTGGGGCGTGCTGCCGGCCGCCGTGCTCGGCATGGCCGTGGCAGCCCTGGCAGGCAGTGTCACGGGCGCGGTCACCGTGGCCTGGCGCATCCCCTCGTTCATCGTCTCGCTCGGGGTGCTGGAGATGGCCCGGGGCCTGGCCTACCAGTTCACCGACTCGCGCACCGCCTACATCGGCGATGCCTATGCCTGGTTCTCCAACCCGATCGCCTTTGGCATTTCGCCGGCCTTCATCATCGCCCTGCTGGTGATCGTCCTCGCCCAGTTGGTGCTGACCCGCACGGTGTTCGGCCGCTACCTGATCGGCATCGGCACCAATGAAGGGGCCGTGCGCCTGACCGGCATCGACCCGCGCCCTTACAAGGTGCTGGTGTTCGCCCTGATGGGGCTGCTGGCGGGCCTGGCCGCACTGTTCCAGATTTCCCGGCTGGAGGCCGCTGACCCCAATGCCGGCGCCGGGCTCGAACTGCAGGTAATTGCCGCCGTGGTCATCGGTGGCACCAGCCTGATGGGCGGGCGCGGCTCGGTCATCAGTACCTTCTTCGGTGTGCTGATCATCTCGGTACTGGCCGCAGGCCTTGCCCAGATCGGCGCATCGGAACCCACCAAACGCATCATCACCGGGGCGGTCATCGTCATCGCCGTGGTGCTCGACACTTATCGCAGCCGGCGCGCGAGCCGGCGGAACTGAAAACATGGCAACCATCAAAGACGTCGCCGCACTCGCGGGTATTTCCTACACCACCGTGTCCCATGTACTGAACAAGACCCGCCCGGTCAGCGAACAGGTGCGGCTCAAGGTCGAGGCGGCCATCGTCGAACTCGACTACGTACCCAGCGCCGTTGCGCGGTCGCTCAAGGCGCGCAGCACGGCCACCATCGGTTTGCTCGTGCCCAATAGCGTCAACCCCTATTTCGCCGAGCTGGCACGGGGTATCGAGGATGCCTGTGAGCGCAATGGCTACTGTGTGATCCTGTGCAACTCCGACGACAACCCGCAAAAACAACGCAGCTATCTGCGCGTGCTGCTGGAAAAGCGCATCGATGGCCTGGTAGTGGCGTCGGTGGGCGAAGACAGCGACTTGCTGCAGAGCCTGGCCAACGTGCGCACGCCAATGGTCATCGTCGACCGCGAACTGGAAGGCGTGGATGCCGACCTGGTGCGTATCGACCATGAACACGGCGCTTACCTGGCCACCTGCCACTTGCTGGAACTGGGCCACCGCGATATCGCCTATATCGGCGGTCCTGCCGAGACCGGTGTCAGCCAGTTGCGCCTGGCCGGTTTCCAGCGTGCGATGGCCGAGGCGCGGGTCGCCGTGAACAGCGATCATGTACTGCATTGCGACTTCACCAGCCCAGGCGGCCATGCGGCGGCCGCGCATCTGCTCGACGGCAAGCGGCCCACGGCGATCTTCGCCGGCAACGACATGATTGGCTTTGGTGTGCTGCGTGCGGCGGCCGAGCGCAATATCAGCGTGCCGGGCGAGCTGTCGGTGATCGGCTTCGACGACATCGAACTGAGCCGTTATGTCTACCCGCCGCTGACCACGGTGGGCCAGTCGATCCGCGAATTGGGCGAGAACGCCGCGGCGCTGCTGCTGTCGCGCATCGCCACGCCGCGCCGGGAGGCAGCCGAGCAACGCATCGTCGCCCCGCGCATCGTACTGCGCGAATCCACCGGGCCGCGCCCGGACTTGTTCAATGATTACCGTTAAGGAATCGTCATGAGTGCCAAAGTGCTGGTGGTCGGTAGCCTCAACATGGACCTGGTGGCACGCGCCGAGCGCTTGCCACGGGCAGGTGAAACATTGGCGGGCGAAAGCTTCTCCACCGTGCCTGGCGGCAAGGGGGCCAACCAGGCAGTGGCGGTGGCGCGGTTGGGCGGCAGTGTGGCGATGGTCGGCAACGTCGGCGATGACGCCTATGGCGAGCAGCTGCGCAAGGCACTGGAAGTGGAGGGCATCGATTGTCAGGCAGTCGGCGTGTGCCAGGGGGTGTCCAGTGGTATGGCGCTGATAACGGTGGATGCCAGCAGTCAGAACTGCATCGTCATCATTGCCGGTGGCAATGGTCTGCTGACACCCGAGGCCGTGCAGCGTTTCGATGGCTTGCTGCAGGCTGCCGAGGTGATCGTCTGCCAGCTCGAAGTGCCTGCCGCCACGGTAGGCTGGACCCTGGCCAGGGCGCGCGCGCTGGGCAAGCGAGTGATCCTCAACCCGGCGCCGGCCACCGGCCCGCTGCCGGCCGAGTGGTTCGCCAACATCGATTACCTGATCCCCAATGAACACGAGGCCGAGGCGTTGACGGGCCAGTCGGTCGACGACCTGGACAGCGCGCGTCGTGCTGCTGAGCGCCTGCTGCAATTGGGCGCTGGCAAGGTCATCGTCACCTTGGGCGCGCAGGGTGCACTGTTTGTCAGTCAAGATGGCAGCCGGCATTTCCCGGCGCCGCAGGTCAAGCCGCTGGATACCACGGCAGCGGGCGATACGTTCGTCGGTGGCTTTGCTGCGGCGTTGGTGCAGGGCAAGGAGGAGGGCGAGGCGATCGCGTTCGGCCAGCGCGCTGCTGCATTGTCCGTCACCCGCGCCGGGGCGCAGCCGTCGATTCCTTACCTGGCGGAGCTCACCCCATGAAAAAGACCGCGCTGCTCAATGTGGCCTTGTCGCGCACCATTGCCGGCATGGGCCACGGCGACATCCTGGTAATCGGTGATGCCGGGCTGCCGGTGCCGCCGGGCGTCGAGTTGATCGACCTGGCGTTGACGCCGGGGGTTCCGGATTTTGCCAGTGTGTTGCGGGCGGTGCTCAGCGAGCTGCAGGTGGAGCGGCATGTCCTGGCCGAGGAGATGCAGAAGGTGGTGCCGCCGGCGTTGGTCGAGATCGAGCGCTTGAAAGGCAAGCTGGGCAAGCGCGAGTGGCTGAGCCATGACGATTTCAAGGTGCTGTCGCGCAGTGCCCGTGCCGTGGTGCGTACCGGCGAGTGCCAGCCCTATAGCAATATTGCCCTGATCTCCGGCGTTACCTTCTAGAGGCGAGGGCTGCGCCCTCGTTCGCCGGCAAGCCGGCTCCCACAAGGTGATGCACTCTCCCTGAGGCGCGCGAAGATCCTGTGGGAGCCGGCTTGCCGGCGATGGGCCGCAAAGCGGCCCCAACCCATTCACCACCCAGGCAACAGGAGTGCCTCATGCTCAAACCCTTGCTACAAGGACTCACCCTCATGGCCGCAGCCGCCACCACCACCCTCCAGGCCGCCCCGCGCGAGCTGATCATCGACACCGACCCCGGCGCCGACGATGTGGTCGCACTGTTCCTCGCCATGGCCTCGCCGGAGGAACTGAACATCCGCGCCATTACCACCGTGGCGGGCAACGTGCGCCTGGACAAGACCTCGCGCAACGCCCGCCTGGCCCGAGAGTGGGCAGGACGCGAAGACATCCCGGTATACGCCGGGGCAGGGCGGCCACTGGTACGCACACCCATCTATGCCGCCGAGGTGCACGGTGAAGAAGGCCTGACCGGCGTTCGGGTGCATGAACCGAAGCAGCCACTGGCCCAGGGCAGCGCCGTGCAATACCTGGTCGATACGTTGGCGGCGGCCAAGCCGCAGAGCATCACCCTCGTCATGCTCGGCCCGCAGACCAACCTGGCCCTGGCGCTCACCCAGCGTCCGGAGATTGCCAAGGGCATCAAGGAAGTCGTGGTAATGGGGGGTGCTCACTTCAACGGCGGCAACATTACCCCGGTAGCGGAATTCAACCTGTTCGCCGACCCGCATGCTGCGCAGGTGGTACTGGCCAGTGGCGTGCCAATGACCTACCTGCCCCTGGACGTGACCCACAAGCTGCTTACCAGCGACGCACGTCTCAAGCAGCTGGCGGCAGTGAACAACCACGCCAGCCAGTTAGTGGTGGATATCCTCAACGCCTACATCAAGCACGACATGGACCAGTACGGCCTGCCCGGCGGCCCCGTGCATGATGCAAGTGTCATCGCCTACCTGCTCAAGCCCGAGCTGTTCAGCGGCCGGCGCATCCATGTGAGCATCGACAGTCGCGAAGGCCCGACCTTCGGTCAGACCGTCGCAGACTGGTACGGCGTGCTCAAGCAGCCGGCCAATGTGATGTGGGTGGCAGAGGGTGACGCCCAGAGCTTCTTCGACCTGCTCAGCGCGCGCCTGGCTCGATTGCAATAGCCGTGTGCGGAGCGTAGCGCTCGAACACCTGCTCGATGAAGCTGCGCGCCGCCTCGCCGCCGCGGTCACGCACCAGCAGGTCGATGGCGATCAACAGCAACTCTTCGGGCGTGCTGGGGCTGTAGGCGCTCTGGCCCTCGGCCCATTTGACCTTGATATCGGCGTCGATGCTATGGCTGCTCATGAAAGGCTCTCACTGGGGGCCCAGGGCGGAGGGGCGAACACCTGACCCTGGTGTTCGAAGAAGGCATTGTGCCTTCACTTCTTAAAGTAAATCATGACATTGCGTCAATAGCCTTGCGGCTCTCAGCATAAAAAGCTTCGCGGCGTAAACCAAGCGACTTGCGATGAACGCTGCAAAATCCGGTCACGATTGCCTTTCGCCTACGGTGCCGAGTTCAGGCAAACTTTTCCGTTTTGCAACAAATGACTGGTGGAACTGTCCGAACAGGCAGTTCCCGGATCGATTTTAGGAGGATTCATGTTCCGTACCCGTGCTTCCCTGGCAACCTTGCTGATCACTGCCGTGCTGGCGGGTTGCAGCACTGGTGGCAACACTGGCGGTGGCAGCGCGCCCGCCGCTGGCAACGATGGCCGTTGCGAGGCCAGCGGTGCCGAGTTCGCCATCGGCAAGCAGGGCAGCGCTGACCTGCTCGAGCAGGCGCGCAAGGCCAGCGGCTCGCAGATGGCACGTATCCTCAAGCCGCATGATGTGGTGACCCTGGAGTACCGCTCCGAGCGTTTGAACCTGAACGTGGACGAGCGGGGTGTGGTAACCCGCGTCAACTGCGGTTGATCAGTACCGGCCTCATCGCCGGCAAGCCGGCTCCCACAGAAGTTGCAGCGCTGCGATCATCATTGTGGGAGCCGGCTTGTCGTGGCGACGAACCGCGGCGATAGGGCCGGTACTGACAAACCCCAAGCCATAAAAAAACCCGCCACAAGGGCGGGTTTTTTTTACAGCTTCCGAATTACTCCGGACGAACCTGTGCAGCCTGCATGCCCTTCTGGCCGCGCTCGGCGACGAAGGTAACAGCCTGGCCTTCTTTCAGGCTCTTGAAGCCGTCGGATTCGATGGCCTTGAAGTGAACGAACAGGTCGTCGCCGCCGCCTGCTGGGGTGATGAAGCCGTAGCCTTTCTCATCATTGAACCATTTGACGGTGCCGTTTTGGCGATTGGACATGGGGTGAATCTCCAGACATTTTGATTTTTTCGGTGGTGCAATGTGGCCGAGGCTACGGAGCACGGACAACATCATAGTCTAATTCTGCGGATGTAGCGCCTTTTACCTTCGCAGGATGTTGATCCAGGCCAAATGATGCGTGCCTGGTTCACCCTGCGCCGGTCATTTTGGCTTACAGGTGGCTTGCACGACAGTCTGTGCCTTCTGCATCAGCTTGGCGTCAACGCCGTCCTTGCTGTCCAGGTCTTCGATCTCCTTGTCGGTGAAATTCTTTTTGATGGCTTGGGCACCGCAGTCGCAGTGTTTTTTCGCGGTCGCAGCGTCGACGCCTTGGGCGCCGGCTACCTGCTGGCACTGAGCCATGTAGGCGCCCTCCTTGCCGGCAGGGAAGTTGCCAGCAGTAGCAGCCACAGGCAGCAGCAGGGCGCCAGCGGCCGCCAGGGCCAGAAGAGACTGTACTCGCATAACCAGACACTCCTTGGGTTAAGGTCTCATCAAGAGTAGGTTGCTTCCCAAGGTCTGATAGGAATTTTTCCGCGTTAGTTCACCGTGGCGGCGCAATATCCAAATAATTTCTGCCTGCCGTGCAACCCGCGTGCTAGCATGCTCGGCTTGCAGCTGCAGACTTGCAGCGTGCAGCTATCTTTTTACTTTCCAGTCACTCAGGTCCCCCTGGCAAGCCGAAAGGCTTCTGCCACTGTGAGGCAGGCTTCCCCAGCGGAAGGCAGGTCGGATCTTGTACTGGCTCATCCCAACCCACGTGACCTTTGGTAGGGGTCACCACTAGGAGAGGAGGCGCCATGCCCGTTATTACTCTTCCCGATGGCAGTCAACGCGCGT
>Ga0160465_100131_pt1 | contig 67278 bp, 43 predicted proteins | sample HID1971K_E11MG_FD_108209 | JGI IMG/M metagenome (GOLD analysis project Ga0160465, IMG submission 108209) | Enriched millipede-associated microbial communities from UW Madison campus, WI, USA - HID1971K_E11 MG | ecosystem: Host-associated > Arthropoda: Insects > Digestive system > Unclassified ...
AGTTGCACCCACTGAGTAAAAGCATGCCTAAAAAGGGCAATATGCCAAACAGTCTGGGGTAACGCTTTTTACTCATCTCACGACCTCTAGATCAGCTTGCTTCAATGCAATTTGTGTTTTGGTAGCCAGCACTTCGTCCTGCCAAGTGAGGCAATTCACGCCCGTACTCGCTCCTGCCTGGGGTCCGACTGCAGGACCTTGGCTCAAGCGGGTTAGCGGTGCTTATGGTTTCGTAGGCAAAAGGCCTGTACTTCAGACCAAATCCATTTGGTGCGGGAAAACGCGGAGGGGTGTCCGCTCGGTATCGCCGCTGGGCGAAACTTGACGAAGTCAGCAAAAGAAAGCGCTGGGCTTCCTTCAATCCTGCGACTCGCAAGCAGTGCCGAACGGAAATTGGGGGCGATTGTAGTGAGGTCGCCAACCCTTGACTATGACTTATTGAGCAACAGTCTTTTACAGAATCCGTAACAATAGGTACCCGAAATTCAACTTCGCGACAGTTTGTCGCACCCCGCTTGATAGACCTCAAAGCCGCATGTGGCAAGGGTTTGTGATTGATCTGGATCAAGCGGGAGGGGAATTTTCCCTCTTCTCTGTGGGTGCAAAAGACCTCACTGAATTCGGGACTAATGTCTAACGATGGCGCCGATTGCGGTAGATGCCGAGCGGAACCAGGATGGCCGTGAGCACGAATGCCACCAGTGCCCATTGCGCCAGCGACAGGCCGAGGATCGGCGGGTATGCCGTGCTGCAGAAGCCGTCTACCTGAAACGCCAATGGCCAGAGCTTGGCCAGGGGCAGGTCGTCGACGATCGGCTGGAGGGTGTCGATACCGCAGCTGACCATGGGGTTGGCGAGTATATACACATGGTTGCCGGCCGCAACGATTCCGCCAATCGCGCTGAGTACCACAAGGCACTCGAAGAAGGTCAGGCTGCGCCGTCCAGGCATCGCCGCGGCAATGAACGCGAAGACCGCGATGAACAGCAGTGCATAGCGCTGCAGGATGCACAGTGGGCAAGGCGCTTCGCCCAGCACGACCTGCATGTACAACGCGCCGCCGATCAGGGACAGACAGATCAGCCCCAGCAGCACCAGAAAGCGCCGTTCCCGATTCAGGCGCAGTGTCAGTTCGTTCATTGCCGATTCCTTCGATGGATAGAGGGCAGCGTCATGTGCCTGCCTGGCGCAAGTCTACACGCAGGCAGGGCCTTGTAGCGTGTCGAGGAAGCGGCGAGACAGCACTGCGCAGGGCTATCCGGAGATGGCTTCAGACCGGCTGCGGCAACGTCGGTTCAACGTCGGCCGGTAAAAAGCGGCAGATCAGGTACCGCGCAGGGGCAAGCCCCTCGACACCCGGGAGTGAAGGATACAGTGATTAAAGGAGGATTAAGGTGAAAGATGGCCGTTGCGGCTGATCCTTCCTTATATATAGCAGGTGACTGTACCGGCCTCATCGCCGGCAAGCCGGCTCCCACAAGTACCCCACAGCCCTCGAGGCCTGCGCTGTTCCTGTGGGAGCCGGCTTGCCGGCGATAGGGCCAGCCGGTTCAGCCCATCATTCCAAGGCAGCCGCCGGCCCGAAGAACTCGTAACGGCTCTGCCCTTCCGGCACGCCCAACCCCTTCAGATGACGCTTGACCGCCGCCATGAAGCCCTTGGGCCCAAGGAAGTAGGCATCGACATCACGCTCGCGCGGCAGCCACTCTGCCAGCTGCTCCTGGCTCAGCAGGCCCACGGCATCAGCCTCTTGCGAACCTTCTTGCTCGGCATAGCAATAGAAGCGCTTGAGTTGCGGATGGCGCTCGGCCAACCCGTCGATCAAGTCACGGAAGGCATGCACCGCGCCATTGCGCGCACAGTGAATGAAATGCACCGGACGCTGAGTCTCGAGCGCAGACTCGAGCATGGCTAGGGTCGGCGTGATACCCACGCCGCCGCTGATCAGCACCAGCGGCTTGTCGCTGGCAGCCAGGGTGAAGTCACCGGACGGCGGGAACAGTTTCAGGGTTTCGCCGACCATCAGCTGGTCATGCAGGTAGTTGGAAACCTTGCCACCCGCTTCGCGCTTGACGCTGATGCGGTACTGCTGGCCATCGCACAGCGCCGACAGCGAATAGTTGCGACGCTGCTCGGCACCGTCGATGAACAGCTGCAAGCCGATGTACTGGCCTGGCTCGGCCTTGAGCACCGGCTTGCCATCGACCGGGGCGAAATAGAAGGAGACGATTTCGCTGCTTTCCTGTTCACGGCGTACAAGCTGGAACTCGCGGGTACCGCGCCAGCCACCAGCGGCCTCTTCCTTCTGTTTATACAAGCCTTCTTCAGCGCCGATCAGAATGTCGGCCAGCTGGCCGTAGGCAGCGCCCCAGGCAGCGATCACCTCAGGGGTGGCGATTTCCTTGCCCAGCACTTCCTCGATGGCGCGCAGCAGGCAGCTACCGACGATCGGGTAATGCTCCGGCAGAATCTGCAAGGCCACATGCTTGTTGATGATCTGGCCAACCAGGCCGCCCAGCTGCTCCAGTTGGTCGATGTGGCGCGCATACATCAGTACACCGTTGGCCAAGGCACGCGGCTGGTCACCGCTGGCCTGGTGGGCCTGGTTGAACAGTGGGCGCACCTCGGGGTACTCGCTGAGCATCATCTTGTAGAAGTGGGTGGTCAGCGCTTCGCCGCCGGTTTCCAGCAGGGGCACGGTAGCTTTGATGATTGCACGTTGTTCGGCATTGAGCATTGCAACAACTCCTGAGCACGGGGCTTGAATAGGTTGCGTTGACCATTACAGCAATCGTGCCAACTTTTTGCGCCAGCAAAATCAGGGGCTTGACGCCGATCATGTCAAAACGACCTACCCCGGCGTATAGTCATAACGACCAACAGGAGTCTTTATGACCGCAAAGCCCTTGCTCACCGCCCTGCTCCCCCTGGTCAGCGACCTTTCCCGCGACCTGCCCGACCAGGAACGCTACCGGCGCCTGCTCCAGGCCATGCGTGGCCTGCTGCCATGCGACGCGGCGGCGCTGTTGCGCCTGGACGGCGAATGGCTGGTGCCCCTGGCCGTCGACGGCCTTAGCGCCGACACCCTGGGGCGGCGCTTCAAGGTCAGTGAACACCCCCGCTTCCAGATCCTCCTCAGCCGCGCCGAACCCACCCGCTTTGCCAGCGACTCCGAGCTGCCCGACCCCTACGATGGCCTGGTCAACGCCCACGACGCCGCCCTGGAAGTGCACGACTGCATGGGTTGCCCACTGATGGTCGATGAACGGCCCTGGGGCCTGGTGACCCTCGACGCCCTTACTCCCGGGCAGTTCCAGAGCCTGGAGCTGGACGCCCTGCAGGCCTTCGCCAGCCTCGCGGCCGCCACCGTGACCGTGGCCGAACGCATCGAACACCTGGCCCTGCGCGCCGAAGACGAACACCACCGCGCAGAGATCTACCGCCAGGCCAGCGGCCAGGACCGGGAGCTGATCGGCCAGAGCAAGGCCCATAAACAACTGGTGGAAGAAATCCGCCTGGTCGGCAGCAGCGACCTGACCGTGCTGATCACGGGCGAAACCGGCGTAGGCAAGGAACTGGTGGCGCAAGCCCTGCACCAGGCCAGCAGCCGCGCCGACAAGCCGCTGGTCAGTCTCAACTGCGCCGCCCTGCCCGACACCCTGGTGGAGAGCGAGTTGTTCGGCCATGTGCGTGGCGCCTTCACCGGAGCCCATGGCGAGCGCCGGGGCAAGTTCGAGCTGGCCAATGGCGGCACGCTGTTTCTCGACGAAGTCGGCGAGCTGTCGCTGACCGTGCAGGCCAAGCTGCTGCGGGTGCTGCAGAGCGGGCAGCTGCAGCGCCTGGGTTCGGACCGCGATCACCGGGTCGACGTGCGCCTGATCGCCGCCACCAACCGCGACCTGGCGGCGGAAGTACGCAACGGCAATTACCGCGCCGACTTCTATCACCGCTTGAGCGTCTACCCGCTGCAGGTGCCACCTTTACGCGAGCGTGGCCGCGACGTGTTGCTATTGGCCGGCTACTTCCTCGAACAGAACCGATCGCGCCTGGGCCTCAACAGCCTGCGCCTGAGCAGCGAAGCCCAGGCCGCGCTGCTGGCCTATGATTGGCCCGGCAATGTGCGTGAGCTGGAACACCTGATCGGCCGTTCGGCGCTCAAGGCCATGGGCCAACATCCAGAGCGCCCTCGCATTCTCACCCTCGAAGCCAGCGACCTCGACCTGCGCGCCGTCCCCGCCACGGCGACGGCGTCCTCCCCTGCCCTGCTGCCTGCGCCTTCACTGCCCGAGGGTGGCCTGCGCGACGCCATCGACGCCTACCAGCGCCAGGTGATCGACGCCTGCCTGCAGCGCCATCAGGACAACTGGGCCGCCGCCGCCCGCGAGCTGGGGCTGGACCGTGCCAATCTGAGCCGCCTGGCCAAGCGCTTAGGCCTGCGCTAGACGCGTTCTTACAAAAGGATTAACCCAGAAAGCCTCTGGTTGCTTCCTGCTGGGCTGCTATATCTCCCTAACCACCGGTCACAGGGCCGTTACCCGGCCCCGTTGCGCGCAACAGGTCCGCTCGCGGGGGGGGAGGTTGCGCGAGGCAAGGGTCGCAGACGCCGACCCGTACCGCACACCAGCAGGGAGCAAGCATGGACAACATCGTCGTCGCCGACAAGCAATCCGCCGTCGCCACCCAGAGTGCCTGGGGCAATATCACGCTCAACAGCCCGGGTGTCGTGCAGATGCCGGTGGCTCCCGACCAGGTGGCGACCGTCACCCGCCGTGGCCAGGACCTGATCGTCACCCTCAAATCAGGGGAAAAGGTCACCGTCGGCAACTTCTTCGCCGTGGACCAGGCCGGCGTCGGCAGTGACATGGTGTTCGTCGGCGAAGACGGTAGCCTGTGGCACGCCAAGTATGACGCCGCCGCCTTCACCGGTTTCACCTTCGACGAAGTGGCCTCGCTGGATGAGCTGGTGGCCGGCATCGGGGTGGCCGGCAGTGCCACGCCGACCTGGGCGATTGCCGGCCTCAGCCTGCTCGGTGTCGGCGGTGCGGCCGCCGCCGCAGACCACCACAGCAGTGGTGGCAGCAGTGGCGGTTCCTCACCTGGCGACACCACGCCACCCGCCAGTGCCATCGATCTGCTGGTATCGCCCGATGGCCTGCACCTGACCGGCCGTGGCGAAGCGGGTAGCACGATCACCGTGCGCGATGCCGCCGGCACTGTGATCGGCAGCGGCACAGTGGGCGCCGACGGCACCTTCGACGTCTCGCTGAATACACCCCAGCTCGACGGCGGCAACCTGGACGTCATCCTGACCGATGGCGCGGGCAACAGCTCGCAGGCAGGCACCGTCGGCACTCCGGACATGACCGCGCCGCAGGCCCCCGGCGAACTGGCGATCAATGGTCAGGGCACGACGTTGAGCGGGCGCACCGAACCCGGCGCCACCGTGCAAGTGCGGGGTGCCGACGGCACGCTGCTGGGCACCGCGGTGGCAGGCGCCGACGGCGCGTTCAGCGTTACCTTGCAACCGCCCCAGACCGACGGCCAGGCACTGCAGGTCACGGCCCAGGACGCCGCTGGCAACACCTCCGCCGCCGGCACCATCAGCGCCCCGGACGATGGCCTGGGCAACCCGCCGGACAGCACGCCACCCGATGCGCCCAGCGGCCTGCTGATCGATCCGACCGGCCGGCAACTCAGTGGCCGTGGCGAAGCCGGCAGCACGGTGCAGGTGCGTGATGCCCAGGGGAACCTGATCGGTAGCGGGCTGGTCGGCGCCGATGGCAATTTCAGCATTACCCTCACCCCGCCGCAGGTCGATGGCGAACAGTTGCAGGTAACGGCCACCGATGCCGCCGGCAACACCTCCACGGCCGCCGTGGTCACTGCGCCAGACATCGATCCCGGTGGCGCAGACACGACCCCGCCAGCACCGGCCAGCGGTCTGCAGGTCAGCGCCGACGGGCGTACCGTCTCAGGTCATGGTGAGGTGGGTGCCACGGTCAAGGTCCTGAACGACCAGGGCCAGGTGGTGGGCACGGCTGTCGTCCAGGCCGATGGCAGCTTCAGCGTCACCCTTGACCCCGTTCAAGCCAATGGCGAACAACTGACCGTCACGCTAGTAGACGCCGCCGGCAACAGCTCACTGCCGACCCCTGTCACGGCGCCGGACATCACCCCGCCCAACGAAGCCAGCGACCTGCAACTCAGTGCCGATGGCATCACCCTCACCGGACGCGGCGAACCGGGTGCCAGCGTGCAGGTCAGCAATGCTCAGGGCGAGGTGCTGGGGACGGCTGTGGTCGACGCCAATGGCCAGTTCACCCTCACCCTGGCACCGGCCCAGACCGACGGCCAGGTGCTGGACGTGGTGTTGCGTGACGCAACGGGCAACAGCTCGACTGCAACCCTCGTCGCCCCTGACCTGGACGGTCCCCAGCAACCCTCGGCGCTGACCATCGACAGCGCCGGCCTGCACCTCACCGGCCTTGGCCAAGCGGGCTCGACCATCACCGTGCGCGGCGCCGATGGCAGCGTGCTGGGCACGGCGCAGGTGGGCGCCGACGGGCGCTTCGACGTGACCCTCGACCAGCCCCAGCGCAACGGCGAAAGCCTGAGCGTGGAGGCCACCGACAGCCTCGGCAACAGCGCCGGCCCGGTCAGTTTCACGGCGCCGGACAGCACACCGCCCCAAGCCGTCGTAAACCCGAGCATCGATACCAGCGGCACCACCGTCACCGGCACCGGCGAACCGAACGCCACGGTCACCGTGCGCGGCCCGGACGGCAGCGTGCTGGGCACTGCAGTAGTGGCGAGCGACGGTCGCTTCGAAATCACCCTCACGCCGGCCCAGACCAACGGCCAGGCATTGACCGTTGAACAGCAAGACCCGACCGGCAACGTCTCTGCTGCGGCCGACCTGACCGCGCCGGACAGCGTGGCACCCGGCACGCCTGGAGGGCTGAGCTTGTCCGCCGACGGCACGGTTGTCTCGGGCACAGGTGAACCCGGCGCCACGGTGCAGGTCACCGGAATTGGCGGCGTGGTACTGGGCACCGCCGTGGTGGCAGCCGACGGCAGTTTCCACGTGACCCTCGACCCAGCGCAGTTGAACGGCCAAACCTTGTCGGTCACCCAGGCAGACGCGGCAGGCAATACCTCCGGCGCCGAGACCCTGACCGCCAGCGATCTTGAAGCACCGGGCATCGCCCAGGGCCTGACATTGACCGCTGGCGGGACACTGCTCGGTGGTCAGGGCGAAGCCGGTGCTACGGTGACCGTGCGCGACGCGGCCGGACAAGTGCTGGGCAGTGGCACAGTCGCCCAGGATGGCTCCTTCAGCATCACGCTGAGCCCGGCCCAGGCCAACGGCCAAGTGCTGTCGGTGGTGCTGGAAGACACCGCTGGCAACCTCTCGCCATCAGCGTCCATCACCGCCGCCGACACGACCGCTCCAGCCACGCCGACCGGTCTGCAGGTGAGCGCCGACGGCACCCTGTTGCACGGCACCGGCGAAGTCGGTTCGACCGTGCAAGTGCGCAATGCCAACGGTGACTTGCTGGGCACCGTGGTGGTCCCCGCAGGTGGCAACTTCACGGTGGCGCTGTCGCCTGCACAGCTGGATGGCCAACAACTGCAGATCACCCTGACCGATGCGGCCAACAATGTTTCCAGCGCAGGCCAGGCCACTGCACCCGATCACACACCGCCCACACTGGTCGATGTCACCTTCAGCGCGGACGGCACCGCCATCACCGGCCATGCACCAGGTGCAAGCAACGTCACCATCACCGGCCCCGGCGGTACGGTGACCAGCGCGACAGTGAACCCTGACGGCAGCTTCACCGTGACCCTCACCCCGCCACTGGCCAATGGCGAAACCGTGAGCGTGGTCGTCACCGACGGGGTCAACGCCTCCGCACCGTCGAACATCACCGCACCGGATATCACCCCACCCGCGGCGGCCACCGACCTGACCGTGAGCGCCGATGGCACCACTGTCGGCGGTAACGCCGAGCCTGGCAGCACCATCACCGTGCGCGATGGCAGCACAATTCTGGGCACCGCCACGGCCGGGCCTGACGGCGCCTTCGTGATCACGGTGAACCCGCCGCTGGCCAGCGGCGATGTCGTGCAAGTGGTAGTGGACGATGGGGCCGGCCATGAAACCCCCACCAATCTCAACGGCCCTGATGGCACTGAAGTAGCCACCCCCACCGACCTGCAGATCAGTGCCGACGGCTTCCTGCTCACCGGCGAAGGCACCGTGGGCTCGCTGATTACCGTGACCTCCGGTGGCATCACGCTGGGCACTGCCACGGTCGGCAGTGACGGCACGTTCCGGGTGTTCTTCAGCAACGCCCAGCTCAATGCACAAACGCTGCAGGTCAGCGCCTCGCTGGACGGCAAGCTTTCGGTGCCGGCGACCATCGTGGCCGCAGACAGCACCGCGCCGGATGCGCCGGACCAGCTCGGCCTCGACCGCAACGGCACCACCCTCACCGGCCACGGCGAAGTGGGCGCGACCGTGCGCGTGGTGGATGCACAAGGGACCGTGCTGGGTACCGCGACCGTGGGCAGCAATGGGCTGTTCAGCGTCAGCCTGGTGCCGCCCCAGGCCAACGGCCAGACCCTCACCGTTACCCAGGCCGACGCCGCCGGCAACACCTCGCTCGCCGCCACCCAGCAGGCGTTCGACCTGCAGGCGCCGAACGCGGCCACCGGCCTGAGCCTGAACAGCGCCGCCACCGTGGTCAGCGGCCAGGGCGAAGCGGGCGCGACGGTCACCGTGCGCGATGCCAGTGGCGCGATCCTGGCCACCGGCACGGTCAACCAGAGCGGCCAGTTCCAGATCACCCTGCCCAGTGCGCAAACCACCGGCAGTCCCTTGCAAGTCACCCTCAGCGATGCCGCCGGCAACGTGTCCGGCCCCGCCAGCCTGGCGACCCCCGACCGCACGCCACCGGCAGCGGTCAGCGACGTAGCACTCAGCGCCGATGGCAAGCAGTTGTCCGGCAGCGGCGAAATCGGCGCCACCGTGCAGGTGCGCGATGCCGCCGGCAACGTGGTCGGCAGCGCCAGCGTAGGGGCCGATGGCCGCTTCACGGTGACCTTCGATACGCCACAGGCCAACGGCAAGGCGATCGGCGTGAGCCAAGTGGATGCCGCAGGCAACGCCTCGCCTGCCGTTTCCCTGAGCACCCCGGACCTGACACCACCAGCCGCACTGAGCAACGTGGTGCTCAACAACAATGGCCTGACCCTGACCGGCCTTGGCGAAGCCGGTGCCACCGTGACCGTGCGCGGCCCCGACGGCACCATCATCGGCAGCGGCCTGGTGGCCGCCAACGGCAGCTTCACCCTCACCCTCGCTAGCGCCCAGCTCAATGCCCAGCATTTGAGCGTGACCCAGACCGATGCCGGCAACAACACCTCGGTCGCCGTCGCCGTCACCGCGCCGGACTTCACCCCGCCGCCAGCGCCCAGCGCCTTGGCCCTGGCCGGCAGCGGCCTGCAACTGAGCGGCAACGCCGAAGCGGGCAGCACGGTCAGCGTGCGCGATGCCGCAGGCAATCTGCTCGGCACTGCCGTGGCCAACGCCAACGGCACCTTCCAGGTCACCCTGAACAGTCCCCAGACCAACGGCCAGACCTTGCAGGTCAGCGCCACCGATGCCGCAGGCAACGTCTCGGCCAGCACGCCGTACACCGCTGCCGACACCACCCCGCCCGCCGCCGTCGCCAACCTGGCCGTCTCGGCCGATGGCGCCACCCTGACCGGCACGGGTGAAGCGGGTGCCACGGTCACCGTGCGTGCCCCAGACGGCAGCGCCCTCGGTACGACCACGGTCGGCAGCGATGGCCGCTTCAGCGTCAGCCTCGCCCCGGCGGCGTCTGCCGGTGAAAGCCTCAGCGTCACCCAGGCCGATGCCGCGCAGAACGTGTCGCCGCCGCAGACGGTCAATGCACCCGGCAACCTGGCACCCGACACCCCCGACAACCTGGTGCTGTCTGCCGATGGCCTGGTGCTCACCGGCAGCACCACCCCGGGCAGCACGGTCAATGTCTACGGTCCCGGCGGCACGCTGCTGGGCACGGCCCTGGTCGGCAACGACGGCACCTTCAGCGTCAACCTCGGCAGCGCCCAGGCCAATGGCGAAGTCCTGCAGGTCAGCGCCGTGGGCACTGATGGCAGCGCCTCGCTGCCGGCCACCTTGCAGGCACCGGACAGCACCGCCCCGCAACCGCTGACCAACCTGGTACTGGCCAACGACGGCCTGACCCTCAGCGGCCGGGGGGAGCCGGGCGCCACCGTCACCGTGATCGGTGAAGGCGGGATCGACCTTGGCCGTGGCGTGGTCGATGCCAACGGCAATTTCAGCATTGGTTTGAGCAGCGCGCAGATCAACGGCCAACACCTCGGCGCCAGCCAGACGGACGCCGCAGGCAACGAGTCGAACAGTGTCAGCCTGACCGCGCCCGACCGCGTGGCCCCCGATGCCGCCGGCAACCTCGCCTTCAGCGCAGGTGGCAGCTTGCTCAACGGTACCGGTGAGGCCGGCACCACGGTGAAGGTGCTGGCCGCCGATGGCAGCGTGCTGGGCACCGCCGTGGTCCGTGGCGACGGTACCTTCCAGGTCAGCCTCAGTGCGCCCCAGGCCAATGGCCAGCCCGTGCAAGTGGTGTTGACCGACGCCGCCGGCAACCAGTCGAATCCAAGCCCGATCACGGCGCCAGACACCACCCCACCCGCCGCGCCGACCGAGCTGGCGATCTCCAGCGATGGCATTACCCTGACCGGCCGTGGCGAGGCGGGGGCGCTGGTCAGCGTGCGCAACCCGGCCGGTGTCGAGATTGGCACGGCGCAGGTCGATGCCAGCGGCCATTTCACCATCACCCTCACCCCGGCGCTGGGCAATGCCGAGCTGCTGAGCGTCAGCCAGACCGACGCCGCCGGCAACGTGTCGGCCATCGCCACCTTGCAAACCCCTGACTTCACGCCGCCTGCCGCCCTCACCGATGTGCTGATCAACGCCGACGGCAGCGTCGTCACCGGTCGCGGCGAAGTGGGGGCGACCGTGACCGTGACCAACGCCGCCGGCGTGGTCCTGGGCACCACCCTGGTGCTCGCCGATGGCAGCTTCAGCGTCCAGCTGACGCCACCGCAGATCAACCAGCAGGTGCTGTCGGTGCAGCAGGCCGATCCACCCGGCAACATCAGTGCGCCGGTCACGGTCGATGCACCGGACCTGACGCCGCCCGCAGCGGCAGTGGAGCTGCACCTGAACGCCAGCGGCGACCAGCTCAGCGGCACCGGCGAAGCCGGCACCACCGTGCGCGTGTTCGTCGGCGCCCTGGAGATCGGCACCGCCACGGTCGCCGCCAACGGCACCTTCGTGGTCAACCTCAATACACCGCAACTCAATGGCGAACTGCTGCAAGTGAGCCTGGTGGACGCCAGCGGCAACGTATCGCCGATCGGCACGATCACGGCGGTCGATATCACGCCACCGGCGAGCGTGATTGCCACGCTCAATGCCAGTGGCACGCAGCTCATCGGCACAGGCGAGGCGGGCACTCGCGTCACCGTGATGAACAACCATGGCGATCTGGTCGGCCAAGGCGTGGTCAATGCCGACGGCACCTTCGTGCTCAACCTCACCACGGCACAGATCAATGGCCAGGTACTGACCGTCATTGCCCAGGATGCCACCGGCAACCCTTCGCCACCGCTGCAACTGACCGCGCCCGACCTGACTCCGCCGGTACAGCCCGGCAACCTGACCCTGACCGGCAATGGCACATTGCTCAGCGGTACGGGTGAAGCGGGCACCACCATCACCGTACGCGACCCCTCCGGCACGGTGGTCGGTACCGTCACGGTGCCGGCAGGCGGCGAGTTCACCGTCACCCTGAGCCCGACACAGAACAACGGCCACCTGCTGACGGTGATTTCCACCGACCCCGCTGGCAACACCTCGCTGCCGGCCGAGTACCAGACCGTCGACACCGCCCCGCCCGGCACCGTGACCAACCTCGCCGTCAACAATACCTATGACATCCTCACCGGGCGTGGCGAAGTGGGTGCGACCGTGACGGTCAGCTTCGGCGGCGTGGTAATCGGCACCGGTCAGGTCGACAGCGGCGGCAATTTCTCGATCAACCTGCAACCGGCACCCGGTTCAGGCGCGTCCTTGGCCGTTACCCAGACCGATGCTGCCAACAACACCTCAGCAGTAGCGACTTATTCCACACCACTGGTACCACCACCGGAACCACCCACCGATGTAGCGCTGGCCGCCGACGGCCTGACCCTGTCGGGTAGCGCCGCCACCGGCGCGTCGATCCGCGTCTACGACGCCGCCGGCAACCTGATCGGCAGCGGCGTGGCGAACATCCTTGACGGTGGCTTCACCCTGACCCTGAACACCGCCCAGCTCAACGGGCAACACTTGACGGTGACGGCGGTGTCGCTGCTCGGTGGCGAGTCGCAGCCGATATTCGTCACGGCGGCCGACATCACGCCTCCGGCCAACCCGCTGGTCACCGCACTGTCGGCCAACGGCCTGGTGCTGAGCGGTAGCGGTGAAGCCGGCGCGACTGTCACCGTGCGGGACGCGGCCGGCAACGTGCTCGGCACTGGCCTGGTGAACGGTGCCGGGCAGTTCAGCATCAACCTCGGCAGCCCCCAGCTCAACGGCCAGGTACTGAGCCTGAGCCAGGCCGATGCGGCGCAGAACGTGTCCGCCAGCACCAGCTTCACCGCGCCGGACACCCAGGCGCCGCTGGCGCCGAGCAACCTGGCGATCAATGCCGGTGGTACCGTGCTCACCGGTAACGGCGAGCCGGGTGCGACCGTGACGGTGCAAGGCCCCGGTGGCCAGCTGGGCACTGCCATCGTGCAAAGCGACGGCACCTTCAGCGTCACCCTGACCACCCCCCAAAACGATGGCCAGGCCTTGGTGGTTCGCCAGTCGGACGCCGCCGGCAACTCGTCCACCAGCACGGCCATCACCGCGCCCGACACAACAGCGCCAGCCGCGCCGGTGGCCAACATCAACGCCACCGGCACCACGGTGACCGGTTCTGGCCAGATCGGCAGCACGGTTACCGTGCGCGACATTGCCGGCACCGTACTCGGCACCGCCATCGTGGGCAGCAACGGCCTGTTCGTGGTCAGCCTGGCCGCGGCACAGATCGACCACCAGGCCCTGAGCGTCACCCTCACCGATGCGGCGGGCAATGTCTCGACCGGTACTTCACTGACCGCGCCGGACCTCACCCCGCCTGCAGTCGCCAGCAACCTGGTGATCAGTGCCGATGGCAGCACCCTCACCGGCAGCGGCGAACCCGGCGCCACCGTCACCGTGCGCAGTGCCAGCGGCACCGTGCTGCAGACCGCGACCGTACAACCCGACGGCACCTTCACCGTCACCCTGAGCCCTGCCCAGGACAACGGCCAGGTGCTGTCGATAACCCTGACCGACCCACGCAACAACACCTCTGGCAACGTCAGCATCACCGCCCCGGACATCGATGCCAATGCGCCGGTGATCGCCAGCGACAACCTGGCCACGGCCACCGTCAACCTGGCGCCGGTGGTCAGCCATCAGACCTACAACGACAGCTTCACCACCTTGCTGTCCGGCTTCAGCAAGACCTTCACCTGGACGGTCGGCGCCGGTGCCACGGTGGACCCGACCCTGACCCTGACCACCAACAGCGCCCTGGCCCTGCTCAACAACGCCACCTTCACCCTGCAGGTGAAGGACGCCTCCGGCGCCTGGGTGACCTTGGCCACCGGCACCAGCCAGGGCCTGCTGGACCTGATCCTGCTGCCGCTGGGCCAGGGCATTCGCGTCGACATCGGCGTGCTGCAGGCCGGCGAGTACCGCCTGACCGTCGGCAGTGGCGGCATTGGCCTGATCACCAACGTCACCACCACCCTGGACATCGATACCACCAACCTGACCCAGTTCACCGGCACCGGCACACCGGTGTCCGGCAACGTCATCAGCGACCCCGGTGTCGATGGCAGCACCGATGCCCGCGGCCCGGACAGCGCCGCCGTGCTGCAGGTGCTGAAGAACGGCAGCTACGTCAGCGCCGGCAGCGCCACCGAAGTGCAAGGCTTGTACGGCACCCTGGTGATCCGCGCCGACGGCACCTACACCTATACGCCGAACGGCACGCCGTCCAGCGTCGGCAAGGTGGATGTGTTCAGCTACCAGCTGGTGCACAGCAACGGCCTGACCGATAGCGCCAACCTCTATGTGCGCATCGACAGCCCGCAAGCCTCGGAGATCTGGAGCGACAGCAACCTCAGCGCACCGGCCACGGTGGTGGATGCGGTCAACGATGTCGACAGTACCCACATCACCCTGGCCAACCGGGTCGACAGCAGCAGCGCCACCCTGGGCACCCTGAGCCTGCCGGTGATCGGCTCGCGCCAGGCCATCTACACCACCACGGTCGCCGCCGACACCAGCGCCGACCTGCAAGTGGTGATCAACTCGACCAACCTGCTGACCCTGCTCGGCAACACCACCATCGCCTTGTACAAGCTCAATACCAGCACCGGCCAATACGTCCTGGTGCAGTCGGTACCGGGCAGCTCGCTGCTGACCCTGCTAGGGGGTGGCGCCGCCTATACCTTCACCGGCCAGGGTGCCGGCAGCTACCAGGTCCGCGTCGGCTCCAGCGGTATCGGCCTGCTCAGTTCGATCACCACCAGCCTCAACACCACCACCACGCATCTCACCGAGTTCGTGGTCGGCGGCTACACCGCCGTGAACGGCAACCTGATCACCGACCCCGCCGGGGCCGACAACCTGGGTTCCTCGCTCACCGTGCTGAGCGTGCTGGTCGCGGGCAATACCTACGCCGTCCCTGGCCACAACGGCATCACCGTGGCCGGCACCTACGGTTCGCTGCTGGTGCATGCGGACGGCAGCTACACCTACACCCTCAACAATGGGCTCACTTCGGCGGTGATCGGCCAGCATGACACCTTCACCTACGAATTGACCCACCCCAACGGCACCAGCGACACCGCCACCCTCACCATCAACCTGGACGGTGCCAGCGGCTTCACTGCCACCTCCTCGATGCTGGCCGACAGCGGCGACGACGGCACGGCACTGGTCGCGGCGGCGGCCTCCAGCGAAGTCATCGCCGGCACCGACGGCAACGACCACCTCGATGGCAGCCAGGGTGGCCACATCACCCTGCAAGGCGGCGCGGGGGACGACACCCTGGTGGTGGTCGACCAGCAGTTCGCCAGCGTCGACGGCGGCACCGGCACCGACACCCTGTTGTGGGGCGGCGGCGATGCCAGCATCGACCTGGGCAACCTGGTCGGGCGCGTCCACGACATCGAGATCATCGACCTCAACGACACCAGCTCGGTAGCGCTGACCCTCAACCTGGCGGACGTGGTGGCAATCACCGAAACCGGCAAGGACACCCTGATCATCAAAGGGGATGAAAAAGACTCGGTTCACCTCACCGACAGTTGGACCCTGACCGGCAGCCCGAGCGCAGACGGCGTCGACTACAACCAGTACACGGCCCAGGAGGACCCGAGCCACCACCTGTGGGTACAGAACGGCATCCATGTCGTCTGAAGGCGCAGAAACCCGCCGGGCATCACGCCCGGCGGCATGGACGAACAGCAGTAAGGGCATTTCGTGAAGCGACGCAGTCCGCTGTCACCGCTGTTGCTGGGAGCCCTCGGGCTCCTGGTGGTCACTACCCACCCGGTTGCCCTGGCAGCCGATGACATAGATCCCGCGCTGCGCACCATCGGGCCATCGCTGCTGCGCGATGCCCCCGACGCCATCCCCGCCCGTCCCCCGTCCGGCCAGGCCGCCTCCCAGGGCGATCGGCTGGGGCTGGCCGAGGCCGTGCTGGCCGCCGCGCAGTGGCACCCGAGCATCGCCGAGGCCATCGGCAACCTGTACAAGCAAGGCGAAGGCATCAACGTTGCCCGCGCCGGTTACTACCCGCAGATTTCCGGAGGTATCCGCACCGGCTACGACTCCGGCTACGGCGGCGACCGCAACAGCCAGGCCCTGAACCTGTCGCTCAAGCAGATGCTCTACGATTTCGGCAAGGTCGACAGCGCCGTCGATGCGGCCCACGCCGCCGCCACCCGCGCCCAGGCCAATATCCTGCTGGTGCTCGATGACCTGGCCCGTGACACCGCCTACGCCTGGATCGAAACCCGTCGCTACGAGCAGTTGATGGTCATCGCCCGCGAACAGATCCGCGGGGTCGATGACATCGCCGGCATGGCACGCCAGCGCAGCGACATGGGTGCCAGCACCCGCTCCGATGTGGTCCAGGCCGAGTCGCGGGTAGAAGGCGCACGCGCCACCCTCGAGGAGTACCAGGCGCAGTACCAGCGCTGGCGCTCGATCCTGGCTGCCCTGCTTGGCCGCGTGTCGCCACCGGCACTGGCCGAAGAAACGCCCCCTGAACTGAACCAGGCCTGCAAGCGCCCGGCCCAGGGCGACGACCGCCTGCCCGCCGTGCTCATGGCCCTGGCCCTGCGCGCGCAGTCCAAGGCGGAGCTGGCCCAGGCCAAGGCCGAAGCCTACCCGACCCTGTCGCTGCAACCGCAGGTCAACCATTACCTGGACAACGACTACAACCGCGACAACCACAGCCTCGACCGGACCCAGGCCGGCATCTACCTGAACCTGGAGGTGCCGATCTACCAGGGCGGCGCCATCAGCGCCCGCACCCGCGCCGCCGGCCATGCCCTGAGCGCTGCCGATTCCGCCGAGGATGCCGCGCGCCTGCAGGCCCGTCGTGGCCTCGCCGAAGCCATGGCGCAGACCGCCGGGCTGGGCCGCCGGCTGAATTCGCTGGAAGCCCGCCAGGTCAGCATCCAGGAGGCGCGCATGCTCTATGGCCGGCAGTACCTGGACCTGGGCACACGGCCGCTGCTCGACCTGCTCAACGCCGAGCAGGAAATCTATCAGTCACGTTTCGACCTCGCCGGCACGCGCTCCGACCTGCTGCGCCTGGATGTCGACTGCCTGTACAACACCGGCGCCCTGCGCAGCGCGCTGGGTCTGGAAGGGCGCAACCTGCAAGGGGTGGAGATCGAGCCATGAACCAAACCGTCAATCCGAGCCAGGCCAATCCCCAGCACAACGCCGAACAGGCAGTGGCCGAGCGCCCCGACCTCGGGCCTTGGCTTGAGGTGATGCTCCAGGTCGCCCACCACTACCGCCTGGACGTCTCGCCCCAGCGCATCCGCCTGGCGGCGGTGGAGGATGCCCGGCCGCTGGACGAGATCCTCCGCCACATGGCGCGCCAGGCGGGCCTTGCGCTGCGCTTCGTGCGTTTCGACGCCAAGGCCCTCAAACAGTGGCGCACGCCGTTGGTGCTGGAGCTCGATGATGGCCAGCTGGCGGTGGTCGAAGCGGTGACCGAGGAAAACGAGCTGGCAGTGGTGTTCGCCGGCGACCAGCGGCTGACCTCGCGCCTGCCGCGCGCCGCGCTCGAAGGGCGCATCAACCGGGTCGCGCTGATGCGCCCGGCGCGGCCCCTGCGCGATGTGCGCACCGACGACTACACCGCGCCCTACGACCGCCACTGGTTCGCCCGCATCGTGCTGCGCGACCTGCGCCCCTACGGGCAAGTGATGATCGCATCCCTGGTGGCCAACGTGCTGGCCCTGGCCGGCGTGCTCTTTTCCATGCAGGTGTACGACCGGGTGATCCCCGCCGAATCGTTGCCGACCCTGTACGTGTTGTTCGGCGGCGTGGTGCTGGCGCTGGTGTTCGATTTCAGCATGCGCCTGCTGCGCCTGAAGGTGACCGACCTGCTCGGCAAGCGCGCCGACCTGCGCGTGTCGGACCTCGTTTATGGCCATGCCCTGCGCTTGCGCAACTCGGCACGGCCCAAGTCCACCGGCTCGTTCATCTCGCAATTGCGCGAGCTGGAGTCGATCCGCGACCTGATTACGTCGAGCACCGCCACGGCGCTGGCCGACCTGCCGTTCTTCTTGCTGTTCCTGTTCGTGTTCTGGCTGATTGGCGGGGTGCTGGTGCTCATTCCGCTGGTGGCGCTGCTGGCCATGGTGCTGCCGGGCCTGCTCGCCCAGCGGCGGCTGGCGCGCCTGGCCAACGCCTCGATGCGCGAGTCATCGCTGCGCAATGCCATGCTGGTGGAAAGCATCCAGGGCCTGGACGAAATCAAGGCGCTGCAGGCCGAAGCGCGGTTCGAGCGGCAGTGGAACCAGTACAACGCCGCCTGCGCCCACACCAACCTGCGCCTGCGTACCCTGACCAACGGCCTGGTGACCTGGACGCAGAACGTGCAGGGCGCGGTGTTCGCGGTGGTTATCGTCATCGGTGCGCCCATGGTGATTGCCGGCGACCTCACCACCGGGAGCCTGGTGGCCGCGTCGATGCTGTCGTCGCGAATGATGGCGCCACTGGCCCAGCTCACCCATGTGCTGACCCGCTGGCAGCAGGCCAAGGTGGCCCTGCAAGGCCTGGACAAGCTGATGCAGTCGCCGGTCGACCACCCCGAGGGCGAAGCCCGGGTGCACCTGCCCGCCATCCGCGGCGAGTACAAGCTGCGCCAGGCCAGCTTCCGCTATGAGGCCGAAGCGCCCCCGGTGCTGAACATCGGCCAGCTGGACATCCAGCCGGGCGAACGCATCGCCGTGCTGGGGCGCAATGGCGCGGGCAAGTCGACTTTGCTGCAGGCCCTGGGCGGGGCCATGGACCTGGCCCAGGGCGAGGTCAGCCTGGACGGCATCGCCCTGGCCCACCTCGACCCGGCCGACCTGCGCCGCGACGTCGGCCTGCTGCCCCAGTACGCCAAGCTGTTCCACGGCACCCTGCGGGAAAACCTCACCCTCGGCGCCGGCCAGGCCAGCGATCAGGAACTGGTCGCCGCGCTGGCCGCCACCGGCGCCCTGGACTTTGTCCGGCGCCTGCCCAAGGGCATGGACCACTTGATTCTCGAAGGCGGGCTGGGCCTGTCGGGCGGCCAGCGCCAGGCCCTGGTGCTGTCTCGCCTGCTGGTGCGCCAGCCGCAGGTGCTGCTGCTGGACGAACCCACCGCCTCGCTGGACGACATGACCGAGCGCAAGCTGCTCGATAACCTCGACCGCTTCTGCCAGGGCCGCACCCTGGTGATCGCCACCCACCGCTTGAGCGTGCTGCAGCGGGTCGAGCGGATCATCGTGCTCGATGGCGGGCGCATCGTCATCGACGACAGCCGCGACGCGGCCCTGGCCAAACTGCAAGGAGGCCAGGCATGAGCAACCATGAACTCCCCGCGTCCTACCTGGATGGCCAGGACGACCAGGCCGTGCTGCGCGCAGGGCGGGTCATCATCCTGTGTGCGCTGATGCTCGCCGCGTTCCTCGGCTGGGCCGCCTGGTTCGAGGTGACCGAAGTGTCGACCGGCACCGGCAAGGTAATCCCCAGCTCGCGGGAACAGGTGATCCAGTCGTTCGAAGGCGGCATCGTCGCCGAGATGAACGTGGCCGAGGGCGACCTGGTGGAACGCGGTCAGGTGCTGGCCCAGCTCGACCCGACCAAGACCGCTTCCAGCGTCGGCGAAAGCGAAGCCAAGTACCGGGCGGCCAAGGCCAGTGTGGCGCGGCTGCGCGCCGAGGTGACCGGCAAGCCGTTGAGCTTCCCCGACAGCCTGCGTGATTCGCCCGAGCTGATCGAGGCCGAAACCGCCCTGTACGAAACCCGCCGTCGCGGCCTGGAGCAGACCCTGGCGGGCATCGAGGACTCGCTGCGGCTGGTGCGCAGCGAGCTGAAGATCACCGAAAACCTGGCCAAGATGGGCGCCTCCAGCCGGGTCGAGGTGATCCGCCTGAACCGCCAGCGTTCGGAGCTGGAACTCAAGGCCAACGAAGCGCGTTCCGACTACCTGGTGCGCGCCCGGGAAGAGCTGGCCAAGGCCAGCGCCGAGGCCGACAGCCTGTCGGAAGTGATCCGCGGGCGCAGCGATTCGCTGTCGCGCCTGACCCTGCGCTCGCCGGTGCGCGGCATCGTCAAGGACATCGAGGTCAACACCTTGGGCGGTGTGGTGCAGCCGGGCGGGCAGGTGATGAAGATCGTGCCGATGGACGAGCGGCTGCTGATCGAAACCCGCATCGCGCCACGGGACATCGCCTTCATCCATCCCGACCAGGCGGCCAAGGTGAAGATCAGTGCCTATGACTACTCGGTGTATGGCGGGCTGGATGGCAAGGTGGTGGGGATTTCACCGGATACCCTGCAGGATGAGGTGAAGCCGGAGATCTACTATTACCGGGTGTTCATCCGTACCGAGCAGGACAGCCTGCAGAACAAGGCCGGCAAGCGCTTTGCCATCGTGCCGGGGATGATTGCCACGGTGGATATCCGCACGGGTGAAAAGACCATTCTCGATTACCTGATCAAGCCGCTGAACCGGGCCAGGGAGGCCTTGCGCGAGCGCTGATCTCAAGCCCAGTGCTGTACCTGTGGGAGCGGGCTTGCCCCGCGAAGCAAACACCGCAGTGCATGGCACCGGCCCTGCCGGTGTTCGCGGGGCAAGCCCGCTCCCACAGATTGAACGGGCGCTGCTAAAGAGCGGCCGAATCAGGCCGATAACCCGTTACCCCTGTCTCCCACCACGAAGGTCCCCATGGCCACGCAAAACGCCCGCGCGGACTCGCTCTCCCTGCTGCTGTTCACCCTGCGCAGCGGCAAGCTGATGGCAATCAACCTGCTCAAGGTCAGCGAGATCATTCCCTGCCCAACGCTGACCAAGCTGCCCGAATCGCACCCGCACGTGAAAGGCGTAGCGACCCTGCGCGGCAATTCGCTGTCGGTCATCGACCTGTCCCGGGCCATCGGCGAACGTCCGCTGGCCGACCCCGACGGCGGCTGCCTGATCGTCACCGAGGTCAGCCGTTCGCGCCAGGGCCTGCATGTACAGGCCGTGAGCCGCATCGTTCATTGCCTGAGCACCGACATCAAGCCGCCGCCCTTCGGCTCGGGCAACCGCTCGTACATCACCGGCGTCACCCGGGTCGACGACAACCTGGTGCAGGTGCTGGACATCGAAAAGGTCATCCACGCCATCACCCCGCCCGAACCCGTGGCGCACCCGGGCGCACTCGGCGAAGAAGACGCCAGCCTGCTGGCCGCCGCCAACATCCTGGTGGTGGACGACAGCCAGGTAGCGCTGCAGCAGTCGGTCCACACCTTGCGCAACCTCGGCATCGACTGCCACACCGCACGCAGCGCCAAGGATGCGATCAACGTGCTGCTGGAACTGCAGGGCACCGCGCAGGAGATCAACATCATCGTGTCCGACATCGAAATGTCGGAAATGGACGGCTACGCGTTCACCCGCACCCTGCGCGAGACACCGGACTTCCAGCACCTCTACGTGCTGCTGCACACCTCGCTGGACAGCGTGATGAGCGCCGAAAAAGCCAGGCTGGCCGGGGCCAACGCCATCCTCACCAAGTTCTCTTCGCCCGAGCTTACCGACTGCCTGGTGGTTGCCGCTCGTACCGTGGTGTTTGCCGAGCGCTGAAGGTCCGTGCTGTCATATTCGGCGACAAACTCCCCAGCCCGCTGCCGGGGATGACTGGGCATAATTCGCGCCCCTCGGATCATTCGTCGGAACCGCGCCATGAAGTTTTTCAGCTCTCTCATGATCGCTTGCGCCCTCTTCAGCGTTAACGCCCAGGCCTCCAGCAGCCAGGCCTGGAACGAGCAGCGCCAGCAGATGCTCAAGGCTTGCCTGGCGGCCAGCCAGTTCAAGGATGCCCACGCCCGCGGCAAACCTGCGGAGTTCGATGACCAGGTGGGGTTCAGTGCCCTGCTGATCGAAGGGGTTTATCCACAGAAGCACATGCAGGGGCGCACGGGCACGGAGTTGTGCCTGTATGACCGCAAGCAGCAGCATGCCTTTGTCAGTGAGTGGAATCCTGAGGCCAGGTGAGGGGCTGCGGGGCGCATGCCTTGGGTTTTGAGGTGTGGCACAAATCGAGCGCCGCCCGCGCGGCGCATCGCGAGCAAGCTCGCTCCTACATTTGTTGCAACGTGCCACGGTCTGTCAGGCCGTGGTTGTCCGCCTTTAGGCGCCCGGCGAGAAATGAGGGTGGGCATTGGTGCCAACCAAGAAATCGCGTCGTACCAACAAGGCTGACAACCATGGCCTATCAGACATAGGTACGTTGCAACAAATGTAGGAGCGAGCTTGCTCGCGATGCGCCGCGCGGGCGGCGCTCGATCTCAAACCCACCACAAATCCCACGCCCAACCCCACGCCCCCCCGCGAAACTGTCAGCGCTGTCAGCCAGCGGTCACGCTGCCGACCCGGTCAGGGGGCTATAAGATGGAGTACTGACAACCCTTCCCCCTTCCCTTGGCCAAGGTGCCCGCACCGATGCGACGTCCTTCCCGCTCTCTCCTCCTGGCCGCCGCCGCACTGCTCGCCCTGGCGACCCTGGGTATCTGGTACGGCCAGCAGCGGCAGGCGCCGGTAGCCCGCGCACAGCCGGCCATCCCGGTGCGCGTGGTCAGCGTCACCCAGCAGGACGTGCCCCGCTACGCCAGCGCCATCGGCTCGGTACTGTCGCTGCACAGTGTCGAGGTGCGGCCCCAGGTCGAGGGCGTGCTGACCCAGGTGCTGGTCAAGGAAGGCCAATGGGTCAAGCAGGGCGACCTGCTCGCCACCCTCGACGACCGCAGCATCCGCGCCTCGCTCGACCAGGCCCGCGCCCAGCTCGGCCAGAGCCAGGCGCAGATCCAGGTGGCCGGTGTCGACCTCAAGCGCTATCGGCTGCTCAGCACCGATGACGGGGTGTCCAAGCAGACCCTCGACCAGCAACAGGCGCTGGTCAACCAGCTGCAGGCCACGGTCAAGGGCAACCAGGCGGCCATCGCCAATGCCGAAGTCCAGCTGTCCTACACACAGATCCGCTCGCCGGTCACCGGACGCGTCGGCATCCGCAATATCGACCCCGGCAACCTGGTACGCACCAGCGAAACCCAGAGCCTGTTCAGCGTGACCCAGATCGACCCGATCGCCGTGGAATTTTCCTTGCCGCAGCAGATGCTGCCGACGCTGCAGAACCTGCTCAAGGCGCCCACACCAGCGCTGGTGCAGGCCTACATGGATGCCGATGGCGAGCGCAGCCTGCTCGGCGAAGGCCACCTGGCACTGATCGACAACCAGATCTCCGCCAACACCGGCACGGTGCGGGTGAAAGCCGAGTTCGACAACAAGGACGGCCGCCTGTGGCCAGGCCAGCTGGTGACCGTGCACCTGCGCACGGCGGTAGACGAAGACGCCCTGGTGGTGCCGCCGCCGGTGGTGCAACGCAGCATCGATGGCCATTTCGTCTACCGCGTGGACGGCGACAAGGTGACCAGTGTGCCGGTCAAGGTGCTGTACCAGGACAGCACGCTGAACATCGTCGCCGGGGTCAAGGCCGGTGACCGCCTGGTGCTCGACGGCCAGTCGCGCCTCAAGCCCGGCGCCCGAATCGAGATCACCCCGGACGCGCCGACGCCGGCCGAGATGGCCGAACGCAGGAGCCAGCCATGAACACCCGCAATGGCGTCTCTGCCTGGTGCATCGACCACCCCATCGCCACCCTGCTGCTGACCTTCGCCCTGGTGCTGCTCGGTGCCATCGCCTTCCCCCGCCTGCCCGTGGCGCCCTTGCCTGAAGCCGACTTCCCGACCATCCAGGTCACCGCGCAGTTGCCCGGCGCCAGCCCCGAAACCATGGCCTCTTCGGTCGCAACGCCCCTGGAGGTGCAGTTCAGCGCCATTCCCGGCATGACCCAGATGACCAGCAGCAGCGCCCTGGGCTCGACCACGCTGATCCTGCAGTTCACCCTCGACAAGAACATCGACACCGCCGCCCAGGAGGTCCAGGCGGCGATCAACACCGCCACCGCGCGCCTGCCCCAGGACCTGCCCAGCCCGCCGACCTGGCGCAAGGTCAACCCGGCCGACAGCCCGGTGGTGATCCTCACCGTCAGCTCCGCGCAGATGCCCGGCAACGAGCTCAGCGACTACGCCGAAACCCTGCTGGCCCGTCAGCTCAGCCAGATCGAAGGCGTCGGCCTGATCAACATCACCGGGCAGCTGCGCCCGGCGATCCGGGTGCAGGCGCAGCCCGAGAAGCTGGCGGCCATCGGCCTGACCCTGGCCGACATGCGCCAGGCCATCCAGCAGACCAGCCTCAACCTGGCCAAGGGTGCGCTGTATGGCGAGCACAGCGTGTCGACCATCGCCGCCAACGACCAGCTGTTCCACCCCGAGGACTACGCCAAGCTGATCGTCAGCTACCGCAACGGCGCGCCGGTGCACCTGGCCGACGTGGCCAAGGTGATCAACGGTGCCGAGAACGCCTACGTCAAGGCCTGGTCAGGCGACCAGCCCGGGCTGAACCTGGTGATCTTCCGTCAGCCCGGGGCCAATATCGTCGATACCGTCGACCGGGTGCTCGATGCCCTGCCCCGCCTGCAGGAAATGCTGCCGGCATCGGTGCAAGTGTCGATCTTGCAGGACCGAACCCAGACCATCCGCGCCTCGCTGCACGAGGTGGAGCTGACGCTGATGATCGCCGTGGCGCTGGTGATCGGGGTGATGGCACTGTTCCTGCGCCAGTGGTCGGCCACCTTCATCGTTTCCAGCGTGCTGGGGGTGTCGCTGATTGCCACTTGCGCATTGATGTACGTGCTCGGTTTCAGCCTCAACAACCTGACGCTGGTGGCCATCGTCATCGCCGTGGGCTTCGTGGTGGACGATGCCATCGTCGTGGTGGAAAACATCCATCGCCACCTGGAAGCCGGCGACGACGGCCGCACTGCCGCGCTCAAGGGCGCCGGCGAAATCGGCTTCACCGTGGTCTCGATCAGTTTCTCGCTGATCGCCGCCTTCATTCCGTTGCTGTTCATGGGCGGCGTGGTCGGGCGGCTGTTCAAGGAATTCGCCCTGACCGCCACGGCGACCATCCTCATCTCGGTGGTGGTGTCGCTGACCCTAGCCCCGACCTTGGCGGCCCTGTTCATGCGCCGCCCACCCGCCGAGCATGCCGGCGGTTTCGGCCCGCGCCTGCTGCACTGGTACGAAAAAGGCCTGGACCGTGCCCTGGCCCATCGGCGCCTGACCCTGGGGGTGTTCGGCATTACCCTGGCGCTGGCGGTGGCCGGTTACGTGGGCATCCCCAAGGGCTTCTTCCCACTGCAGGACACCGGCTTCATCCTCGGCACCACCGAAGCCGCGGCGGACGTTTCCTACCCCTCGATGATCGAAAAGCACCTGGCGGTGGCGAAGATCATCGGCGATGACCCGGCGGTGCGCGCCTATTCGCACTCGGTCGGGGTCACCGGCAGCAACCAGACCATCGCCAACGGCCGCTTCTGGATCTCGCTCAAGCCGCGCGGCGATCGCGATGTGTCGGCCAGCGAATGGATCGACCGGATGCGCCCGAAGCTGGCACAGGTGCCCGGCATCGTCCTGTACCTGCGCGCCGGCCAGGACATCAACCTCAGCTCCGGCCCTTCGCGCACCCAGTACCAGTACGTGCTCAAGAGCAATGACGGCGTCGCCCTCAACCTGTGGACCCAGCGCCTGACCGAGCGCCTGCGGGAAAACCCGGCGTTCCGCGACCTGTCCAACGACCTGCAACTGGGCGCCAGCGTCACGCGCATCGACATCGACCGCCAGGCCGCGGCGCGCTTCGGCCTGACCACCACCGACGTCGACCAGGCGCTGTACGACGCCTTCGGCCAGCGGCAGATCAGCGAATTCCAGACCGAGACCAACCAGTACAAAGTGATCCTCGAACTGGACGCCCGCCAGCGCGGCAAGGCCGAAAGCCTCAACTTCTTCTACCTGCGCTCGCCGCTGACCAACGAAATGGTGCCGTTGTCGGCCCTGGCGCATGTGGCCGCGCCCAGCACCGGGCCGCTGTCGATCAGCCATGACGGCCTGTTCCCGGCCGCCAACCTGTCGTTCAACCTGGCGCCCGGCGTGGCCCTGGGCGATGCGGTGCAGATCCTCGAACGCACCCAGCGCGAGCTGGGCATGCCCGATTCCATCGCCGGCAATTTCCAGGGCGCCGCCCAGGCGTTCCAGAGTTCGCTGTCGAGCCAGCCCTACCTGATCCTCGCCGCCCTGGTGGCGGTGTACATCATCCTCGGCGTGCTCTACGAGAGCCTGGTCCACCCGCTGACCATCATCTCCACGCTGCCCTCGGCTGGTCTGGGGGCGATCATCCTGCTGTGGGGCAGCGGCCAGGACTTCAGCATCATGGGGCTGATCGGCGTGGTGCTGCTGATCGGCATCGTCAAGAAAAACGGCATCCTGCTCATCGACTTCGCCCTGGAAGCCCAGCGCCACCAGGGCATGACACCCGAGCAGGCGATCCGCCAGGCGTGCCTGGTGCGCTTCCGTCCGATCATCATGACCACCCTGGCCGCCCTGCTGGGCGCGGTGCCACTGATGTTCGGCTTCGGCACCGGCGCCGAGCTGCGCCAGCCGCTGGGGATCGCCGTGGTCGGCGGCCTGTTGGTGAGCCAGGCGCTGACGCTGTTCACCACCCCGGTCATATACTTGGCCCTGGAACGCCTGTTCCATCGCCGTCAGGCGGCCCGCGCGGCCGCGCCAAGTACCAGCTGAGACAAGACCATGCGTGTGCTGATCATCGAAGACGAAGAGAAAACCGCCGACTACCTGCATCGCGGCTTGAGCGAGCAAGGTTTCAACGTCGACCTTGCGCGTGACGGCATCGACGGCCTGCACCTGGCCCTTGAAGGCGACTACGCCGTGATCGTGCTCGATGTGATGCTGCCGGGCCTGGACGGCTACGGCGTGTTGCGTGCCCTGCGGGCGCGCAAGCAGACGCCGGTGATCATGCTCACCGCCCGCGAGCGCGTCGAAGACCGCATCCATGGCCTGCGCGAAGGCGCCGACGACTACCTCGGCAAGCCCTTTTCCTTCCTCGAACTGGTCGCCCGCCTGCAGGCCCTGACCCGCCGCAGCAGCAGCCACGAACCATTGCAGATCCAGGTCGGCGACCTGTGGATCGACCTGATGGCGCGCAAGGCCAGCCGTGCCGGCACCCGCCTGGAGCTGACCGCCAAGGAGTTCTCGCTGCTCAGCGTGCTGGCCCGGCGCCAGGGCGAAATCCTCTCCAAGACCGCCATCGCCGAGCTGGTCTGGGACATCAACTTCGACAGCGATGCGAATGTCGTCGAGGTGGCGATCAAACGCCTGCGCGCCAAGCTGGATGGGCCGTTCGACAACAAGCTGCTGCATACCATCCGAGGCATGGGCTATGTCCTGGAAAACCGTGCCGGTTAACTCCATCGCGCTGCGCCTGTCGGCGCTGTTCATCCTGGTGGCGCTGGGCGTGTTCGTGCTGATCGGCTCGGCGTTGTACCGCCAGGTCGACCGCAGCCTCGACCTGTTGCCGGAGGCCGAGCTGGACGCCCGCTACAGCGTGCTCGAATCCACCCTCAACCGCTTCGGTACGCCCGAGCACTGGGCCAAGATCAACAACAAGCTCAACCTGCTCAGCGAAGAAGACAAGCGTATCCGCTTCTGGGTAGTGAGCAGCAACCCGGCCTTCGAGTACGGCCACCCCAGCGAGCTGGTGCGGGCCTTCGCCGAGGGCCCGCCCGGCATGCGCGACCTGCGCCTGCCCGACCGCCCCTACCCGTACAAGGTGCTGGTCAGTGAGCTGCCAGCCCTGGGCGACCGACCGCCGCTGCGCTTTCTGATCGGCATCGACACCGAAACTTTCTGGCAGGCGCAGCACAGCCTGCTGGTAGCCATCGTCGGCCTCGCGGTGCTGGGTGTGCTGCTGGCCTCGGTGCTGGGTTACTGGGTGGCGCGTATCGGCCTGCGCCCGCTGCTGGCCCTGTCCAACGAAGCCCAGGCATTGGCGCCGCCGCGCCTGGATGGCCGCCTGCAAACCAGCGACCTGGCCCCGGAACTGGCGCAGTTCGCCGGCGCCTTCAATGCCGCCCTCGACCGGGTCAACCAGGCCTATTCCCGGCTGGAAGCCTTCAACGCCGACGTCGCCCACGAACTGCGCTCACCGCTGACCAACCTGATCGGCCAGACCCAGGTCGCCCTCACCCGTGGCCGCAGTGCCGAGCACTACTTCGAAGTGCTGCAATCGAACCTGGAGGAGCTCGAGCGCCTGCGCAGCATCATCAACGACATGCTGTTCCTCGCCAGCGCCGACCAGGGCAGCAAGGCCACGGCACTGACCCAGGCGTCGCTGGCCGAAGAGGTAGCCACCACCCTCGATTACCTGGATTACATCCTCGAAGACGCCCAGGTCAGCGTCAGTGTCGACGGCGATGCCCAGGCCCCGATCGAAAAGGCCCAGCTGCGCCGGGCACTGATCAACCTGCTGAACAACGCGGTGCAGCACACCGCGCCGAACCAGATCATCCGCGTGCAGATCGATGCCGGGCCGCAGCAGGTCAGCATTGCCGTGAGCAACCCGGGGCCGGCGATCGACGATGCCCACCTGCCGCTGCTGTTCGAGCGGTTCTATCGCGTGGATGCGGCCCGCAGCAACAGTGGCGGGGGCAACCATGGGTTGGGGCTGGCGATCGTCAAGGCGATTGCGGTGATGCATGGCGGGGAAGTTTTTGTGCGCAGCGAGGCAGGCGCGAACACCTTCGGCATTCGCCTGCCAAGCGCTCAAACTCGCGGGTTTGGGGCGAAAGTCTAATTGCTTTCCAGCAAGATCGTTACCTTTTGCGCAATAGTGCTTATCACCGGGGACGCTGTTTCCTACGCCTTTAAAGGACTAACTTTAGCCCTGTCCTCATTAGCACTTGCAGCGCAAGAAGGTAGTTTCAAAATGTCCAACAGTATGGGTATTGCCAGCGTTTTCGTTCTGTCTTCCCTGTTGTTGTCGCCCCTGGCCATGGCTGAAGAATCCCAGGCCTTCGTCGCCCGTAACGCAGAACTCGCCGCTGTTCATCAGGAAGCTCGCGAAGCCGTCGCCAACCAGAACGATGCCGTGAAAGCCCCGGAACAGACCGTTTCAAAAGTATCCATCGATACCAACGCCGACAGCTGAGTTCAACTCGCTGCCGCGTAAGTTTTCCCTCGGCTACGTCATGGGCAGCACCGCTGTCGATATGTTAGCCTCTTGAAGCCGCTGCCGATCAGCGGCTTTTTTTATGTGCTTTGACGATCAGCCCGGTTGTTACGTCTCCAACAAGAAAGTTGCACATTCAAAAATAAAAACTGCCTCAACGTCATACCAAAGGAGCTTGTACCGGTGTCTTCCGCGTTTCGCTTTACCCCGCTGTTCATTGCATTGACTGCAACGATTCCCCTCGCCGCCCAGGCAGATGAAGACAAGGCTGATGGCTTCATCGAAGGCTCGTCGTTCAACCTGCATTTCCGTAATGCCTACTTCAACCGCAACAACCTCAACCCTGGCGCGCGTGACAAGCGCGAATGGGGCCAGGGCGCGGTCGCGCGATTCGAGTCCGGCTACACCCCTGGCGTGATCGGTTTCGGCCTCGACGCCCATGCCATGCTGGGCCTGAAGCTCGACGGCGGTGGCGGCCATGCCGGTACCAGCATCCTGCCTTCGCATGTGAAGGACGACGGCGAGCTGGGCGCTGCCCCGCACTCGTTCTCCACCGCGGGCGCGGCGGTAAAGCTCAAGGCATTCGACACCGAGCTCAAGGCCGGTGACCTGTTCCTCACCAACCCGGTGATCGCTGGCGGCGAAAGCCGCATGCTACCGCAGACATTCCGTGGTGTGAGCCTGACCAACACCAGCATCGACGGCCTGCTAATCGAAGGTGGCCAGGCCAGCTTCACCAAACCGTACAACCAGAGCGGCCACCGCCGCATCGACACCTACTACGGTGCGCTGGCCGACGGCGACAAGAGCGAGCACCTGAACTGGGCTGGCGCCTCCTGGACCGGCACCGAAAACTTCAGCGCCAACCTGTATGCCGCCGAGCTGAAGGACATCTGGAACCAGTACTACGCCGACTTCGACTACACCTACGTGGTCAACGACCTGGTCAGCCTCAACCCGGGCGTGCACTTCTATCACACCCAGGACACCGGCCAGGCGCTGCTGGGCAAGATCGACAACAACACCTACAGCCTGCACTTCACGGTCAATGCCGGTTACCACAGCGTCACCGCCGCCTACCAGCGGGTCAACGGCAACACGCCGTTCGACTACATCAACCTGGGCGACAGCGTGTACCTGGACAACTCGCGCATGTACTCGGACTTCAACGCCCCCAACGAGCGTTCGTGGAAGCTGCAGTACGGCTACAACTTCGCCGGTGTCGGCGTGCCTGGGCTGAGCACCACCGTGTCGTACTCGCGCGGTGAGGCAGACCTGACCAAGGCTACCCAGGACACCAGCCACTACGACTACTACCGCGCCGATGGCAAGAACGCCATGCACTGGGAGCGGGACCTGGACGTGAAGTACGTGTTCCAGGAAGGCAACCTCAAGGACCTGTCGGTGCTGGTGCGTTATGCCACCCACCGTGGCAGCCAGGGGTATGCGTCGATCGACAGCAACAGCGACAACGACGAGCTGCGGGTGATCATCGATTATCCGTTGAACGTGTTCTGATCTTTGTGGGAGCGGGCTTGCCCCGCGAACACCGGCAGAGCCGGTGCCATGCAGCGCGCTGCCTGCTTCGCGGGACAAGCCCGCTCCCACAAGTACAGTCAACACCCGCACGATTCCGTCGGACAAATCTTGTCCGACAACTCCCGCTTCCCTAAAATGTCGCCGCCGCAAATGGCCCTGCCTCAGCAGTAGCGCGCATGCCCACTCCATTACCGCGTCTCGCACTCTACAGGTCGCACCCCGAGCTGATCCTCAACCTGGGCAGTTGCCTTGCCGTGCTCGCTATCGTGGCCATCGTCAGCTACCTGCTGGCCCGTGAGCGCGACAGTGTCGAGCTGTCGGCCATCCGCGCTTCGAACAACATCGTGCAACTGATCGAAAGCGATATCCTGCGCAACGCCGAACTCTACGATCAATCCCTGCAGGGCCTGATCTGGGCGGTCAACCGCAAGGAACTGCCCGAGATTCCCGGACCACTGCGCCAGCGCCTGCTGTTCAATGAAGCCTTCGTCGACAAGAAACGCGGCGATGTGCTGTGGCTCGACAAACAAGGCGATGTGGTGGGCGACTCCACCAGCAGTGTGCCGCGCAAGGCCAACTTCGCCGACACCGGGGTATTCCAGGCCCATCTGAATGACCCCAACCTCGGTTTGCTGGTGGGCCCGCCGTTCAAGGCCAGGCTTGGCGACCTGGACTGGTGCATCAGTTTCAGCCGGCGAATCTCCGGCCCTTCGGGCGAATTCGCCGGGTTGGCCGCGGGCGCCTTGCGCCTCTCCTATTTCAGCGAGCTGTTCCAACGCCTGGATATCGGCGACGACAGCAGCATCAACCTGTTCAACACCAGCGGCCAGTTGCTCGCCCGGCAACCCACGCGCCCGCAAGACCCACTGATCGGCAACGACTACAGCGAGCGACCGAACTTCAAGCGCGTGCTCGGCGAGCGCAGTGGCAGCTTCACGGCACGCTCGGCCCGTACCGGTGCCCAGCGCATGTACACCTTCGCCCGGGTCGCGGATTTGCCCTTGATCGTGCTGGTGGTGCATTCGGCCGACGAGGTGTTCGAGTCATGGCGGCGCACGGCGATTCTGGTCAGTGTCGCCACGGGCGTGCTGTGCATCGGCATCCTCTGGCTGACCTTGCTGCTGGGCCGCGAACTGCAGCGCCGCCACGAAGCCGAGCAAGGCCTGGCGACCCTGGCCGCTACCGACAGCCTCACGGGCCTTGCCAACCGTCGTCGGCTGGACCAGGTGCTGCGTCTGGAATGGGCCCGCGCCCAGCGTAACCGCAAGTCATTGGCGGTGCTGATGGTGGATGTCGACCATTTCAAGGCGTTCAACCAACGCCATGGCCATGCCGGAGGCGACCATGCATTGCGCGAAGTGGCCAAAGCCATCGAACAGTGCTTGCGCCGTCCCGCCGACCTGGCGGCACGTTACGGTGGGGAGGAGTTTCAGGTGATCTTGCCGGAGACCGAACTGTCGGGCGCCCTGCTCCTGGCAGAGCGCATTCGGGCAAGCGTCGAAGCCCTGCCGGCGTTTGCCGACGATGCCCGTTCGGTCACGGTCAGCGTCGGCATCGGCGTGTACCTCCCAGGTACCCAGCACGACCTGGCCCGGGTACTGGGGGCGGCGGACGAAGCCCTCTACCGAGCCAAGGCCAATGGCCGCAACCGAGTCGAGGGCCCTGCCACCTAGGAGCGAGCGCGGGCGGCGTTACGCAGCGCTTTCACCTGGTCATGGTTGCGCTGCACGCCTTGCAGCTGTTTCTCGACCAGCGCGTAGCTCTGGTCGCTGGCAGCGCGGCCCAGCTTGACCAGCTTCTCGCGTGCTTCCTTGTAGGCCTTCAGGGCATGGTCCTCGCCGCGCTCTACTTCATTGAGCACCGCTTCTTCGTCCTTGCCGGTTACCATCGACTTGAGGTTGACCCAGCCACGGTGCATGTCACCGCTGATGCTGGTGGACGTTTCAGGATCCCCACCCAACCGGCGCACTTCGCTCTGCAACTCGCTTGCAGCAGCGGAACACTCACCCGCACGCTGAACGAAGAAGGCTTTGAGTTCAGGGTTTTTCACATCATCGGCCGAGGTCTTGAAGCCCTTCTCACCGTCCTTGCTGTACTCGATCAAGTCGTTGAGTACGTCGATCACGTCTTTGTTGGGGTTGCTCATGGCAAAACTCCTTGGCAGGTGAAGGTCAGGTATAAAGGAGCAGCCTTCGTGCCAAGCCGCGGATAAAAATAAATTCCTTTCAAATCAATTGGTTAGTGATGTCCGAAAAAGTTGTGGAAACGGCGTTATGCATGATTGCCGCTTGGGCGCTCGTGCAGATTGCAGTATGGTCGGCGCATTTCTCTTGCAGGCATTTCCCATGAATCCGGAAACCCTCGAACTGCTGGTCACGCGCACCATGCCCTTTGGTAAATACCAGGGGCGGATCATTGCCGATCTGCCAGGTGACTACCTGGCGTGGTTCGCGCGCAAGGGGTTTCCGGCGGGGGAACTTGGGGGGTTACTGGCGTTGATGCACGAGATCGACCACAACGGGCTGGGGGATTTGCTGGTGCCGTTGCGGCAGAAGCATCGGCGTTGATTCAGATGCGGCCCTTTCGCGGGACAAGCCCGCTCCCACAGGTTTACCGCTCACCTTGAGCACAGCGGTGAACCTGTGGGAGCGGGCTCGTCCCGCAAAAGGGCCGACACAGGAGTGATCTTCAACCCTTCACCGGCGCCACCGCCAACTCCACCCGCTCACTTTTCTTGATCAAGGCATACACCACCGCTGTCAGCAGGCTGCCCGCCACGATCGCCAGCAGATACAGCAGCGCATGGTTGATCGCATTGGGGATCAGCAGCACGAACAGCCCCCCATGCGGCGCCATCAGCTTGCAGCCGAAATACATCGACAGCGCCCCGGTCAACGCGCCACCGGCCACACTCGCCGGGATCACCCGCAGCGGGTCTTTGGCAGCAAAGGGGATCGCCCCCTCCGAGATGAAGCACAAGCCCAACGCCAACGCCGCCTTGCCCGCCTCGCGCTCGCTCTGGGCAAACTTGCGCCGGGCCAGGAACGTGGCGATCCCCAAGCCGATCGGCGGCACCATGCCGGCGGCCATGGTCGCGGCCATCGGCGCATAGCTCGACGAGGCCAGCAGCCCGACCGAGAAGGCATAGGCGGCCTTGTTGATCGGCCCGCCCAGGTCGACACACATCATGCCGCCCAGCAGCAGGCCAAGGAGGATCGCATTGGTGGTACCCATGCTGTCGAGAAAGTGCGTCAGCCCTTCGAGCATGGCCGCCACGGGCTGGCCGACCACGTAGATCATCACAAGGCCGGTGAACAGGCTGGCCAACAGCGGAATGATCAGGATCGGCTTGAGCGCATCGAGGCTGCTCGGCAGGCGCGCCCAACGGGCGATGGCCTTGGCGCTGTAACCGGCGAGAAAGCCGGCGATGATGCCGCCGATGAAACCGGCGCCCAGGGTGCCGGCCAGCAAGCCGCCGATCATCCCCGGGGCCAGGCCCGGACGGTCGGCGATGGACCAGGCGATGTAGCCCGCCAGCAGCGGCACCATCAGTTTGAACGCGGCCTCGCCGCCAATCTGCATCAAGGCGGCCGGCAAGGTGCCGGGCTCCTTGTAGGCCTCGATACCGAAGACGAACGACAACGCGATCAGCAGGCCGCCGGCCACCACCATCGGCAGCATGAACGACACGCCGGTGAGCAGATGCTTGTAGACCCCAGCCTTCTCGGCCTTGCCGGCAGCGGCGCTGGCAGCCGTGTCGCCTGCGCTTTCCACCTTGGCCTCGGCCAGGGCCTGGTCCAGCGTCGCCCGCGCCTGCTTGAGCGCGATGCCCGTGCCGCAGCGGTAGATGCGCTTGCCGGCGAAACGGGCCGTGGGCACCTCGATATCGGCGGCCAACAGCACCACATCGGCCTCGGCGATGGCCTGGGCCGAAAGTGGGTTGCGCGCGCCGACCGAGCCCTGGGTTTCCACGGTGAGCGCATAGCCCAGCTGCTGGGCGGCCTGCTGCAGGGCCTCGGCAGCCATGAAGGTGTGCGCCACGCCGGTCGGGCAAGCGGTGACCGCGACAATGCGCACAGCCGCTGGCGGCTGCTCGAGGGCAGGCACATCGACGTGAACCTGGGCGTTGGCGGCAGCCTGGTCGAGAAACCCTTCACGGTCGGCCAGGGCCTGGGCCGGCGTGCTCTGGTACACACGCTTGCCGGAAAACCGGGCCAGGTCCAGCGCACCGGTGCTGACCACCAACACCCAGTCGGCATCGGCAATCTGCTCGGGGGTGAGCTGGCGCTCGGGATGTTCGGCGTCCACGACTTCGACGCAGGTTTTCCAGCCACGGCGCTGGGCGGCAGCCGCCAGCAAGCGCGCACTCAGCACGCTGGACACCTGACCGTTGGGGCAGGCGGTGACAATGGCAATGTTCATCGGCAACCCTCTTGTTGTTCTGTCAGTTGCACGGCGGCTTCCAGGCGCGCCAGTTGTTCGCGGTCGCCGATACCAAAGCCGACCTGAGTCACCGCCTGGGCGGCGATGGCAGTGGCGCGGCGCAGGGTCTGCGCCGGGGCTTCGGCCAGCAGCAGGCCGTGGACCATGCCCGCCACCAGCGAGTCACCGGCGCCCACGGTGCTGGCCACGCGGACGTGCGGCGGCCGGGCATGCAGCGCCTGGCCAGGCGCGAACCAGCTGACGCCCTGCTCGCCCGCCGACACCACCACATGCGCGACACCACTGGCCAGCAACTGCTCGGCGGCGGCGCGCTGTTCGGCAGGACCGTCCACGACCAGGCCGAGCACTTCGCCGAGCTCTTCGGTATTGGGCTTGACCAGCCAAGGTGCGCTCTGCAGACCGGCACGCAGAGCGTCGCCGCTACTGTCGAGGGCGACCTTCAGGCCCTGCGCCTTCAGTTGTTCGAGCAATTGGCGAAACCACTCCGGGCTGATGCCACGCGGCAGACTGCCGGCCACCACCACGGCGTCATGCCCCGGTGCTATCGCCTGCAGCCGATGCAGCAGGGCCGCGCGGGCGGCGTCATCGACCTGCGGCCCTTGCCCATTGATGTCGGTGACCCGGCCATCGGCCTCGACCAGCTTGAGGTTGCTGCGAGTTTCGCCGGGCACGCGGACAAAGCAGTCGGCAAACCCGCGCCGCTCGATCAGCGCCTCGAACGGCTGCAGGTTGTCTTGGCCAAGGAAGCCACCGACGGTCACGCTGTGCCCCAGGTCGGCCAGTACCTGGGCCACGTTCAGGCCTTTGCCGGCGGCATGGCTGAGCTGGTCGTGGGCACGGTTGACGTGCCCCGGGCGCAGGGTGTCGAGGCTGACGGTGATGTCCAGCGCCGGGTTCAGGGTCAGGGTGAGGATCTTGGCCATTCAGTAACGCTCCACCAGCGCGCGAACCGCCGCGGCGCTGTCCTGTTGCAGGGCCTCGCGCGCCAAGGCGCGGGCCGTCGGGTGATCGGCCTGGCGAACCAGGGCTTTGACTTCGGCAACGCTGCGTGCGGCCACGCTCAGTTCGTCGACATCCAGGCCCAGCAGCACTGCCACGGCCTGCGGGTCGGCGGCCAGTTCGCCGCACACGCCCACCCACTTGCCGTGGGCATGGGCCGCGCGCACGGTCATGTCGATCAGGCTCAGCACCGCCGGGTGCAGGCCATCCGCCTGGGCCGAGAGGCTCGGGTGACCACGGTCGATGGCCAGGGTGTACTGGGTCAGGTCGTTGGTGCCGATGCTGAAGAAGTCCACCTCGCGCGCCAGCTGTGGCGCCAGCAACGCCGCAGAGGGCACCTCGACCATGATCCCCAGTTGCAGGTCGGCGACCGGAATTTCTGCGCGCAAGCGTTCGACCATCGCCCGCGCTTCACGCCATTCGTGCACCTGGCCGACCATCGGGAACATGATCCGCAGCGGGCGCTGGTCGGCAGCGCGCAGCAGGGCGCGCAGCTGGTCTTCCATGATCTGCGGCCGCTGCAGGGTCAGGCGCACCCCGCGCACGCCGAGGAACGGGTTGTCTTCGGTGGGAATCGGCCAGTAGGGCAACGGCTTGTCGCCGCCCACATCGAGGGTCCGTACCACCAACGGCCGCCCGCCCAGGCCGTCGAGCACACGGCGGTACTCGACTTCCTGGGTGGCGACGTCCGGTGCCTGTGGGTGGGCCATGAACAGCAGTTCGGTGCGCAGCAGGCCGATGCCTTCGGCGCCCTGCTCCACCACCTTGTCGATGCCGCTGCTTTCGCCGATGTTGGCGAACACCTCGACGGCATGGCCGTCGCGGGTCACTGCCGGTGCGTGGCGATCGGCCCAGGCCGCTTGCAGACGCTGCTCGCGCTGGTCGCGTTCGGCCAGCGCGCGCTGCAATTCATCAGCTGGCGGTGCAACGCTGAGGGTGCCGCGCTGGCCATCGAGCAGCAACGGGGTGCCGGCCTGCAGCTGCAGCACCGCCGCCCCCGCGCCGACCACTGCCGGAATGCCCAGGGCCCTGGCGACAATCGCGCTATGGGCAGTGGCACCGCCATGGGCGGTGACGATGCCGGCGACCCTTGCCGGGTCCAGGCGAGCGACATCGGAAGGGCCGACTTCGGCCATCACCAGCACGTAGGCTTGCTCGGGCTCGGCCTGGGCCTGCACGCCACACAACTGCGCCAGCACCCGACGCCCGACATCGCGCAGGTCGGCAGCGCGCTCGGCCAGCAGCGCATCGTGCAGTGCTTCCTGCTGGCGTGCCGCCGCTTCGATCACGGCCATCCACGCGGCCGCAGCACTCTCGCCCTGGGCCAGGCGCAGTTCGACATCGTCGCTCAGCGCCGGGTCGGCGAGCATTTCCTGGTGGGTGACGAAAATCTCGCCAATGGCTTTGTCGCTGCGCTGTACCAGCGCCTGCAGCGCGTTGTTCACCGCTGTCATGGCCTGCTGCAGCTTCTGCCGTTCTTGCGCGGGCGACTCGCCACGCAATGGGTAGTCGATCTCGCGTTCGACGCAGACATGCGCCGGACCACTGGCGATGCCCGGTGCCGCGCCCACTGCCTGGATGCGGCTGCCCGCAGCCGGTGCCTGAAGCACTTCGACGGGTGCTGGCGGAACCTGCGTGGCAGCTTCTGGCAGTGGCTCCACCTCCTCGCCCAGGCCTTCCTTGATCGCCGCCAGCAGCACTGGCAAGGCGTCGTTGGCGATGGACGGCTCGGCGGTCAGTTCGAGTACTTGCCCTCGACGTGCACCCAGGCTGAGCAACTTGCTGAGGCTTTTGACCGACACTGCCGGTTGCGCGCTGTCCAGCACGCGCAGGCGAATCTCGCCGTCGAAGCCCTTGGCCAGTTGCGCGAGGATCTTCGCCGGACGGGCATGCAGGCCGTGAGGGTTGGCCAAGGCGATGCGCGCACTGGGCCAGTCTGCCGGCGCCTCGCCACCCAGCACTTCGAGCACCGCGCGGCTGCTGGTCGCCTGGTACAGCGTCTGACCTCGACCTTCGATCAGCACTTCGCAAAGACGCTCGAGCAGCGCCTGGTGCGCAGCCCCGAGGCTGGCCAGGCAGAACACGCCATTCAAGGGCTGATCACGATGACGCAGGGGTTGCTGCGGGGTGACGAACGCCAGCCCCGGCTGGCGCACCTGGCGCTCGCTGTGCAGCCACCACAGGCCCTCGCCCAGGGGCAGCGGCTCGGCCTGCTGCAGCACGGCGGCAAAGCCGCTGTCGACGCAACCGGCCCGTTGCAGCAAGCGCGCACCGCGCCAGGCCAGCTCGTCGAAGTCTTCGGCGGGCAGGTTCAGGCCGACCAGTTGCGCGTCCAGGGCCAGCTCCTGTGGCGCGCTTTGCAATAGCTTGAGCAGCGCCTCGGCGGAATTGGCCCGGCGCAAGGCCTCGGCCAGATCGGTCTCGCCCAGGGCACGGGTCAGCAATTGCAACAGGCGCAGGTGTTCATCGGAGCGGGCTGCAATGCCAATGGCCAGGTAGACGATCTGGCCGTCACCCCAGTCGACGCCTTCGGGAAACTGCAGCAAGCGCACCCCGGTGGCATGCACCAGGTCACGGGTCTGCGGGGTGCCGTGAGGGATGGCGATGCCCTGGCCAAGGAAGGTGGAGCCTTGCGCCTCCCGCGCCTGCAGACCTTCCAGGTAGCCTTCGGCGACCAGGCCATCGGCCACCAGCCACTGCGCCAGCAAGCGCAATGCCTCGGCCTTGTCGGCGGCCGTCTGGCCCATGGCTATCTGCTCTTTGGCGAGCTCGAGCATGACCTTCTCCTTTTGCAGCCCCTTGCTGTAAATGCCGGGTACTGAGGTATTGTTGTGAAATTCACGTATTCAGCCAGTTCAGCAGCCTTGCACGCGCGGCAGCCGAGGCAGAAAAATATTCAGCTGAAACGTTTAACCTGACCAAGTGGCCACGTTACTCGATAATCTTCCAGGGAAAAAGCCCCATCCTGTCGGACAATTGCGACAATGGTCGTCTGCGCGTGGCAGCCTGCTCGGGTCAAACTACTCGGTCCTGTCCCACGACCAGTCCCGGTAATAACAAGGAAAACTCGGTGAAACTCAGCGATATCGCCCGTCTGGCCGGTGTGTCCGTGACCACTGCCAGTTACGTCATCAATGGCAAGGCCGAACAGCAGCGCATCAGCAACAGCACTGTCGAGCGTGTGCGCGCGGTGGTCGAGGCCCATGGCTTCACGCCCAACCCACAGGCCGCAGGCCTGCGCAGCCGGCACACCCGAACCTTGGGCTTCATTCTCCCGGATCTGGAGAACCCCAGCTACGCCCGCATCGCCAAACAACTGGAACAAGGCGCCCGCGCCCGTGGCTACCAGTTGCTGATTGCCAGCAGCGACGACCAACCGGACAGCGAGCGCCAACTGCAGCAGCTGTTCCGTGCCCGGCGCTGCGATGCCCTGTTCGTCGCCAGCTGCCTGCCGCCAGAAGACGACAGCTACCGCGAACTGCAGGACAAAGGCCTGCCGGTGATCGCCATCGACCGACGCCTGGACCCGACGCACTTCTGCTCGGTCATCAGTGACGACCGCGATGCCAGCCGCCAGTTGGCCGGCAGCCTGCTGGCCACCGCGCCGCGCAGCATCGCGTTGATCGGCGCGCGTCCGGAGCTTTCGGTCAGCCAGGCCCGCGCCGGCGGTTTCGACGAAGCCTTGCAAGGTTTTGCCGGCGACGTGGGTCGCTACGAGGGCGAGGCCTTCAGCCGTGCATGCGGCCAACGCCTGATGGCGCAACTGATCGATGAGCTGGGCGGGCTGCCAGAGGCCCTGGTCACCACGTCCTATGTGCTGCTGCAAGGCGTGTTCGACACCCTGCAAGCGCGCCCGGCCGATTCGCGCCACCTGCAACTGGGCACCTTCGGTGACAACCAGCTGCTCGACTTCCTGCCGCTGCCGGTCAATGCCATGGCCCAGCAGCATGGCCTGATCGCCGCCACAGCGCTGGAGCTGGCCCTGGCCGCGATCGAAGAAAAGCGCTACGAACCCGGCGTGCATGCCATTGGTCGAACCTTCAAGCAACGCATTGCAGCAGGCTGAACATGCGCCTGATCGACACCCACACGCACCTGGACTTCCCTGACTTCGACGCCGACCGCTCGCGCCTGCTGGCCAATGCGGCGGCGCGCGGTGTGCAGCGGATGGTGGTGCTTGGGGTCTACCAGGCCAATTTCCAGCGGGTCTGGGACCTGGCGTGCAGCGAAGCGCGGGTGCAGGCGGCACTGGGGTTGCACCCGGTCTACCTGGACCAGCATCGCCCCGAACACCTGGTTCAGTTGCGCGAATGGCTGGAGCGCCTGCACGGTGACCCGCGGCTGTGCGCCGTGGGCGAGTTCGGCCTGGACTATTACCTCGAAGATCTGGACAAGGCGCGCCAGCAGGCATTGTTCGAAGCACAGTTGCAAATGGGCTGTGACTTCGCGCTGCCCGTCCTGCTGCATGTGCGCCGCAGCCATGCCCAGGTGATTGCCACGCTCAAGCGCTACAAGCCTGCGCGGGCGGGGGTCATCCATGCCTTCGCCGGCAGCTATGAAGAGGCGCGCGAGTACATCAAGCTTGGTTTCAGGCTTGGCTTGGGCGGTGCGGCGACCTGGCCGCAGGCGTTGCGGTTGCGCAAGACCATTGCGCGGTTGCCGCTGGAGAGCATCGTGCTGGAGACCGACTCGCCGGACATGGCGCCAGCGATGTTCGCCGGGCAGCGCAACAGCCCCGAGCACTTGCCTGAGATTGCCGGGGCGCTGGCCGAGCTCATGGGCATCGAGGCCGAAGTTTTGGCAGACGCCAGCAGCAAGAATGCCTGTGAGCTGTTTGGCTGGTAGCACTGGCCCTTTCGCGGGGCAAGCCCGCTCCCACAGGTACACCGATGCTTTCGTCTACAGCACGATACCTGTGGGAGCCGGCTTGCCGGCGATAGGGCCGGCACTGACCGACCTAGACCTTGAATGCCCCAATCACCCGCTTCAACTCCACCACCTGCTGCGACAACGCCCGGCTGGCATCCTCGGTCTGGCAAGCACCCAGCGTGGTGTCCTGCGCCGCCCGGTTGATCGCGACAATATTGCGATCGATGTCATGGGCCACCGCCGTCTGCTGCTCGACCGCCGCCGCGATCTGCTGGTTCTGCTCGACGATGCCCCCCACCGCCCCCAGGATATTGCCCAGCGCCTGCTGCACCTGGCGCGCTTCCTCGACCGTCGCCGTCGCCATCTGATGGCTGCCGCCCATGGCCCGCACGGCCGCACCGACCCCGTCCTGCAGGCGCTGGATCATCTGCGCGATCTGCGCCGTGGAGTCCTGGGTACGCCGGGCCAAGGTGCGCACCTCATCGGCGACCACGGCAAAGCCCCTGCCCTGCTCACCGGCCCGGGCCGCCTCGATGGCGGCATTGAGCGCCAGCAGGTTGGTCTGCTCGGCAATGCTGCGGATCACCTCCAGCACCTGGCCAATCGCCTGGCTGTCGTCTGCCAGCTGGTTGATCGCCAGCACCGTCTGGTCGATTTCGGCAGCCAGCCGGCCGATGCTGCCCTGCTGGCTTTGCACCAGGCTACGGCCATTGGCGCTTTCCTGATTGACCTGCTGCGCACCACCGGCGGCCAGCGCCGCGCTGCGCGCCACTTCCTGGGCGGTGGCCGTCATCTGGTTCATCGCCGTGGCGACCTGCTCGATCTGCTCACGCTGGCCGCTGACCGCCTGGTTGCTTCGCGCCGATACCGCCAGCACCTGCCCGGCCTGCTCCTCGACGGCCACCACGGTGCGGCCGACCTGATCGATCAGGCCGCGGATACGCTGCACCGTTTCGCTGAAGTCCCGCCCCAGCTCGCCCAGTTCATCACGGCTGTGGGCCTGGAAACTGACCGTCATGTCACCCGCCGCCACCTTGTCCATGGCGCCGCCCAAGTTGCGCAGGGTCGCCCGGGTCGATACGTAGAAACCGCCGTACAAATAGACGATCAGCGCAAAAACGCCTGCCAGCACGGTGCCCAGGCCGACCATGCGCCAGCGCTGCTCGACAAGACGCTCCTGCAGTTGCCCCTGAACATGGGCAATGACGGCGTCGTTCAGGCGATAGGTGTGGGCCATCAGATCGGTGACCTGCTGGTAGAAGGCCGGCCAGGGCGCCTCCAGGGTTTCGGCCACCACTACCTGTTCCTCGAAGTAGGCAGCCGCTTGCCTGATGGTTGCCTGGCTGGCCTTGGCGACTGCCGCCAGGCCTGACGTGGCAGCTGGGTCACTGGCCAGGGCATCGTCCAGGCGCAGGGCATAGTCTGCGGCCAGGCGCTCCAGGCGTTGCAACAGATCTTCGAAACGAGCGCTGCCGGACGAGTCGATGAAACCTCGGCCAAGCGCAACGGAACCCATCACTCGCCCTTCGCCCAAGGCCTGGTTGGCCTGGGCCGTGGCTACGCCGAGCACATCGATCAGCTGCCGCACCGACGCCTGGCTGTCCAGGCTCAGACCCGACTGGCTGGCCACCTGCCTGCTCAGCACCTGGGCCTGCACCAGCAGTTTGTCGAAAAGCGCAGCCTTGCTCAGCAACGACGACTCGCCCCGCGCACTGGCCAATGTGCTGGCCAGCTCTTCGCGCTTGTCCTGAGGGACCGACTCCTCGCCTGCCAGTGCCTGCAGCTGCGCCTGGACCTTGTCCTGCAAGATTGCGATGCGCGACTCCAGGTCGCCGGCCTTGCCGGACTGGCCCAGCGCCGTATTGATCTGCACCAGGTTGCCGAGGGTCTCCAAGTCCGCGCGCAGTGCCAGGCTGCCGCTCAACGGGCCTATGCCTTGCAACTCGGCGCGGGTGAAATGGAACTGCCGGTACGCGTCGCGGACCAGGTAAACGCTGGTGGCCAGCATGGGCAGGAAGAACAGGACGCTGATCAGGCTGAACTTCTGGCCGAAGCTCAGCCGGTTCATCAGTGCGATTGCCGGGTAGAGCGAACGCTTCACGGGCACCTCCATGGATTCTTGTTATTCTGCGAGGGATAGCACTAGGCCACCCTGTTATAGCGCAGATCGAATCGGAGGTTTGTAACTTAAGGTTAACCGGCGGCTTGCCCCATCCCTGTGGGAGCCGGCTTGCCGGCGATGAGGCCGGTGCAGGCACGACACTGTTTTTTGGGTTGCCTGCTCGGGCCCTATCGCCGGCAAGCCGGCTCCCACAGGGAGAACAGGGTTTACCTTCGAAGCAGTCAGCTCAGACCAGCACCGTCCACAAGGCAAAGCCCGCATACCACAGCACGGCAGCGCGCAGCAGCAATTCCCACAGGCTGTCCAGCCGCCCCAGGCCACGCTGGCTATCTTCCTGATCGGGAATGTCGTCGGCAATCCGCCCGACCCTGGCCACCAGATGCGCCGCACTGATATGCCAGTTGAGCACCTCGTGCAGCATGACGCGGGTCACCGCGAGGAAGTTGCCTACCAGGGCGAAACTCATGGCCAGCAGCCGGACCGGCAGCCAGTCCATCACATGGCGCAATTGCTCGGCACGGGCCTTGAGCGCAGGCTGGCCGCTGTGCTCGGCAGTCAGTGCCAGCAAGCGATAAGCCAGCGCGGCGCCAGGACCCAACACGAAGTACCAGAAAATCACCGCGAAGAAGCCCTGGTATACCTGCCACAACAGGTTGCCCTGCACCCGCACCAGCAGGCTGTGCGGCTCTTCGGCCGCCAGCCCCAGGTCGCGCTCGGCCACATGCAGCGCGGCCTGGTCGTCACCCCGCCGCCAGGCATCACGGAATGGCCCGAGGGATGCCTTGGCATCGCCACGGCCCAGGCTGTAGATCAGCACCAGCAGGTGCACCGGCAAGGCCAGCAAGCCGTAGGCCACCGGATCGAGCACATGCAGCAGCAACACCAGCAGCGCCACCGGCGCCAATACCAGAATGGCCAGGGTCCACCAGGGATGCACCTTGCCGCTGCGCTCCAGGCGTACCAGTTCACCCAGGAAGAAACCATCCCGTTGCACCTGATGGCGCAGGGCAGAGAACTTCTCGACCCACAGTGCCAGCAACAACACCAGAAAACTCATGCCTTGTCCTCGTTGTCCTTCACGTCGGCGCGATAGCGCGGCCAATCGAAAGCCGGGCCGGGGTCGGTCTTGCGTTGCGGGGCGATGTCGCTGTGGCCCTGAATACGCCCCAGGTCGATCGCCGGCCAGGCCGCCTGGATGTGCCGGGTCAGTTGCGCCAGCACGGCGTACTGGGCATCGGTATAGGGCAGATCGTCGGTGCCTTCCAGCTCGATACCGATGGAAAAGTCGTTGCAGCCTTCACGCCCGTCGAAGCGCGAAACCCCGGCATGCCAGGCGCGTTCGAGCAGGGATACGAACTGGGTCACGGCGCCGTCCCGCTCGACGAACAGGTGCGCCGACACGGTCAGGTGGCTGATGCTGGCGAAGTAGGGATGTTCATCGGGGTCCAGGCGGTTCTGGAAGAAGGCCTGCACCTTGCCGCTGCCAAAACAGGCGGGCGGCAGGCTGATGTTGTGGATCACCAGCAGGGAAATCGATTCGCCCTCGGGGCGGGCATTGAAGTTCGGCGAGGGGCAGTGGGTGATTCCGATTCCGTGGAACCAGCCAGTGGCACGGTCCAATTGCATGGGGAAAATCCTAAAAAACGCCGGGTACAGAACGGCAGTATGCCCTGCCCAGGCGGCGCATTGCATGTGAATCATTGTAATGCCGGCAGCGCGACTGCCTTCAATGAACCTGTTGCTGGCGCAAGCTTTCGAGCACGGCCCCCAACGCCCGCTCGAACAGCAGCCCGTCATCCAGCACCCGCACTTCACCGCGGCGCAACGCCAGGGCCAGGCCGGCGGCATTCCATTCGCGCACCTTCATGCCGGTACGGTTGGCAAAGACCAGGCGGTCGCTGCTGTCGATACGCGCCACCAGCTTGCAGCGCAGCGGCTCGTCATCGTCGCGCACCTCGACCCAGGTGCCGATACGCAGGTGCCGCACCACGCGCCATTCCACGGCCTGCTCGTCGAGCGGGCGCAGCGGCGCACAGGTGGGCGCTTCGGCGATGGCCAGCACAATCGCTTCTGCCACCTGCACGTCAGCCAGCGCCGGATCAGCGCTACCGACCATGCCCGGCGCCCCGACGCAGGCGCGCAGGTGCAGTTGCTCCAGCTGCAGGAAGAATTCGCGGGTGGCCGCCGAGTCCAGCGCCACCCCGGCCAGGCCGTCGCGCAGCGCCTTGAGCAAGCCTGGCACCTGTTGCAGCAAGGTCTCCGGCTCGGGGTGCGGCGTGATGCTGGCGAGCAGCCTGTCCATGGTCGCCAGTGCGTCGTGCCACGCCTGGGAGGCCTCGCCGTGCTTCAGCCAGGCCAGCAACAGCACCTGGCTCCAGGACTGCACCAGCATCTGCACCACCACCTGCGGCAGCACACGCCCATGCAGGCGCTGGTTGAGCGCCTGCTGCACCTGCAGGCGGGCCTGCAAGGCGCGGGCGCGCCCTTCTTCGGCGTCGCGGGTGCGTTGTTCGAGCAGTTCGTTACGACGACGCTCGTCATGGCTGAAGGCGTGGAAGTCTTCAAGCAGCTCGGCGAACAACGCCGGGTCTTCGGAGAAATCGTTGAGCAGGCGCTGGACGATCCGCTCCACCCGTACGTGCAAGCTGTCCCGCAGGCCCTCGCTGCCGGTATCCCAACCGATCGCCACGGCAGCGATCTCGTTGAGCAGGCGCCGAGCCGGGTGGCTGGCCTTGCTGAACAGCCCGCTGTCCAGCAAGGCCACCTTGAGCAGCGGAATGTGCAGCCGTGCGAGCAGCGCACGCAGGCTCAGCGGCACGTTGTCGTCGGCCTGGATGGACGCGAACAGCAGGCCGACCAGGTTGATCATGTCAACGTCGGCCGTGGCGATGCACCGACGGGTACCGCTGCGCACGCTGACCCGCAACAGCAACTGCTCGAGCTGCTGGCCGAGGTCGAAGTCGTCATCCTCGACCGTGGCAGGCACGTAGCGCTGCAGGTGCGAAAGCAGGCGCAGCAGGTCGGCGGTATTGATCGGTTGCGCTGCTCCATGGGCCTGCAGGCGCGGCGCGATACGCGCGCGAGCCGGCGCCAGGAGCACTTGCAGCGAGGCGAAGAACGCCTGGCCGGCGTGGTCCGCGCCAATGGCATCCTCCGCCGACAGCTTGGCCTTCACCCGCTGGGCGATCTGGCGTCGGTCCTCGGCACGCCGGCGCGGTGCTGGCGTGAGATCTGGCAGCACGCCGGCGGCAGCCAGCAATTGGTTGGCTTCGCCATAGAGCACGTCGACGTCACGCAACACATAGCGTTCGAACAAGGTCAGCAGGATCAGCTTGACCCGCAGATCGACACCCAGGTTGCGCCCGGCATCCAGGAAGTACCTGCACAGTGCAGCAGGCCCAAGGGGGTTTTGCCGCTCGGCCAGCGGCCGTTCGATCAGACTCTGCAAACGCAGGCCCAATTGTGCGAAGGCAACACCGTCACGCGACAGCACCCGCGCGACCATGCCGTCGACGGCGGCTGCGCGCTCCCGTTGCGCGTTGTTGCCAAGGCTGTCTGCGTCGCCCAAGGGATCGACCTGGCCGATATGTGCGAAGGTGGCATGGAAGCTGTCGAGGAAGCCCCGCTCGATGCTCTTGCGCTTCAGACGCAGGTCACGCATGGCTTCGAAATAGAGGTTCTGGTCATGCCGGTCGAGCGCCTTGTCAGCCATCTCGAAGAGGGTGTCGTCGGCATTGTCGAACAGTGCCTGCAGGCCTAGGCGCAGTTGGAGAGCAGCCTTGTCGCGAATCTGCAGGAGCAACACCGGGAGGCAAGGCAAGGGCGTGCGCGCGCCTCGATCGATGGCGGCCGCCAAGGGCACCACCTTGCCTTCTTTATGCATCCCGGACTCCTTGCTGGGTGATGAGTGCGATGGCGCAAATCATCGTCAAAGCTATGACGCCAAATACTGGGCGTCATTATCGGTAAAAAAACTGACAGCTGCCAGCGGCTCTTCGCTTGCTGCTCAAAGACCCTGCTTTTGAGCAAATGCTCAGCCGGCCTGACCAAAGGTCAGCTGCAAGGCCGCTGTACACACCGGCCCCCTGCCCTATAATCGCCGGCATCTTGCTTGTGGAGCCGAACATGCCGAACCTACGCCTTGCCGACCTGACCGCCGAGATCGAAGCCAACGTGCGCCGCGCGCTGCTGGAGGACATTGGCAGTGGCGACATCACCGCGCAGCTGATCCCGGCCGAGCGCCTGGCCAAGGCCACCATCATCACCCGTGAAGATTGCGTGATTGCCGGCACTGCTTGGGTCGATGCCGTGTTCCGCCAGCTCGACCCGCGTGTAGCGGTGCACTGGCAGGTGAGCGACGGCGACCGCGCCACCGCCAACCAGCCGCTGTTCCACCTCGAAGGCCCGGCCCGTTCGCTGCTCAGCGGCGAGCGCAGTGCGCTGAACTTCCTGCAGATGCTGTCGGGCGTGGCCACCCGCGCGCGCTTTCTCGCCGACCTGGTCGGCGACACCCAGGTGCGCTTGCTCGACACCCGCAAGACCCTCCCCGGCCTGCGCCTGGCGCAGAAGTACGCCGTGACCTGCGGCGGTTGCCACAACCACCGCATCGGCCTGTACGATGCCTTCCTGATCAAGGAAAACCACATCGCCGCCAGTGGTGGCGTGGCCGAGGCCGTGACGGCGGCGCACCGAATCGCGCCGGGCAAGCCCGTGGAAATCGAGGTGGAAAGCCTGGACGAACTGCGCCAGGCGCTGGCGGCCGGTGCCGATATCATCATGCTCGATGAACTGACCCTGGACGAAATGCGCGAAGCGGTGCGCATCACTGCGGGCAAGGCCAAGCTCGAAGCCAGTGGTGGGGTGAACGAGAGCACCCTGCGGGTGATCGCCGAGACGGGGGTGGATTACATCTCGATTGGTGCCATGACCAAGGATGTGAAGGCTGTGGACCTGTCGATGCGGTTGAGCCTTTAAGAGAGGCAGTGGCTGTACTGGCCTCTTCGCGGGGCAAGCCCGCTCCCACATGATCACTTCGGGCTTGAGTCATGTGGTGTCACTGTGGGAGCGGGCTTGCCCCGCGAAGAGGCCAGTACAGCCGCAGAAGATTCCAGGCAAAAAAAACCGGCCAGATGGCCGGTTTTTTTTGCCTGGAATCAGAACGAGGCGTTGGCCAGCCCGTCCAGGTAACGCTCGACATCCAGCGCCGCCATGCAGCCTGCGCCCGCCGAGGTAATGGCCTGGCGGTAAACGTGGTCAGCCACGTCACCGGCGGCGAACACGCCTTCGACGTTGGTCGCGGTGGCATTGCCTTCACGACCACCGTTGACCACCAGGTAGCCGTCCTTGAGGGTCAGCTGGCCTTCGAACAGCGAGGTGTTCGGGGTGTGGCCAATGGCGATGAACACGCCGTCGACCTTGATTTCGTCGCTGCTGCCGTCGTTGTTCTTCAGGCGCGCACCGGTCACGCCCATGTTGTCGCCCAGCACTTCGTCCAGGGTGGCGTTGAGCTTGAGCTCGATCTTGCCTTCGGCCACACGGGCGTTGAGCTTGTCGACCAGGATCTTCTCGGCGCGGAAGGTCTCGCGACGGTGCACCAGGGTCACCTTGCTGGCGATGTTGGCCAGGTACAGCGCCTCTTCCACGGCGGTGTTGCCGCCGCCGACAACCGCTACCGGCTTGTTGCGGTAGAAGAAGCCGTCGCAGGTTGCGCAGGCGGAAACGCCTTTGCCCATGAACGCTTCTTCCGACGGCAGGCCCAGGTAACGCGCGCTGGCGCCAGTGGCGATGATCAGCGCGTCGCAGGTGTACTTGCCGCTGTCACCCTGCAGGGTGTACGGCTTGTTGGCCAGGTCGACGGCATTGATGTGGTCGAAGACGATCTCGGTCTCGAAGCGCTCGGCGTGCTCCTGCATGCGCTGCATCAGCGCCGGGCCGGTCAGGCCGTGGGGGTCGCCCGGCCAGTTGTCGACTTCGGTGGTGGTGGTCAGCTGGCCGCCGGCCTGCATGCCGGTGATCAGCAGCGGCTTGAGGTTGGCGCGGGCGGCATAGACCGCGGCGCTGTAACCGGCAGGGCCGGAACCGAGGATGATGACGCGCGAATGACGTACTTCAGACATGTCGAACTCCTGTCGAGCGGGGCGCAGGGGCCAGCATCGGGATACCGGCGGCGCCAGCTGGAAAGTTAAAAAGGACCCACGCAGCACTTGGGGAAGGCTACAACGCGCAGGTCCAGAAAGCGGAAAGTTGAGCGCACTGTAGCGAGGTGGCAGAGATTAAGGAAATATCCTTCGACAATCCACCTCATAGGCATCCTCTATCTGCGGATTTCATCGGGTAAAAACCGCTCTGGGGCATTTGTTACAGGTGGTTTCTTCATGGTCGCCTGCCTTTCGTCGGCGCAACAAACTCGGTAAGGTCAGCGCGTTTTCCTTCTCTGCGGAGCGTCTCGATGCAAGCCCCTGTCCTCTCTGGCCCCCAGTACCTGCGCGAAGGCCTGAAACTGGTGCTGAGCCCCAACCTGCGGTTGTTCGTGCTGCTGCCTTTGGCGATCAACCTGCTGCTGTTCGGCGGCCTGATCTACTTCGCCGGGCACCAGTTCAGCCTGTGGCTCGACACCCTGATGCCGACCCTGCCGAGCTGGTTGAGCTTCCTCAACTACATCCTCTGGCCGCTGTTCGTCGCCTTGCTGGTGCTGATGGTGTTCTTCACCTTCACCCTGGTGGCCAACATCATCGCCGCGCCGTTCAACGGGTTCCTGGCCGAAAAGGTCGAGGTGGTGGTGCGCGGCCAGGACAACTTCCCGGCGTTCAGCTGGGGTGAACTGATAGCCATGGTGCCCCGGACCTTCGGCCGCGAGATGCGCAAGCTCGGCTACTTCCTGCCGCGCGCCATCGGCCTGTTCATCCTGTCGTTCATCCCGGTGGTCAACGTGATCGCCGCACCGCTGTGGCTGATCTTCGGCGTGTGGATGATGGCCATCCAGTACATCGACTACCCGGCGGACAACAACAAGATGAGCTGGCAGGACATGCTGGCCTGGCTGCGGCAGAAGCGCTGGCAAAGCATGGGCTTCGGCGGGATCACCTATCTCGCGCTGATGATCCCGTTCGTCAACATCCTGATGATGCCTGCAGCGGTGGCGGGGGCTACGTTGTTCTGGGTGCGGGAGCGCAGCTGAAGACCATGGCGCCGCATCGCGGCGCCTTTGCTCACTGACTCAGCTGACTGGAAAACTGCCCCACCGCATCCACCACCTTCTTCGCCCCTTCCTGAATCTCGACGATCACCCCACCGGTATCCGCCGCCAGCGCCAGCCCCTGTTCGGCCTGGCGCTTGCTGGTATCGATGATGTCCACCGCCGCCTGAGCCAGCTGCTCGTTCTGCTGAACCACCTTGGCGATCTCTTCGGTGGCGCTGCTGGTGCGTGACGCCAGCTGGCGCACTTCGTCGGCGACCACGGCAAAACCGCGGCCCTGTTCGCCGGCGCGGGCGGCCTCGATGGCGGCGTTGAGCGCCAGCAGGTTGGTCTGGCCGGCGATGTCGCTGATGGTCTTGATGATCGCGCCGATCACCTTCGACTGCTTGTCCAGCGCCTGAATGCCTTCGGCGGCGTCCTGCATCGAGCCCTCCAGGCCGCGCATCACTTCCACGGTCTGGGTCACCACATCGGTGGCCTTGCGCGCGCTGTGGTCGGTTTCCAGCGAGGTGGTATAGGCGATGTCCGCTGCCTGCGCCACGGCTTGCTCCTGGTTGACCTGATCGGTGATGACGGTGGCGAACTTGACGACTTTGTACAACACGTCGTGGGTATCGAAGATCGGGTTGTAGGACGCTTCCAGCCAGACGGTGCGCCCATGGGCGTCGACGCGCTTGAAACGTTCGGCCACGTATTCGCCGCGGCGCAACTTGTCCCAGAACGCCTGGTAGCCCGCAGAGCTGGCCTCCTCCGGCTCACAGAACATGCGGTGATGCTTGCCGCGTACCTGCTCCAGGCTGTAACCCAGGGTTTGCAGGAAACGCTCATTGGCCGTCAGCACCTGGCCATCGAGGTTGAATTCGATCACGGCGGTGGAGCGCATCAATGCCTTGATCAGGCTCTCGTGTTCGCGCGAGGTCTCGATGGTGCGGGTCAGGTCGCTGGAATGCATGGAAAAGTACTTGATCCGGCCGTCAGCGGTCTTGACCGGTTGCAGGATCGAGCGCAGCCAGGCTTCCTCGCCATTGCCGCGCTGCAGGCGGAACGCTCCGTTGAGGTGCTCGCCACGGCTGATGGCGCTTTTCATGCGCTGGTAGAAATCGAGCTGCTTCACATGCGTCGGCACGATCTCTTCGATATTGCGTCCGATCAGTTGTTCGGCACGGTAGAGCATCTCTTTTTCGAAGTTGCCATTGACCTCCTCGATGCGACCTTGGGGGTCGAGTTGCAGTACCAGCATTTCGTTGTCCAGGCTGTGCTTGACCTGCTCGACGCACAGCAGTTCCTCACGCAGTTGCTGGATTTCTTTCTTGTGCTTGCTGTTGAACATTCCCGCTCTCCCGGAGCGCATAACCTGATCGAGTGCAACTTCATCGGCTGCCCGGCGGGGGTTCTTGAGCAGCCTGCAAGGAAAAATTCACACAGCTGAAATGGCGGGAATCCAGCCGTCATCTGCATGTCATGCGGCCGTCACAAGCGCGCAACGCAGCAGGCGGACACTTTTTCTCATGAATACACCTGCCCTACGCATCACCCTGGTCAGCGAGACCTTCCCCCCCGAAATCAATGGGGTGGCCAATACCCTTGGCCGCCTGAGCGACGGACTGCGTCAGCGTGGCCATCACGTGGAGGTCGTGCGGCCGCGCCAGGCGGGCGAAGTGCCTGTGGATAACGACCAGCAGCTGCTGCTGTGCCGCGGCTGGGCGCTGCCCGGCTACCCCGGCCTGCAGTGGGGCGAAGTGTCGATGCACACCCTGCTGCGGCGATGGCGCAGGCAGCGTCCGGACGTGCTGTACATCGCCACCGAAGGCCCGCTGGGGCTCAGCGCGCTGCGCGCGGCACGGCGCCTGGGCGTACCGGTGGTCAGTGGCTTCCACACCAACTTTCCGCAGTATTCCGGCCAGTATGGCCTCGGCCTGCTGGCACGCCTGCTCACCCACTACCTGCGCTGGTTCCACCGGCGCACCGTCGCCACCTTGGTGCCCAGCGCCAGCCAACGCGTGGAGCTGGAACGCCGCGGCTTCGAGCGCCTGGCGCTGATGGCCCGCGGGGTCGATGCCTGCCTGTTCAACCCGGCCCGGCGCAGCCAGTCACTGCGCGAGGCCTGGGGGCTTGGTGCGGATGACATTGCCGTGCTGCATGTCGGGCGCCTGGCTGCGGAAAAGAACCTGGCACTGCTGCGCCCTTGCATGGCGGCGCTGCAGAAAACTTATCCACAGCAGCGCTTGCGCCTGATCGTCGTCGGTGACGGCCCTCAACGGGCAGCCCTGGAACAACAACTGCCGGAAGCGCTGTTCTGCGGCGCGCAGCGGGGTGAGACCTTGGCCGAGCATTACGCCAGCGGCGACCTGTTCCTGTTCCCGAGCCTGACCGAAACCTTCGGCAACGTGGTGCTCGAAGCCATGGCTTCGGGCCTGGCGGTGGTCGCCTACGACGAGGCCGCCGCTGCGCAGCACATTCGCCATGGCCACAGTGGTGCCCTGGCCATGCCCGGCGACCAGGCAGCCTTCATCGATGCGGCCTGCTGGTTGCTGGAAGAAAGCGAAACCTTGCGCCGGGTTCGACTCAACGCGCGCCAGCATGCTAGCCGTCAAGGCTGGCCAGCGATCGTCGAGCAGTTCGAGATGCACCTGAGCAATGCCTGCCACGCGCTGCCCGCCAGCAGCCCGGTGACAGACACTGCCTTGGCCATCAAGCCAGGGTCGACAGCGCCTCGCGGCTGAACGGCAGCACGTCTGCCTCACGGCCCTGGCGCACTTTCTGCGCCCATTCGGCGTCCACCAGCAAGGCCCGGCCCACCGCCACCAGGTCGAACTCCTCGTCGCCCAGGCGGCGCAGCAGGCCTTCCAGGCTGGCTGGCTTGGCCACTTTGTCGGTATCGACCATGAACTGCAGGAACTCGCCATCGAGCCCCACGCTGCCCACGGTGATGGTCGGTTTGCCGGTCAGTTGGCGCGTCCAGCCGGCCAGGTTCAATGCCGAGCCTTCGAACTCCGGCTCCCAGAAACGCCGAGTGGAGCAGTGGAAGATATCCACACCCGCGTCGGACAATGGCTTGAGGAAGGCGGCCAAGGCCTCTGGCGTCTCCACCAGGCGCGCACTGTAGTCCTGCTGCTTCCATTGCGAGAACCGGAAGATGATCGGGAAGTCTGGCCCCACCGCCGCCCGCACGGCCTGGATCAGCTCGATGGCGAAGCGCGAGCGGCCAGCCAGGTCGCCACCGTATTCATCTTCACGGCGGTTGCTGGCGGCCCAGAAGAACTGGTCGATCAGGTAACCATGGGCACCATGGATCTCCACGCCGTCCATGCCGATGGCCTGGGCATCACGGGCGGCCTGGGCGAAGGCGGCAATCACTTCACGGATATCGTCGTGGCTCATGCCCTGCACCAGTACCTGGCCATCCTTGACCTTCTCGCTCGGTCCGTAGCCCGGCACGCTGGCGTCCGGCTCCGTGCCCAGGCGGCGCACCGCGCCTACGTGCCAGAGCTGCGGGACGATTCGCCCGCCTTCGGCATGGACCGCATCCACCACCTGCTTCCAGCCTGCCAAGGCGTCTTCACCGTGAAAGCGCGGAACATTGGGGTAACCGTTGGCGGCCTTGTGCTCGACCGTGGTGCCCTCGGTGATGATCAGGCCCACGCCAGCGGCGGCGCGGCGGCGGTAGTACTCGACCACACCGGCATGGGGGACGCCACTGGGGCAGAACGTACGGGTCATGGGCGCCATGACGACACGGGTCGGCAGCTCGAGCGCGCCGAGGGTGAAGGGTTGGAACAGGGGATTGGTGGACATGGGCGCTTCCGTCTGGGGGAGGAAATGCGCCTGAGGTTAGGGGCAGTGGGGAGCTGAGCCCAGCATTATTGATTTGAGTGATTCTGGTGTATCGCTGGGGGCGCTTCGCACCCCATTCGCGGGACAAGCCCGCTCCCACAGGTGATTCACAGTATCCAAGGGCTGTGTTGTTCCTGTGGGAGCGGGCTTGTCCCGCGAATGGGCGCGAGGCGCCCCCGGGTAATCAGCCCAAGGCTTTCTCGATGGCCTGCACCACAGTCGGATCATCCGGCGCGGTACGCGGGGCGAAACGCGCCAGCACCCGCCCATCCTTGCCCACCAGGAACTTCTCGAAATTCCAGGTGATGTCGCCAGGAAACTCGGCCCCCTCGCCCGCCAGCAGTCGGTACAACGAGTGACGCTGCGGCCCGTTGACCTCCAGCTTGGCGCCCAGCGGGAAGCTCACCCCATAGTTGAGGCTGCAAAAATCCTGGATTTCTTTTTCGCTGCCAGGCTCCTGGCCGGCGAACTGGTTGCAGGGCAGGCCAAGCACATTGAACCCTTTGCCCTTGAACTGCTGCTGGAGCTTTTCGAGCGAGGCGTATTGCGGCGTCAGGCCACACTTGGAGGCGACATTGACCACCAGCACCACCTGGCCCTTGAACGGTGCCAGAGGCAGGTCCTGTCCGTTCAGCGCCTTCAATGTCAGGTCGTGAAATGCACTCATGTTGTATCCCCTCTCAGGTTCCCGGTTGCCGCTGGGGCGAATTGCGCCCACTAAAAAGGCGCTCATCCAAGCCGTGCACCTCCCACGGGGAGGCGAGCCGGCTTGTCCGAGCGCCTGGCGACCTTCTGAGCTTAGCGCAGAAAATCAGTGGTGATGGCCACCTTCGCCATGGATGTGGCGGTGAGCGATTTCTTCTTCGCTGGCATCACGCACATTGATGACCTTGACCTTGAAGTTCAGGCGCTGGCCAGCCAGTGGGTGGTTGCCGTCGACGGTGACGTCGTCGCCGTCGATGTCGCGGATGGTCACGATCTGCATCTGGCCGTCCGGCGCCGAAGCGTGGAACTGCATGCCCACTTCCAGCTCGTCGACGCCTTCGAACAGGCTACGGTTCAGGGTGCTGACCAGCTCGGCCAGGTACTCGCCGTAGGCCTCTTCCGGCTCGATGGCAACTTCCAGCTCGTCACCAGCCTGTTTGCCTTCCAGGGCTTTTTCCAGGCCCGGGATGATGTTGGCAGCACCGTGCAGGTATACCAGCGGTGCACCGCCGGAGGAGCTGTCAATGACCTCCCCAGCGTCGTTGGTCAGGGTATAGTCGATGGAGACAGCCTTGTTGGCGGCGATCAGCATGGGTAAGACCTTTTGCATAAGAATGTAGAACTCACAAGTGTAACCAAGGCATCGCCTGATTGCGAACGCGCCTCGGACGAGGGGCGACCCACCAGTCGGATCACGGGCTTTCATCAGGACCAGGACGGCCACTGGGTGGTCGAGCTGTCCTGCGGTCACAGCCAGCACCTGCGCCACCAGCCGCCCTGGCAAGCGCGCCCGTGGGTGCTCGACCCGGCGCAACGGGCGCAGCGCATCGGCCAGGCTTTCGCCTGTGGCTGGTGTGCACAGCAGGCCGATAGCGCTACCCTTGGCCGTTGACTCCTTGCAACGCTTATTTCGAGAAGCACATGCAGACATTTTTCATCGCGCCGACCGACTTTGGTGTCGGCCTGACTTCGATCAGCCTGGGCCTGGTGCGCACGCTGGAGCGCGCCGGCCTCAAGGTCGGCTTCTTCAAGCCGATCGCCCAGCCGCACCCCGGCGACACCGGCCCGGAACGCTCCACCGAGCTGATCGCCCGCACCCACGGCATCAAGCCCCCCATGCCCCTGAGCCTGGCCCAGGTCGAGCGCATGCTTGGCGATGGCCAGCTCGACGAATTGCTCGAAGAAATCATCCGGCTCTACCAGCAAGCCTGTGTCGGCAATGACGTGGTGGTGGTCGAAGGCATGGTGCCAACCCGCCATGCCAGCTATGCGGCACGGGTCAACCTGCACCTGGCCAAGAGCCTCGACGCCGAGGTGATCCTTGTCTCGGCGCCGGAAAACGAAGTGCTCAGCGAACTGTCCGGGCGCGTCGAGCTGCAGGCCCAGCTGTTCGGCGGCCCGCGTGATCCGAAGGTGCTCGGGGTAATCCTCAACAAGGTGCGCACCGACGAAAGCATGGCCGACTTCGCCACCCGCCTGCGCGAACATTCGCCGCTGTTGCGCGGCAACGACTTCCGTCTGCTCGGCTGCATCCCCTACCAGCCCGAACTGAACGCCCCGCGCACCCGCGATGTGGCCGACCTGCTCGGTGCCCAGGTGCTCAATGCCGGCGACTATGAGCAGCGGCGCATGAACAAGATCATCATCTGCGCCCGCACCGTGGCCAATACCGTGCCGCTGCTCACCCCGGGCACCTTGGTGGTCACCCCGGGCGATCGCGATGACATCATCCTGGCCGTGAGCCTGGCGGCGATCAATGGCGTGCCGCTGGCCGGCCTGCTGCTGACCAGCGACAGCAAGCCCGATGCCCGCATTCTTGGCCTGTGCCGTGGCGCCCTGCAGGCCGGGCTGCCGATCCTGTCGGTCAGCACCGGCTCCTATGACACGGCCAACCAGCTCAATTCGCTGAACCGCGAAATCCCGGTGGACGACCGCGAACGCGCCGAGTTCATCACCGATTTCGTCGCCAGCCACCTCGATGCTGCCTGGCTGCACCAGCGGTGTGGCACGCCCCGCGAGCTGCGCCTGTCGCCTGCGGTATTCCGCTACCAGCTGATCCAGCGGGCACAGCAGGCCAACAAGCGCATCGTTCTGCCGGAAGGTGCCGAGCCGCTGCTGGTACAGGCCGCCGCGATCTGCCAGGCGCGCGGCATCGCCCGCTGCGTGCTGCTGGCCAAGCCCGAGGAAGTCGAGGCCGTGGCCCGCGCCCAGGGCATCACCCTGCCAGCCGACCTGGAAGTGCTGGACCCAGAGCTGATTCGCGGCCGCTATGTCGAACCGATGGTCGACCTGCGCAAGAGCAAGAACCTCAACGCGCCCATGGCCGAACAGCAGCTGGAAGACCCGGTGGTGATCGGCACCATGATGCTGGCGCTGGATGAAGTCGACGGCCTGGTGTCGGGCCTGGTCCACTCCACCGCCAACACCATCCGCCCTGCCCTGCAGCTGATCAAGACAGCGCCAGGGGCAAGCCTGGTGTCGTCGGTGTACTTCATGCTGTTTCCCGAGCAGGTGCTGGTGTATGGCGACTGTGTGATGAATCCGCACCCCAGCGCCGAGGAACTCGCGGAAATCGCCCGGCAGAGCGCCGATTCGGCGCAAGCCTTCGGCATTGCCCCACGGGTGGCGATGATCAGTTACTCAAGCGACTCGGCAAGCGACGAGGAAGTGGAGAAAGTGCGCGAAGCAACGCGCCTGGCGCAAACCGCGGACCACGGCTTGCTGATCGATGGGCCGCTTCAATACGACGCCGCCGCCAACCCGCAGATTGCCCGCCAGCTGGCGCCGCAAAGCCCGGTGGCCGGACGCGCGACGGTGTTCGTATTCCCTGACCTGAACACCGGCAACACCACCCACAAGGCGGTGCAGCGCAGTGCCGACGGGGTCAGCCTGGGGCCAATGCTGCAGGGCTTGCGCAAGCCGGTGAACGACTTGCCACGGGGGGCGCAGGTGGACGATATCGTGCATACCATCGCTCTGACCGCGATTCAGGCCAGCGAGGTGCGCTGAGGCTTGGGGCTGCTTTGCAGCCCAATCGCCGGCAAGCCGGCTCCCACATTATCTGCGGCGCTGCAGTTCCTGTGGGAGCCGGCTTGTCGTGGCGACGAATCGCGGCGATTGGGTCGCGAAAGCGACCCTGTTAGTACTGCTGGCCAGGAATCGGCTTCAGGTTGACCTCTACCCGGCGGTTCTGCGCCCGGCCATTGGTATCGGCATTGCTGGCGATCGGCTGATCCGGGCCCATGCCACGCGCCGATACGCGCGTGCCATCGATACCCTGCGAGGTCAGGTAGCTGCTGACCGCCTGGGCGCGACGCTGGGACAGGTCCATGTTGTGCTGGCGGCTGCCAGTGCTGTCAGTGAAGCCAACCACTTCGATGGTGTTCTGGTTGAACTGCTTGAACGAGTTCGCCAGGTTGTTCAGCGGCGCGTAGAAGCTCGGGGAAATGTTCGCCGAATCGGTGGCGAAGGTGATGTTGCCCGGCATGATCAGCTTGATCTGGTCACCCTCGCGCTGTACTTCGACGCCGGTATTGGCCATCTTGGCGCGCAGTTCGGCTTCCTGCTTGTCGGCATAGTAGCCGTAGCCGGCGGCGGCGGCACCGACCGCGGCGGCGCCGATCAGCGCACCCTTGCCACGGTTGTCGTGATCGATGGCGGCACCGGCGATGGCGCCGGCCAGCGCGCCCAGGCCGCCGTACTTGGCGGTCTTGCTCATCCCGGTGGAGCCGCCCTGCGCCTGACCTTGGTTGTCATAAGCATTTTGGCCGGCGCAGCCGGTCATCAGGGCTGCGGCAGTTGCGACGATAATCAGACGACGCATGTTGAACATGGACAAGCTCCTACAGAAATTCAGTTGTGCGGCAGATCGCAGAGGGATCAATGCCAGCCTTGGATCGCATGAAGGCGAAATAATTCCATGAAACCACTTTCATGTGGTTTCAGGCCCGCACGAACGGGTTCTCGCGCATCTCGTCACCCAGTCGGGTATCAGGGCCGTGGCCGGTGACCACGATAGCCTCTTCATCCAGGCGATACAGACGCTCCTTGATCGAGCGAACGATGGCGCGCTGGTCGCCACCCCACAAATCGGTGCGGCCGATACCCCGGCGGAACAGGGTATCACCGGCAATCAGCAACTTGGCGTCGGCGAACCAGAAGCTCATCGAACCTGGCGTATGCCCCGGCGTGTGCAGGGCCACACCGCAGCCACAGGCCAGCGCTTCGTCATCACCGAGCCAGCGGTCTGGCGGGGGCACCGGGGTGTAGGGCACGCCGAACATCTGGCATTGCATTTCAAGGTTGTCCCACAAGGCCTGGTCGTCCTTGTGCAGGTGCAACGTGGCGCCGGTGAGTTCCTTGAGCTTGCCCGAGGCGAGGAAATGGTCGAAGTGCGCGTGGGTGTGGATGATGCTCACCAGGGTCAGGCCGTGGGCCTGCAGGCGGGCGAGAATTTTCTCCGGGTCGCCGCCCGGGTCGACGACGATGGCTTTCTTGGTCAGCGGGTCGCCGATCAGCGTGCAGTTGCACTGCAGGGGGCCTACGGGGAAGGTTTCGCGGATGAGGGCTAGCGATGTGTTTTCCATGAGAATCAATCAATCGAATAGCGTTTGAATGCGAGCCAAGGCGTCGAGGATAACCACCTCCGGAACCGACTCGATACGTTTGGCACCTCGGGCTTCAAGGTCGACCGTGCGAAGCTGATTGCAGAGCATTACCCCTTGGGTCTGAGTGCCTGCGCCGCTAAGGGTAACCGCAAAGCCTGCATGCCTGGCGAAATCTGCGCCCTGGGAAATGGGTACGATCACAGCGAGCCCTGCTGCATTGAAGGCGGCTGGCGTGATAACCAGGGCCGGGCGGCCACTGCCCTGTTGTTCCCGGCCAAGCGTAGGGTCCAGGTTGATCAGAACGATATCGCCTCTGCCAAACTTGACCCGCTTCACACTTCACGCCCCACTGGACGCATTGCATTCCACTCGGCCATATCCTCAGGCTCGGGAGCATTCAGGTCACATTGCGCCATCAGCTCTTCAAGGGTGTACTTGGGTTTGGGCCGCACGGGCTTGAGCACAAGCGTTTCCCCTGTCGTGTCCAGGCTCAGGGTCGAACCGACACCGAGGCGCATTTGTTTGAGCACTGCCGCCGGCAGGCGAATGGCGGCACTGTTGCCCCATTGCTGAATCTTGATCTGCATGAGTATCTCCCAAGGTAGATACATAGTAGAAACCCTCCAAGTGATTGCAAGTGAAATGTAGAAACGTCGTATCTACAATGTCACCCGCCGGGCCCCTGAAAAAGCCCGGATATCACGAGAAAGCGCTTCCTCACGATGCCTTGGGAAACGGCTTACAAACGCTCACTTGGCGCTCACGGCAAGTACAACTTGAACAGTCCTCCCCCAAGCGCCCCGCCATTGGCAATCTCGATGCGCCCCCGCACCCCGTCGCGCTCATGCAGCGCCGCGATCCGCGCCGCGAAGTACAGGCCAAGGCCGGTGCCACCGCTTTGCGCATCGATGCTCTGCACATAATCCTGTTGCCGTTCGATCATAAGTGCCGGGTACCCGGGGCCGTCATCGTTGACGCTGATGACCAGTTGCTCGTCTTCTTCTCCGATGCTGATCAACAGCGCATGCCCGGCATAGCGCGTGGCATTGGTGACCACATTGGCGATCACCGAGGCGACCAGTTCACGGTCGAAGAAGCCCAGCGGGTTGTCGCTGTCGATACGCCAGGTGGCGAGGATGTCGTTGTGTTCCAGCACTTGCTGGTGGGCCGCCAGCTGGGCTTCGATGAAGTCGTCCAGCTCGTGGTAGTCCGGGCAGACCGGCAACTGGTTGACGCCCAGTTTGTACAACCCGAGCAACTGCACCAGCATGCCGTTGAGGTGTCGGAATTCGTGTTCGATCACGCCTTGCTCGGTGCCGCTACGCAGGTCTTCGGGCAAGCGTGCGAGCCACTGGTCGTGGGACTGGATCAGCGCTGACAGCGAGTTTTTCAGGTCATGCACGGTGGAGGCGATCACCGTGGAAAAATCCAGCCCCTGATTGTCCTGGCTCATGCGCCGAATACCTTGATGTGCAATTTGCGGTAGCGGTCGTAACGGCTGTCGCTGGGGGGAATACCGGCCACACTGGTCAGGCAGCTACGGCATTCCTGCAGGATGGCCGGCGGCGTGACTTCACCACCGATGCGCAGCAGCGCCTGGGAAGTATTGAGCGCGATACTGATGTTCCTGGGCTGCAGCGACAGGGCTTTGCGGAACATCTGCAACGCTTCGTTGAGCTGCCCGGCCTGGTAGCTGCGCACCCCTTGGCGGTTGAGGTCGACGGCCTCGGTGACAGCGTTGAGTACGGTCGGGTCGTCGGTGAGCGCGGCCACGCTCTGCATGACCTTGGGATCATCACCGTAGGTTTCCACGCAGCTTTTGAGGATGGTGACACTTGCGGCTTCCTGGCCAAGCGCCTGCAGCTGCCTGGCCACGGTCAGGGCGGCCTCGACCGAGAAAAACTGCTCCATCTTGTCCAGCCGCCCAATGGCCTGCTCCGTGAGCTTGGCGGCCGTTTCGGCATCGCCGGCCTGCTGCAGGCTGGCGGCCTTCATCATGCGCGCACGCACTTGCAGCCCCTGGTCTTCGGCATTGTCCTTGGCCACTTCGCTGAGCACGGTATTGATCTCGACACGGGCACGGGCATCCAGGCCAAAACCGGCATTCTTGCTCATCAAGGCCTGCACCAGGCCAAGGTTGCTTTCAGGATCCTTGTAGCGAGAACTCTTGCCCTGGTTGACCGCATGGCGGAACGCCTTCGAGGCGCTCTCGAAGTCTTCGTTCACCAGCGCCAACTTGCCCAGCGTGGCCTGACGCCGCACCGCCAGTGGCGACAGGCGCACCGCCTCTTCAAGCATGTTCTGGGCGCGCTTGGTATCGCCTTGGGCCACCAATACGTCGGCCATGCCATCGTACAGCCCAGGCATGATCGGGAAGGCCTTGAGCGCCTGTTCGTAGACGCCCTGGGCCTGGGCATTCTGGCCGCGCTTGTGCATCAGGCTGCCCAGTGCCGAGTACACCCAAGGCTGCGGACGGCTGGCGAGGATGCTCTTGAGGAACTTCTCCAGCTCCTCGAAGCGGTTGAGGTGACGCAAGGCATCGGCCCGGTAGCGCAGGCACAAGGGCGCGAAGCGCGGGTCTTTCTTGCACAGTTCGGCACAGGCCACCAGCACTTCGGCCGGGCGGCCGCGGTCCAGGGCCTGGAGGATCGGCTTGAGCAAGGTCTTGCGCTGCGTGAGCTTGTCCAGGCGCTGAGCCAGGCCCACGCGGTTGAACGGTTTGGTCAGGTAGGCATCAGGCTCATGCTCTAGGGCGCTGAGCACGATGGCCTGGCTGCTTTCGGCGGTGACCATGATGAACACGCACTCGTGGCTGATCAGCTTGTCGAGGATCAGGTCCTCAAGCACTTGCTGGCCGTTCTTCTTGCCGTCACCGAGGTGGAAGTCCTGGAGAATGTAGTCATAGCGCTTCTGCCCGCACATGCGCAGGGCCTGCTCACCACTGTCGGCAGTGTCCACGTCGCGCACGCCCAGCTCTCGCAGCATCGAACGGGTCGAGGTGCGGAAGTCGGTGAAGTCGTCGACGATCAGAAAGCTCTTTTGCCCGTACTGCAGCATCAACACGACCTGTATTGGGATGATGGGTGGATGGCGTGAGGCGATGCATACCGCCGACTCCTTTATCGGCCGTTGGTCGGAAAAGATGAGGGCCAGCATGAAGGGCTCAAGGCCAGCGCTTTATCGGGCCCTTCGCTAAACAGCCCGCTGTCAGGCCAGCAGGCCCAGCGACTTGGCCCGCGCCACCGCCTGGGTTCGCCGCTCCACACCCAGCTTGCTGTTGATATGGCTGGCGTGAGTCTTGACGGTGTGCAGGGAGATGAACAACCGCTCGCTGATCTGCTGGTTGGAACACCCCTGCGCGATCAGCTCCAGCACCGCCAGCTCACGGCCGCTCAGGGATTCGCCAGTGCCGCCTGGCGCGAGGGCAATCTCGGGCAGGCGCGCCAGCAGCTCGGCCTGCAGCGGGCAGGCGGGACGCGCGAGCAACTGCTCGCGCAGCCACAGCGGATGCAACTCGATCAGCCGCTGGAACGGCAACACCACGCCACCCTGGGCTGCCGCCAGGGCCATCGGCAGCAGCTCGGCAGCCTCGGCTTCGCGGCCTTGCACCAACAACAGGTCGATCCACTGGCACGACGCGCTCAGCGCCAGCAACATGCCGCCACTGGCCTGCCCGCGCTCGACCAGGTCGCGCAAACGAACCACGGCCTCGTCGCTGCGACCCTGAACACGTTCGAGCAACGCCTGCTGCAACTCGATATGCAAGGGCAGCAACGGGTGAAACTCGGGCGCCGCCGCACGTTGCTCACCGCCATAGGTCTGCCCCAGGCGCAGCAACCAGGACTCGGCCAGGTCGGTACGCCCCTGGGCCAGCCACAATTCGCACTTCACCAACGTAATCATGGCCAGGTAGAAGATGGGCGGCACATCCCAGATGTGCATCAGCCGCTCGGCCTCGGCCAGCTCGGCGAACGCCTCTGCATAATTGCCCTCCCGGCCATCGAGCCCGGCGATCACGCAATGGCCGATCAGTACGCTGATGTCGCGACAGGCACGCGCCTCGCCCAGCCCTGCACGCAAGCGCGCGCGCCCTTGGGCAGGTTGCAGGCGCCACACCAGCAGATAACCCTCGTACAAGGTGAGCCGCGCACGCACGGCGAACAGGCGCTGCGCCTGCAGCCCCTGCAGCCGCGCCAGCCCCTGGCGTACTTCTTCCAGCGCGCGCAGCACCTCACCACGGGCATGCAACACCCGCGCGCGATCGTAGTGCGCCAAGGCTTCGAACAACGGGTTGCCGACCCGCTGGGCAAGCTCGAGCGCTTCACGGTTCCAGCTCCGCGCGCGCCAGTAGTCGGCGTCGGCGATGGCCAGGTTCGACAGCGTCGACAAACACACCAGGCGCTGCCCATAGCGCTTGCACGGCAGGCTCTGCAGCGCTTCGCCGCAATAGGCCAGGGTGCGCTTGCGATCCCCCCGCCCACGGGCGATGACCCCGCTCAACGCCAGCCACTGCGCCAGCATCGACCGTTGCGCCGTGGCTGAGGACGCGGGCAGAAAACGGCTGAGGTGGCTTGCCAGTTCTTCCGCGGCATCGAGCTGGCAGGCCAGGCCCAATGCCCAGCTGTACAGCACGATCAGCCGCGGCGTGCTGATCAGCAGGCTGTCGGGCAGGTCCATTTTCCAGCGCAGCAGCATGCCGACGTTCTGCTCGGCCAGCAGCTGTTCCTCCGAAAGGCTCTGTACCAGGTTGGCGGCAACGTCCAGGTGGCCGGCACGCAATGCCTGCTCCACCGCCTCGTCAAGCAGGCCCTGGGACTGGAACCAGCGACAGGCGCGAAGGTGCAGGCGGGCCGGCGGTTCGCTGGCCTGCCGGCTGCGCAGCAGGTCGGAGAACAGATGATGGTAGCGATACCAGTGACCATGCTCGTCCAGCGGCACCAGGAACACCTGATGGGCTTGCAGGTAGCTGAGGATCGCAGCACTGTCGTGACGTTCGCGCACGGCATCGCACAACGCCGCGCAGAAGCGTTCCTGGCAAGCGGTGTCGAACAGGAAGGCCTGCACGTCCGACGGCAGGATGTCGATGACTTCTTCCAGCAGGTAATCGCGAATCAGCCCCTCGCCGCCATGCAGCGCCTGGGGCAAAGCGTACTCATCGCCGCACTCGCTGGCCGCCAGCTGCCAGAAGCGCAGCCCGGCCACCCAGCCGTCACTGCGCTGGATGAGGTTGTCCAGAGCCTGGCCACGCAAGCCCGTCGGCTGACGACCGATGACGGCCAGGGCCTCATCGGCGGTAAGGCGCAGATCCTGCTCGTTCAGCTCGACCAGCTGCCGCGACAGGCGCAGCCGCGCCAGGTGCCAGTCCGGGCGCTGGCGGCTGGTGACGAGCAAGACCAGGCCGCCGGGCAGGTGATTGAGGAAGAACTGCAGGCAGCGGTCGAGCACGGGGCCCTGGGCCAGGTGATAGTCGTCCAGCACCAGCAGCAACGGCGTGTCGGCCTGCAGGTAGAGCGCAAGCTCGTCGAGCAGGCCGTCGATCCACTCCTCGAAGGCGAACGGCTGGTGACGCTGGCGCATCTTCAGCAGCCCCATGGCCTGGCCGCCCAGTGCCGGGCAGTACTGCTGCAGCCCTTCAAGCAGGCGTTCGAGGAAGCGGCCTGGTTCGGCATCGCGCTGGCTCAGGCCGAGCCAGAGGCTGCGCCAATGGTCGGGCAGCGCTTCACAGAATTCGATGGCAAGGGAGCTTTTGCCAAAACCCGCCGGGGCATTGACCAGCAGCAAGCGACCGCCCAGGCCCGCGTGCAGACGCTGGCACAGCCGTGCACGCGCCACGTGGCCGTCCGGCAATGGCGGCCGGAAGAAACGCCCGTCCAGCAAGCCCAGGGCCTGGCTGGCGAATCCATGCGTACGGGACAAATCTGTCATGGCCGGCTCGTTCTGGTTGGAAGACTACGGCGATACGGATTGTTGCGAGACTAGCGGGTAACGTGGCGCATTTGAAGATGATGGGCACCATTACCCTGGAAAAGTCTGCGACAAAAAGCAACTTGGCTGCTGGACAGCGGGCTGGCGCGGGGGTTTGGCGGGGTATTCAGCAGAATGATTGCCGGAGCAGAACAGAAACGCCCCGGCAAGCCGGGGCGTTCTGGGGGATCACACGGAGTTGCGGGTTATCGACTCAGCGAATACCGGCCTGGCGCAGGGCCGCAGGCTGGAAGTCGGCCTTGCTGGCATTGAAGCCGAAGTCGTAGGCACGCTTCTCTTCGTTCTTCATGCCCAGGGCCAGGTAGCGGCCCGACTGCAGGTCGTAGATGGCTTCAAGGGTGTACCACGGCACTTGCACGTTGTAGTAGTCCTGGGCATGCGCCTCGGATACACGCCACAGCTGGTTACGGCCGTCATACTGGTCGATCACCGCGGCCTGCCAGGTGTCTTCGTCGATGTAGAAGTCACGCTTGGCGTAGATGTGCCGTTGGCCCGGCTTGAGCGTCGCGACCACATGCCATACCCGGCGCAGCTCGTAACGGGCCAGATCCTGGTTGATGTGGCCAGCCTTGATGATATCGCCGTACTTGAGCTTCGGATCGTCGAGCTTGTAGGCGTTCGAGGCGATGTACATCTCCTTCTTGCCTTCGAGCTTCCAGTCGTAACGGTCTGGCGCACCGTTGTACATGTCCAGGTTGTCCGAGGTACGCAGGCCGTCGGCAGCCGTACCCGGGCCATCGTAGGACACCTGCGGTGCCTGGCGCACCCGGCGCTGGCCGGCGTTGTAGATCCACGCCTTGCGCGGTTCCTTGACCTGGTCGAGCGTCTCGTGCACCAGCAGCACGGTACCGGCCAGGCGCGCTGGCGCAGTCACTTCCTGCTTGAAGTAGAAGAGAATGTTGCCCGGGTTGTTCGGGTCGTAATCCTTCATCCTGTCGCGGAACACGAATTGGTCGGCGAAGTACACCAGGCTGTAGGAGCCGTTCTGCTGTGGGGTGGCCTGGGTGACCAGACGGCTGACACTGCCGCCACGGTAACGGGTGATGTGGTTCCAGATCACCTCCAGCCCGCTTTTGGGAATCGGGAACGGCACGGCGGTCTGGAAGTTGTTCAGCCCGTTGCCGCCTTCGACCAGGGTGGTGCTGGTGGCGTTTTTCTTGATGGCGGCGAACACCTCGTCAGGCACGGTGGCGCCACGGTGGGTCTTGTACACCGGGATCTTGAAGGTGTCCGGGTAGCGCTTGAGCATCGCCATCTGGCCCGGCGACAGCTTGTCCTTGTACTGCTCGGCGTTCTGCGCGGTGATGGTGAACAGCGGCTTGTCGCTGCCATAAGGGTCGGAGAGGAAACCCCTGGCATCTACGCTGCCCGCGGTCCTGGACAGTGGCTGCCAAGGGCCGATGGAGCCATCGGCATTGCCGGCTTTTTCCGCGCCCATTGGCGTCAGGGTGCTGCCCAGCTTGGCCGCTTCGTCGGCGGAAACTGCCGCCATGACGCTGCTCGCCAGCAGGGACAGGCCCAGCACACCGGCTTGCAGCAGACTTCTGGTCTTGTTCATGTGGTGTCGTCCTGGATCTGAGTGCTTAGAAGTTCACGCCGAAGCTGAGCGCGACGAAGTCGCGATCATCCACGGTGGTGTACTCGCCATCGAAGAAATTGGTGTACGACAGGCTGGCGGTGTAGGTGTTCTGGTACTCGGCGTCCAGGCCCAGGCTGATCGCCTTGCGGCCTTCCTCGAAGTTGGCGCCAGGGCCCGGCGAGTAGCCGGACACGTCATGCGACCAGGCCACGTTGGGCTTGAGGTTGACCCCGGCGAACACGTCGTTGTAGTCCCAGATGACCCGGGCGCGGTAACCCCAGGAGGTGCTGGTG
>Ga0160465_100132_pt1 | contig 67169 bp, 50 predicted proteins | sample HID1971K_E11MG_FD_108209 | JGI IMG/M metagenome (GOLD analysis project Ga0160465, IMG submission 108209) | Enriched millipede-associated microbial communities from UW Madison campus, WI, USA - HID1971K_E11 MG | ecosystem: Host-associated > Arthropoda: Insects > Digestive system > Unclassified ...
CTTGTTTAAGTTATTTTTTGCCTTATAGGCGGTATTATCACAATTGTATAAAATAAGTATAAATATTGACTAAAACCTTTCATTATACTATCTGTTGGTGTCCAACCGACTGAAACTTATTTTAAAAATTCTTATCTTGTTTAAAGTTGTCCCTGCACCTAAAACTTAAATTATGCACATTTTTCATAAACGTCAGGGACAAATGGATTATAATCATCCATACTTTTACACCGATACCATATTTGACTTTGCTCATCTGTTGCGTGATGATCAACTGAAAATGATCATTATAAATTCTTTGCAATTCTTGGTTCAACAAAAGTTGGTGGAGATCTACGGTTATGTAATTATGCCTAATCATATTCATCTAATTTGGAATATGCTAAAAATAAATGGCAAAGAAAGTCCTGTGGTAAGTTTTACAAAATTCACAGCTCATCAATTTAGAAAACACTTATTAGTTCATAACCCCCACCTATTACATAAGTATAAATCAGAAAAAGAAGATCGAATTTTTCAATTTTGGAAACGTGATCCTCTTGCAATTCCTTTAAGCACAGAAGACATCTTAATTCAAAAACTGGATTATATACACAATAATCCAGTAAAAGAGAAATGGAAGTTATGTGATTATCCCGAAAACTATACTTGGAGCAGTGCTAGTTTCTATGAAACAGGGGTTGATCAGTTTAGTATGCTTACTCATTTCAGAGATTGATCAGTTTCATTTTTTCGGTCGGTGGGACACCAACCGATAGGTGAAAAGTTTACCCCGATTATAATGCCAATTTTTTCGGTTGGTGAGACACCGACCGATAGCTAAAAAACTATACTTGGAGCAGTGCTAGTTTCTATGAAACAGGGATTGACCAGTTTAGTATACTTACTCATTTCAGAGATTGATCAGTTTCATTTTTTCGGTCGGCGGGACACCAACCGGTAGGTGAATTTTCAGTAGTTACGATGGTTTATAGACCTTCAAGGGTACCCTATTTTTTCAGTCGGTGAGATACCGACCGATAGCTAAAAACAAAAATCCTCAGGCCTTTACAGACTGAGGATTTTTCATTGCCCCGGTTCGTGTCCTCACGAAACGGAATACGTTTGGTTCGTGAGGACACTAACTTAATAACATTGGGTGGGACACCAACCGATAGGTGAATTTTCAGTAGTTATGATGGTTTATAGACCTTCAAGGGTACCCTATTTTTTCAGTCGGTGAGATACCGACCGATAGCTAAAAACAAAAATCCTCAGGCCTTTACAGACTGAGGATTTTTTTGACATTAATGCCTCCTAAAGCCACCCTATAATTAATCTATACAGGCAGCCTGTTCAATTCAATATCATCAGGGGTTACAAAAATCAATGGCACTTTTTCAACATCAACATAACTGCTGTCCAAACCGAAACTTCGTTCTTCAGATAAACTTAATTTCTTAAGAATGAAGTAATAATCCATAATTGTACGTTCATAAAGGCTTAACTTGGTAAATTTTGATAAGTGTTTTTCTAAAAGCACGAACCTGAAATCACCCGCTATTTTGTGTTTATTCAATGAGGTATACTGACTTGTAATATCTACCTCACCATTTCTAACCAGCTCTTCAACCACTTTACGATACAAAAGGTTTACCCTTTGCTCAATCCGGAAACCCAATTTAAAATCGACCCGGATCAGCTTACCAGGAATTAAAAATTCTACCTTATAATCCATGGTATAAGGCTCATCCATAACATCAACATGAACCAGCCAATATACATCAGCACGTTTCGGTTCTTTTTGAATAATAGAATAAATAATTTTAGATTCTATCTCCGTTTTAAAGTTGGCGCTGGTTAAATACACCAATTGAGATGAAAACTTAGGTACCGTTTCATCATTGCTCAACTCGCTTATTATTTCGTAGTAATCTTCAATCTCTACATACTTAACAAAACGGTTTTTGATTTTCCTGGCCACAAACCAGCTCCACATAATGGTAAAAAGCAATGAACCGATCAATACCGTTACCCATCCGCCATGTAAAAACTTAGTTAGGTTACTCACTAAAAAAGTACCTTCAATTAGGATATAAGTAATAAAGAAAGTTAAGATCAGGTATCTTGGAAAGTGCTTGCTCCGAAGATAAAAACTAACCAGAATGGTTGTCATCAACATGGCAATAGTAATGGATAAACCATAGGCCGCATCCATTTTTTCTGCCTTTTGAAAAAGAAAAACGATTCCACAACAACCTATCCAAAGCATCCAGTTAATAGAAGGCACATATAATTGTCCTTTGGAAACTGTTGGATAAACAATTTTGATTTTTGGCCAAAGGTTTAAACGCACGGCTTCGGAGATCAAGGTAAACGATCCACTGATTAGAGCCTGGCTGGCAATAACAGCCGCCATTGTTGCCAAAATAACCATGGTTATCTGGAACTGGTCAGGAACAATCTGGAAAAAAGGATTGGTTTTGGCTCCAGGAATAAAGGTATTTGCATTTTGTAAGATCCAAACACCCTGCCCCAAATAATTTAAAATCAAAGTAATTTTAACAAAAATCCAGCTGATGCGAATATTATTTTTTCCACAGTGACCTAGATCAGAATATAAGGCTTCGGCCCCTGTTGTACATAAAAATACGCCCCCCAAAATTACAAATGCCAGTTTATTGGTCACCAATAAATGTATGGCATAATATGGATTAAGTGCTTTTAAAATGCTGAGATCCTTAACAATGAAGGACATACCCAAAACACCTAAAACGGCAAACCAAACAAACATTACAGGACCAAAAAGCTTACCTACTAAATTGGTTCCAAATTGCTGGATGATAAACAAAATCGTTAAAATGGTTAACACAATCGGCATTACCGGTACATCAAACTTATTGGTTAAACCCTCAATTGCCGATGTTACGGTAATACTTGGGGTGATGATACCATCGGCCAGTAAGGCACAACCACCAACAATTGCAGGTACAACCAACCATTTGGCTTTTTTACGTACGAGAGAAAATAAAGAGAATATCCCCCCTTCACCCTTGTTATCAGCTCTTAAGGTTATGATTACATATTTTATAGTGGTTTGTAAAGTTAATGTCCAAATGATGCAAGAAAGTACACCTAAAACATTTGTTGGAGTAATATCTTGCTTACCGCCAAGTATTGTTGTAAAAATTGCGTTGAGGGTATATAATGGTGATGTACCGATATCTCCAAAAACAATTCCCAAACTTACCAGAACTCCGCCCGCTGTGAGCGCATTAACATTTTTGCGATTTGACACTTTATTTTTATATTTTTTTTGCGAGCAAAAGTAAACTAACTATAACAAATTAACAACCAATTTATTGTGTATTTTTAACACGAAGGAAAAACTTTTTTTATGTTAAATTGTGTTAAATTGTAGTTTTTAAATAAAATGTTTAATTTCTTTGCTTAAATTAATTATATTTGTTACTCCAATTTGATGAAACTCTACACTAAGATAACGATACTCTCAAAAACTGTATGCACATTGTGTATGGTCTTGGTATTGAGTATAAATTCTTGGTCTCAACAAACGGATAGTCTTAAAATTAGCCTCAAAACGAAAGCTAAAAAAGCCAGTAAAATCCCCGAAATCAATGCAAACATTCAACCTTATAAACCATTTTATATGTCGGTTGGAGGATCAGGGATGTTTAATGTTTTTGCTGGCGCATCTAAACCTACAACGGTTACCCCTGTAAGAGATAAACTCTTATCCATTATAAAAATTTATCCTAACCCTGTAGAAGATCAGTTAAATATTATTTTTTCACTTGGAAAGGACGCCTCTGTTACCATTAAGATTATAGATCTTTTAGGCAATGAGGTAGTAACGCTTGCCAACGAACATCTAAATTCTGGCGAGCACACTAAGAGTTTTATTATTCCCAATCGCTTAAACGCTGGCATTTACTTTTTAAGAGTAGTTGCCGGATCTGAAAGTCAGGTAAAACGAATCTCTGTTTTATAACACCATTTTCTTTTCTATTTTTGAATGATGTGAGTATATCTCATATCTATTGTCTTATATCTCATAGCTAAAAAAATGAAAATCATAGCCATTGGTCGCAATTATGCCGAACATGCAAAAGAGTTAAATAACCCAATTCCAACTACCCCGGTCATATTTCTAAAACCAGATACTGCTGTTCTTAGGGAGAATAGACCTTTTTATTTACCCGATTTTTCTGATGATGTTCATTTTGAGCTTGAAGTCGTTTTAAAGATTTGTAAAGAAGGGAAACACATTGCGGAGAAATTTGCTTCTAATTATTATGATGAAATTGGTCTGGGTATAGATTTTACTGCTCGCGATATTCAAAGCAGGCATAAAGAAAAAGGATTACCATGGGAACTTGCAAAAGCTTTCGATAATTCTGCACCAATCAGTATTTTTCTGCCTAAGAGCGATTTCGAAAACCTTTATAATTTAGTCTTTGAGTTAAAAGTTAATAATGAAACCCGACAAAAAGGCAATACTAAAGATTTATTGTTTTCGTTCGAAAAGATAATCAGCTTTGTATCTCAATATATTACTTTAAAAAAAGGCGATCTTATTTTTACCGGAACCCCCGAAGGTGTCGGAAAAACGAATAAAGGCGATAAATTAGAAGCCTGGCTTGAAGGAAAACAACTCTTAAATTTTGATGTAAAGTAAAAGCATGTACAAACCACAATTGAATAAAATATACACCGCTCTTTTCGTTTTTAACCTTTTACTATTTAATTCGTTTTTAACCAATGCCCAGCAAATATTCAGCACGAATAAATATCCTATAACAGATTTCAGACAGCCTTTAGATATTGCTCCCCCCGCCCTTGCCGGCTCTTTTGGCGAAATACGTGGCAACCATTTTCATTCAGGAGTCGATTTTAGAACCAATCAACGTGAAGGTTACCCCATTTATGCTGTAGCTGATGGATATATTTCAAGATTAAGAGTACAAAACAGTGGTTTCGGACAAGCGCTCTATGTCAATCATCCAAATGGTTTTACAAGCGTTTATGGTCATTTGCAACGTTTCGCTCCGAAAATTGCAACTGTAGTTAAAAATTTGGAATATGAAAAAAAATCTTTTGAGATTGATGAATTTCCTGATGCAACCTTAATTCCTGTTCATAAAGGTGAAATTATAGCTTGGTCTGGCAATCGTGGCAGTTCCGGCGGACCGCATTTACATTTCGAAATACGGGATACCAAAACAGAAGAAACCATCAACCCTCAATTCTTTGGCATCAACATTCCCGATAATATCCCCCCCGTTATTCATGGGCTATATGTATATCGTCTAAACGGAAAGCCTTTTAACGAATCTACACCAAAACAAGCCATCGCAATAACCGGTGCAAATGGAAACTACAAAACCACAGCTCCAATCAGTTTAACCGGAGAAGTTGGTTTTGGAATCGCCACTACCGATAGGCACAATGGTTTATCAGGCACAAATGGTGTTTATTCTATCCAATTGGAAGTTGATGGAAAGATTGTTTACACCTCTGCATTGGAAAGATTTGGTTTCGATAACAGTAAGGCTATAAATGCTCATATCGATTATCCTGCTTATTTAACTACTAAAAGAAGTATTCAGAAAAGTTTTGTAGAGCCCGGAAATCCTTTAAAAATATATAGTGGATTGGTAAATAGCGGAAAAATAAATTTCAATGATGGGGCAGTACATCAGCTTCGTTATACCATAACCGATTCCAAGGGAAATTCGTCCGTTTTGCCATTTACTGTAAATGCTGGTTCAGCCCCAATAGTTTCTCCTATAATACCTGCCGGCACTATTTTCCCTTACAATAGAGTGAATAAATTTAATTCTGATGATGTAACCATAACTTTCCCATCAGGCACTTTATACAGTGATTTAAATTTTATTTACAAAAAACTATCTAAACCTGCTGGCAATTCCTGGTCGGCGATGTATCAAATCCATAATCGATATACACCCTTACATATAGGGTTCGATTTATGGATTAAGGCCGATCATCTGCCAGAAAATCTGAAAAGCAAAGCATTAATCGTAAACTCAAATGGTTCATCCCAAGGAGGAAATTTCGATAACGGCTATGTTAAGGCCAATCCAAAAAACTTCGGTAATTTTTACATTTCTATTGATACCTTAGCCCCAAAAATAATTCCGGTTAACATTTCCGAAGGCAAAAGCATGGTTGGTTTATCCAAAATGATTTTCAAGATAAGTGATAACCTATCGGGCATTAAAAGTTTTAATGGATATATTGATAGCAAATGGGCTTTGATGGAATTTGATACAAAAACCGCAACCCTTTGGCATAGTTTCGACGAAAGAACACCAAGTGGAAAACATACACTGGAATTGGTTGTTGCAGATATGAAAGATAATGTGAAACGATATACGGTGACTTTTTTTAGATAAGGATCTGGATTTACAAGATTTTAGGATTTTTAAGATAAGGCGCTCAGAACATTTCAACCTTAAAACAATTTTAAGAAAGAAGCCCAAAACGTTTCAACTTTACAACCTTAAAACAATAATAACATGAAAGAGTTAAAAGAAGGTGATCAGGCACCTGCAATTACCGCAAAAGACCAAAACGGAATCGAAGTATCCTTGAACGATTATAAAGGTAAAACTGTAGTGCTATATTTTTACCCAAAAGATGATACGCCTGGTTGTACGGCTGAGGCATGCGATTTCAGAGACAACTACCAAGGCCTGCTGGCTAAAGGAATTGTTGTTTTAGGTGTAAGTGTAGATGATGAAAAATCGCATCAGAAATTTATAACCAAACACAATTTACCTTTTACCTTATTGGCAGATACAGACCAGAAAATCGTGAATGATTATGGTGTTTGGGCAGAAAAAAATATGTATGGCAAGAAATATATGGGCACTGTTCGCACCACATTTATTATAAATGGCGAAGGAAAGATCGCTTATATTATTAAACAAGTCGACACTAAAAATTCTACTCAGCAAGTACTCGATTTAATCAATAACTAATTATGATATAGCGGGTAAAATATTACCTTTGCTAGATAACAACAACCGCTTATTTTAATGAAACATACAATTAAAGAATTAGAAGATATTGCTTCGCAGATAAGACGAGATATTGTAAGAATGGTTCATGGATGTCAATCTGGCCACCCGGGTGGTTCATTAGGCTGCGCCGATTTCTTTACTGCCTTATATTTCGAAGTTTTAAACCACAACAAAGATTTTAATATGGATGGCGTTGGCGAAGATTTATTCTTCCTTTCCAATGGTCATATTTCTCCAGTTTGGTATAGCACTTTGGCACATGCCGGATATTTCGACAAAAGTGAATTGGCAACATTCCGTAAATTGGATTCAAGATTACAAGGTCACCCGACTACTCATGAGCATTTACCAGGAGTGCGCATTGCATCCGGTTCATTAGGTCAGGGTATGTCTGTTGCCATTGGTGCTGCGTTAACCAAAAGAATGAATGGCGATAATTCTTATGTTTTCTCTTTACATGGTGATGGTGAGTTACAGGAAGGTCAAAACTGGGAAGCTGCCATGTTTGCCCCCTTCCACAAAGTAGATCATTATATTGCTACAGTTGATTATAATGGTCAGCAAATCGATGGACCAACTGAAAAAGTACTTTCATTAGATAGTTTACAAGCTAAGTTTGAGGCTTTTGGATGGCATGTAATCAATACCGATGGTAACGATATGGATGCAATTGTTAAAGGCTTGCACTATGCAAAGTCATTAACCGGAAAAGGCAGACCCATCTTAAATTTAATGAGTACACAAATGGGCTACGGAGTAGATTATATGATGGGAACTCATAAATGGCATGGCAGTGCTCCAAACGATGAGCAATTGGCAACCGCCTTAGCACAGTTACCTGAAACTTTAGGGGATTACTAAGCCCCTAGCCCCTAAAGGGGAATCGAAATAATTATAAATATTAATTACAAATAAGGCCCCTTTAGGGGTTTGGGGTATGAAAAAATATACATATACAGAAAAAAAAGATACGCGTTCGGGCTTTGGTGCTGGTTTACATGAGGCAGGAAAGAAAAACGATAATGTTGTTGCCTTATGTGCCGATTTGGTTGGCTCGCTTAAAATGGATGCTTTTATCAAAGATTTTCCTGAACGTTTTACCCAGGTTGGTATTGCAGAAGCTAATATGATTGGTTTGGCGGCAGGTATGACCATTGGAGGTAAAATTCCATTTACCGGAACCTTTGCAAACTTTTCTACCGGTCGTGTTTACGATCAAATTCGTCAATCTGTAGCTTATTCAAATAAAAACGTTAAAATTTGCGCATCCCATGCAGGCTTAACTTTAGGTGAAGATGGTGCAACCCACCAGATATTAGAAGATATCGGTTTGATGAAAATGTTACCGGGAATGGTGGTGATTAATCCTTGTGATTATAACCAAACCAAAGCGGCAACTATGGCAATCGCTGAATACGAAGGCCCTGTTTATTTACGCTTCGGTCGTCCGGTTATTCCTGTTTTTACAGATCCGGATCAAAAATTTGAGATCGGCAAAGCCTGGATGGTTAACGAAGGAACTGATGTAACCATTATTGCAACCGGCCACATGGTATGGAAAGCAATTGAAGCTGGAGAAAAATTAGCTGAATTGGGTATTGATGCAGAGATTATAAATATCCACACCATTAAACCTTTGGATGAGGAAGCCATCTTAAAATCAGTTAAGAAAACCGGTTGTGTAGTTACTTGCGAAGAGCATAATAAATATGGAGGATTAGGTGAAAGCGTTTCCCGTTTATTGGTTACCGAATTACCAACGCCACAAGAATTTGTTGCTGTAAACGACTCATTTGGTGAAAGCGGCACTCCAGATCAGTTGATGTCTAAATATGGCTTGGATGCAGTGAATATTGTTGAAGCGGTACAGAAGGTGATCAAAAGAAAATAAAATATAATAGCCACAGAAACACGGATTGACACAGAATAAAAACCTTTCTGCGTTTTCTTTCATCTGTGGCTAAATTATAAACCGCATATAAAAAGATAAACATTGAAGGATATATCCTGTTTGTGTTGATTAGTGTGAATTTGTGGTAAAAGATAAGATTGGATGAAACAAGTTGAAGATGCCGAAATTCTTGCCATGTTTGCTGTTGAGAAAACTCGAAATGAGGCTTTTAACCTGCTTCTAAAAAAATATCAACAAAAAATATATTGGCACATTCGCCGGCTGGTACTCAATCATGACGATTGCGATGACCTTTTACAGGAAGTATTTGTTAAGGTCTGGAAAAACCTGGATAAATTTAGAAATGATGCTCAACTATATACCTGGATTTATCGCATTGCGACAAATGAATCCATTACTTTTCTAAACAAGCAAAAGCAAAAAAACAATACTCCACTGGATGAGGTTTCTGCTGAGCTTGCTGAAAATCTCGTAGCATCTTCTTATTTTAACGGTGATAAGCTGGAACTTAAACTTCAAAAGGCCATCCTTACCTTACCAGAAAAACAAAGGATAATTTTCAATATGAAATATTTTGACGACATGAAATATGAAGAAATATCTGAAGTTTTAGGTACTTCGGTAGGTGCTTTAAAAGCATCATTCCATATTGCTGCAAAAAAAATTGAAGCTTTTATTACAAATGATGAAATAGACTATTAAACCTTTTGATCTTAATTGTATCATATAACTATTATGAACGAGAATATAGAAAATAACGAATGGGTTAACGAAGCTCCTACCCTTGCGGCTATGGAGAAACGTAATCCTTTCTTCGTTCCTGATGGATATTTTGAAAATTGTGATGAAAGCGTTTTTTCTTCCATTTTTATAGATGGGTTGAAGCAAAAAACAAATGAAAATAGCTTTGATGTTCCTCAGCATTATTTTGAAGAACTAACGGAACGCATTGAAACCAGAATTGCCTTAACCGAAATGGTTAAAGCTAAAAATACCTTCACAGTTCCTGAGAACTATTTTGACACCTTACAGAGTAGAATTACCAATAGAATTGCAGAATCTGAGCCTAAGAAAGAAGTAAAAGTAGTTTCTCTTTGGAAGAGAAACTTAGTAAAATATGCCAGTGCTGCCTGCTTTTTATTGATTTCGTCATTCGGAATATATTTTTATCAGACCAGCAAATCTACAGATGCTCAAATTCAATCAGCAGATATGGCTACCGAACAAATGTTATACGATATTGATGAAAATACAATTATTGAGCATATTGAATCCCTAAATGCCAATTCATCAAAAGTAAAAACGACTTCTGCATCAGATACAGAATTGGAAACTTACATCCTGAACAACTATTCTTCAAGTGATTTAAGTCAGGAACTAAATAATTAATTATAATGAAAAATTTATTTTTCGTCACTTTAATGTTTCTATTACCCGCGACACTTTGGGCGCAAAAACCTAAAGCAGAGGAAATAGAATCTCTAAAAACCGCATATTTTACTCAAAAACTAAATTTATCGCCTGATGAAGCGAAAGTTTTTTGGCCGATTTACAAAGATATGCAACGAGAGCAAATGGCCTTGCGTAAGGAACGCATGCAAAAAATGATCTCTTTTAGAAAAACAAATGAGATAGATAATTTAAGCGATGTACAGATTCAAAATCTGATTACCAGCGAGTTTGATTTCAAACAACGTGAGCTTAACCTGGAGAAAAAATATTACAACAAGCTTAAATCATCTTTACCTATTAAAGTTGTAGGTAAATACTTTAGAGCTCAGGAATCTTTTAAAAGAGAATTGCTTAACCGGTACAAAAATAACAAACCGGCAAAACCATAAAATAAAAAAGACTTACCATTCCGTGAGTCTTTTTTGTTTTAAAGCACTATATCAATTCTGTACTTTTGTTCATGCTAACACAACGTCAGTTATTTTTACAACACAATGCGCAAACATCTCCTGAACCACTCTTACTCGAATTTGTAAGAGCCAAAGGATTATACATTTACGATCAGGCTGGCAAAAAATACATGGATCTTATTGCCGGCATTGGCGTAAGCAATGTTGGTCATTGCCATCCTGCTGTGGTAAAAGCCATACAGGAACAAGCAGAAACCTATATGCATTTAATGGTTTATGGCGAATATGTTCAAAGCCCGCAGGTAAATTTCGCGAAAGCCCTGGCAGATGTTTTACCAGATAATTTAAGTTGTACTTATTTTGTAAATTCAGGTACAGAAGCGGTTGAAGGTGCTATGAAATTAGCGAAACGCTATACCAGAAGAACCGAAATTATTGCCTGTCATAATGCCTACCATGGAAGCACACAAGGCGCATTAAGTTTAATGGGTAGCGAAGAATTTAAAGTTGGTTACAAGCCTTTATTACCGGGTATTAAATTTATCAACTACAATAATACAGATGATCTTAAACAGATAACCGAAGAAACGGCTGCCATTTTTATCGAAACTTTCCAGGGCGAAGCAGGTATACGCATTGGGGATAAAGCCTATTTTGAGGCCCTGCGTCAAAAATGTAATGAGACCGGAACATTGCTTGTTTTCGATGAAATACAATGTGGTTTCGGAAGAACCGGGAAAATGTTTGCCTTTGAGCATTTCGATATTGTTCCTGATATTTTGTTATTGGCAAAAGGAATTGGTGGTGGTATGCCCATTGGTGCGTTTATTTCATCATCAAAGATCATGTCTGTGCTTTCCAATAACCCAATTTTAGGTCATTTAACTACTTTCGGCGGTCACCCTGTTTGTTGTGCTGCAGGTTTAGCTACTTTAAATACCTTAATTAATGAAAATATAGTAGAGGGTGTTGAAGAGAAAAGTCAATTATTTAAGTCACTGCTAAAACATCCTGTTATTAAGGAAGTTAGAGGAAAAGGGCTCATGCTGGCTGTAGAGTTTGATGGTTTTGAAACCAACAAAAAAATAATTGATGCCTGTATCGCGGATGGAATAATTACAGATTGGTTTTTGCATTGCAGCAATTCTATGCGCATTGCCCCTCCGCTCATCATCAGCAAAGAAGAGATTAATGAGGCTTGCGCTATTATTTTAAAAAATATTAACTTGGTCACAAAAGAGCTCAAAGGTGAAAGCTGAAAGACTAAAGCGAAAACCCAACAAAACTGAAAATCTGTAACTGAAAACTGTTGACTGGAATGAATGTATTAATAGTTGAAGACGAGAAAAGCCTGGCACTGGAAATGGACGAATTTCTTAGCAAAGAAGGTTTTATAGTAGAGCACGCCTGGAAAAAATCGTCTGCAGAAGAAAAGATTTTTGTAAACAATTACGATTTTGTACTACTCGATCTAGGCTTACCAGATGGTGATGGTTTTGAAGTTTTAAAGCAACTCAAATCGCTTAAAAATCGTGATGATGCAATAATTATTCTTACCGCTCGAGGTGCGATTGATGATCGCATTAAAGGTTTGGATGAAGGAGCTGATGATTATTTACCCAAGCCCTTTTCGTTGAATGAGCTATTGGCCCGGATGCACGCGATTATACGCAGAAAGCATAAACTTGAAAAAAACGAAGTCAATGTCCATGACTTTTTGTTAAATATCCAAAACAGAACAGTCACTTTTGGAGAGGAACGCTTAAATCTGACTAAAAAAGAGTTTGAGATTTTTAATTATTTGGTGCTGAATAAAAACAGGGTTGTTTCCAGAATGAGTCTTACAGAACATGTTTGGGGTGATATTTTAGAGGTAAATTCCGATTCAAATTTTGTAGATGTTCATGTAAAAAATCTCCGTAAAAAACTGATGGCAGTTAGTCCGACAAATTGGTTTGAAACCGTGAGAAGCATTGGGTATAGGATTAATTGTTAAATGCGATGAGCTGGGAGCAAAGAGTGAGGAACAAAGAATAAAGATTAAAATCGCATATTTTAAATCTTAATATCTCATCTCTAAAAAATGAAATTACAGGTCAAGTTTTCTGTATATAATGCCATCACCAAAATCATCATTATTTTGGTTTTGGGAGCCATTATTCTTTTCTCCCTGGACAAAATCGCATACAATCAACTGGATAACAGACTATTAAAGAAGAAAAACAAAATAATCGAAAACCTCAATACAGATGAAATCGATAGCCTGTTAAACGAGCAACAATCTTTTACCGATTACAACATCTTAAAAGAGGAATTTATCATTTTAACACGTATACCTGATCATCAAAGAGATTCTGCAGCTAAAATATTTACCGAAAAGAGAGAAATTGAGGGCGATATAGAGGTTTATCGAATCTTAAATTACAAATTTCTTTATCGTGCCAATTGGTACAATCTGGAAATTGGTGAGACCATGACGGCTCTAGAATCGATTAAAAATTCTATACGTTTTTATATGCTTATTGTTCTGGTGGTCGCATTATTGATTACGTTATTGACGGATTATGTTTTTTCAAATTTTCTGCTCAAACCTTTTTATTTAATCATAGATAAAAAGATAAATCGTGTGGATGATCCCAGCCATTACAATTATGAAAACATCCCCACAAATACCGATGATTTTAAAATTTTAGACAATAGTGTAAACTCGTTGATGCGAAAGATTAATACGCTTTTTGCTTTAGAAAAACAGTTTATCGCTAATGTTTCTCATGAGTTACTTACACCCATTTCTATTTTGAGTACCCGTTTTGAGAACATGCTCAATACCCTCGGCATTCCTGCTGAGCATGAGCATAAAATATATTCATCATTAAAAACCTTAAATCGCTTAAAAGTAATTATCAATAGTTTGCTTTTAATATCAAAAGTAGAGAATAATCAATATTTAAAAACCGAAAGAATTAGCCTCAAACAAGAATTAAATGATATTTATGAAGATTTAGAGGATCGCATTGCGGATAAAAACATCAATTTTAGTACGCACCTAAAAGAAGACTTCAATTTTATGGGGAACAAGGCCCTCACCCATACCCTTCTCTTCAATATCATCAATAACGCCATAAAATATAATGTTGAGGCTGGTTCTTTATCTATTAATGATAAATTTGATCATCAAAAATATATTTTAACAATAAGTGACACCGGATCAGGGATGAATAAAGAGCTCGTAGAAAATGCCTTTGACCGTTTTAAAAGAGGTAACACCGAAGAAAATGGTTTTGGTTTAGGTTTGGCTATAGTTCAAAGTATAGCTAAATTTCACAAAATTGAGGTAGATATTCAGTCTGAAGAAGGAAAGGGAACCAATATCTCTCTAATTTTTTAAAATGAAAATGATATCATGAAGATACCTTCGTATTTTAAGAATCTATTTCTAACTATTTTAATCTTTTCTGTTTCTGAACTAAGAGCCCAGCAGATTGTCGAGCTGCTGGATTCTGTTCCTCAGCATATTTTCACATTCAAAGAAATTGAAGTTATTGAAGATGCCAATAACAAATTTTCTTTTGATGATATTAAAAGTGAAAAGTTCGATAAAAAATTCCAGGCAAGCCTGGCAAGTACTCCACAAACTAAAGATCTTAATCAAACGTATTGGTTTCGCATTAAAATTAAAGCAAATGATCAGATCAAAACATCATCATTTATATTGGAATTTTTTGATCAAACAATAGATCATATTACGGCTTATATTCCGCAGCACGGCAATGGTTATAAAGTTGAAGAATTAGGTGATGCTAAGGCATTTAACAAACGTTTAATCCATCACAAAAACTTTGAAATTCCTTTGCAGAATGAAGGAAAAGAAGTGCAAATCTATTATTTCAAAATTCGTTCCTCGCAAATTTCTGATGTAATTATAGTGCTTCGTACAGCAAAATGGTTTATATCTTATGCTTTGGATGAGTATTTCTATTTCGGCATTTTTTATGGAATGATCCTGGTTTTCAGTTTCTATAACCTCATTATGTTTATTGCCATTAGGCAAAGACAATACCTATATTATGTTCTTTATAATTTAAGCGTTGGTTTTTATGAGATGAGTACTGATGGCATTGCTTATCAATATTTATGGCCTAATGCGCCTGGCTGGAATCAAGTTGCTTATGCATTTGCTTTATGTACTACAAGTGTATTTGCTCTACTTTTTACCAGAGAACTTTTACTGGTTAAGGTAAAAGCGCCAAAATTAAATCAACTTATTATTACTGCAATCGTATGTAGATTGATATTTTTCATCTATTGTTGTCTGTTTAATCAAAGCTTATTCAGCTATAAATTCATAGAAGCCATACCGCTTTCCATTGCATTTTTTACCGGAATATATATCTACAAAAGTGGGTATCAACCGGCCCGTTTCTTCGTTTTGGGTTATAGTTTCTTATTTGCCGGGTTTACACTCAAATTTTTGATCATGCTGGGTATCACCTGGTTAAATTTTGGAGCAATCAGTTATTACAGTTTAAGCTTCTGCTTTGTTTTAGAAATGGTTTTCCTGTCATTTGCCATTGGTGATAAGGTTCGTATCCTTAAAATGAAGAAAAATAAGGCACAGCAAAAAATAATCAGGCAAATGGCCATTAATGCCAAATTGAAAGATACGCTAAATCAAGAATTGGAAAGTAAGGTTGAGGAAAGGACTCGTGAGGTTTATCATAAATCTTTGATTATCGAAAGCAAAAACCAAGCTCTTGAAGAGGCAAATGCTCTGCTGCAGCAACAAGCTGAAGAAATATCCAGAATGAATGTTTTGCTTGAACATGATAATGAAGAATTACAAACCAGTGTGGAGAAAGTAACCCGTGATCGGGTTATGTCGACAGAAGTTGATTTTGAGGAGTTTAGTAAAATTTATCCTGACCAAGAAAGCTGTTACAAATTTCTAGCTGAATTGAAATGGAGTAAAGGTTATTATTGCCGGAAGTGTAGCCATAATCATTATTTTAATGGCCATATTTTGCACAGTCGTCGATGTAGCAAATGTGATTATGAAGAATCGGTTACAACTTATACCATTTTCCATAATACACGTATCCCGATTAACAAAGCTTTCTATATGATATTCCTGATTTATTCATCAAAAGGAAAAATATCCTCTCATAAATTATCAGAAATATTGTCTATTAGGCAAAGTACTTGTTGGACATTTGGCTCACGCATTAAAAAGGTAATGGAAGATAGAAAGAAAACACTAAAAAAAACTACCAGAAATGGTTGGAGTGAGCTTGTCATTGATTAATTCATCTTATTTTTAAGCTACAAACCTCTTTTGTGGCTTATTTTCTATTAAAATTATATAGGTATTTAAGCGTATCAAGCTGCCTGTACAGGCAATCACAATACAAGAGCTTAAACACTGATAATCAAGTACAAAAACTATTTATACTTAACGGTATCAAAGCGTATCAATTACACCATAAATAATTACATATCAATAAGTTAAATTATATTTTTTATCTAAAAATCTATGTTTTAAGTTAAATCAGTGCTAACTTTACCTCATATTTTAACTAAAGCAAAAATTATGAGAAAAAAGCTTACATTACTTATGGTGTGTATTCTATGCAGCATCTCTTGGAGTATGGCACAGAATATTACTATAAAGGGCCAGGTGAAAGACCAAAAAGGTTTGCCCCTGCCTGGAGTATCTGTAAAAGTAAAAGGAACTAACCAAGGAGCCTCTACTGCAGATAATGGCACCTATACCATTAGTGTGCCACAAAACGCGACTTTAGAATTTTCTTTCATTGGTTATAAAGCTCTTGAAGAAGTTGTAAATAACCGCACTACCATCAATGTAACTTTATCTGATGATAACCAACAACTAAATGAAGTTGTTGTAGTTGGTTATGGTACGCAGAAAAAGAGTGTAGTTACAGGCGCTATATCGAGTGTAAAAGCAAAGGATTTGGAGAATGCGCCTAATGGCCGGGCAGAACAGGCCTTACAAGGCAGGATTTCTGGGGTAACCATATCTCAAAATGCTGGCCAACCAGGAACAGCTTCCACAATTAGGGTAAGAGGTATTACCAGTTTTAATAATTCAAGTGCTACCGCCGGGAATGATCCGCTTTGGGTAGTAGATGGTATTATTGTTGACGCTGGTGGTATTGGTTATCTAAATCAATCGGATATAGAATCTATTGAGGTATTAAAAGATGCTACATCGGCTGCTATTTATGGCACTAGGGCAGCAACAGGTGTAATATTAGTTACAACAAAAAAGGGCAAATCCGGCAAATTATCTGTTAGCTATAATGGTTCATATGGCACTTCAGCCGCAGCCAAAAAACTAGATCTTTTAAATGCAACGCAATATGCCACTTTAATAAACGAAAGATTGGTTAATGGTGGTGGTACTGCATTATACCCAGACCCTTCTAGTTTTGGGCTTGGTACCGATTGGCAAAAAGAAATATTTAATAATGATGCCCGTAGATATAATAACGATATAAGCCTGACTGGCGGAAATGAACATTCAACCTTTTATTTGTCCGTTGGAGTTCAAGATCAGCAAGGGATTGTGGCAACTGATATTTCTAACTACAATAAGAAAACCTTCCGTTTAAATTCTACGCATAAGATCGGCAAATACATAACTGTAGGTCAAACTGCTGGTTATACTCATCAAATAACAAAGGGTATTGGAAATACAAATAGCGAATTTGGGGGACCATTAAGTTCTGCTATTAATTTAGATCCGATCACACCCGTAATAGTTACAGATCCAAATATTGTAAATAAAGTACCATATACCAATGCAGGAGTTTTGAGAGATCCAAATGGAAATCCATATGGTATTTCTGCCTACGTAGGCCAAGAAATGAGCAACCCAAAAGCATATCAATTAACCAGACTAGGAAATTATGGTTGGTCTGATGATTTGTTAGGAAATGCATATATTGAAGTAAGTCCGATCAAAGAGCTAAAAATAAGATCGCAAGTTAGTGGAAAACTAGCCTATTATGGCGACCAAACCTTTACACCTTCATTTTATCTTAGCCCTACTATAAACGTTACCACCAATAGTTTTGGGAAAAATAACAACAATTTTTATAATTGGTCTCTGGAAAACACAATTCAGTATTCGAAAATTATAGGCGACCATGATTTTACTGTATTGATAGGTCAAGGCGCTTATGTAGAAAATATTGGAGGCAGTTCTAATGTTACTGCACTTGGCTTACCTATAAATGATTACCGAGATGCATCATTTAACTTTCCTATTACACAGGCAAATAGGACTTCAACTTCGGCAGATTTTATTATTCATAAATTGTCATCGCTATTTGCCCGTGTAAATTACAATTATAAAGAAAAGTACCTTTTTACTGGTATTATACGTCAAGATGGGTCTAACAGATTTGGCACAAACAATAAATATGGTTATTTCCCATCTGCATCCTTGGGTTGGGTGTTAACAAATGAAGATTTTTGGTCTAAAAACCGATTTGTAAATACACTAAAATTAAGAGGAGGTTACGGTAAAGTTGGTAACGATAATATAATAAGCTATGGTTATACCCCTTTAGTTGCGGGTGGGTATAATTATACTTTAGGAAACAGCGGCATAATTAACTCAGGATATGCTCCTAATAGGCTTCCAAATCCAGATCTTCGTTGGGAAGAAACCACTCAAGCCGATATCGGCTTAGATGCGCAACTGTTTAATGATTTTAATTTAACAATAGATCTATACAATAAAAAAACAGACGGTATTTTACGTCAAATATCTATACCGGGTTATGTTGGTACCGCAGAATCTCCGGCAGCTAATATTGCAACGATGCAAAACAAAGGTTTGGAAATAGAATTAGGCTACCGTAAAAAATTAGGCGAGGTAAACTTTAGTGCGAACGGAAATGTTTCTTTTTTACAAAATAGAGTTACCTATATAAATTCTGATGCTAATTTTATTGATGGTGATGCTGGTTTTCAGTCTTTACCAGCTATAACCAGAACACAAGTAGGAAAATCTTACAATTCATTTTTTGGTTACCAAACTTTGGGCATTTTTCAAACTCAAGCCGAAATAGATACTTATAAAAACAATACAGGAGGTTTAATTCAACCAAATGCCAAGCCTGGTGATTTTCGTTGGCAAGATACCAATGGAGATGGTTCTATATCGGAAACAGATAGGGTATTTTTAGGCTCTAGCATTCCTAAAATAACTTATGGTTTTACACTTAATGCTGCATACAAAGGTTTTGACGTGATGGTATTTGGACAAGGTGCAGCAGGAAATAAAATTTTTCAGGGCTTAAGAAGATTAGACATTGCCAATGGCAACTACCAAACCAAAGCACTTGGACGGTGGACTGGGTCTGGTACATCAGATACTTATCCTCGCCTAACCTCTGATGATAGTAATGGCAACTTCAGTAGCATGTCTGATTTTTATTTGGAAAAAGGAAATTATCTCCGTCTTAAAGTTGTACAATTAGGTTATACTTTTAACAATAGCCTATTAACCAAATGGGGTGCTAGTAAAGTACGTTTATATCTTACTGGCGAAAACTTAGCAACGATAACAAAATATACAGGTTACGATCCAGAGATTGGAGGTACTGTATTTGGTGTTGATAAAGGTGTTTATCCGCAAGCACGTTCATTTATTGTTGGTGCACAAATACAATTTTAAGTTTTATAAAATATCTCAGATAACATATTAATATTTATTATATATGAAAAAATTGCACTTTATTAGTTTAGCTGTTACAGTTTTTGTAATAACGCTACTACTTAACTCTTGTAAAAAAAGTTTTATTGAAACAGAACCGAAAGGATCATTCTCCTTAGATGGATACTATCAAGACCAAAGTCAGGCTTTTGCAGCGCTAGCATCTACTTACGATCTTCTGCGAAAAAATTCTGGTGGGTTTGAGAATATGATAACTTTTTTAAATGCGGCTTCTGATGACCAATTAGCAGGTGGTGGTGGAGAAAGTGATGGAGTTGGAATGCATAGTTTCTCTAACTTTACCATTAACGCGGATAGAATGCCACAAAGTTATTGGGGAGATCACTATCAAGGAATTTACAGAGCAAATATTTTACTGCAAAAAGTTCCTAATTCTAACATGGATGAAGCCTTAAAAACCAGGTACCTTGCAGAAGCAAAAGCACTTAGGGCAATTTACTATTTTAATTTGGTAAGGATGTTTAAAAATATTCCGCTCATTTTGGAGCCTTTGACACTTGAAAACATGTATCAGGTAACACAAGCAACGCCTGATGCTATATATGCACAAATAGAAAAAGATTTAACAGAAGCAATAGTCGTATTACCTAGTAAAATAGATATAGTAACCGACGGTGGTCGTTTCACCCAGGCATCTGCCAAAGCCTTATTAGGCAAAGTTTATCTTTACGAAAAAAAGAATACACTTGCTGCAGCGCAATTTGCAGATGTGAATGGAACACCTGGTCAAGAAAGCATTTACGGCAATTCGCTTTTACCTAACTACAGCGATTTATGGGTGTTTAACAATAGATTTAATAAAGAATCTATTTTAGAAGTAACCCATAGCAGCCAGGGTAATACAGATTGGGGCTTTTGGGGTACTGGTTCTGACGAAGGAAATACAGTAGATCAAATGGTTGGCCCAAGAAGTTATACCCGCATTGATCCATCAGCACCTGATATTTACGGAGGTGGCTGGGCTTTTAACGTATTTACTCCTGATTTTTACAATGCAATAAAAAACGATCCTAGATTTACAGCGACTATTTTTGATATTAACCCCTTAGTTGCTAGCGGAAAGGTTCAGTTTGTTGCCGCTTATCAAAATACAGGTTATTTTGTGAATAAATACTTGCCAAAAACATCAGACATCAGAACTGGCGGCGGCACTTTAGAACTTAATTTTCAGCAAGATAGCTATATCATCCGTTTGGCAGACACTTATTTAATGGAAGCGGAAGCTTTAAATGCTACAGGCCCACGTGCACAAGCATTATTAGACGCTGTAAGAGCAAGGGTTGGATTACCTTCGGTTCCTGTATCGCTTGATGCAATAAAAAATGAACGCCGATTAGAACTTGCAGCAGAAGGACATCGCTTTTTTGATTTGGTAAGATGGGGCGATGCTTCAGCTAAGTTAGGCGGAAGAGGTTTTGTTGCTGGTAAAAACGAAATACTTCCTATACCTGCATCTGAACTAAAAGGAACACAATTAAAACAAAATCCTGGCTATAATTAGTTTGAGTTTTTGATCTTAATTTCGTAATTGTGAAGTACATAATCGCTTAACATTGTCCTGAAGCAACCCTGTTTCAGGACAGTGTTAAGCATAAAGCTTGAGATGACGAAATTGAATTATTAAAACAATAAAAAAATGAAAACATTTTATAGCATAAGTCTGGCAGCAACTATACTTTTTACTGCCTGTACTAACAGAAAAACAGCAACTTCCAGTACGGAAACACCACCTCCTTCAGCAACGCCAGTAAAAACTGATGTTTCATTCTGGCTTACCAAAGGTGATCAATCTGCTTTATTACAAAAACAAAACATCTCTCTTAATTTTAGTGATGCCCGCAATAATAACCCTACAATAGAGGTAGATCCAAACACGACTTTTCAAAGTATAGATGGTTTTGGTTATACTTTAACTGGTGGTAGCGCAAGTTTGATTAATGCTTTGCCTGCAGAAGATAAGGACAAACTGTTAAACGAATTGTTCGGTAATGCGGATAATGCAATTGCCGTAAGTTATTTAAGAGTTAGCATTGGTGCATCAGATTTAAGTGCTACTCCATTTACATATAATGATTTAGCTGAGGGGGAAACCGATCAAAGTCTTAGTAAATTTTCCATCGCAAAAGAACAAGCTGATTTAATTCCTGTACTTAAAAAAATTGTAGCAATCAATCCATCAATTAAAATTTTAGGCTCACCATGGACAGCTCCAGCCTGGATGAAAACCAATAAAAGCTTTATTGGTGGAAGTTTAAAGCCTGAGTATTATCAAACCTATGCTAAGTATCTGGTAAAATACATACAAGCTATGAAAGCTGAGGGAATTACTATTGACGCCATTACACCCCAAAATGAGCCTCTGCATCCAGGAAATAACCCAAGTATGTATATGGAAGCTGTTGATCAGGCAAAATTCATTAAAACAGCCCTGGGTCCGGTTTTTAAAAGCGCAGGTATTGCTACAAAAATTATTGTTTATGATCACAATGCTGATAAACCAGAATATCCAATTGCTATTTTAAATGATGCTGATGCCAAAAAATATATAGATGGTTCTGCATTTCACCTTTATGGGGGTGACATTTCTGCCTTAACAAAAGTACATAATGCGCATCCGGATAAAAATGTTTATTTCACGGAGCAATGGGTTGGTGGGCCTGGTAACTTTCCTGAAGATTTAAAATGGCATGTTTCTACCCTAATTATTGGTGCAACCCGCAACTGGAGTCGCAATGTTTTGGAATGGAATTTAGCCGCTGATCCTAATTACAATCCGCATACCGACAAAGGTGGTTGCACATCTTGTTTGGGTGCAATTACCATTGCTCCAGCGATTAGCAGAAATGTAGCTTACTACATTATTGGTCATGCCTCTAAATTTGTAAAACCAGGATCAGTCCGCATTGCTTCAAACATTACAAATGATCTGCAAAATGTAGCTTTTAAAACCCCAGATGGAAAAATCGTTTTAATTGTTTGCAATAATAACAACAACAATACTACTTTCAACATTAAATATAAGGAAAGAATGGTTACCAGCACCTTAGAAAAAGGTGCCGCAGCGACTTACGTTTGGTAAAAACCTTTAATTACTTTGTTAGCTCCGCAAATGCGGAGCTTTTTAGTTTTATATAACTTGAGTTCGATTAATAACATGCTTTATATTCGTATATGAGCTAAGGGCTGTCATCACCCTGCCCTGCTTAACAAGAAAGATACTGAAACAAGTTCAGCATGACGCTCTGGCTAACGATAATACCCTATAGGTCCTATTTTGTTTAAATATTATACAAATTTGATACCAATTTCAGAAAATTATAAATCTTCAAACCGTTCCCAGAAACCATCAACCGGGAGTTTAGCAAAAATATTTATCGGTTCTTTTTTAACCGGATGTAAAAATTGTAAACGACGGGCATGCAAACAAATACTCCCCTTTCTGCTACCTCTGGGATAACCATATTTATTATCGCCAACAATTGGACAATTCATGGTAGAAAGTTGTACCCTGATCTGGTGTGAGCGGCCTGTTAAAGGATCAACCTCTAATAAAAAATAATCGCCAAGCTGAGCAATTAAACGGTAAGAAAGTTCTGCCCTCTGACTTCCTTGTACTTCTGTATTATAAGGCGTTACTACGTTTTTCTGAGGATTTTTAACCAGCCAATGAACTAATGTTCCAGACTCTTTTGCAGGTCTATTTTTTACTACTGCCCAATATGTTTTTTTAACCTCACGATTTTTAAAAACGGCATTCATACGTTCTAAAGCTTTACTCGTTTTTGCAAAAAGAATAACGCCACTAACTGGTCTATCTAAACGATGTACAACACCCAGGAAAGCTCCATTAGGCTTATGGTATTTTTTGGCGATATACTTTTTTACCTGTTCATCTAAGGGCTCATCGCCTGTTTCATCAACCTGCACAATATCCCCTGCCCTCTTATTAATGGCGATTAAGTGATTATCTTCAAAAAGTATGTCTTTATCGGTAATTGGCATCTATTGGGTTAACTGTTTTAATTGGTTAATCGGTTAATTGGGATATTGCGTTTTGCACCTGAATATTTTTTATTGTTTTATGCTTTCCAAACCCGATTGTGTACAGATACTTTTTGTTGCAGGTGCTTCGACAAGCTCAGCATGACAACATAAAACATTAAAACAAATCGGAACCATCATAACCGATCGGTACTGAAATTGCTTTGCCCGTAAATCACTTTTACTTCATCTCCCTTTAGGGGATTGGGGCTTAATATTGTTCCTTATCGTTCGGAAAATCATTGCTTTTCACATCTCTGATATAAGATTGTGCAGCGCCTAAAATTTCATCATACAGATTAATATACTGACGCAAAAATCGTGGTTTAAATCCTTTGGTTAAACCAATCATATCATTTACAACGAGCACTTGTCCGTCACAATCTGGTCCGGCACCAATTCCGATTGTTGGAATATGCAGACTTTCTGAAACCTGCTTACCTAAAGCAGCAGGAATTTTCTCTAAAACAACTGCAAAACAACCTGCAGCCTGGAGTGCCAAAACATCGGATTTTAACTTATTTGCTTCTTCTTCTTCTTTCGCCCGAACGGTGTAGGTTCCGAATTTGTAAATGGATTGTGGCGTTAAGCCTAAATGACCCATAACCGGAATGCCAGCTGTAATAATGCGCTGAACAGATTCGATGATTTCTTCACCACCTTCTAATTTTACGCCATGCGCGCCGGATTCTTTCATGATTCGGATGGCTGAATTTAAGGCTTCCTTTGAGTTGCCCTGATAAGAACCAAAAGGCAAATCGACAACGACAAAAGCACGCTTTACTGCTCTGATCACTGATGAGGCATGGTATATCATTTGATCTAATGTGATCGGCAAAGTCGTTTCATGACCAGCCATTACATTTGATGCAGAATCTCCAACAAGCAAAACATCCAATCCGGCATCATCTAAAATTGTTGCCATTGAATAATCGTAAGCTGTTAGCATAGATATTTTTTCACCACGTTGCTTCATCTCTTGTAAAATGTGTGTGGTGATGCGTTTTATTTCTTTATGTACCGACATGGGCTTTGTTTTGTGCAACCAAAAGTATTACTTTTTATTTAAAAAGGTGTAAGCCAAAAGGTATAAGGTTTAGGGTTTGAAACCTTTTACCCTATACCTTAAACCACAAACCTATTTTATTTTTCTCTTTAAAATTCCAATCATAAATCCTATCTTTGTACCCCGAAATGACAGGGATTTACACATCTTTTTTTGCAGCCTGCAAAAACGGCTTTAATGCTGAAAGCAATCTCTTTTCCAACTCTTTTTTAATCAAAAAACCATACTGTAATTACCATGACTAACTACACCAAGTTACCTGCGATTTTATTACTGGCCGATGGCACAGTTTTTTACGGCAAAGCTGCCGGGAAAATTGGCACCACAACCGGCGAAATCTGTTTTAATACCGGGATGACAGGTTATCAAGAAATTTTTACCGACCCTAGTTATTTTGGACAAATAATGGTTACCACCAATTCGCACATTGGTAATTATGGTATCCATGCTGATGAAATTGAATCGGGATCGATAAAAATTGCTGGTTTGGTTTGCAAAAACTACAATATTGTTTATAGCCGTAAACAGGCTAAAGAATCGATACAAGACTATTTCCAAAACGATAATTTGGTTGCGATTTCTGATATTGATACCCGTGCCTTAGTTCGTCACATTAGAGATAAAGGGGCAATGAACGCCATTATTTCTTCGGAAATTACAGATCTGGAGGAGTTAAAGCAAAAATTAGCGGAAGTACCGTCAATGGAAGGTTTAGAACTTTCATCGAAAGTAAGCACCACAGAAACTTATTTTTATGGAAATCCTAGCGCCAGTTTAAAGGTTGCCGCTTTGGATTTAGGCATCAAGAAGAATATCTTACGCAACTTTGAAGAGCGTGATGTGTATGTTCAGGTTTTCCCTGCAAAAACTTCATTTGCTGAAATGGAAAAATGGAATCCAGATGGTTATTTCATTTCAAATGGCCCTGGCGATCCATCGGTAATGCCTTATGCTATTGAAACGATTAAAGAAATTTTAGCCGTTGACAAACCTATGTTTGGTATTTGTTTAGGTCACCAATTATTGGCTGAGGCAAATGGCATTGGCACTATGAAAATGTTTAATGGTCATAGAGGATTAAACCATCCGGTTAAAAACATAATTAAAAACCATTGCGAGGTTACTTCTCAAAATCACGGTTTTGGTGTTATTCCTGATGAGGTTAGAAACTCGGATAAAGTTGAAGTTACGCATATTAACTTAAATGATAAATCTATCGAAGGGATTCGCGTGAAAGGTAAAAAAGCATTCTCAGTACAATATCACCCGGAGTCATCCCCAGGTCCGCACGATTCGCGTTATTTATTTGATGATTTCGTTGATGTGATCAAAGGTGAATTGGCTTGGTAAGTTTGAGATAAAAACTTAAAAACAAAATCGAAAATTATAAAATCTGCGAATTTGCGGCAAAATTAAGGCTGTTGATTCGCAGATTTCTTTTATAATCGATTTTTATCTTCTAAAAACATCATTTTACCGACATTTTATAATCATCTTATAAAAATTCATTTTCTATTCATTTAAAGCTCCTTACATTTAGCCTTATGGAAACTAACAAAACCATAATCAGTGTTCGCAACCTGGTAAAAAAATATGATGATTTTATAGCTGTTAGGGGTATTAGTTTTGAGGTACATGAAAATGAAATTTTTGGTTTACTGGGTCCAAATGGTGCTGGTAAAACCACAACACTAGAAATTATAGAAACCTTAAGGGAGAAAACATCGGGCGAAATTATTGTTGACGGTTTTTCTGTTGATAAACATGCCCAGAATATTAAGCAAATAATCGGTGTACAATTACAGGCGGCAGGTTATTATCCAAATTTGAATTTAATAGAACTTATAGAGCTTTTTGCAGGCTTATATGGTGCCAATATAAAACCAATGGAAATGCTTGAAAAAGTAAATCTTCAAGATAAAGCCAAAGCAAAATACAAGGCTCTTTCTGGTGGCCAGAAACAGCGTTTTTCTATAGCCACAACATTAATTAACCAGCCTAAAATTATATTTTTGGATGAGCCGACCACAGGTTTAGACCCTCAGGCAAGGAGAAACCTATGGGATTTAATCACTGAAATCCGCAACAACGGAACTACTGTTGTAATTACAACTCATTATATGGATGAGGCTGAACAACTTTGTGACCGTGTAGCTTTTGTAGAACATGGACAAATCATTGCTCTTGATACTCCGGATAACTTAATCGACAAGTTAATTAACAGCGGTTTTGAACGCAAAAAAGAAGTTAAAAAAGCCAATCTGGAAGATGTTTTCATCCATCTAACAGGCAAAGAGTGGCGAGAGTAAGCCCCCAACCCCCTGAAGGGGGCTTTTAAAACCCATAGTATAACTCAAATCTTAAAAAATTTAAAACCAAGAACAAGAAATATATACAAAGCGGGAATAACCTCCTCACCCCTTGAAAGGGGCTTTTAAAACCCATAGTATAACTCAAATCTTAAAAAATTTAAAACCAAGAACGAGAAATATATACAAAGCGGGAATAACCTCCTCACCCCTTGAAAGGGGCTTTTAAAACCAAGAACAAGAAATATATGCAAAATGATATGCACAATAGAACGGAAAAGTCCCCTTTAGGGGATTTAGGGGTAAACGATAGAACAGAAAAGTCTCCTTCAGAGGATTTAGGGATATCAAGCTCCCCTTTATGGGCTGGGGGTTACAGCAACATAAAAGCAACCTTAGCATTGGCAAAAGCCAGTTTCCGTTCTATAACGCGAAGCCCATCCGCCGTCGTTTTTACACTTGCCTTTCCTCTTATTTTTATTTTGGTGTTTGGGTTTTTAGGAGGTGGTGGTACTCGTATTGATGTTGGTATAACTCCCGGTTCTGATTTAAGTAACCCGGTTATTAGCTCTTTAGAACATACCAGAATGATTCGCCTGGTTAAAAACAAATCAAAAGAAGAGTTTAACAAGCTACTGGAAAAAGGAAATGTAGACGCTATGATTGATGTGCATAAAAAAGTGAACTCGGTTGCTTATTCTGTTAATGTGATCTATACATCCGCATCAATGGACAAGGGCAATATCCTGAAATCGGTATTGAATAATCTTTTCTACGATAAACAATTAAAACCTTCTGTTGCTGAAATTAAAGAAAGCACTGTACACGGTCGTGAATACAAAACCATTGATTTTATTTTACCAGGCCAACTCGGGTTTTCCCTCTTAAGTACCGGAGTTTTTGGAACCGCTTTCGTGTTTTTAAGTTTGCGCCAAACCTTGGTGATTAAGCGTTTTTTTGCCACACCTGTAAAACGTTCCAGCATTATAATTGGGGAGGGTATCGCAAGAATTGGTTTCGCCTTGATTGGTGCTATATTTATTATTTTAATTGGCCATTTCTTCTTTGAATTTACGCTTGTTCATGGGGTAATCACCGTCGTCAATATGCTTATACTGGCAATATTAGGCATAATTGTTTTTATGGGCTTTGGTTTTATTATTTCCGGAATTGCTAAGAACGAAAGCATGGTACCACCAATTTCCAACATCGTGACTTTACCACAATTTCTTTTATCGGGTACATTTTTTTCTATTGATGCCTTTCCATCCTGGCTACAACCCATTAGCAGGGCTTTACCCCTAACCTATTTAAATGATGCCTTGCGCAAAGTCGCTTTTGAAGGAATGGGACTATGGGATGTAAAACAACAAATACTAATCCTTATTCTTTGGGGAATAGGTATTTATGTAGTTGCAGTTAAGGTATTTAAATGGGAATAATTCTCCATTAGGGTTTACATTTAATATCGGATAAATAAGTTTTTAATCCAATCCGATATTTGTATATTTGGATGTGTGGAAATTTGATTTAACAGACATAGAAGAGCTACAACCCTTAATAGATCGGTTGTATGAAAAAAAAGCAAAGCTTGATGAGTCAAGGCCATTGCCAAATAGCGCTTTGCAAAGAATCAAAACCGATCTGAGTTTAGAATGGACGTATAATTCGAACAGCATTGAAGGGAATACATTAAGTTTAAGAGAAACCCAAATGGTTTTGCAAGAGGGTATTACTGTTAAAGGAAAATCGCTTAGAGAACATTTCGAAGTTTATAATCATGAAAAGGCCATTGATTATTTATATACTTTAGTTAACCATAAATATGTGTTGCGAAGCATCGATATTTTATCCTTGCATGGATTGGTTCTGCGCAGCATTGAAGATGATTATGCAGGTCGTCTAAGAAACGGAGGAGTCCGTATTGTCGGGGCAAACTTTAGCCCACCAAATGCGAATAAAGTTTCGGGATTGTTGGATGAATTAATTTCATTTGTTAACGATAATCCATTGGGTTTAAACGATATTGTACTGTCTACTATTTTTCATCATAAATTGGTTTGGATACATCCATTTTTTGATGGGAATGGCCGTACAGTGAGGCTTGCCATGAATTTACTTTTGATGCGCAAGGGTTTTCCGCCAGCAATTATTTTAAAAAATGATAGAAAAAAATATTATGAGGCACTAAACCAGGCAAACAAAGGCAGTTATCACAAACTTTCTTTGTTAATGTTACAGGCAATTGAGCGTTCGTTAAACATGTATATCAATGCTTTGCCTGGTAACAGCTATGATGATTATGAACCCATATCAAGCATTGTTTCCGAGCCTGATGTACCCTATGGGCAAGAATACATTAGTTTGCTTGCAAGGCAAGGTAAAATTGATGCTTACAAGGAAGGCAGGGATTGGTTAACAACCAAAGTAGCGGTAAAAAATTATATTAAGAACAGAAAAAGAGCTCGTTAAGATTACCAGCTTTTCCTATAATTTGTTCAGTAGAATCTTCATTAATAAATTGAAGGTTCTACTACCAAGTGACTGAGCAAGATTTAAACCCATTACAAAGCTGCTTTAACCAAAAAAGGAAGTATTTCTTTCTGGAAGCTTACAAAGTTTTTGCGCACATCCGAATCACTTACTGATGTGAAGGCAAAAGAAAACACAATACTTTTACTTGCTTTCAATAAAAAGGCCAAACCTTCACGTCTGGCTGGATTATTCTTAAAATTATCGAGCTCCAAATAAGCGGCCAACAATAAGGCTTCTAACTGGTCGGATAAATGTTTTAAAAATTCCTGGGAGTTTGCATTTTCACGTACAAAATCCCATCCAATAAATTCGTTACAAGCTGTAAAAGATAATCGGCTGGTTTTCATCACCAAAGCCTTTAAATGTTCCTCTTCTGATGAATAACTAAGCTTATTGTGGAGAATTTCATGCAGGTTTTGATCCAGATAATCCATCAAAATACTGTCCAGAACCTGCTCTTTACTTTCGAAATATTTATAAATGGTTGCTTTGGCGATACGTGCTTTTTTGGCAATTTCGTTTACACTGGTTTTGTGATAACCGTATTTCCTAAAGAGTTCTTTAGCAGCCTTTTTTACTGTATCTTTTATTTTTTCAGCTTCCATTAATTTCTAACGTTTAATAATTGACCACCTTGCAAATAGACGGTGTAAGCTTTTAGGTTTCTTACTGCTGGTGCTTTGACAGGACCGCCATCGATTAATGAAAATTTCGCCCCCGAACATGGATCTGTGGCGGATAGGCCACTATCATCAGGAACCACTTTACATCTTGCTTCAGGATTTACGGAACTACATCTATCAAAAGCCAGGTAGCCTCCAAGGCTTGTTTTAACAATAATTAATCCTGCTACCCCATGATCCGGAACTAAAAGAACATTGTTGGTCGCTTTTAAACTAAATTCGGTTACGGTAATATTATAATTTACGGCTACATCTGGAATATAACTATCATCTTTGCCACAACCTGTAAACAAAACAAGTACAAACAATATGCTGTATAAATACTTCATGATTTAAATTAAAGCGGATTTATATTGCTTTAAGAAACGAACATCGTTTTCAGAGAATAAGCGTAAATCTTTAATCTCATATTTTAGATTCGCAATACGTTCTATACCCATACCAAAAGCGAAACCACTATATTTTTTAGAATCAATGCCACAGTTTTCCAAAACATTTGGATCGACCATACCGCAGCCTAAAATCTCAACCCAACCGCTATACTTACAAAGTTGACATCCTGCTCCCTTACAAATGGTACAGGAAATATCCATCTCAGCAGATGGTTCTGTAAAAGGGAAATAAGATGGTCGGAATCGAACTTTTGTACCTTCGCCATACAATTCCTGAACAAAGTAAAATAAGGTTTGCTTTAAATCTGCGAATGATACATTTTCATCAACATATAAACCTTCTATTTGATGGAAAAAGCAATGTGCCCTTGCAGAAATAGCCTCGTTCCGATAAACACGTCCTGGCATAATAGCCCTGAATGGCGGCTGCCCCTGCTCCATCATACGTACCTGCACCGATGAAGTATGTGTACGCAAAGCGATATCGCCTTTTTCTCCTCCTTTTTTAATAAAGAAAGTGTCCTGCATATCTCTTGCAGGATGTTCTTCAGGGAAGTTCAGGGCAGAGAAATTGTGCCAGTCATCTTCAATTTCAGGGCCCTCTGCTACAGTGAAACCTAATTTTGCAAAAATCTCGACAATTTCACGGCGAACTAAAGCCAAAGGATGGCGCGAACCAATTTCGAACCCCTCACCTGGCAAGGTAAGGTCTTGTTTATTTTCCGAACTTTTTGAATCCGTGTTTTCTGTAGCTTCCTTTAAAGTTTGATATTTTGATTCAGCCAGCTGTTTAAACTCGTTTAAAACCTTACCTAACGATCTTTTTTCTTCAACAGAAACCGATTTAAATTCATCAAAAATTTCTTTTATAATCCCTTTACTTCCTAAATATTTTATACGGAACTGTTCTAACTCATCTGCTTTTTCAGTTACAAAAGCATTAATTCTATCTGTGTATTGTGTTATTTTATCTTGTAACATGGCTACAAAGATACAGCTATTTTTATGAAAACTTTAGTGGCATTCGGTTCAAAAATTTCGTTTACAGCTTTTATTACAAGAAAATGAACTACATCACAAGAAAAATCTTATCTAATTTTGAAATACTTTTTAATAACAGCCCATATTGCCAGCGCTACTAAGCCCAGCACTATTGCCAACATGTAGCAATACCAAAAATCGATCGGCTTAAATAAGTATTTAACGTGAGTTTTGGGTCTAATCAATTGGTTATCAACACATATTAATAAAAAGAGGTTTAATAATAACCATGACATTGGTAGATTTTAGTAACCAAACTAAACCAACGTCATGATTATTAATGAATTAAAGGTAATAAATCTTTTCTGTGAACTTGATGATTTTGTTACTGCCCTTGACAAGAAATTTTCAGAACGGTTGCTAGAAACCCCATCTCCCCAATCTATCCATAAGCCTGAAATTACGCTCTCAGAGATGATGTGCCTGGAGATCCTTTACCACCACAGTGGCTATAAATGTTTCCAGTATTATTATAAACAAGAGGTAGAGAAAGGGTATCTGAGGGGCTACTTTCCATCAGCACCCAGTTATAGCAGGTTCGTACAGCTAAAGCCGCGTATACTTACCTATCTGGTACTTTATCTCAATCTCTGTCGTTTGGGGCAACTTTGTGGGATTTACTATGCAGATTCCACAAAACTGGCGGTATGCAGCAACAGAAGGATACATGGGCACAGAGTCTTCAAACAACAGGCAGCAAGAGGGAAAACCTCTACCGGATGGTTCTATGGGTTTAAGCTCTTTCTGGTCATCAATGCCTTTGGCGAGATCATGAACGCTTTTTTTACACCGGGAAATATCGCGGACAATAACCTGGATATTATGGTCAAACTCTTCTCCAAACTAAAGGGATATGCCTTTGCGGACAAGGGCTTTATCAATCAGAAAGCTACCGAAACCTTGCTGGAAAAGGGACTACACCTGATCACAGGGATAAAGAGAAATATGAAGAACAAGCTCCTAAAGATGGAGCATAAGCTGCTGCTCCAAAAAAGAGGGTTGATAGAATCGATAAATGATATCTTAAAAACAGTATGCGATATTGAACATTCAAGGCACCGTAGTCCAATCAATGCTCTGGTAAACCTATATGCAGGACTTTGCAATTATTCCTGGATCGATAGAAAACCCGCTATATTCTAAAATAACACCCAAAACTCACGTTATTTAGTGATGAGGTAAATTGCAGTAGATCCAATTGCAACTCCCCAGAAGAAAACAGAGAACATCATCAAGATAAAAGCCCCTTCGCCTCTATTATGACGCCATAAGGGTAAAAGCAAAAAAATTGCGAAAGGAAATATAAAAGCCGATAGGATTAAGAGGTAAGTTTGCATTAATTTTCTATTTTTAGCATATGAGTAATTTCAATCTTGATTGCTTAAAAGAAGGCAACTTAACACATTCAATGGAACTCGCTGATATTTTAGGCAAAGATTGGGATGATGAAATGATACGCTACGCTTATCCAGTTGTTATAAAAAAATTATTAAAAACTCACAAAGCAGAAACCATTAAAGGGCTTGTTGACATCGATGGCAAAAGTATGTTAACTCAAATTGATGATAAATATTATCTTTTCGAAAGTATAGATATTTGGCAACATGAAGTATATGCCTCTGATGAATTTATGTTATTGATTGTAAAAGAAATGAATAGCATGTTGGCAAAATAATTTATTAATCACGGTCAATGTAAACTTGTATCTTCTTCTGAATTGCCGTGCTAAAATAATAGTATCCATATTCGCCATTTGCATCTACATAATCTTGAAGATGATATTTATTAGCGTAAACTACATCGTCTTTTGTAATGGCATAAACATTTCCATCTTTTAAACCATAGGCAATACCAGAATATGAAATTAAATTTATAACCTCATCATATTCAATTGCGGTTATCTGTTTCCCAGTTATATCCAGAACGCCCCAAAATCCATTTTTCTGTACTGCTATAAATTCATTTTTGATTGCTTTTATATCTTCATAAATAATAGGCACAACCATTTCTTCAAAATTACCGATGGTTAAATAAACGCCACACAAATGATCTTTAACTACTTTTAAAAAGTTAAATGGCAATTCTAAATAAGCATCAGGTATGCGATTAAAGTAGGTAGAAATCGGCACATCCAGATTATTATTCAAATCAGTAATCAAATCGAAATCAAAATTAAGTACCAAGCCATTTTTACATTTAAAAAGTCCGAACTTTTTATGTTTTCTGATAATTAACGCATCATTTAACGTTTCTGCAATTTTTTCAAATCCATCCACCAAAACCTCACCCTCTCCAGATAGTAGAACATTAACATCCTGATATTTATGTTTACTAACCATATAGAGATCGGTTTCGCTTCCATAAATATGTTTTGTTTCTATAAATAATGGATCGAACCTACCCAGAAGATTAAATTGTCTGGAATATATAAGTCTGGCGCCCTTTCCCTTTTCTTTAACAAAATAGATTTCGCCCCAACCTTTTTCTTCAAATTCATTTTCAAAATCAAAAGGTAAAATCACAGCGCCATCCATATTAATTATACCATATTTAGAGTTTAACTGAGCACAATAAAATTGATTATAAGGTGCAAGCGTATATAAATCCTCATAACCTGGCATTAATTTAATTTCCCCTTTTAAAGTAATAAGTCCTTTTTTGCCATCTTGTTGAATTACTGCATAATCTCCCTCAAAATCGTAAGCATCTTCGTAAATTAAAGGAATAACAATTTTACCCGATTTATCTACGTAGCCAAATTTATCACCCTTAGCCACAACGGCGAAAGTTCCAGAGCCAAATCCATAAAACTCATCGAAATAAGGTTCAATCAATACTTTATCTTTTGCAGATTTTAATCCCCAAAGACCATTTTCTTCATAAATTTCAAGCTCCTCTTCTTGCTCATCACCATCAAAAATATGTGCCCAACCATAATTGTAATCGGGATAATTCAACAAGGATTTAAAATCCGAAAAACCAAGTCCTGTCTCTCTTGTAAAGAGTGAAAAATCCAGCAGAGCAATATCATCTTGCTCAATAGCATTGGTAATAACCTGATTATTCTGTGCTATATTTTTCAACCAATCATTTGCCTGATTTTCATGACTTTCATCACTCATGTTAAAAACATCCCAGGCATCAACATGTAAATAAGGCTGTTTTAGTTTATTCAAGAAATTGAATAAACTTTCTTTGGCAACACTGAAAGCCTCTAAATCATCAATCAATTCCGCTTGATGCTTTTCTATGAACTCATAAAAGCGTTTAATATTTTTTATTCCTTTTTTTGTATTGTAATACAGACCAAAATTTTCCGGATCGGTGTGGGTGTTGTAAATATTGCCTGCAACAAAACCGCCATCAATTAGCAAGGATTGTAAAAGTAGCGGAACCTCGTAGCCCCATTCCATTAACATAAAATCCGACCGCTGAACTTCGGATGGTGTAGAAATATTATAGAGATAAACTCTGTGCGACATAATTATCAATTTTAAATTGAATGTTGTTTCACAGATAACAATAGAGAAATGGAGCACCTCAAAAAGGTGCTCCGAAAAGATTTATTTTATAACACCCAATTCCTTACCTACTTTGGTAAAGGCAGCAATGGCTTTATCTAAATGGTGCTGATCGTGTGCTGCAGATAATTGAACACGAATTCTTGCTTTACCTTGAGGAACAACAGGATAGAAAAATCCGATTACATAAATGCCTTCTTCCAACATTTTTGCGGCAAAATTCTGAGCAATTTTTGCATCATAAAGCATTACCGGCACAATCGGATGGAAACCTGGTTTAATATCAAATCCAGCTGCTGTCATTTTTTCACGGAAATATTTGGTGTTGTTTTCCAGCTTATCTCTTAAAGATGTGGTTTCGCTTAGCATATCCAAAACCGCGATAGATGCACCTGCAATAGCCGGAGCTAAAGTATTTGAGAACAAATATGGACGTGAGCGTTGACGCAGCATGTCTATAATTTCTTTTTTACCTGATGTAAATCCACCAGATGCACCACCCAATGCTTTTCCTAATGTACCCGTAATAATATCAATACGATCCATCACATTAAAGTGCTCGTGTGTACCACGACCAGTTTTTCCAATAAAACCAGAACAATGTGATTCGTCTATCATAACCAAAGCCTCATACTTATCGGCCAGATCGCAGATTTTATCCAAAGGTGCAACAGATCCATCCATCGAAAAAGCTCCATCAGTAACAATAATTCTATGTCTGCAGGCTGCAGCAGCGATTAATTGTTTCTCCAAATCTTCCATATCCGCATTTTTATAACGGAAACGTTGGGCTTTACAAAGTCGAACTCCATCAATAATAGAGGCATGATTCAGCTCGTCAGAAATAATGGCATCTTCCGCATTAAACAACGGTTCGAAAACACCCCCATTTGCATCAAAGGCTGCCGCGTATAAAATGGTATCTTCTGTTCCTAAAAACTTAGAAATTTTTGCTTCTAATTCTTTATGTACATCTTGTGTACCACATATAAAACGTACAGAAGACATTCCATAGCCATGGTCATCGATTGCTTTTTTAGCAGCATCAATTACTTTTGGATGCGAGGAAAGTCCTAAATAGTTGTTTGCACAAAAATTAATTACCTCAGCCCCACTGCTTACTTTAATGTCAGCACCTTGTGGTGTAATGATAATGCGTTCGCGTTTAAATAATCCGGCGTTTTCTATTTCTTCTAGTTCTTTTTGCAGAACAGGTTGTAATGTTTTATACATGGCTATTTTAATGGTTGATTTAGCGCCCAAAGTTATAAAAAAAGTTTCGACAGTTTTCAGTCAATAGTTTTCAATTGACAGTCCTCAATTGGCAATTTTCAAAACAGATACAAATCTCAATCAAGCTAATCATTTTCAATTTTTGTTCAACTTAACAAACTTTACCATGTAACTATATGTATAGTGTAAAACTTATTCGATATTTATAGCTTCGAAATCTCCACTATGACAAGAATCCGCGTACTCCTCCTCTTCTGTTTTCTAACTCATTTTGCATTTGCACAGCAGTTTAGGGTTAGCGGTACAATAACTGATACTAATGGGCAACCTGTTCCTTTCGTATCTGTTTACTTAAAAAACACCACTCGGGGCACATCAGCAAATGTTGATGGTAAATATACGATCAACCTGAACAAAGGAGAACAAACCCTTAGCTACAGGGCAATTGGGTTTAAACAGCAAGAACATATTGTTCATGCAAGCGAAAACCAAATCTTAAACATAACGCTTTCATCAGAGAGTTATACTTTAGATCATGTAACCATTAGGGCTAATGCCGAAGACCCTGCGTATGAGATTATTCGTAAAGCAATAAAGCAGCGTAAAACCCATTTAAATGAAGTTAAAGCTTTTAGTTGCGATGTTTATATTAAAGGTGTGCAAAGGTTAAAAGGGGCGCCAAAGAAATTTTTCGGTCGGGATGTTCAAAAAACCTTAGAATTGGACACCAATAGAAAGGGAATAATTTATTTATCGGAATCCCAAAGTAAATTTGGTTTCAGGCGACCTAATGATGTTCATGAAGAAATGGTCTCGTCAAAAGTTGCGGGCAGAAACAATGCATTTAGCTTCAACAAAGCTTCTGATTTAATCATTAATTTTTATAACAACTACCTTTTAGAAAATAAACTCAGTGCCAGAGGTTTTATTTCGCCCATTGCGGATAATGCAATGTTTTATTACAGGTATAAATATTTGGGCGAAACCACAGAAAATGATGAGGTGATCCATAAAATTGAAGTGATTCCACGTCGAACCAATGATCCTGTTTTTAGAGGAATTATATACATTTTAGAAGATAGCTGGAGAATTTACAATACCGATTTATACCTAACCCAAAATGCAGGAATCAATTTTATCGACACCTTAAATATTAATCAGCAATTTACCAGGATTAAGGATGTCTATATGCCAACTTCCATTAATTTCGGATTTGTTGGCAATGTTTTAGGTTTTAAGTTCGCTGGTTATTATATAGGTATTTATAGCAATTATAATATTGATCCTAAATTTCCTAAAAACTTTTTTAGTGGAGAAATTTTAAAAGTAACCGAAATGGTAAACAAAAAGGATTCCGTTTATTGGAATAATAATCGGCCAATACCATTAACGCCTGACGAAAAATTAAACTATGTAAAAAAAGATAGCATTGCGAAACTAAAAGAATCAAAACCCTATCTGGACTCATTGGAAAAAGAAAACAACAAATTCGGAATTATAAAATTATTGTTGCGTGGCTATAGCATTAACGATAGGTACGACAAAGAATATTATGCTTTCGATCCGGTTTTAAAGGCTATATTTTACAACACGGTTGAAGGTTTCGCGATTAAATATGGTGTAACTTACCGGAAGGTCTTCGAAAATCGCAAGTTTTATAGTATTCGTCCAGAACTTAGATTTGGTTTTGCCAATCATAAACTTACGGGAAGTTTAACCGGAAACTACTATTATAACCCCGTTCGGAGGGCAAGTGTTGGCGCTTCTTTTGGAAACGGAATTTTCGACTTAAACAATTTAGGCTCTATGACCTTGCTCGGAAATTCTATAAATTCCTTACTTTATGAAAAGAATTTTTCAAAGTTTTATCAAAAGAGTTTTGTTAACCTGAATACAACAAGAGAATTGGTAAATGGTCTTCAGGGAACCATTAACATAGACTATAGCAAAAGCCACACTTTAACCAATAGTACCGGTTTTAAATTTATTGATACCAAAAACAGGGAGTTTACATCTAATAACCCATTTGTACCTGAAACAGAAGTCCCATTATTCCCTACCTATACGGCATTAAGTGCTACAGCAAGTTTAACCTATACCATCGGTCAGAAGTATATAACTCGTCCCGATGGTAAATTTTATACGGAATCAAAATACCCAAGAATTACAGTTTTATATAAAAAAGGTATTAAGGATGTGCTTGGTAGCGATATTGACTATGATTTTGTAAATGCAGAAATTTTTCAGGATAGAATAGGCTTAGGCTTATGGGGATATACTTCATTTTTGATTGGAGCAGGCAAGTTTTTAAACAACAACAAGCTTTATTACCTCGACTACAAACATTTTGCTGGCAACATTTCTACAGTTTTCCCTCCAAACCTGAGGAAGTTTCAATATTTGGATTTTTATCAATTCAGCACCAACCAACGATACTTTGAAGCTCATGTAGAGCATAATTTTGCAGGTTTTTTCATCAATAAAGTTCCTTTATTACGTAAATTAAAACTGGAAGAATTTCTTGGTGGCGGTTATTTGTCAACACCTGAAAAAAGAGATTATAAAGAATTTTATTTCGGCTTACAGCGATTGGTCTTAAGGGCGAGCTATGGTTTTGCCTATGATGGCAATAAAAAAATATCGCAGGGGTTTAGGATAAGTTATGGATTCTAAATGGCATAAGGTATAAGGCTTAAGGTGTATGGTTTAAAAACCTTTAGCCTTACACCCTTTTACCTTTAACCTTATTTTACTATCTTTGCAACGCTTTAAACGCCGTTTGCAACGGTATCAACAGCAAGTATGAAAAAATATCAAACACTACTTTACTATTGCTATAGTTACATAGCGGAGGCAGAGCAATTCGCTGCCGATCACCTTAAATTTTGTAAATCATTGGGTTTAGTTGGCCGCATCATTGTTGCCGATGAAGGTTTAAATGGGACTGTATCTGGTACATCAGAAGCCTGTAAAGCCTACATAGATGCCATTCATGCCGATGTAAGATTTGCCAAAACAGAATTTAAGGTTGATGAAGTTGAAGAGCCATCATTCATAAAAATGCATTGTCGCTACAAATCAGAAATTGTGCACTCTGGTTTAAGAGATACATCAATCATCAACCCCAATAAAAAAACCGGCAAACATTTGGAACCCGTAGATTTCATGAAAATGAAAGATGATGAAGATGTGGTGATCCTGGATGTTCGCTCAAATTATGAACATAATCTTGGCAAATTTAAAAATGCTGTAACGCTCGATATTGAGAATTTCCGGGATTTCCCAGAAAAAATAAACGAGCTTGCTCAATATAAAGATAAGAAAATACTAACCTATTGCACAGGAGGCATTAAATGTGAAAAAGCCTCTGCCCTGCTCTTACACCATGGCTTTAATGATGTTTATCAATTACATGGTGGCATCATCAAATATGGTAAAGAGGCTGGAGGAAGGGATTTTGAAGGCAAATGTTATGTTTTCGATAATCGAATTGCTGTTGATGTAAATGGCGTGAACCCAACTATCGTTTCGGTTTGCTATAATTGTGGCAAGACAACACCTAAAATGATCAATTGTGCCAATCCCGAGTGTAATGAGCACATTACACAATGTGATGAATGTGGAGAGAATTTACAAGGATGCTGTTCTGTAGAATGTACTACAAATCCACGAAAACGTCAATATGATGGCACTGGCTATTACGTAAAAGTACCACAACCGGTTGGGAAAAAGGATTAGACATTTGCCTTGATTAAATTAAATCTTTATACATTTAACCTTAACAAACCAAGGTTAACTGTATAGCTATAATGGAGTTACAAATCTTAAAAAGCAAGATTTACGAAATCAGACAACAAAAAGTGATGTTAGATTTCGATCTTTCCGAACTTTATGAAACAGAAACCAGAATATTAAAGCAAGCGGTAAATAGAAATATAGATCGTTTTCCAGAAGATTTCATGTTTCAATTAACTAAAAATGAATGGCAAGAGCTTATCACAAATTGTGATAAGCTGCCTTCAAGTGTCAAATTCAGTCCATCAAGACCATATGCTTTTACTGAACAAGGTGTTGCAATGTTATCTAGTGTATTAAAAAACAAAAAGGCAATAGATGTTAATATTGCCATCATGCGTACATTTGTGTTAATCAGGCAATATGCTTTATCTCACAAAGATTTAACAGATAAAATAAACGAATTGGAATTGAAATTCGATCAACAATTTAATGATGTTTACGAAGCACTAACATTTTTGGTAGAAAAACATCAAAAAGTAGATGAGCAGAAGAATCGCTCTAAAATAGGATACAAAATAACCCGTGATTTGTAAGGATTCTATTAACCTATTCGGGCTGATGGTTAATAGTTAATAGCAATAAGAATTATAGCAGAAATTATTCCGAATTATTATATTTATTCAAATTCGGGATTATGGCGTTTAAATTTGAAGAATTAAAAGTTTGGCAAGTTTCATTAAAGCTAAGTAATGAGATAGATTCAATAGCTAAACAGTTCCCAAAAGTTGAGCTTTTCAGCTTATCTAATCAAATAAAGAAAGCAGCGGATTCAGTAAATCTGAATATTGCCGAAGGATGCATTGGTCAATCTAAAGCGGAATTTTCAAGATTCTTAACTTATTCTGTTCGGTCAGGCTTGGAAGTTGTAAGTTGTTTATTCATGGCAGCCTCAAGAAATTATATCACAGAAATAGAATTCAAAAGATTATATGATGAATATGAACAACTCTGTAAAATGATTTCCAAGCTTAAAAATTCCTTATAATTTTTTAATTTAACACTTGGCATATAGTCTGTGGCTATTAACCATGGACTATCAACCATAGGCCATTAACCATTAACACTTCCCTTATTTTTTGTTTACTTTTGTGTAAAAATGGCTTGACATATAATCATTTTATGCAAAAACTTTTTCGTTGCTTTCTTTTATTAATATCCTTAACATCCCTGAATCTTTATGCTGCTGATATTAAAAGCATTGGTGTTCCATATATAGAAAATTATCCTAAATCTGTATATGCATCAGGGAACCAAAACTGGAGCATCGCTAAAGATAAAAATGGTATCATGTATTTTGGAAATGCCGAAGGTCTTCTAACTTTCGATGGACGTTACTGGCAGAAATATAAAATGCCCAACAGACAAATTGTTAGATCTGTAGCAACAGATAATAATGGAAGAATTTACACAGGAAGCTTTGGCGAGTTTGGCTTTTGGGCCATCAAAAATAATAAACTTAGCTACAATTCACTTACTACCCTCTTACCAAAGGGAAATACAATAACCAATGAAATATGGAAAATTTATGTTGATCAGGATCGGGTTATTTTCCAATCTTTCTCAAGGATTTTCATCTACAAGAATAATAAAATAGAGGTTGTAAAGGCCCCTTCCTCATTTCTTTTCCTGCATAAGGTAAATAACAGGTTTTTTGTCGAAGTATTAGAAAAGGGCTTGTTTGAGCTTGTTGGCAATAAATTGGTTTATCTGCCACAAAGTGATCAACTGGGTAAAGAAGGCATTCTATCCATATTGCCGTATAAAAATGGGAACTTTATAATCGGCACGAGCAAAAATGGCCTGTTTATTTATGATGGAAGGGACTTTTCTCCGCTAAATACGCCGGCTAATGGTTACTTAAAAACCTATCAACTAAATAATGGGGTTCGTTTATTAGGGAAATATTATGCTTACGGAACCATTTTAAATGGATTAATTATTATTGATGAGGATGGTCGGGTTGTACAGCGAATTAGCAAATGGACGGGATTACAAAACAATACCGTATTAAGCTTATACTCAGATAATGAGCAAAACCTTTGGGCGGGATTGGATAATGGTATTGATCGCATAGAACTCAATTCGCCACTATATTTTTACTTTGATAAAACCGGGGAGTTCGGAACAGTTTACTCCAGTATTATCTTTAACCAAAAAATCTATTTAGGAACAAATCAGGGTCTGTTTTACAGTGAGTGGGCATCAAATAACGAGTTGTTACCCTTTAATTTTAAACTTATTCCCAATTCTCAGGGTCAGGTATGGGAATTGTCGGTAATAGATGATCAGCTTATTTGTGGTCACAATAACGGAACATTCAAAGTAATTGGAGATAAAATAGAAAAAATTTCTGCCATAAGTGGCGGCTGGACCATAAAGAAATTAAATTCCAATCCAAATTATTTGATCCAGGGAACCTATACGGGCTTATCTCTGTTTATGAAAACTCCAGGTTCAGATTTAAAATTTATTACAAAAATTACGGGTTTCGGAGAACCTTCGAGATATATTGAGCAAGATAATAAAGGTGATATTTGGGTTAGTCATGCCTATAAAGGCTTATATAAACTAACCCTAAACACTGATTATACCAAAGTAACCAACACTAAATTTTTTAATGAAAAGAATGGATTGCCTGGTAATTACAATATCAATATTTTTAATCTGGAACATAAAATTGTCTTTTCATCTGATGCTGGTTTCTATACCTATGATGAATTAAGCAATAAATTTACCAGGTATGAGGTTCTAAATAAAAAGCTTGGCTCTTTCGCTACATCCAACAAAATCATAAGTGCCGGAGAAAAGAAATATTGGTTTATAAATCATGGCAAAACGGCTTTGGTGGATTTTAAAGAGCCCGGAAAGATAGAAATAGACTCCAACCAATTCAGCCTTTTAGATGGGCGTATGGTTCAATATTATGAAAACATAAGTCGAATAGGGAACTCTATATATTTAATTAGTGTTGATGATGGGTTTGTGATTTATAATATGAATCAAAATCTTCAACCAAATCCCAACAAGAAACTTCCTTTAGTTTTAATAAGAAGGATTGATGACATTACCGATAAATATTTTACCATTAGCGAAACCGGCAATGATGGTGGAGCAACAGAAGTTCCATATAGTAGAAATAATATCCGGATATCTTTCTCCTTGCCTTATTACAGACAAACGAAAATTAAATTCCAATACTACTTAGAAGGTTATTCTAAAGATTGGTCAGACTGGAGTTATGCTACACAAAAAGATTTCACCAATCTGGGTAGTGGCCAATATAAATTTAAGGTAAGAGCCAAAATAGATGATTCCTCCATTAGCGAAATCACAACTTTTGAGTTTTCCATATTAAGACCCTGGTATTTAAACAATTGGGCTATCCTGTTATATTCCTTAATATTTATTGTGGTTTTAATAATGGGTAAAAAAATCTATGAAAGAAAACTACAAAGAGATAGTCAAAAAATCAGCGATCGCTTACAGGCAGAGCAAGATGAAATTTTAAGACAGGAAGCTGAAGCAAACGAAAAGCAGATAGCAAAACTTCAAACCGAGAAATTGCAGGCAGAGCTCGCTTCAAAAAACAGGGAGTTGGCCAATTCTGCTATGACTTTAGTGTACAAAAATGAATTGTTACAAAAATTGAGCAGTGAAATTTTAAAACTAAAAGACGAAAACGGGAACAAACTGGCAGATGAACAGGTTCGAAAAATCCAGAAAGTTATTCATGATGGAATGAACGATGAACGGGATTGGAATTTATTTGAAAACAGTTTTAATGAGGCACACGAAAGCTTCTTTAAAAAGTTAAAAGCCCAGCATCCGGATCTTGTTCCAAACGACCTTAAGCTTTGTGCCTATCTCAGAATGAACATGAGCAGTAAAGAAATGTCATCATTACTAAACATTACGTTAAGAGGCGTAGAAATACGCCGGTATCGTTTGCGTAAAAAATTGAATATAATGCATGATAAGAACCTTACCGAGTTTTTAATGGAGTTGTAATACTACATCATTACCTCTCATACGCCGCTTTATACCCCTACAAGAACCTGGCGTAACTTAGACACTTATGTACATACAATTATTAAGTCAACAGGCAAAAAACTGTATTTTTAGTCCAAATTCCCAATTGGTTCTATTCGTTGAGATACCTGCATTTCTATATTGATGTATTAATGTAGAGGTAAAATCACTTGCACAAGCTAAAAAACAATCCCACATTTAAGTAACAATTAAACTAAATTTTAAATACAGCATGAAAAGATTTTTTACAAGAATTTCTGTTCTGGCCGGAATTTGTTTACTCACAATTAACGTAACATTTGCGCAAAACATTACCATCAAGGGTAGGGTAACTGATGGAGGCGATAAGTCGACCATCCCCAGTGTAAGTGTATTGGTTAAGGGAACACAAAATGGTACACAAACAGATGCAACAGGTGCGTACAGCATAAGTGCTCCGGCAAATGCAACATTGGTATTTACCTACTTGGGCTACACCACACAGGAAATCCCTGTAGATAATCGAACAACCATCAATGTTGTACTACAATCTTCCAGCCAACAATTGGAACAAGTTGTAGTAGTGGGTTATGGTACGCAAAGGAAAAAAGATTTGACTGGAGCCGTTGCACAAGTTAAAGGAGAAGATATTGCTAAGGAGCCTGTTTTAGCTCCAACTCAAGCAATTCAAGGTAAAGTTGCCGGTGTTCAAATCGTTAGCTCTGGTTCTCCAAATAGTTTGCCAACCGTTCGCGTACGTGGTACAGGGACAATGCTTGCAGGAGCAAACCCACTTTATGTTGTTGATGGAGTAATTACGGATGACATTAGAAATATCAATTCATCTGATATTGTAACAATGGATATCCTAAAAGATGCATCAGCGACTGCCATTTATGGTATGCGTGCTGCTAATGGTGTTTTATTAATTACTACTAAAAAGGGTAAATCCGGTAAAATGATCATTAACTATAATGGAACTGTTGGTTTTAAAGAAATAACAAATCTGGTTAACATGGCTGGCCCTAACCAGTATGCTGGTTATATTAATGAGGCTAACCAGTATTATGGAACCGGAGATATTCTGATTACGCCTGCTATGCTTCAAGCCGGAGCAAATACAGATTGGTATGATGCGATTCTTAAAAAAGGTTTACAACAAAATCATAATTTATCTCTTTCTGGTGGTAATGAAGCAATTACATATTTCCTAAGCGCTGGTTATATTCAAGATGAAGGTATTATTAAAACGAATGATTTTAATCGCTTTACACTTCGTTCAAACAATGAGTACAATATTTCCAAATGGCTTAAACTTTCCTCTTTAGTATCATTTAGCCGTTTTAACCTTCGTGACGTTGATTTGGCTGCATTTAATTCCGCCTATAGAGCCGCTCCTTATATAGCTTCTAAAATTGATGATAAATATGGTAACACTTCATTATCAAACAACTTAGGTAACCCTTTATTAAATCTTGAAAAAACAAACAATGATGGTATAGGAAACAAACTTCAAGGTACATTTGCTGCTGATATTAAGCCTGTTTCCTGGTTAACCTTTCGCTCTAGCTTTGGTATTGATTTAGACTTCTATAAAAACACCATTTATAATTACAAATACAACAACATTGGTGCAAATAGTATTTTCTTAACTAACGGTGGAAATCAATTAAGAAATAACAGTGATTTAGTTGTTAAAAATAATACAACAACCAGATGGGTTTGGGACAATACCGCAACCATTAACAAATCTTTTGATAAACATAACTTTACCTTATTACTAGGTATGACTTCTGAACAATATTCTCTAAATAGTTTAGAAGGTAAAAGAATTGATGTACCTGAAAACCAGGATCAATGGTATTTAGGAGCAGGCTCAACTATAGGGGCTACAAATAATAATACAGGAGATAAATTTACAAGGAATTCCTATATCAGCAGATTAAACTACAATTATGCTGATAAGTACTTATTAACGGCTACAATGAGAGCTGATGGAACTTCAAGATTTCCTACCCAAAATAGATGGGGTTACTTTCCTTCTATTGGTTTAGGTTGGAACATCATAAATGAAGATTTTATGAAAGAGCAAAAGATCTTCTCCGCATTGAAATTGAGAGCTGGCTTTGGTAAAGTTGGTAATGACCAAATTCCAACATCTACTTATTTTCCAATTGCAGCAATAAATGTTCCTTACTACTTTAATGGTTCTGAATATTTAGGCATTTCTTTCGATGAATTGCCCGACAAAAATGTTAAATGGGAAACAACTAAAGAATTTGATTTAGGATTAGAATTTGGTTTCTTAAATAATAGATTAACAGGTCAAGTTGATTATTACAATAAAAAAACTGAAAACGCATTAATAAACATTGTAATTCCTGCAATTCTAGGCGACAAAGATGGTTTATATACAACCAATGCTGCTTCTTTTTCTAATAAAGGGCTAGAGTTTGCATTAAATTGGTCAGATAATATAGGTGAGGATTGGAAATATTCAATCGGTGCAAATGTTGCATACAACAAAAATCAAATTACTGGTCTAAATGGTGGCCAGGCATTGTTTGATGGAAGCATAGGATCTGGTTTTACAACAAAATCCGATAATGGCCAACCCATTGGCAGCTTCTTCTTATTACAGGCAGATGGTATTTTCCAGAATGCAGAGGAAATAGCCTCTTCGGCACAAAAAGATGCAAAACCAGGTGATTTAAGATACAAAGATCTTAGTGGGCCTAATGGTAGTCCTGATGGTGTAATTAATGATTTTGATAGAGATTTTTCAGGATCTTATCAACCAAAATTCACTTACGGTATTAATGGAAACGTTTCATACAAGAGCTTCGACCTTAGTATCTCAACTTATGGAACTCAAGGAAGTATGATTTATAATGGTAAAAAAGCTTCCCGCCCGGACTCAAGAGATAACATAGAAACCAGTGTTGCAACAAACAGATGGACACCAAACAATACCAATACCAGTGTTCCAAGAGCGAATTTAAGCCAATTGCCAAATTCTACCTATTTACTTGAAAAAGGTGATTTCTGGAGAATTAATAACTTAACACTAGGCTATACCCTACCAAAAAATTTATTATCAAAATACAAAGTTGAAAAACTAAGAGTATTTGTAACGGCTCAAAATTTAGCTACGATTACCGGATATAGTGGTTTTACTCCGGAGATTACTAGCGAAACTCCTTTAAAAGCAGGTATAGAATCTTCTATCTATCCTACTACAAGAACATTTGCTTTTGGTGTTAATTTAGGTTTTTAAATAAGATATTAAAATGAAAATTTCTAAAAAATATATAATCATACCGGCAGTCATTCTTGTTATGTCAACAAGCTGCAGAAAAGGCTTTTTGGATGTAGATCCTCAGGGACAATTAACCGAGATACAAGCACTTACTGACCCGACAGCTGCTGACAAGCTTGTTGGTGGCGTTTACAACACACTTTATTTAGGTAGTTTTGGGCCTACTACTGTAGGTTTTGAGCTTACCTTTGTAACAGATGTTGCATCTGATGATGCTGACAAAGGTAGTACTCCAACTGATTTTCAAGCCGCTTTAGATATTGATAATTTCAATATTAATGCAAATAATGAGATTCTGAATAATATTTGGAAAGGCCACTACACAGCTATTTCCAGAGTTAATAGAGCTATAGATATACTGAATCAAAGTTCTTTTGATGATGCAACCAAGAATAAATTAATTGGCGAAGTACGTTTTCTACGAGGGCTTTATTATTTTAATTTAGTTAGGTTATTCGGAGGAGTTCCGAAAGTAACACGTGTTCCGGATCCATCTGAAGGAAATAGTGATGAATTTCAAACACGCGCTACTAAAGACGAAATCTACCAGGTAATTAATGATGATTTCCAATATGCCTTTGATAATTTACCTTTGAAAGGTGCCACACCTGTTGGCAGAGCAACTAAAGGTGCAGCTGCTGCCTATCTGGCAAAAGCTTACTTATATCAGAAAGATTATCAAAAAGCATTTGATATGTCCAATGCAGTAATTTCATCAGGCCTATACAGTTTAGTTCCGGATTATAAATTAATTTTCCGCGAAAAAACAGAAGGAGGCATTGGTGGCAATAACAATTCTGAATCTGTTTTCGAGGTACAAACTGGTTTAAATGTTGGAGAAAATGCGGTTAGCTTATTGTTTAGTAATGGTCAGGGCCCACGTGGAAGAGGTGGCTGGAATGATTTAGGTTTCGGTTTTAATAGCCCTTCTTCTGATTTAGCTTCTGCTTATGAGGCTGGCGATACCAGAAGAACAGGTACGATTATCTTCATAAATCCGACAGTTGTTCCACAAGCAGGTGGTAATCCTTTAAATGTTGGCACCACACTTTGGGATGGTTTAAGATTACCTACACAAGATTCGGTAGAGAATCCAAGATATAGTTTAAAAGCTTATCACAGTCCATTAAAAGAATCTCCACAAGTATCAAACAATAAAGATTCAAAGCCTAAAAACATTCGTTTAATGCGCTATGCGGAAGTATTATTAATTAATGCTGAGGCGGCAGCCAACCTTGGTAAAGCTGAAGCTACTGCTAATTTAAATCTGGTTAGATCCCGTGCTGGATTAGGAACTTCTACTGGAACGATAGCAAATATCTGGAAAGAGAGAAGAGTTGAACTTGCCATGGAGCAAGATCGTTTCTTTGATTTAGTTCGCCAAGGTAGAGCAGGTGCAGTGTTAAGAGCACAGGGAAAAGCTTTCGTAGATGGAAAAAATGAATTGTACCCTATACCTCAAGTTCAAAGAGATTTAAGTGGTGGTCGTTTAACCCAAAATCCCGGTTATTAAATTTAAACATATTAAGAAATATAAATATGAAAACGAATAAAAAAACAAGAGGATTTTTGTTAGCAATGGCCCTCTTTTCGTGCTTCGGATTAACACAATGTACAAAATCTGAAATGGACGATGATTTCAATATCGGTGATCCCCCACCAGTTGCGGGAGGATTTACAAATTCATCTCAAATACAGCAGGAAAATTTGGTAGCTTATTTTCCTTTTGATGGAAATATTACCGATACAAAAGGTGGAGTTACAGGTGGTGTCGCTACCGGTAATCCAACTTTTGTTCCAGGAGTTAAAGGTCAGTCTTATCAAGGTAATACTAATGCATTTGCAGTGTATGCAAATCCAGGGCCCGTTGCTGCTTTAACTAGTTTTACCGTTTCTTTTTGGGTGAATACCCAAAAGCATGACGGTGGTGCACAAGGTATTTTTTCTTTAGGAAAACAGGATGGTTCTTTCTGGGGTAATTTCTTCACGATTATTGAAGGAAATAATTCTCCAAATAACAAAATGCAAGTTAAACTCCACTTTGAAAAAAACACGGTTCCAAATGTAGAGCAATGGGTAGCTCCGAGTGACGCTGTTTGGCCAAATGATATGTATGGCGCTTGGAGACAAATTACTTACACCTATGATGAAACAACTTCAAAAGTTGCTTACTATGCAAACGGAACTGCGATAAACCTTGGTGCCGATGCAGATAGAAAAAGTGGTGTCGGCTCAGATCCATTGGGTGCCTTAGCTTTTAAAAATGCCACTAAATTTGTTATCGGTGGATTTCAGAATCATGCAGGCCCTCCTTTTAATGGACTGGAATCCTGGATGTTAAGCTATACCGGCAAACTTGATGAAATGCGTATCTACAAAAAAGCACTGACGGCGCAAGAGGTTTCTGCGCTTTTTATATTAGAAAAACAAGGACGCTAATTTAAAAATATCTAAATGCACTGTCACAATATTTGTGACAGTGCATTTTATCATCCCTTCATGAAAAAAGCTGTTTTCATTTTATTTTCATTCCTAGTAATACTGAGTTGTAAGAAGAATACATCTTTAGAATCATCGGTTGTTACTACTGCCCCATTTAATTCGAATGAGATTACAATAAATGATAAAAATGCTGTATCTGGAAAATTTCAAGCAGTTACATTACTCCCCATAATCAAAATTGCATTCCCAAATGAGCTTGTTGCTATTAATTTGACAGCAAATATTCTATTCAATGAAAATACAGGTGGCTCAATACCCTTTACCGCAACACTTGAAAATAACAATAAAATACTTGTAATTCAACCAAATCAGAATCTTCAAGGCTTAAAAAGCTATAATATATCAATCTCAACTAATTTAAAATCAACATCCGGTGGTTTCCTTCAAAATACATTAACCATCAATTTTAGTACTGCAGTAGACGATACCGACAAATTCCCCCGGATCAGTGATGATGACCTTTTAACCCTCGTACAAAAACAAACTTTTAAATATTTTTGGGATTTTGGTCATCCTACAAGTGGCTTGGCTCGCGAGAGAAACACATCTGGTAACACCGTTACTTCTGGTGGTTCTGGTTTCGGGATCATGGCTCTGATTGCGGGTATTCATCGCAATTTTATTAACAGAGCTGATGGATTAGCCAGAATACAAAAGATGGTTGCCTTCTTGAAAAACGCAGAACGTTTTCATGGTGCTTATCCACATTGGTTGGATGGAAATACAGGAAAGGTTATTCCATTCAGTACAAAAGATAACGGTGGCGATTTGGTAGAAACATCGTATTTAATGGCTGGTTTAATTACAGCCCGACAGTATTTTAATGGAGCGGATGCTGCTGAAACGGCCTTGAGAGCTGATATCAATGCGATCTACAACGGCGTTGAATGGAACTGGTATCGTAAAGATAACAGCAACACGCTTTACTGGCACTGGAGTCCAATATACAATTGGGACATGAATATGCCAATAAAAGGCTGGAATGAATGTTTGATTACTTATGTTATGGCTGCTTCTTCAACAACATCGCCAATTCCAAAAACGGTTTATGATAATGGTTGGGCACAAAATGGCGCCATGAAAAATGGCAACTCTTACTATGGTGTTCAACTTCCATTGGGTTCTGCCAATGGCGGCCCATTATTTTTTGCCCATTATTCTTTTATGGGGGTTAATCCAATAGGTTTAACAGATACCTATGCCAACTATGAAACTCAAACAAAAGCATACGCTTTAATTAATTATAACTATTGCAAAGCGAATCCATTAAACTTTTATGGTTATGGAGAAAACTGTTGGGGCTTAACCGCTAGCGATATTCCTAATGGTTATATGGCGAGTGCCCCAGGCAATGATGTAGGTGTAATTGCGCCAACTGCTGCATTATCTTCTTTTCCTTATACACCAACAGAATCTATGCAGGCGCTTAAATATTTTTATTACAAACTAGGGAATAAAACTTGGGGCGATTATGGCTTTTATGATGCATTTTCTTTACAAAATCAATGGTTTGCCTCTTCTACCCTGGCGATTGATCAAGGCCCAATTGTCGTCATGATTGAAAATTATCGAACAAAATTAATTTGGAATTTATTTATGAGCGCTCCTGAAGTTAAGACAGGAATGAAAAATCTTGGCTTTATTGGGCCTAACCTTTAATTAATACACAAACACACAATGAAACTATTTTTACAACACATCATTTTTTCTATCGCATGGATTACTTTAGCTTCCACGGGTTGCGCACAAAATAATCAATCGGTAAAATCTGAATTAACCATCAAAAAAAATCTGTCTGATGAGCAATTACTTGACCTCGTTCAAAAACAAACCTTCAATTATTTTTGGGATGGTGCTGAACCAACCTCAGGTGCAGCAAGAGAACGTTATCATGTAGACAATGTTTACCCCGAAAATGATAAAAGTACGGTTGCAACAGGCGCTACCGGTTTTGGTTTAATGGCCATTTTAAGTGGCATAGACAGAGGCTATGTTAGTAAAAAACAAGGTCTGGAACGACTAAACAAAATTTTGGACTTCTTAGCCAGAGCAGATCGTTTTCATGGCGCCTGGCCGCACTGGTTTTATGGAGAAACCGGAAAAGTTCGCCCATTTGGCAGAAAAGATAATGGAGGAGACCTTGTTGAAAGTTCTTTTGTAGCACAGGCACTGATCTGCATCAATGAATATTATAAAAACGGTACAGCTGCCGAAAAAAGAGTAGCTAAAAAAGCAGATGAATTGTGGCGTGGTATCGATTTTAACTGGTATCGTAATGGCAAAAATATACTATACTGGCACTGGTCCCCACAATACCAATGGGAGATGAATTTCCCCGTAAAAGGCTATAACGAATGTTTAATCATGTATGTTTTGGCTGCAGCCTCCCCTACCCATACCGTTCCGGCAGAAGTTTATCACGAAGGCTGGGCCAGAAATGGAGAAATTAAAGCTGATTTTTCAATGTATGGTCATCCTATTTCGCTGGATTACCAGACCGAAAAAAAATCAGTAGGCCCGCTTTTTTGGGCTCATTATTCGTACCTCGGCTTAAATCCTAAAGGATTGAAAGACAGGTATGCCGATTATTGGGAAAATAACGTTAACCATACCTTAATCACACGCGATTATTGTGTAGAAAATCCAAAAGGGTTTAAAGGCTATGGCGAAAATAACTGGGGCTTAACATCAAGTTATTCTACAAAAGGATATTCAGGCCATAGTGTAAATAACGATCTGGGTGTTATAGCACCTACAGCTGCCATATCCTCTATTCCCTATACCCCAAAAGAATCTATGAAGGTAATCAGACATTTATATGAAAATCTGGGCGATAAAGTGTGGGGTAAATATGGTTTTTATGATGCTTTTTCAGAAACGGATAATTGGTATCCAAAAAGATATTTAGGTATAGATCAGGGGCCAATGGTTGTAATGATAGAAAACTATCGCTCAGGACTCCTTTGGAAATTATTTATGAGAAACCCGGATGTAAAAAAAGGTTTAACAAAATTAGGTTTTGAAAGCCCTAACATGTAAAAATGAAAATCAGGATTATTTATATCGCAATATTTGCTACTTTCTTTATCTCATGCAGTACAACAACCAGGATTGTACTACTGCCAGATACACAAACCTATGCAGAAAAATATCCCGAAATTATGGATGCCCAATTACAATGGATAGCCAATAATTCAAAAAATATTGATTTTGTTTTGCAACAGGGCGATTTGACACAAAACAACAACGATAAAGAGTGGACATTGGTTAAAAATGCTTTTACCAAGATTGATGACAAAGTTCCATATGTGCTGGCTGTAGGCAATCACGATATGGGCAGTACCCCAGGCAAATTTGCTGATATAAGAAATACAACTCTTTTTAATCAATACTTTCCTTTTACAACATTTTCTTTAAAAGAATATTTTGGAGGTGCTTTTGAACCTGGAAAATTGGATAATTCTTATTATTTAATTAATAGTGGCCGTTTAAATTTCTTAATTATCACCTTGGAATTTGGTCCCCGAAACGAAGTATTGGATTGGGCGAATCAAATTGTTGATAAATTTCCAGAACATATTACCATTATTAACACACATGCATACATGTACGAAGATAATACCAGGATTGGTGCCGGCGACAAATGGCGTCCCCAAGCTTACGGTGTAGGTAAGGACACTGGAGCGCAGTCCGTTAATGATGGTGAACAAATCTGGGAGAAACTGGTAAAAAAACACAAAAATATTCGTTTGGTATTTTCAGGCCATATTTTAGACTCCGGCGTGGGTACATTAACCAGCATTAATGAAAAAGGCCTTCCAGTTTACCAGATGCTGGCCAATTACCAGGAAGGCGTAAAAGGTTCAATAAAAGGTGGCAATGGTTATTTGAGGATAATAGATATGAATTTGAGCAGAAAAACCATACGTGTACAAACTTATTCCCCTTACCTCAATAAATATAAATCAGAATCGGCTCATAATTTTATTTTAAATAATGTTAAGTATAAATAAATGTCCCTAAACCATCATCAATTATAAAAGAAATTTTAAGATGCAAATCAATACTAAATACTTGAAATTTTTTTTTCTATGTTTATTAATCCTGCTTTGTTTTTCTGAAGTATATGCCCAGAAACAAAAAACTTTTTGTAATCCAATCAACATAGATTATGGCTATACACCATTTCCAAGTTTTACAGAATGGGGTAAACACCGGGCAACTGCCGATCCAGTAATTGTAAACTACAAAGGCGATTTTTACTTGTTCAGCACCAACCAATGGGGCTATTGGCACAGTAGCGACATGCTGAATTGGAAATTCAATGAAAAAAAATTTCTACGCCCCTGGAACAAAACCAATGATGAGCTCTGTGCTCCGGGAGTAGGCATTGTTGGCGATACAATGGTCGTTTTTGGCAGTACTTATACCAAAAACTTTACTTTATGGATGAGCACAAACCCTAAGGCGAATGAATGGAAACCATTGGTTGATTCTTTGGAGATTGGGGGTTGGGACCCAGCCTTCTTTACCGATGATGATGGGAGATTTTACATGTACAATGGCAGTAGCAATACTTACCCTGTTTACGGAGTTGAGCTAGATCGGAAAACATTTAAGCCCATTGGCACCCGCATGCCAATGTATTTATTGCAAGATTGGCGATATGGCTGGCAACGTTTTGGCGAATATATGGATAACACTTTCCTTGATCCATTTATAGAAGGTGCCTGGATGACCAAACATAATGGAAAGTATTACTTTCAGTACGGAGCACCCGGAACAGAATTTAGTGGTTATGCTGATGGTGTTGTAGTGGGTAGTAAGCCTTTATTTGATGGAATACAAACTACCCCACAATCAGATCCTTTAAGTATTAAAGCCGGTGGTTTTTCCAGAGGCGCAGGCCATGGTTCAACATTTCAGGATAACAATAAAAATTACTGGCATATTTCTACCAGTATAATCTGTGTAAAGAATACCTGGGAGAGAAGAATGGGCATCTGGCCAACGGGATTTGACAAAGATGATGTAATGTGGTGCAATACCGCTTTTGGTGATTATCCGCTTTATCTGCCTTCAGAAAGAAAACCGGATGGCCCAGCAGGACCGGGCTGGATGTTAATCAACTATAAAAAACCGGTAACCGTATCCTCTACGTTGGGTAGTTTTAATGCAAATAATGCCGTGGATGAAAACATCAAAACCTATTGGAGCGCCAAATCGGCTAACAAAGGAGAATGGATACAAACCGATCTTGGCCAGGTTTCTACAGTAAACGCTATACAAATCAATTATGCAGATCAGGATGCTGAATTCTTAGGAAAACAAACCAATATCTATCATCAATATCAAATTTTTTCTTCTATAGATGGAAAGAAGTGGAACCTCCTGATAGATAAAAGCCAGAATAAAACCGATGTCCCCCATGATTATATTGAATTAACCAAATCAACCCAGGCCAGGTTTATCAAAATGGTAAACATACACATGCCGACTGGTAAATTTGCCATCAGTGGCTTAAGAGTGTTCGGAAATGGAAATGGGAATAAGCCTGATGCCGTGAAAAATCTTATTGTTTTAAGAACAGAAAAAGATAAACGCAGCGCCTATATTAAATGGCAACCTGCTGATAACGCCTTTGCCTATAATTTGTATTATGGAACTGCACCCGATAAGTTATACAGTTGTATTATGATACATGATTTTAATGAATATTGGTTTAAAGCGATGGATAATCAAAAAACTTACTACTTTTCTATTGAGGCTATAAATGAAAATGGCGTCTCGCAAAAAAGTCAGGTAAAAAAAGTTGAATAATTTTAATAAAAACATCTTATTTGAAAATAAAAGACACACAAATGAAAACAACGAATCACTTATTTATTTTACTCCTGTTTTGTACCCTTACAGCAGCGGCACAAACTAAAAAGCCAGGATCTACATCTAAGATGGACGCATACATTTCGGCCTTAATGGCAAAAATGACTGTTGATGAGAAAATTGGCCAGTTAAATCTGCCCAGTTCCGGAGATATTACCACAGGCCAGGCCAATAGCTCTAATATTGGAAAAAAAATTAAAGATGGTCAGGTAGGTGGCCTTTTTAATATTAAAGGTGTAGAAAAAATCAGGGCTGTACAAAAAGTTGCTGTAGAAGAAAGCAGGCTAAAAATCCCATTATTGTTTGGTATGGACGTGATTCATGGCTATAATACAGTATTCCCTATTCCTTTGGGCTTAAGTTGTACCTGGGATATGACTGCTGTCCAAAAATCTGCCCGGGTTGCAGCCATTGAAGCGAGCGCAAGCGGAATTAACTGGACCTTCTCCCCTATGGTTGATATTTCCCGGGATCCACGCTGGGGACGTATTTCTGAAGGTAGTGGAGAAGACGCTTTCCTAGGATCAGAAATTGCTAAAGCCATGGTAAAGGGTTATCAGGGTAAGCTTCAGGAAAATAATGAAATTTTAGCCTGCGTAAAACATTATGCTTTATACGGTGCCGCAGAAGCCGGAAGAGATTATAATACCACCGACATGAGTAAAGTACGTATGTACAACGAATATTTCCCGCCTTATAAAGCCGCAGTTGAGGCCGGTGCAGCCAGTATAATGGCATCATTTAATGAAGTAGATGGTATACCAGCTACAGGGAGTAAATGGTTAATGACAGAGGTTCTTCGTAACCAATGGGGCTTTAAGGGTTTTGTAGTTACCGATTATACCGGCATTCCTGAAATGATTGCACACGGAATGGGCGATTTACAAACAGTTTCAGCATTAGCCTTAAATGCTGGTATTGATATGGATATGGTTGGAGAAGGCTTTTTAACAACCTTAAAAAAATCTTTGAGCGAAAAGAAGGTAACGATCCAGCAAATTGATAATGCCTGCCGCTTAATTCTTCAGGCAAAATATAAATTGGGCCTATTTGATAACCCATATAAATTTTGTGATGCCCAACGTGCTGAAAAAGAAGTTTTCACACCAGAAAATCGTCAAATCGCTCGCGAAATCGCGGCAGAAAGCTTTGTTTTATTAAAAAACAAGAACAATGTTTTACCCTTAAAAAAATCTGGCACCATTGGCTTGGTAGGTCCTTTAGTTGATAACACAGCCAATATGTACGGAACATGGAGTGTTGCCGCTCTTTTCGACAAATCGGTAACGGTTTTACAAGGTTTAAAAAATGCTTTGGGCACACAGGCAAAAGTATTAACGGCCCGGGGTTCAAACTTTTTAGCCGATTCTGTTTTAGAACATCGTTTTGTTAATGTTCATAACAAAACCTATACCCGCGATTCAAGATCAGAAGCCGAAATGATTAAAGAGGCTTTAGATGTTGCCAAAAAATCGGATGTTGTTGTTGCCGTAATGGGCGAAGGCTCTGAATTTAGTGGCGAAAGCAGCAGTGTTACCAGCATCGAAATCCCACAAGTCCAAAAAAATCTTTTAAAAGAATTAATCAAAACAGGCAAACCAGTTGTGTTGGTTTTGTTTACTGGTCGTCCATTAGCTTTGAAATGGGAAGAGGAAAATATCCCTGCCATATTAAATGTTTGGTTTCCAGGTAGTGAAGCAGGAAATGCTATTGCTGATGTTCTTTTTGGCGATGTAAATCCATCTGGTAAACTGAGCACAACTTTTCCACAAAACATAGGCCAGGTGCCACTTTATTATGCCCATAAAAACACAGGTCGCCCCCTTGCAGAAGGAAAATGGTTTGAAAAGTTCCGCTCCAATTATTTAGATGTAAGTAACGATCCGCTTTATCCTTTTGGTTTTGGCTTAAGCTATACTACCTTTACCTATAGTGATATAAAATTAAGTTCGAATACACTTAACAAAGGTAAATCTATTACTGCAACAGTTACTGTAACCAATAGTGGCTCAGTTGAAGGCAAAGAAGTTGTACAGTTGTACACAAGAGATTTAGTTGGTAGCATCACCCGTCCTGTTAAGGAACTTAAAGGTTTCCAAAAAATCAATTTAAAAGCCGGAGAAAGTAAACAGGTAAGTTTCTCAGTTTCTGAAAACGACCTTAAATTTTACAATTCAGATTTAAAATATGTAGCAGAACCTGGTGATTTTAAATTGTTTATCGGTTCCAACTCCCGTGATGTGAAAGAAGCATCATTTACATTGAAATAAAATATTATTGTTAGGATTATATATCCCCAGACTGTTGAAAAATAGCTGGGGTTTTTTATTTTTGTTATATGAAGAAGATATTTCTAATGATTAGCTTCCTTTTGTTTGCTTGTATTTTAAAGGCTCAGGATTTTAAAAAATACGATAAAGGGAGTTTTATAAAGGGCAAGGATTCTATTTATTACAGAATTTTATTTCCGGAAAACTTTAATCCTGCAGAAAAATATCCAATTATCTTCTTCTTACACGGAAGTGGGGAAAAAGGAAATGATAATGAAAAACAATTGACACATGGAGGCAAATTATTCCTGAAAAGCAATGTCCGAAAAAATTTCCCTTCCATTGTTATTTTCCCTCAATGCCCGACAAATGATTATTGGGCGAACATAAATACATCTACCGATGATAATGGCAAAAGAAAAATAAGCTTTATTGAAAATGCCAAGCCAACTAAAGCCATGCAGAGCCTGATTGGCTTGGTTAAAGATTTCCTTAAAAAACCTTATGTAAACAAAAAACAAGTTTATATTGGCGGATTATCAATGGGTGGAATGGGTACATTTGAATTGTTGAGACATAAACGAAATACTTTTGCCGCAGCTTTTTCCATTTGCGGCGGTGATAATACAAACAACATTAAAAAATATCAAAAAATTCCACTTTGGATATTTCATGGTGCAAAGGACGATGTAGTTGACCCTGTTTTTTCTATCGCTATTGCCGAACGTTTAAAAACTGTTGGAGACGAAGTTAAATTCAGCCTTTATCCAAAAGACAATCACAACAGTTGGGATAGTGCATTTGCCGAGCCCGAACTTTTACCCTGGTTATTTTCGCACAAAAAATAAGAATATCCCCCTTATTAATCTTACCCTACTACATCATCACCTCTCATATAACATACCATTACCTCACAAAAGGCTTAGTATAACCATTCCATTTATGGATATGTAATTATTACGTTACGAAGTTAAAAACTACGTTTTTAGCCTAAAACCTCATTTGGTTCTGTTTTCAACAAACACCACATCTCCCGATTGATGTATTAATGTTGAGGTGAAATCACTTGCACAAGCTAAAAAACAACCCCACATTTAAGCAAAATATAAACCAAATTTAATAAGTATGAAAAGAATCTTTACAAGAATTTCTGTTCTTTCCGTAATTTGTTTACTCTCAATTAACCTGGCATTTGCACAAAACATTACCGTAAAAGGTAAGGTAAGTGATGGAGGCGATAAGTCGACCATCCCTAGTGTGAGTGTATTGGTTAAGGGAACACAAAATGGTACACAAACAGATGCAAACGGGGTATACAGCATTAGCGCCCCTGCAAACGCGACATTGGTATTTACGTACCTGGGGTACACCACCCAGGAGGTAAGCGTAAACAACCAGACAACCATTAACATTGAGTTGAAATCTTCTACCCAACAACTGGATCAGGTTGTAGTAGTAGGTTATGGTACACAGAAAAAAGTAGATGTTACAGGCTCTATATCCAGTGTTAAAGGAGAGGATATTGAAAAATTAACAGTCACCAATCCTATTTCAGCATTACAAGGTAAAGTTCCGGGGATGACAGTACTTAATGCTGGGACTCCTGGATCTAGTCCTGTTGTGCGTTTACGTGGAGTTGCAAGTACGAAATATGCAAACCCATTGTATGTTGTAGATGGTTTGCTGCAAGACAACATTGATTTCCTTAATCCGAATGACATTGAAACCATTGATTTATTACGTGATGCATCTTCTACCGCAATTTATGGTTTAAGAGGTGCAAATGGTGTAATCGCAGTAACAACTAAAAAAGCGGCAAAAGGGAAAACCAGGGTTAACTTTCAAAGTACCGTTGGTGTACAACATATAACAAATAAAATAGATGTTACGGATGCGGAAGGATTTAAAAAATTATATTCTGCTCAATTGGCAAACATTAAGGCTCCAGCGTTTGATTATACAAATTATACAGCCAATACAGATTGGCAAAACGAAATCCTTCGCGATGCAGTTATAAATACCAACTCATTAAGTGTATCGAACAACGGGGAAAAAACAACTACCCTACTTAGTTTAGGCTATAATAATCAGGATGGGGTTGTAAAGTACAACAACTATAAAAAGTTTATAGCTCGTTTAAATGAAGAAATCAGAATAACCGATCAAATTAAAGTTGGCGGAACCTTAACAGGCTTTCATTGGAGAAAGGAAAATGAACCTACCACCGCTATTTTAAACAGGTCGCTTTGGGCAGCGCCAATTGTTCCGGTACAAACCGATGAAAACACTTACTATGCAATGCCTTCATTCCAAGCTGGACAAGTAGTTAATCCGGTTGCAGAGTTAAACCGCAGTAGAAATACTTCTATCAATAGAGGTTATAGGTTTAATGGAAGTGTTTATGCAGAAATTAAATTCTTAAAAGATTTCACTTTAAAATCAACTTTCTATACAGACCTTGGTTTTAATAATACAAGAGGTTATACTCCACTTCCTTTCAATTTCATTAGACTTGGTGAAGGCACAAATCCAACAACAACAACTTTTGATGCTGCAGCAAGAACAAGTATTAACCAAAGCACATTTGAAGGCAGAAAGTATCAGCAAGACCATACCTTAAACTACAGTAAGGAACTTAAAGGTGGCCATAGGATTAATGCTTTAATCGGTTTTACATCTGTTTTCTCATCAAGTACAAGTTTAAACGGCTCTCGTAGAGATACCACCTTAAATGTTCCTTTTGATCCTAAATTCTGGTACTTGTCTAATGACATCATTAATGCAAACAACCCAACTTTTAATGGCGGCGACGGTAATGAAGAATCAAATGCAGGTGCTTTTGCACGTGTAAGTTATGCTTATAACAATAAATACTTATTAAATGCAACAATACGTAGAGATGGTAGTTCCAGGATTGCGCCAGAAAACAGATGGGGAACTTTTGGCAGTATTGGTTTAGGGTGGATAGCAAGTGATGAGGACTTCTTTAAAGACAATATTAAAGGTATCGATTTTTTAAAATTACGTGCTGCCTGGGGCAGATTGGGTAATTCATATGGAGTAGATGCAAATTTTTACCAGCAAGGATTATCAACTTCTACAGTTGCTGTTTTTGGCAACAATGTTTATCCAGCCATTACAACTGCTTATTTCGCAGATCCAAATTTACGTTTTGAGGTTGTGCAGGGAACTGATATTGGTTTAGAGGTAAGAGCTTTAAAAAACCGCCTAAGTGCCGAAGCTACTTATTACAATAAAACTACTGATGGCATTTTAACCTCATTAACTTTACCTGGAACAACCAAACCTACATTTACCAATCTTGGAAAAATCACCAATAAAGGTGTTGAACTAAGCTTAGGTTGGAACGATAAAATTGGAAGCGATTTTGGCTATAATATTTCTGGTAATTTTAGTTACAATAAAAATATTGTTAACTCAGTTGGTAATACTACAAACTTTCAGATTTTAGGCAATGGGGGCATCAATGTAACCGAAACAGGAAGGTCCATAGGTTATTTTTATGGATATAGACAAACTGGAATTTTCCAAACATCAGCTGATATTGCTAACAAAGCAGCACATGCCGATTCTGCTCCCGGGGATATTTCTTATGAAGATATCAATGGCGATGGAGTGATTTCAGCCTTGGACAGAACCTATTTAGGTACCCCATTTCCTCCTTACAGTTATGGGTTAAACTTATCGATGAACTACAAGGGATTCGATGCTATAATTGAAAGCCAGGGTGTTGCCGGCAATAAAATCTATACTCAACGTCGTACAGGAGCTTTTGCCCCATTAAATTACGAAAGTAACAGGTTAAATGCATGGACAGCTGCTGGATCTACTAATATTGAACCCATAATTAATAGAAGTCGTCCAAATAACTATCTGTTTAGCACTTATTTTTTAGAACCTGGAGATTATTTCCGTTTACGTAACATACAATTAGGCTACACTTTCGGTGCAAATATGATGAAATCGGTTGGCATCCAAAAGTTACGTGTCTTTATAAGTGGGCAAAATGTTAAAACATGGACTAAAGCAACAGGTTACAGCCCTGAAGCTCAAGTCGATAATATTTTGGGTGGAGGTGCAGACAATGGTATCTACCCGGTTCCTGCCGTTTATTCTTTTGGCTTAAACGTAACTTTCTAACTGATTATCATTTAATTTTTTATAAAATGAAAATATTATATAAAACAACAAAGAAAACTGGCCTGGCATTAATTGCCATTGTACTAATTTCTACAGCTTTAAGTTGTAAAAAATTCTTAGATACTCAAAAACAAGGAGAATATACTGATGAAACCTACCCTTATCCTGGAGGGTCTGGCCCATACGATCAGTATTTGTTTGCTGCCTATACCAATTTAAGGGCTTATGGTGTTCATTCGTTCGGATTTGTATTATCAACTAGCGTAAGAAGTGATGATGCCGATATTGGTAGTTCAGCGGGAGATGGTGGTGCAAATGTACAAACTTTTGAAACTTTTCCATTATCTGCGGGCAATACCATTATTAATGGGATGTGGATAGAGTATTACAACTTAATCGATAAATGCAATATCGCTTTAGATCAAATCGAAAACAATAAAGATCTTATAGCAACCGATGCCAACAAAATACAATCTCAGGCAGAAGCCAAATTTTTGCGTGCTTATGCCTACTTTAATATGGTTAGGCTATTTGGTAAAATTCCGCTAATTGTTAAACCAATAACAGTTACAGAGCCAAGCGGGCCACAAAGTACAGCAGCACAAGTTTATACATTAATAGAAGGCGATTTGCAATTTGCAGCTGCAAACTTACCAATAAATTGGGATCCTAGGTTTGTTGGTCGTGCAACGAGTGGTGCAGCTAATGCTTTACTTGCAAAAGTTTACTTAACACAAAAGAAATGGTCCGCAGCAATGGGAGCTGCTAATGCGGTAATGTTAAACGGACAATATGACTTAACCACTTCTTACGATAAAATTTTTGGAGAAGAGGGTGAAAATAGTAGAGAAAGTGTTTTTGAAGTTCAAGCAACCGCATCTTCAACTGTACAAACTGCAAATGGAGTTCAGTATGCTGCTAACCAAGGTGTAAGAGGTAATTTAGATATTTGGAATTTAGGAGATGGTTTTAATGTACCTAGCGCAACTTTAGATGCTGCTTACGAAACTGGAGATCCTCGTAAATCCAGAACGTTTTTATATAGAAACACAGCAGCCACATTAGCTTCACCAACTCCTTATAAAACTTATTACGGTGAAATTACAGGTACAACCTGGGCAAATCCAATTTACAATCACAAAGTATATACAAACCCTGCCAGAAGAGCATCTGTAGGCAATAGGTTTGGTTGGTGGATGAACATACGAATTATACGCTATGCTGATGTAGTCCTAATGTATGCAGAAGCTGCAAATGAACTAGGGGGAACCGCTAATACTACTGCTGCTTTGGCTGCTTTAAATAGCATTCGTACAAGAGCCAGAAATGGTAATGCCGCTATTTTACCTAACGTAACAACAACAGACCAAGGTTTATTACGTACAGCTATTCGCCAAGAGAGAAGAATTGAGTTGGCTATGGAGAATGATCGTTTCTTCGATTTAGTAAGATGGGGAATATCAGGCACAGCATTAGCTGCTGCCGGCAGAACAGCATTTGTTGAGGGACGTGATGTTTTATTGCCAATACCTCAAACTCAAATAGATTTGAGCAAGGAACCGAACAAACTAACTCAAAATTCTGGTTATTAATTATTATCAATATGAAATTTTCAAATATATGTACAAAAGTTTGTTTGCTGGGCTTTATCCTTGTAACAGCAACTTTTTCATCCTGTAAAAAAGATGGAAATCCAAATAATCTTCCTGATGTAAACCCTGCAGATTATGAAGGCAAAATAGATGGTTTTACAAGTACAGATGAAGTTTATCCTAAGAATTTGGTTGCCTATTTTAGTTTCGATGAAAACTATACTGAAAAAATAAGCGGCACCGCGCCAACATTAACAGCAGGGAACTCTCTTGTAACGGGTTTTAAAGGTAAAGCATTAAGCTTAAACTCAGGTTATTTGTATTACGCTACACAATTGGCAGCCCTTAAAACAGATGTTTTTAAGAGCTTTACAATAAGCCAATGGATCAAAATCTCTAATAATGGTTCTAAACGCACAATGTTGATGCAATTGGCTCGTCCAGGAGTTTTTGATGGTAGTTTGGATATTAGATTAAATACCAACAATTTCCCAGCTACCAATATCGATGTTTTAAAAGTTGGCCCAAGATTTTCTACTATTGGTGGCGGTTCACAAGACAATATAAATAATACTTTATCACCGAAAATTGGTCCTGATAATTGGGTTCATTTAGTGTTAAGTTATAATGGTTTAACTGGTAGATTTAATGTACTTGCTAATGGCATAAACATTGGCAGCTTCTCAGATAGAGGTATAGGTAATAATCTATTTAAAGCTTACGAACCTGGAGAATTAATTATAGGCGGCAATTACAATGTTATTCCTGGTAAAGCTATTAACGCAAGTACCGAATATGGAGCAATGACCGGTATAATAGATGAGATCAGAATATACAATACATTTATGCCTGATGCAATTGTAAAAGCATTGTATCAATTAGGTTTAGCAAATAAATAAATTTAAAAAGCACACAGGTATAAACTGTGTGCTTTTTTTATCCATATTAGTCAATATTCCAATAAAATATTATCTTGTAGAATATTGGCGAAAAGGTTCTAATTTACTCCCCCTCCTATCTAAATTCATTCTCTTAAACAATATTAAGTAATCCATTACCAATTTAGACAACCAACAATTTAAGATGCCGAAAAATCAACTGAATCCAAAAACAATTTCCTTGTTTATATTAATGATATTGTCTTATAATGTATATGCGCAAAAAGGTAATACGTATTGTAATCCTATCGACTTAGATTATACCTACATGATATATAATTCCAATAAGAATATATCATACCGTTCTGGCGCAGATCCTGCAGTAGTTAAATTTAGAGGCGAGTATTATATGTTTGTTACTCGTTCAATGGGATATTGGCACAGTAAAGATTTGTCAAACTGGGATTTTATTACACCCGAAAAATGGTATTTTCAAGGTTCGAATGCTCCGGCAGCCCATAACTATAAAGATTCTGTTCTGTATGTTACAGGAGATCCGTCCGGATCAATGAGCATTTTATATACCGATAACCCTAAAAAAGGAGATTGGAAAGCTACCCCATCCATTTTAAATGATTTACAGGATCCAAATCTTTTTATTGATGATGATGGCAAAGCTTATATGTTTTGGGGTTCCTCAAATTTATTTCCAATAAGAGGGATTCAATTAAATAAGAATGAACGTTTTAATCCTATTGGAAAAAAAGAAGAATTATTTAACCTTAAACCAGAAAAGAATGGATGGGAAAGATTTGGAGAAAATCATTCTGATACCAAGCTAAAAGGTTATATCGAAGGGCCATGGTTAACCAAATACAATAACAAATATTATATGCAATATGCCGCTCCCGGAACTGAATTTAATGTTTATGGTGATGGTGTATATATCAGCGATAAACCTTTAGGGCCTTACACCTATGCGGCTAATAATCCGGTATCTTACAAACCCGGTGGTTTTATGAATGGTGCAGGCCACGGAAGTACAGTACTTGGCCCCGGAAACCAGTATTGGCATTTTGCATCCATGGCATTATCTGTTAATGTAAATTGGGAACGCAGAATCTGTGCTTATCCAACTTTTTTTGATTCCGAAGGCTTAATGTACACCAACACTTCTTTCGGCGACTACCCTCATTTTAGTCCCTCATCTCCGGAAAAAAAAGGTGATTTTACCGGATGGATGTTATTATCCTATAAAAAGCCAGTTAAAACCTCATCCCAGGTTGACACTTTTTCTATTAATAGTGTTGTTGATGAAAATGTAAAGACTTTTTGGCTAGCCGAAAAAAATGATGAAAATCAATATATTATCATTGATCTTCAAAACAGTTCTTCCATTTATGCCCTACAAATTAATTTCCACGATTACAAGTCAAACCTGTATGGCCGACAAGAAAATTTTTACCATCGTTATAAAATAGAAGGAAGTCAGGATGGAAAAACATGGTTTGATATCGCAGACCAATCTGAAAGTTTTAAAGATACACCTAATGCCTATATCGAACTTGAAAGCCCTAAAAAAGCAAGATTTATTAAATATAAGAATGTGCATTCCCCAACACCCAACCTGGCGATCTCAGATTTTCGGATTTTCGGAAAAGGAAATGGTCATTTGCCAGGAACACCAAAAAAATTTAAAGTAACCAGACGACAGGATCGAAGAGATGCATTAATTGAATGGGAAAAAGTTAGTGGTTGCCAGGGATATAATATTAAATGGGGTATTTCTCCAGATAAGCTTTATAATTCATGGCTCGTTTATGATCAAAATGCTCTTGAACTGAAATCACTAAGTGTTGACCAGAAATATTTCTTTTCCATAGAATCTTTTAATGAAAATGGAATAAGTAAAACATCAAAAAGTATAAGCGTTTTATAGCTCCAATAATATGAAAAGAATAAGTATTCTGTTTATTTCACTCTCATTTGTGGCTATAAACATCTCGGCACAAACTAAAAAATCAATCTCAAAGGAGCCCATGAACATGGTATTCATTTTAAGTGATGGTCAGCTGTTTGATCAGAGATCCTAAATACAGCCAAATTGCAGGAGATCTGAAAAAGAAATGTGGAACTGACTTGAATCTACCGGAGGAATGCAAATTCCGCTTAAAAGCGTAGATCAAAAAAGGATAGACCGTATTTATAAGGGCATTTATTAAGTTAACGTGAGTTATGGGTCTTATTTTAAAAAATAGATGGTTTTCTATCGAGCCAAGAATAAGAGCAAAGGCCTGCATAAAGATTTACCAGGGCATTAATTGGGCTACGATGCCTGGAGTGTTCA